>LKMJ01003537.1_pt1 | contig 14547 bp, 10 predicted proteins | sample 643391 | NCBI WGS metagenome assembly LKMJ01 (sample SAMN04112250, study PRJNA286221) | soda lake metagenome | biome: soda lake; feature: Kulunda Steppe; material: water; isolation source: sample PL-Br10 brine of Picturesque Lake | place: Russia: Kulunda steppe | collected 2010-07
AGACGAGTGACCGGATTGCAGAACTCAAATCCAAACTTGACAATCAGCGCCGCACAAGCTCGCGTATAGATGGCCTGTACGATGTGATGTACGAACGCCGCGACCACGCACAAAACGCACTCGTCCGCGACCTCGTTGAGCGCCTGTACAAAGAGGGCGTTTCAACCGTGTACGTCGGTGATATCAAAGACGTGTTGGAGACGCACTGGAGTGCTGAGGTGAACGCGAAGACGCACAACTTCTGGGCATTTCGTCGGTTCATCGACCGGCTTGAATGTGTCTGTGAAGAATACGGGATCGAAGTCGTCGAAGAACCCGAGTCATGGACGACCCAAGAGTGTCCAGAGTGTGGTGAGCGTGAGGAAACAGAGCGCAACGGTGACGTATTCCGTTGTGTTTGTGGGTTCGAGGGACACGCCGATTTGAAGGCGAGTCAACTGTTCCTCGAACGCGAGACTGGCATAGAAGTAGGGCTGATGGCCCAGCCCGTGTGCCTCAAGTGGGACGACCACAACTGGTCGGAGATGCCATACTCTCCTGAGAGGGCAAGTCCCAACGAGGAGCGCACAGACCGGAGTAGCCACCGCGAAGTGGGGAAAGTTGCCTCCGTGGAATCAGCATAGTCTGACATCCTAACGGAGGAATCCCACGACTTCAGTCGTGGGTGGAGGTCAAATGCGGAGTAATACGCATCTGAACGCTCCAGAATCAGCCGTGGCGCTTCGATGCTAGCTATTCAATCTCTAGACTGCCACTCCCGTTACCTTCCTGGTTTTCGTCCCATTCAAGTTCGAGTTCGATGCTGCGCTCGTATGGGCCACCTTTCGGCCCTTCGCGCTCGGCTTTCACCTCGAACGTGGGCTGGGCAGGCGGCTCCATCGTGACCGACTCGTTCCCTGATTTTAGCGTGATTGGGTCGCCCGACTCCAGGTTATCAGCAACGGCTCGGAGATATGCGGCGATATCTTGACGGGACTGTCGACTTTCCGATTTGAATAGTACTTCTTCAGGCATACTATCATGTACGCCATATCCGAACATAAACTAGTGGTTTCCGAGTGACTGGTCTCAGCAAACGTCTGTGCAATCAAAACAACGAAAACCGTTCAATACGCCTTTTTGAGGGGTTCAGGCGTCTTCTTTGTCGTCTTCGTCGACGTCCTCAAAGTCCGCATCGACGTACTCCTCGCCTTCTGCGCCAGCAGCGCCTGGGCCAGCGCCGGGCCCTGCTCCTGCTGCTCCTCCTGGACCTGCTCCCGCCGCACCGCCAGCACCTGCTGCACCGGCACCCGGTCCAGCACCTTCGCCAGCCTGTTGCTGGTACATCTGCTTGCCAATCTCCTGCAGTTCCTCGGCGAGCTCTTCGGTCGCAGCCTCGAGGGTTTCCTTGTCAGCGTCCTCGTCTTCGAGGGTTTCTTCGAGGTCCTCGATTGCTGCTTCGACCTGTTCACGCACATCGTCGTCGACGGCTTCCTCGTTCTCGTCGAGGAGCGTTCGTGCGCGCTGAACCGTCGACTCGGCCTCGTTTCGGGCCTCGATACGCTCCCGACGTTTTTGGTCCTCCTCGGCGTGAGCTTCGGCTTCCTCCTGCATCTCCTCGATTTCCTCATCGGAGAGACCAGCACCGCCTTCGATGGTAATATCTTCCTTGTTACCGGAGCCTTTGTCTTCCGCCGAGACGTTGACAATGCCGTTTTCGTCGAGTGAGAACGTGACCTCAATCTGTGGCACACCTGCCGGGGATGGTGGAATGCCAGTCAGAGCGAATTCGCCGAGGAGTTCGTTTTCGGCCGCAATTTCCCGTTCACCCTGGAAGACTCGAATCTGAACCTGTGTCTGGTTGTCCTGTGCCGTGGTGAAAATCTTTGATTCCTCGGTTGGGATGGTCGTGTTTTTGTCGATAAGTCGCTCGAAGAGGCCACCTTTGACCTCCACACCGAGCGAGAGCGGGCTCACATCGACAAGCACGATATCTTCGACATCGCCCGAAAGTACACCACCCTGAATCGCGGCACCGAGGGCGACTGCTTCGTCTGGGTTGACGTTCTTTTGCGGGCTCTGACCCGTAATCTCTTCGACTTTCTCCTGCACCATCGGCATCCGGGTCGATCCACCCACGAGAATAACTTCGTCGATCTCGCTGGTTGAGAGACCAGCGTCATCGAGCGCTGTCTGGGTCGGTTCGACGGTCCGCTCGACGAGGTCGCTGGTCAGTGATTCGAACTTCGCCCGCGTGAGCGAGGCTTCGAGGTCCTTTGGTCCCTCGTCATCCGCAGCGATGAATGGGAGGTTGATTGTGGTCTCTTTGCGGTTCGAAAGTTCGATTTTGGCTTCTTCAGCCGCTTCGGTCAGTCGCTGGAGTGCCTGTCTGTCCTCGCGAAGGTCGATACCGTGTTCCTCCTCGAACTGGTCAGCGAGCCACTGGATGATGGCGTCGTCCCAGTCGTCGCCACCGAGGTCGTTGTCACCGTTGGTTGCAACAACTTCGTAAATGCCGCCACCGAGTTCGAGAACGGAAACGTCGAATGTTCCGCCTCCGAGGTCGTAGACCAGCACCGTCTGGTTGGACTCGTCGTCGAGTCCGTACGCCATCGCTGCGGCGGTTGGTTCGTTGATAATCCGTTCGACCTCAAAGCCTGCAATCTCGCCAGCATCCTTCGTGGCCTGCCGTTGGCGGTCCGAGAAGTATGCCGGGACCGTGATGACGGCCTTCTCGATTTCGTCTCCGAGATACTCTTCCGCATCGCGTTTGATTTTCTGGAGAATCATTGCCGAGACCTGTTCAGGCGTGTAGTCATCCCCCTCAATCTCGACAGTGTAATCCTCTTCCCCCATGTGTCGCTTGATGGATGCGACCGTGTTCTCGGGGTTCTGAACGGCCTGGTTTTTCGCTGGTTTGCCGACGAGTTGCTCGCCATCGGAGAACGCGACGACCGACGGTGTCGTTCGGTCACCCTCACCGTTGACGATAATTTCCGGGTCACCACCTTCCATGACCGCGAACGCGCTGTTCGTGGTCCCCAGGTCGATACCGAGAATCTTGTTGCTTGCCATGTTATCCGACTATACCTGATTGGTCCGGTTAAAAGTTGCTAGATACCCCGAGTATGAACAGGCGTGACACCCGGCAAGGCGGCCGTTTTAGACCACTCGGTTCTCGCCAAACAAAAGACTCTATAAGACCGCAATTACACCGAAAACGGTCACGTACGCGTCTTATTCCTGTTCAGCCGGCTCGTCCGATGCCGGCTCGTGCTGGGAGCCATCGCTGACGGCGACCTGTGCTGGACGGAGCACTTTCTCGCCCATCTCGTAGCCGGGACGGTGGACGGCGGCGATGGTGTCTTCGGGCTGTCCGGATGCGATAGTCGCCAGCACTTCGTGGCGTTTCGGGTCCACATCCTCGCCTTCTTCCGGTTCGATTCGAGTGACGTTCTCGCGGTCGAGTTGCTGGTCGAACTGTTTGAGCGTCGACTCAACCCCGCCGCGGATGTCGACGTCTTCGTCCTGGTCGAGCGCCCGAGCGAGATTATCTCGGACATCCAGAATGCGGGTGACGAAATCCTCCGTCGCCTGTTCTTTGATTCGCTTCTGCTCGCGTTTCTGGCGCTGTTTGTAATTCTGGAAATCTGCCTGCTTGCGGGCTAGCCGGGATTCGAGGTCGTCAATCTGCTCTCGGGCGTCCGAAAGCTGTTCGACTATCTGCGTTTGCTGCGCTTGCACCGTCTCGATAATCTGTGCAAGCGTTTCAGCAGGCGTTTCTTCGACGGCTTCGACAAGCTGGTCGTCGGGGTCGTCCGTCAACAACTCCTCGCCAACTGGGATTGTCTCTACAGTATCCTCTTCAGCGAGCAGTGACTCCAGAGCCGCACGTCCTGCATCTGGTTTTTCAGCTATCTCTTCGAGCGACTCGCCTGTATCCGTCTTCGCGCTCCCTTCCTCGGAGGCCTGTGGTTCCTCGAATTCGGTATCCGTCGGTTTCTCCTCAGCATCCTCGGATTCGTCAGCAGGTTCCTCTGCTGTCGATGACGGTTCATCGATGGACTCGGTGCTGCCAGAATCGGTTTCGTCGGCTGTTGGTGTCTGCTCGCTTTCTTCCTCTGGTTTTTCAGCACTGTCCTCTGTCGCCGCCTCGGTGTTTTCGCCATCCGCTGTTGTCTCTTCAGGCTCGTCCTCGGACGGCTTTTTTTCGCTGTGTTTCGCGTCTGCATCGCGCTCCGATGTTGCGCTCGTCCCATCGACATCCTGCTCACTCATACGTGTGAGAAGTCTATTCGACAATAAAAATGGACCGACACACAGGTGGAAAGCATAGTCCGTATGTTATCACACTCAGCAGGGGCATCGGTCACTTCGTCTGTAGCTCGGCTGGTGTTCCGACCTCGTCGTGTGAACTCATATATGCCTCGACAAGTTTGCTTTTTGCCGCGCGCAAATGCTGGTGGAAGGTCTGTCGGGTAATCCCCATCGAGTCGGCAACCTGCCCACCATCTGTTGGCCGTGGCCATTCGAAGTAGCCATTCATATATGCCGCTTCGAGTGCTCCCCGCTGTCGTTCGGTAAGCCGCCTGTCCACGTCGGAGGCAAACTCGCTCTGTGTCTGCTCTCTCCGGTCGTACTCGCGGCGGGACCGCAATTCCACATTCTCGTACAACCGCTCGAGAAGTTCGACGATTGACCGGACATCGTGGTTTGGCGGAGCTTCCAGGACGAGCTGGGCACGTTCGGGTGAGACATCGACATCGACGACGGAAACGCCGTAATCGGCCAGGTCCGTAAACGGCTCACCTGTCTCGACAGTCATCGCAAACGTACACGTGCTGTCGGTCTCGGAAACAATTCTTGTTGATTTGATATCCGGCAATTCGGCGATTGCTGAACAGTCAACCTGTCCCTGTGCGGTGACGAACAGTTCGAATGCTTTCCCGTCCCGCCCGCCGGTCATCCCGACGTATCTCAGCGGCACGCCTAGGCTCTGGGAAGCTGCCATGAGCGAAAACGATGGGTCGCGAATTTCGATACAGAGTTCGACGACACTGTCTGTCGTCAGAATCCATGCCGTTTCGATTGCGTTGAGTCGACTCGCTATCATCTTTCCAATCGCTTCGAACAGCGTCTGCTCACGGTAATCCAGCGCATCGCTCCCCTCGCCGTAGACGCCAAGAAGGCCGTACCGCTTTCCGCCATACATGAGCGGAACGACTGATAAGCGTCGTGCACCGAGTGCTGCTGGACAGAGGTAGTCGCTGGAACAGCTTCCGACCTCGTCTGTTGCGATTTTTTCGGTTTCCAGCGCTGTCGTGATTGCTTCCGGAACTGCTTCCAGTGGGGCGCGATGTTCGGGTGGACCCTCGAGACCTGCCTTCGCCTCGATTTCGAGGTTGTCCTCCGTCGAATCTAGCGTTGCAAACCAGCTTGCGGCATACCCTTCCTCAGCAGTGATTTCGTCACAGACCCGTTGGGCAACGATACGTTTGTTCTCCTCTTCGACTAGCGCCTGTGCGATTTCGTTCACCAGCCCACTCACCCGCTCGAGAACTCGGTTGAGGGCTGCCTTCTCTTCGGTTAATTTCTCGGCGCGCTCCTCGGCAAGGTTCTCCGTCCGTTTCCGGTCAGTCACGTCGTTCTGGAAGCCGACGTAATTGACAACCTCGCCGTCATCGTTCCGTATTGGCGCGACGGTCAGTTCGTTCCACCACGGCGTTCCGTCGCTTCGGTAGTTGCGAATCTCGACGGTAATCGGTACCTCGTTTTGAATCGCAGTTGCCAGGGTTTCGACCGTATCGGAGTCGGTCTCCGGTCCCTGTAGAATGCGTGGGTTTCGGCCGAGAATTTCCTCTTCGTCGTATCCAGTTACCTCCTGCCACGCCTCGTTGACGTACACGATTGGATTATCCGACAGCGAGGGGTCGCTTAAACTCACCCCAAGCGGGGCGTGGTCGACAGCCCGTACGATATCGTCTGATTCCGGTTCATGGCCGCTGACATCCTGTTTTTGGCCGAGCGATAACGTCGATATTTCGATCAGTTCCTGGCGCAGTTCAGTCACCGATTCGGACCCGTTTCGTCGGACGAACCGGTCCGCTCCCGCATCAAAGGCATCGCTTGCAAGTGAATCATCCTCCGTGAACAGCACGACTGAAATATTGTCATCGAGTGCTTGCACTGCGTCGACGAGCGCTACCCCATCATCTCCAGGAAGGTCATATTCGCTCACCACACAATCATAATCGTTGCGCGCCAGTTCTGCGAGCGCCCCCGTTGCGGAGGAAACAACATCCACTTCGCAACCGTCACACTCCAGCGCCGCTACGAGTTCATCCACGTCATCCTCATCCGGGTGGACGAGCAGCGTCTGAGTTATTGTCACATCAGTATATTGGTCCGATGTAATCTAAGGGTTTCGGCGGTTTATTACGTGTTTTTAGGGAGATTTTAATTGTGCGGGGTACCGGTCTGTACCTGACCCATACGTATCAGGTAGTACCATTAGGCAATTCTGCGGAAACTATTATGCAAGACTATCCGATGTCTGTTTACCACTCCTCCGAGAGCACCGCAACCCGACTGACCTATTACAAAACGAAACCTGAACGATGCCGACTGGATTAAAACGAGACCTCGGACTGCTTTCGACCACGGCAATCGCCATCGGGGCGATGGTCGGGAGTGGGATTTTCATCCTTCCGGCAATCGCCTATGCCAGCGCTGGGCCAGCAGCAGTCGTTGCGTTTCTCATCGCCGGCTTGCTCGTTCTCCCTGCCGCACTGAGCGCCGCCGAGATGGCCACGGCGATGCCAGAAGACGGTGGCGCATACATCTACGTCGAGCGTGGGATGGGACCGGCGCTGGGAACCGTCGCCGGAATCGGAACGTGGCTCATGCTCTCGCTCAAGAGTGCACTCGCGCTCGTCGGCGGTGTCCCGTATCTCGCTGAAATCGCGCCTATCCTTGCAGATTGGGTCGTCGTGATGGCCGTCGGACTGGCGCTCTTTTTCACGCTCGTCAATATCGTCAGCTCCGAAGGCTCGGGCAAAATGCAGTTCATTATCGTCGGCATTATGCTGGGTGTGATGGCGTTTTTTATCGTAGGTGGGTTCTCAAGTACCGAGTTTCAGGTCGAGCAGACCCAGGGAAGCTTTGATTTGACTGCGGAAGGCGTCCTTGCCGCCATCGGTGTCGTGTTCGTCTCGTATGCGGGTGTGACGAAGGTGACTGCCGTTGCTGAGGAGGTCAAAGACCCGGGCCGCAATCTCCCGATTGCGATGGTCGGGTCGCTGCTGTTCGTGACGGCTCTGTACGTTACTGTCGTCTGGGTTGCCATTGGGGTTGCCGACCTCGAACCTGGTGCCGGGTTTGTCCCGGAAGGGGATGAGGAGACAGCACCGATTGCTGCGGCGGCTGATATCGCCTTCGGCCAAATTGGCGTGATTGCCGTCGTCATCGCTGCCATTTTCGCCCTCGCGTCGACGGCAAACGCTGGCTTGCTTGCTGCCTCACGGTTCCCCTTTGCGATGGCCCGGGATGGACTCGTCCCGGAACGACTCGAATCGGTGAGTCAGCGATACAATACACCAGCAAACGCAATCGCACTGACCGGTGCTGTTCTCGTCGTAATGGTGACTATTTTTCCAATCCAGCAGATTGCGCAGTTTGGGAGTGCCTTCCAGATTCTCGTCTTCATTCTGCTTAATGTCGCTCTAATTGGGTTCAGAGAGGGTGCAATCGACGAGTATCAGCCCGAATTCGTAGCGCCACTGTACCCGTGGCTGCAGTTGATTGGGATTGGTGGGGGGGTACTCGTCCTTACACAGATGGGGCTGGTTCCATTCGGCGGTGCGATGGTCATTGCCGTCGGTTCCCTCGCTTGGTATTACCTCTATGCACGACCGAGAATCGACCGAGAAGGTGCAGCTACCGCAGGTGTCAGAGAGAGCGTCGGCATGTCTGCTGCAGAACGGACCCGGGAACTGTTCGAACGCCAGCGCGAGTACGATGTTCTCGTTGCGATTACTGACCACACCTCTTCGGAGGCTCGCAGAGATATGCTCAGGATAGCGACGGACCTCGGTCGTCTCCGAACGACTGTCGTTTCGCTGGTCGAGTTTGTCGACGTCCCTCACCACCTGTTCCCGAGTCAGTCCTCACGGGTCAGTTCGAGCGAAACGCCGGAGTGGATTGCGGATGACCCGGAGGGCCGGCCGGACTGGTATCCGAAACGGGACCAGCCGACACGTCCCTCGGGCGGGACAGAACTCCTTGATAACGACTCCACTGATGCTGTCACCACTGATGCACATATCGAATACCGTCGTATTTCGAGCGAGGACCACAGGGAAGCAATCGTCGATTTTGCCACCTACGAGGAGATCGACCTGCTGCTGCTCGAACGCGAATCTGGCGAAAACATCAACCGACTGCTCGGTCGCTCGGAAACCGAATGGTTGCTACAGAACGCACCGTGTGACGTCGCGCTCGTTGAGGACCGAGGATTCGATAACATCGAAGAAATTGCGGTTACGAACCGCGGTGAAGGACCGTACGACCCGCTCAAACTGCTCATCGCCGACGCAATCGCCGAAGAAACGGGTGCGGAAATCAATCTAATTCAGGCAATCCCCGCTGATTCGCCACCGCAGCGACGCAACTCTGCGGAAGCGTACCACCAGGAACTCATATCAACGCTCACCGTCCCCGCTCGCTCGACGGTACTCGAAACCGACACGCCTATCGAGGGTATCGTCCGATTCGTCGGTCAGGCCGACCTGTTGTTGACTGGGGTCAGCCAGGGCGGACTGTTCACCCGCCTTCGCGGCGGAACGGATAACCAGCTTGTCGATAGCGTCGAATGTACTGCAGTAATGGTCCAGACACGGGAAGCCCGTCGTAAAGGACTGCTCGAACGACTGTTGATGGAGTACATCTTCTAGGACTGGAGTTTTGCTCGTCTGTTCTCGTCGTCCTGGTCCCACTCGACCAGTTCCTCGTCAACGAGGTCGTCGATAAGCCCCTCCAGCCACTCCTGCCCATATTCGCCATCTGGGACGTAATCGACGCGGATTCGCGGCCCGAGTTCGTCGAGTGAGAGCGGGCCGTGCTGTTGAAGCGCGCCAATCACCCGCCCTCGGAACTGCCGACGACTCCCCTCGAAGGCTGGCTGTGTCGGTACGTCAGGCGCGGTAAAGTCCCCCGAATGATACGCCTGACACCATTCGCGCCACGGACAGTCGGCTTCATCACACTGTGGGGTCTGTTCGCAGGCGACCCCACCAAGCTCCATGATGGCGTTGTTCCAGACCCGAGATTCTCCTACTGGCATCAGTTCCGTTGCAGCCGACTCGAAGGCAGCATCGTCATCGGGAACGTCGAACGCCCGATACAGCACACGCTTGACGTTGGTATCGACAACTGCATCGCCATTGTTGAACGCAAAGCTCGCAACCGCGTTGGCTGTGTACGGACCGACTCCCATCAACTCGGTGAGTTCGTCGGGCTCCTGTGGAAACTCGCCGTCATATTCGGTTTGCACCTGATTTGCGGCTTCGTGCAGATACTTCGCGCGGTTGTTGTATCCAAGGCTGTGTTCGCTCCAGAACCCAACGACATCGCCGCGAGAGGCCTCGGCAAGCGCCTCGACGGTGGGCCAGCGTTCCAGAAATGCCTCCCAGGCTTCCACAACCCGGCCGAGCTGTGTTTGCTGGCTCATGACTTCCGAGACCAGGATTTCGTACGGGTCGGTCGTCTCACGCCACGGAAATGCTCGGTGGTCCTCCTGATACCACGAGATGAGTGCATCCTGCACCTGTGAAAGGGGAACATCTGCAAAGGGAGACTCGTTCGCTGTCATTGGCATTGGGTTGTGACGCTCATGGCTTGGGCGTGGCGGTCTGACTATCGCTTTCGCGCAACGACACCCAGATGGTCCTCGTGATACGGTTCGAGACGCTCGCGTGAGAGAATCTCGTATTCCGCTTCGAGTTCGGAGCAGAGCCGTGAAAACACTGATTCGGGCGGCGCAGTAACGTCTTCACTCCGGGCTTTGAACGCGATAATCAGAATTCCACCTTCACCGAGGAACTGGCTGTTTTCGAGCGCAACTCGCGCCTGTCCACGGGTGGCGACGTCCTGAGCGAGAACGTCGACAGGTTCGACAATATGAGCGTACTCCTGTGGCTTACGTGCATCTTTTAACAGCGGAAAGAGGTTGGGGCGGGCCTCGGCCACGTCAAGCAGGTCACGCATTGGGCGTGGCGAGAACTCGACGGCGTAGGTCGGGCCTGCAAAATCCGCGACGTGACTGACGGTGGTCCCGTTGGCTGCACCCAGATACAGAACCGTCTCGCCACCAGCCAACGTAGTCTCTACGTCCAACTCGAACAGGGCGCCCAGCTTCGAACGGTGTGGGTCCCACCGTCGCCACTCACCGTCGGTCGGTTCACCGTAGACCGCTTCACCACGGGTTGCGAGGCCGGTTTCACCCCCGAAGGAATGTCGCTCCACGCCGTTCGGGAGCGTCACTGTGAATCACGCGCACGAATACGCTCGATTCGGTCGTCGAGTTCCTCGGTTAACTCCGGACGCAGTTCCCCGCTGTAGTAATCGACGCGGGCGGCGATAGTGAGTTTGCCAGCCAGCGCTCGGGCCGCTGAGCCACGCTGTGCCGGTGCCGTTTTCTGGATTGCGTCGTGGGTGTAGATAATCCCGTGCTTTGGCGGCGAAGCGTTCCCCCTCAGGTGAGCGAACAGCGCGTCCTCGGCACCGAGGACCTGCAACGTTCCGGAGGGCTTCTTTGCGAGCGTTCCGAGGCCACCGGCGAGGGCAATTAGCCGTGCTGCGAGCAATGGACCTGCAAGGTTGCTGAGATTCGGCGCAACCTCAGGTGTCATCCGTTCGAGGGCTGTCTCCAGTTCGTCCGCTTCAGTTGCCAGTTCGACAACCCGGCCTGCCAGCGAGGTAAGTCGCTGTTCGACCACTCCCTCGGGCTCTCGGTCGGCGAGTTCGCGGAGGTACGCTGTCTCGATGGTTGCATCCGCATCGTGACTGCCTGCCCATTCGCCAACTCGTTCAGTGAGTTCGTTTACCGTTCTCCGACAGTCATCAAGTGCGCGAACGAGGTGGATGAGTTGCTGGTCATCCGCGCGTTCGTGTTCCTCGACGGCCATGCGTGCCGCCTCACAGGTTACGGCATGGAGCTGTTCGTAATACTCGTCCCTGTCTGCAACCGTCTCTGCAGCAACGGCCAGTTCTGGCCAGTCCTGTGGCGTCGGTGCCGTCCCGGTTCGCACCCGCTGGAGCGCAGTCTCACGGTCCAGACCATCGGCGAACCACCCCGATTCCGTGGGGTTTCGAGCGTTCATACGCTCTCTTGCATGTCACCCGGTAAAGTCGTTGCTTCCTGTGGGAGCGGGAGACGCGTTCACGTATGCAAGTGGGTGGCTTTCCCGGCCTTCGATATTGTCCGGGATACTGATAAGGTGACACATCGAAGGGCAAGTATGTACGAACGCATTCTCCACCCGACCGACGGCAGCACGGGAAGCGCACACGTTGCATTGCAGGCGCTCAACCTGGCAAAACAGTACGACGCGACGGTGCATACGCTCCACGTCGTCGATGCTGATATCAAATCCCTGCTCTCCGAATCGGGCGGACGAACCGAGGAACTCAGAAACCGGGGGCAGACAGGTCTTGAGATGGTTGAGCGGATGGCCGAAAGCCACAATGTCAATCTGGTGTCTGAAATCCGTGACGGTGAACCGGCGGAGACGATACTCGAATATGCCGAGGAAATTGACGCAAATCTTATCGTTGCTGGAACGCACGGCCGCACGGGCGTCCGAAGACGAATTCTCGGCAGTGTCGCCGAGCGACTTGTCCGACACGCCCACTGTCCGGTGATGACGGTCCGTCTGCCAAATACAGACGTAACCGTCGACAATACGGACCATGCGAAGGACCTGCTCAAACGCGCCCTCACCGCAGCGAATGCGGACGCGTCACTGACTGGCGTCGAGCGCCAGAACAACGTCTGGGTGGGAACTGGCAACCGTAACGGACAGGAATACATCATCTATCTCGACCCGGTCACCCAGCGGACAACCGTCCTTGAACAGTGACGGAGTGAACCGTCTCAACTCGACCACGGGGAGAAACACGGGAACAGTTTGTTAGTTTGTTTTTTCGAACAATCCGTCCTCCTTGCTCTCGAATATCTACCTATCTGGCGATATAAATACATCTGCCCAATTATTCCATTCGTAAGACACATTGTGTTTACTTTCTCGACCGAAACGTGACATGCTCACAATCCCATAAGAGTTAATTCCGGGCAACCCGAGTCCGGAGATAGAATGATACCGCTCGACACTACCCCAACGCGTGAAACGTACGAGCCTATCGGCAGCACGGAGTACGTGCTGTTCTATATGCTCGCTATCGTGACAATTCTCGTGTTCACGGTTGGAGTGTATCGCCGTTTACAGAGTTACACGGAGGGACCAGATGACGAGTTTGCGCGGACCGACGGTCTCGCCAGTCGTATTCTCAGCGGAACCAAAATCGTCTTTTCGAACGAAAAACAGTTCGACCGCGATGTCTACGCCGGTTTGATGCACTCGTTTATTCTCTGGGGCTTTCTGACGCTGCTCATTGCGACGACAATTCTGGCAGTCGACCAGTACGGGTTCCAGACGATTGGGGGATTCACCGTCTACGAGGGTGATTTCTATATTGCCTATCAGTTCGCTGTTGACGCCCTTGGATTGCTCTTTGTCGTCGGTATCGGGATGGTTATCTATCGACGCTATATCGTCCGAAATGAGCGGTTATTCGGCCCTCACACCTCGCTTGAGGACCACCTGTTCGTCTGGACGCTGTTCGTTCTTGGTGTCGGTGGTTTCCTCGTCGAAGGAATTCGAATTCTCGTCAACGACTATCCTGCCTTCGAGGTTGTGAGTTTTGTCGGGTGGGCAACTGCACTCGGCTTTGATGCACTCTTCAGCGCCGCTGGGGTTTCCTCGAACGGGACGACGGCCGAAACGGTTCACTGGGCACTCTGGTGGAAACACTCGCTCGTCGCGTTCTTCTTTATCGCCTGGATTCCGTACGCCAAGCCGTTCCACATGCTCTCATCCTATGCGAACGTCATCACGCGCGACGAGAAAGCTGGTGCACGACTTCCCGGGATTCCATCGGACCTCGATGCCACCAACGCCGAATCTATCGATGATTTCACCTGGCGCGACCGCCTCGACCAGGATGCCTGTACGAAATGTGGCCGGTGTTCGTCTGTCTGTCCGGCCAACGCCTCAGGACGCCCGCTTAACCCGCGTGATGTCATCCTCGATCTGAAATCCTATCGCGAAAGCCTGGAAGCCGGTGGGGAGGAGAAACCAATCATCGCCGACGGCGGCACCTCGGTTATCAACGCCGAGACGATGGAATCCTGTATGGCATGTATGGCCTGTATGGACGCCTGCCCAGTCGAAATCGAGCATCTCAAGAGCTTCACCCGGATGAACCGCCAACTCGTTGACGAAGGTGAAGTCGATAAGAACGTGCAGGATGTCTTCCAGAACGTCATGATGAACGGCAACACCTTCGGCGACAAGGCTCGCACCCGTGGTGACTGGGCCGATGAACTCGAGTTTGACGTCGCTGACGCTCGCGAGGAGGAAGTCGAATATCTCTGGTACGTTGGTGACTTCCCGAGTTACGACGAGCGAAACAAGAAGGTTGCTCGCTCGCTCGCGAAGATTCTCGATGCCGCAGATGTCTCCTTCGGTATCCTCTTTGAGGACGAAAAATACGACGGCAACGACATCCGCCGCATCGGCGAGGAGTTCCTCTATCTGGAACTCGCCGGACACCACGTCGAGACGTGGGAGGACTGTGAGTTCGAGAAACTCATCTGTACCGACCCACACTCGTATAACACGTTCAAAAACGAGTATCCGGAAGTTGATTTCGAAGAGTGGGCGGACGACGAGATGATGCCGTTCGATTACGACGGCGAGTGGAACGCTGACGGTGAAATCGACGTCCTTCACTGGACGCAGGCCATCGAGGAACTCGTCTCCGACGACGCACTCGGACTCTCCGGGACGGAACTCGATTACACGGTCACCTATCACGACCCATGTCATCTGGGCCGGTACAACGACGAATATGAGGCCCCTCGCGAACTCATCCGTGCAACGGGTGCTGAACTCTACGAGATGCCTCGCAGCCGCGAGGATTCATTCTGTTGCGGTGGCGGTGGCGGTGGCCTCTGGATGGATTTCGAGGAGGAGCCAAAGCCGAGCGAGGAACGACTCCGTGAAGCGCTCGAAGACACCGATGCCGGGTCAGCTGTCGAGAAGTTCGTCGTTGCCTGTCCAATGTGCATGACGATGTACGAGGACGGCCGCAAAACGGGTGATTTCGAGGACGATATCGAAATCGTGGATGTGGCAGAACTCATCGTTGAAGCGCTCGAAGCAAACGGTCTAGGGACAGCAGCTGCGGCAGGCGGCGAGGCGGAAGCTGCTGGCGACTGACATCTCATCA
>LKMJ01003504.1_pt1 | contig 14546 bp, 18 predicted proteins | sample 643391 | NCBI WGS metagenome assembly LKMJ01 (sample SAMN04112250, study PRJNA286221) | soda lake metagenome | biome: soda lake; feature: Kulunda Steppe; material: water; isolation source: sample PL-Br10 brine of Picturesque Lake | place: Russia: Kulunda steppe | collected 2010-07
CTGCAGGGCACGTGGACCACTTGTTCAGAGGGGGGAAAGGCTGCGGGGCACGTGGACTGCAGGTGGTGCGGGGGGTGACAGGGCACGCGGACTGCAGAGCGAGGGGGGGTGAAAAGGCTGCAAGGCACGTGGACTACAGGTGTGTGGGGACGGAACAGAGCACGTGGTCCACTGGTTCAGGTGGGGGAAAGGCTGCGGAGCACGTGGACTGCAGGGGGGGCTGGGGGGGCTGCTGGGCACGTGGAACACAGGCATAAAGTTGAGGGGGAGCTGCTGGGCTCGTACGCGCACCGTTGGCGTGGGGGGCTCAAGGGCACGTAGACCACAGGTACAGGTGGGAGGGAGGGCTGCTGGGCATGTACACCACAGGTCAGAGGGGCTGCTTTGTATGTGGATCTCATGTATGGGGGAGGCTGCTGGGCATGTGGACCGTAGGTTGGGGAGGCAGTCGGGCGACTGGATCTCAGGTTCAGGTGGGGGAGCCTGCTAAACACGGGAATGACAATCGCGGGGGAGCTGCCGGGTATGTGGACCACATGTCTGGAGGAGAGGCTCCCCCTTGGCACCTTGGCTGCTGCTGGTCCCCATCCCTGTGCTGTGTGCTAGCTTCATGCCTACCTTATCACACTTTGCGCACACTTTCGGCATATGATGTCCAACGCCAAGCTTGTCGCCATGCACGCAGATGGGCTGCGACTGGCCCCCATCACCTCAAGCATCCCGCAATTCCACACAGCTGGCAGCAGCAGCAGCGGCGCCGGAGTGCCGGGCCTGCCCACCGGCTTTGCTTCCACATTAGGGCAGGCGGTGGGCGGCGGCAGCCGCGCCGCTAGCGGCATGCACATTAGTGACTGGACGGCTGCGGGCAGTGGGAGGCAGCTAGTGGGGGGAGCTAGAGGAGGCGGAGCGCCGCGGCCGGGCAATGGGCCCTTGGGGGGCACGAGGGATGTGGCTACCCGTGCTGTGTCGGGCGATGCCGCAGGTGCACGCTCAAGGGGTGTTAGCTATGTTGCTGAGCAGGCCATGGGCGCTTGAAGATGCCATGGTGTGTTAGGTCGCTGAGCGGGCCATGGGTGCCCAAAGGTGCCATGGGGTGTCAGTAAGGTCGCTGAGCAGGCTATGGGCGCTTGAAGATGCCATGGGGTGTGCTGAACCTTTAAACTAGGTGTTGTCATTGTTTGTGGTGGTGGCCCATGCCGGTGGGGAGGCAGAGGTGGAGGCAGCGTATGTGATGTAGACATTGCCGATGCTGCAGCATGCCGGCAATGCACGGGAAGGGATGGCAGATAACAAGGCAAGGTGGCTGCTCCAGATTTGCAGAGTTGCACCGTGGGGACTGCAGCTGCTAGAGCAAGCACAAAACAGCAAGCATCTTCAGTGCTGCTGCTTCCTCTGGCATGTGCCCTTCAGGCAGCACACATGCTCCTTTGGCATGTCTTTCAGGCAGTACGCACCCTATGCTCCTTGAGCATTTACCCTCAAGGCAGTGCACATGCTCCTCCGGCATGTACCTTCCAGGCAATGCACGGGCAGGATGGAAGCCTCACCATGAAGCCACCATCCCATCTCTGAACGATTGCTTGCCGGTTTCCCCATCAGGATCCTTGACAAGGACCTCTTTCCATCACTTGCTGAATCTCCCCAAAACTTGCCGATCATGCGCAGCCGCTCACACGCCAAGCTATCTGCCATCCATTCCCCCTGGTGCTTCACAGCAGTGGGACCCTGAGGCTGCTGTCAGGTGTGTGTTTGTGTGCACGTGCTTGTACTGCACTTACTGGCAGTGCATGCTTTGTGCCTCGCATTCATGCCCGCATCCCTCGTGCATGCCTTTTGCATTTAATGAATTTCTATCACGTGCCCTGCTCCGTGCCTTGGCATTCCCGTCACACTGCGTTGCTCTGCACTTCTTGTCGGAAAGGCCTGCTCGTTGTGGTACCTTGCGCGGTGGGCTTTGCTTAAGGGCATGAACAGCGGGATGAACAGGCATTGCGCATGCTCTGAGCCTTGCTTGCTTGGTGCACGCCCTGGCTCGGTAAAGGTGGGCATATGCGTATCGAGCGCTGCTCTGGGCCATGCGCAGTGATGAATGTGCATTGTTAGCAGTGATGTGAACATGTGCCGCATGAGCGCTGTCCCATGCGCGCATTGCGACCAGTGTTGTCAGCGTAACCAGTGTTGTCAGCGTAAAACCAGTGTTGTCAGCGTAAAACCAGTGTTGTCAGCGTAAAACCAGTGTTGTCAGCGTAACCAGTGTTGTTAGCATGTGCGGCCGTCCAATTGACTAGCACCCGTGCCCAGAGCACTTGCACGTGCCACATGCCCTGTGAGTATCTCAAAAGGGGGCGCACCTGGCTGCACCCTTACCCTTTTGCCACACTCAGCATAGCACTGCTGCTGCTCTGAGTCGCCATATTGACAGCAGCCCTGGCTCAGGCATGCTTGCCAGTCCCTCCAATGTACTATAGGTTCCATCCCTCCATTGTCCCTCCGCCAACCCGGAAGCCGTGTGCCTCCACTGCCCTGGATGTTGTGTGCCTCCAATGTCTTTGAAACCGTGCGCCTCCATAATCCTGGATATTGTGTGCCTCCACTGCCCTGGATGTTGTGTGCCTCCAATGTCCTTGAAACCGTGCGCCTCCATAATCCTGGATATTGTGTGCCTCCACTGCCCTGGATGTTGTGTGCCTCCAATGTCCTTGAAACCGTGCGCCTCCATAATTCTGGATATTGTGTGCCTCCATAATCCTGGATGTTGTGTGCCTCCACTGCCCTGGATGTTGTGTGCCTCCATTGCCCTGGATGTTGTGTGCCTCCAATGTCCTGTAAACCGTGCGCCTCTATTGCCCTGGATATTGTGTGCCTCCATTGCCCTGGATGTTGTGTGCCTCCACAGCCCTGGATGTTGTGTGCCTCCATTGCCCTGGATGTTGTGTGCCTCTGATGTCCTGTAAACCGTGCGCCTCCATTGCCCTGGATGTTGTGTGCCTCCGATGTCCTGTAAACCGTGCGCCTCCATTGCCCTGGATGTTGTGTGCCTCCATTGCCCTGGATGTTGTGTGCCTGCACTGCCCTGGATGTTGTTTGCCTCCAATGTCCTGTAAACCGTGCGCCTCCATTGCCCTGGATGTTGTGTGCCTCCATTGCCCTGGATGTTGTGTGCCTCCATTGCCCTGGATGTTGTGTGCCTCCAAGGTCCTGCAAACCGTGCGTCTCCATAATCCTGGATATTGTGTGCCTCCATTGTCCCCCCACGATCCTGAATACCATGTGCCTCCATAATCTTGGATACGATGTGCCTCCATTGTCCTAGATACCGTCCTTCCATTGTCCCTCCAATGTCTTGGATACCCGTGTGAAGACCAGGCGAGTACTGCTTCAATGTTGCTCGCCAGGGTGGCCGTGGTCGTGGGCAAGGCGGCGGCGGCCAGCCCTTATGGAGGAGCCCCTTGGGGCGAGGCCCTGGCCCACACTGCACAGCGCCTGCAGTGGACGGACAACAGCTTTGAGATGCTGGTGTTTGATGAAGCAGAGCTGAGTGCAGGTGAGCCTCTGCACCCATAAGCGCACACTCTCAATAGGCAAATCTGCGCTGCGGGCACACAAAAAGTGCTTCAACTCTGGTGGATGGCAAGTAAGCGCATGCACACTGGTGGATGGCAAGTAAGCGCATGCACACTGGTGGATGGCAAGTAAGCGCATGCACTCTGGTGGATGGCAAGTAAGCGCATGCACTCTGGTGGATGGCAAGTAAGCGCATGCACACTGGTGGATGGCAAGTAAGCGCATGCACTCTGGTGGATGGCATTTAAGCGCATGCACACTGGTGGATGGCAAGTAAGCGCATGCACACTGGAGGATGGCAAGTAAGCACATGCACAGCTGCAAGTGCACAGTACTTTTTGCCGAGAGGGGGGCTTGGGCTTGAAGGTGTCTATACCTCAAGGACGACCTCCTCCATCAGTCAAGAGTTCCTGCACAAAGCAGGCTCAAGAAGCTTGAGCTCAATTCAGTATATGCCCCGCATCAAGCAAAAAGCACGCCTTACACACTCAGAACAAACCAGGTTGCGCCAACTTCACCCAGCCTCTGATGCTTTGTGTGTGCATGTGTGTGCTTTGTGTTCAACCGTCGATGCAGAGCACTTCCCGTCCCAATCCATTGCTTCTGTAAACGCCCAATCCATGCACCTGCATTAACATTTCGCAGGCCCAAGAGCTCAAGAAGCAATCTCTGCCTTGCGGACAGCCTTGAAGGATGGCTGCCAGGTGAATGGGTGCTAGGTGCCAGGTGAATGGCTGGAATGGCTGCCAGGTGAATGGGTGCTAGGTGCCAGGTGAATGGCTGGAATGGCTGCCAGGTGAATGGCTGGAATGGCTGCCAGGTGAATGGGTGCTGGAATCTTCATTGCTAACGAAGGAGAGTGCTTTGCTTAGGAAATGAGATTGCCCTGGGCCTATGCATTTTGATCATACCACGCTCCTATGCGCACCATTTGAATGCAACTTCAAATTGAATTCATGTCTCCACCGCTCAAACTTTGCCATATTTTTGGCATCTCATTTGGTCATGCACTGCTTGTAAACATGGTCAAAGTTTGCAAGCGTTCAAGCTTACTCCGGCGCGCACTGTGATCCTTGCACCTGCTTTTTCACTGCTAACCATCATGAGCCTCAGTATGCAGTATGCGTGTGAGTACACATGCAACAGGCCAGCCCAGGCTTAACATGCCTGCGTGAGTACACATGCCTGCGTCTGAGTGCACATGCCTGCGTGTGAGTACACATGCAGCAGCCCAGGCTTAACATGCCGCTAACATGCCGCTAACATGCCGCTAATATGCCGCTAACATGCCGCTAACATGCCAGGCTTAACATGCCAGGCTTAAGATGCCTGCCGCTCAGCATGACTATGCCCCTCCACCCACCCAGCAGGACTGTGCTCACCCCCTTGCATGAGCACTCCCTTTGCTCCGCCCCGCATCCTGCTCTTCCTTTTTCATTCAAGGTCATGGACAGCACCCTTGGGCTGGCGGCATACAGCTGAATTCCAACGCGTTGCCTGCAAGCCAGCTCGTTGCCTGCAACAACCAGCGCACATGCCTGAAACAGCCAGCAAGCCAGCGCACATGCCTGCAACCGCCAGCAAGCCAGCACATGCGCTTGCAACAGCCAGTAAGTCAGCGCGTTGCCGGTGACAGCCAGCAAGCCAGCGCACATGCCTGCAACGGCCAGCAAGCCAGCACATACGCTTGCAACAGCCAGTGAGTCAGCGCGTTGCCGGTGACAGCCAGCAAGCCAGCGCACATGCCTGCAACAGCCGGCGTGCTGCCAGCAGGCCCCCTCTCAGCTGCAAAGCGTGTGGCCTGATAGCCAGCAATTAGCTGCAAGCTAGCGCTCTGTCTGCAGGCCAGCCCGCTTTTAACTGCATGTTAGCTATCGGCTGCAAAAGCCTTTGCCTCTGATCTGGCGGAGGGTCAATCGCGATTGCACTTTCCACCTGGCCTCTCTGATCTGGCAGGGGGTCACCCACAATCGCAGTAACCAACTGACCCCTCTGATCTGGCAGAGGGTCACCTGCAACTGCATTTACCACCTGACTCCTCTGATCTAGCCGAGGGTCACTCAGAGTTGCATCTACCACCTCCTGGTCACATGTGATTGCATGGGTCACCAGCAGTTGCCGAGGGTTTGCCTGCGATTGCCAACGGTCACCCGTAATTGCCCTTGCCACCTGGCCCCTCCGATGCACATGCAGGTGCTCTTTGGGCACCAGCGTCTCACAATCCGTGTTTTGCAACCCATGCGCAGGTGCTCTTGGGGATCAGCAAGTCACGACCCTTGTGTCACAGCCCATGTGTCACAACCCACGCGCAGGTGCTCTTGGGCATCAACGTGTCGGAGCCCCCAGTGGTGGCCATGCTGCAGCAGCTGTCCAGCAGCGGAGGGCAGCAGCCTGCGCTCCCAGGCGTGCGCCTGTTTTTGAACTCCTCTCCGGAGCTTCAGCGGCTGAGCAGCCTGCAGGGATGGGCCCCCTGGGTGAGCTGCACGCCTCCAGAGGGCCTGGCACAGGCAGCTGCAGAAGGCAGTTGGCATGAGAAGCAGGAAGAAACTTGGTCTTGCATGCTGCATTTATGCGTTAAGTTGCTTGGCATCTTTTACCTACATACATAACATCCCAATTGAAAGTAGCCGTCACCAAGCCTGAAATGCGCGATCTTTTGTGGAGGGCCAGCACACCAAGACGTGCATGTATTTAATGAGTATGATGATCAGTGCACATGTACGGACTATTGCACACAAGCCCATGCTCCTCCTCGTGTGGACCTCTGGCCTAGTTTCCCTTACAACACGCCAAGGCCCATGCAAATATCTGTACCTATTTACGTGCAGGGCGGTAATGGGCCGGTCGCTGCAGCCCTGGAGAACCTGGCACCCTGGTCAGGGCCTGCAAAAGCAAAGCTCCTCTGGCAGACGCTGCAGGTTAGAGGGAATCTGCCTGTCTATGAGGATCTGGGTCTGTGTTTTAAGGCTGAAGGTCTGTGTTTGGGTGTCTGTGAGGCTGTGTGGGTATTAGGGTATGCCTAAGCCAAAAACGAGGGCTTGGTACGATGCAGGACTTTTGGTTTGAATGGTCTAAATGGTTGAATAGTTTGAATGGTATGCATAATTTCGATTGGTTGAACGCTGAGTTGCGGGACCAGTTGGGCACCTGTGGAACCACTTTGCTTCACCCCAAATCAGAGCCGTTGCAGACAGCTTGAGGTTGGTGCAGCCTGCATGTCTGCCTCTTGCGTCGGAACGGTAGATGGGAGGCATTGCAGGTAGCTTGGGCTTGGTGCATACCGCGCAACTGCTCCTTGGCTTGAACTGGTGAATGTGAGGCGCGTCCAGCTTGTGAGGTGTGGCGAGGCGTGAGGCGTGAGGCGTGGCGAGGAGTGCAAGGCGCGTCCAGCTTGTGAGGTGTGAGGCGTGAGGCGTGAGGTGTGGCGAGGAATGTGAGGCGCGTCCAGCTTGTGAGGTGTGGCGAGGCGGGAGGCATGAGGCGTGAGGCGTGGCGAGGAATGTGAGGCGCGTCCAGCTTGTGAGCACCAGTGAGCTCCTCTGAGCGATCAAGCATCTACTGATGCCTGGAGGCCGCAAAAAAGGCAGCGCTCAGTGTGTCTGATGCGCCTGCAGTCTGGTGAAAAGGGGCGGCTCACGCGCCGGCACTCTGGTGAACAGGGGGGCTCAGTGTGCTTGATGCGCCAGCAGTCTGGTCAGCAGGGGGGCTCAAATGCCGCACTGCCTTGCATGAACCTCTGACACCATATGTTGCAGGAGCTGTGGCACCGAAAGTCCTCAGATGACCTGCTCTTCGTGTTCCTGGTCTTGATCAACGAGTATGTCTCTCCCGTCAAGGAGGTGGGCGTCAGGGAGCAGCACCTTTGCTCAACCCTTGCAAGGTTTCTTACGCTCAGTTTCGTCCCGAGGGTGCTTTGTTCAGCACAGGGCAGCGCTTGCAAATGGAAAGGACTTAAGCAGCAGGTTGCGCTGTTGTTATGCAGTGACTGGCTGTAGCGACGGCAGCTGGGCGTCAACAGGTGTATAAAGCCCGCCAGTGGCTCCTTGAAGCGCAGGGTCACGATGCAGGGTGGCTCCCTGAAGTGCTGCACAGGGTGGCTCCCTGTAGTGCAGGGTCACGATGCAGGGTGGTTCCATGTGCAGGTGTACATGACCGCCATGGGCGCCGACCTGAGCTCCTTGTGGTGCATGGCCCCCGAGTGCAGGTGTACATGACCGCCAAGGGCACTGACCTGAGCTCTCTGTGGTGCATGGTCACTAAGTGCGGCAATCAAATCAGGGACTGCGTTACCAACCCTGTGTGCAAGGCTGGCTTGGACTGCTTGCAGGTAAGCGCCGAGTGGCTGAGTTAATGGATTGTTGGAGATTGAGTAGTTTGTAGATGTGCACTTATTAAAAGTGTAAAGAACTTCAAAAGCCCGCAGCCCTCACTCATTTTTTCTTGCTTTCATGGTGCTGGGCAAGCGAGGCTCAGCCAACTCCACAACAGTCCCAGCGTCCACAAAGGTCTCCAACGCATCCCCTATCATGTCCATGGCCTTGCTCGCCCAGCCCCTTTCCATGCCCCTGCCTCTACCCTTGCTCCTGTGCCTGGGGTTAGTATTTGGTGACGACTCTCAGCGTAAGACCCATCTGGAGGACCAGCCCCTGTGTAAACTCTGTCTTGGGCTTCTTGCGTCAGCGGCCTAAGAAGTGAGGACATCTGGCTGAGCATTCATGACCAACGGGAATTCAGACCTCGCGCTTCAGGCTCGTAGCACCTGGGAGTCCAGCAGACACAGAGCTCTGACCCCTACTTGCCCCTTACCTGTGGTCCCATTCCTGTTACCCCTCCTCCACGAGCTCACACAGAAACAAATTGCTTGTCCAGGAGTCTTGGGTTCGTGTTGTGTCTTTTCCATTTAGGGTGGTCTCCAGAATCCGGCGTCACATCCTTGAATGTTGTGCATGTAGGGCAGCTGCTTCAGATGCAGATCCTCTGCTGAAGCAGTCCCAGATCTGACGAGACTCTCTGAACTTTGTGCTGTGCCAGCTCACCACTGCAGCCATAAATCTCTTCCTCTGCACTTCCTTGCAAACTCAAATTTTGCTCAAGTGCTTGGTAGCAGTCATTCCTGCCAAAGGTTGTAGCAGCCAGGGCAGCCCCAAAAGCTGAGGGGATGGGTGGAAGGGGCCGAATAACAAAGGTGCAACCTGCTGCTGAACAACCCGTAGACCACATGTTAAATAGACGTGCAAAAAGTTTCCAGCATCACTGGTTCATTCCTCGCAGCTCAAGGATGCTCAGCTGCATGCCATTTTTTGCTATCTATTGCAGGGATGTGAATTCAATGATCAGATATGCCAATACAGGTGAGCCAAGACCTACATGGAACGACATTTCATGTCTACCTATTTATGCTCTGCAAGTCATTGGCGTACACAGCGTTATGGAACAGACAGGGAAAATTGGTTCTTATCATGTGTGCCGCGGACCTCTCTCCTTGATTCACGCTCCCTTGCTGCCAGACGAACATAATTGTTTTTGTGGACACAATTCAATGGGCTTCAAAAAAGCTTTTAAACTCTATGCAATCTCCTCACTGTACAGGTGCATTGTTGCCCATGAGACGCCAACGTTTGAACAATTTGCACTTTGCATACTGCAAAAGCACAATTGGTGAGTGAGCTTGCAATTGAGGAGCTATTTTTCCTGATGAATGGCATAAAATGTTGAGGCAAAGCCCCAGGCATGATCAGGCATTCATCTCTCCTGCACATCATAAAGTTGAGGCATCTGCCTGAAGTGAGGCTGCCACACTCAGGCTTATGCAGCACACAGAAGGCACCATGGCTGGGCGGACTGACCATGTGAGCCTGTGCCGTGTTCGCCATTGGTGCGTGATAATGATTCCGATAATGATAAAAGCAACAAACAACAATTCCATGTGTATGCTCAATGCTGAATTTAATCCATGCACGCAGCCGAGGGCTGACAGCTGAGATGAACATGCAGCCAGGTATGTCAAGAGATGCACTTTTTGTGCCAGGAATGTGCGCGTCCAGACAAGCTGCTTGCTCCTCCAAACAGAGATATAACAGCCACCCATGCTGCCTTGCTGTGATGCTGCACGAGGGCTGTGCACCCACTGCCACCTCCTGCGCCACCTCGCCCAACCTCAGCCCTCACCCATACCTGTGCTGCCACATGCAGACCATGCGCCCATGGCTACGTTCCGTGGGGCACCTCTCACCCACGAAGCCGCTGAAGACATGCTCATTGGGTGGATGGACCCAGGCAGGGGCTCCAGTCCGTTCTCCTGGCTGGTGGCGGCGGGCAAGAACCCCGCATATGATTACTTCCCATGCCAGCACCAGCTCTTCTCGCGCGGCTCGGGCAAGGGCCAGATGTGGTATGAGCCGGTCTTCAAGGTATGATTTGAGCCAAACTTTAAGGTGTGGTTTGAGCTGGTCTTTAAGGGTCAGTTGTGGTGTGAGCTGGTCTTCAAGGTGTGTGATGCTGAGGGCGCTGTGTGAGCCTGCTTAGAAGGTGTGTGCTGCTGAGGGTGGATGTGAAGGATGAGCTGATTTGCTTTGGGGTACAAAAACTGTTTGACGTACATTGGCCAGCAAGCGTAGGTATTCCTCTGAAGGTACTTGCACCTGCCTGAAAACAAATGACGCTGAGCACCTGACATGCTGCTGTCCACAATTTACTTCCTAGGTCCATCATTGACCATATGTTTTCTTTAGAAGGCGCGCTTGGCCCTTCTGCATTTAGAGGCTTGTGCCATGCCATCAGTGGCCTCTCTTTGAAACCCATTCAAACACTGCAGCCATCCGCTCATCAAGCTTATGCGTCACCCAGGCTGCATCATCAAGCCCATGCGTCACCCAGGCTGCATCATCAAGCCCATGCGTCACCCAGGCTGCATCATGAAGCTCATGCGTCACCCAGGCTGCATCATCAAGCTCATGCGTCACCCAGGCTGCATCATCAAGCCCATGAGTTACCCAGGCTGCATCATCAAGCTCATGCGTTACCCAGGCTGCATCATTAAGCTCATGCGTTGCCCAGGCTGCATCATCAAGCTCATGCGTTACCCAGGCTGCATCATCAAGCCCATGCGTCACCCAGGCTGCATCATCAAGCCCATGCGTTACCCAATCTGCAACTTGATGAGGTTTTGCAAGTGCTTCTCTCCTTGGTGGTGCTGCAATCCAGCCAGCCCTTCCTTTGGGTTGCTTACATGGGGCACGCTTATGGATTACAACTTGCCTAGGTGATTCTTGACAACCAAGAGGTCTGGAGGCGTAGGCGGTATCGAGTGCGACGCGGGTCCACTCCTGGGACCTTCCACTTTTCAGTTTTGGACAATGGTAGGAGCATGCTGTTGCGCAAGTTGATGCAAGTTAATGCAGGTGTTGGGCCAAGCGCGCATTTTCATGAAAAGCATGCAGTAATATTTCCCTTGGCTGGTGAATCGCTGAGACCCTGCTTCTAGATGCCCTTCAGCCTCACAGAGGGTGTCACACACAGGGGGAGCATGCACCTTTCCTCTATGGCACAGTTCCTTGCAGGAAATTTTCATCCCCCTCCCTCCCACAACTCCGTGTCCTTGCACATTGATAGCCGCAAAATTCAAAATAAACGACCATTTTCCCAACTGAAGACAGCTCACCACTGAGTTGTCCAGAGCAGTTGCTTGGCCATCGAGAAGCCTTTCCAATCCAACTCAGATTTAGCCGGGCCATCATTGAGCCTTGAGAACCAGCTGCACACATGTGCTGTTGCTTCATAGAAGTAACCAGCTGCCGCACACAGCAGCCTTTAGTGCGGTTAAGCCCAGCTCAGGACTCATAGCGCGAGGTAATTTTACAGTGCATGCGTAGATTGACAACCTTCAGTAACAGCTCAACCCTGCTCTAAGCTGCCTAATTTATGTTTTACGTGTACCAGGGTTGTGTCATTCGCCTGTTATGGATTTGCAATACGCAAATGATTCGGTAAAATTCAAAATATGCCGAATGATTCAATCGAATGTTTGCCTGTGAGCTTTGAGAGAAGACGGAGGAGTGGGAGGCATTTACTGACGCCAGCTGACCCTCCCCCCTCCCCCCCCACCCCCTGATTCCACATACACACATAAAAAGACAATGCTTAAGAATATGTTGTCAACATGAGGCCAATCTAAGGTGCAAAACAGAGCAAAACAGGTACATTGCAGGGCCCATTTTGGGGTGGGTCTTAAAAATCCACGAATTGTGTTTTACAGTACGGCAAATGATTGGATAAGATTTGAATTTGTGAATGATTTGAAATGCGCGAATGACCCATCCCTGGCATGTACCACCAAGCTGCTCAATTTGTCAATTTGTATGCTCAGACTGTCGCACATGCACCCTCAGGCAAGCCCCTCAACTTGCCCCCCTAAGCTGCCAGGATGTTCTCTATGCATCCCCAGGCGTGGTGAGCAAGGAGTTCTGGAAGGTCTTGGACTGTGATGAAGCCATGGAGTGGGTTTTACTCGGGTACACCGGGGCAGCCTCTGCTGCAGGTCAGTGAGGCTATGGCACAGGCATGACTTACACCCTCTTACTTTTCTGTGTGAACACCCTCTTTCTTTTCTATGTTGTCAGCGCTAGCATGAATTGGCCCCTTTGTCAGAAACGGCCTCCCTTTGTCAAGTTTCATAGGGTGTTAGTTCTGTGCTCTCTCAGGATGTTTCATTGAGTTCCCTGTTCCCTTCTTGGAACCCAGGTCTGTCATACCAAGGAGCCGTGCTGGGAACTCGTGATGGGTCATACCCCACTGATCCAGGGGCCCTTAATCGTTTGGAAGTCGCCCTGGGCAAAGCTGGAATCAGGCCTTGGGAGCTGAGCTACGTTGACAACAGGTGAGCTACAAGCATGTGCTCCTCGGGATCCAGGACTGCTTCATAAGGGAACTTTACGGACAGAATCCTCGGCATTTGTCTATCATGGATAAGATCTATTCTGCACACTTTTTCTGCACAAACACCTACATTGGAATTCTACTTTGGAGGATGTCTCTTAAATATTTTGGCACCCATTGGGCAGTAACTAAAGAGAAACTGGCCGGGAAACAAAAGATGAGAATGCCTATAAGTTGGTTCTTCAGCCACCACCAAGTCTTTTCACTCCAGTCATTTTGCGTGAAGAAGCAAGTTATGTGCTTGGGATTTTTATGTCTGTGTGATCTGGAATTGGGTAATGGTTGTGAAGACCTCGGTCTGCTCCGCAGCAGGGTTCTGATGACTTTTTGAAATTTTCTTCTGAAAGCGGGTGGGTCTCTGTTAATAGTCTAGAATTGATAGTCTGGAATGGGGGACCCCTTGGACCCCCGACATAGGGAAATTGCAAAAAGCATACCCCTTTTGGGCCTCAACCAGCCATGGCTAGTGATTTACAGTTTGTTTTTGCACGTTTGTGAAGCATTTTAATCTTTTTCACAAGAGATACACATGCCTCATTCTAGTGATTGTTTGCCTTGTCTTTATTTGCAGCTTGTGTGCAGGGGCACCTCTCTGAGGGCTATACATCAGACCGTTGGGCTCAGGCGACAATAAAAGGATAAAGTAGGAAAACAATCTCTTGGAATTCCCCCAAATACTTATGCCAAGAACTTGTGGTGGTATGTGTTGCGAAATTCATTTTTCATTCCTTGGAGGTGCTGTTTGCCATCTTTTGTATGCTTTTGGCACGATGCGCTTATGTGCCATCGCAATCACAAATATGTTGATGTGCAAGTTGTCTGCATAACAAATTCTTCTGCGTGTGTCAAGTTGTGCCTGATATGCTGGTGACAGAAAGGGTACCTGGATGCCCTCAACATTTTCTAAGATGCGGACAGCAGATGCCTCAAATAGGACTCTTCAGACCTTGCTCAGAGCTGTTTTTGGATTATGGCACTCCAGAGCAGCTGTTGGAAATCACAGCAAATCTCCAGGGAAATACAAGTGTCAATCTATTTCATTTGAGATTTGCTGCACATGCCAATGTGTTGGTCTGCTACTCCTCCAAGACGATAGGTAAGTGTAGGGCTGCTGTGGCTGCCAAGTGAGGTCAGGTAAATCCACAAGGCTAAAAAGGGTGTCTGTAAGGCTCAAGACTACTGTCAGCCTGGCAGGGCTTGAAGAACTGTATGCCTTAAAGCCATGCGCCTGGTAGCCAAGAACTTAAGGTTTCATTTGCACATCTTATGCACACACTCTGAAGTGAATTATGCACATTGTACTTGTCAGCAGCCAGCCCAATGTGGCACACATTACTCTCGGACCAGCTGTTCTTTGGCTCGAGACATTCAGCTTTAGACAAAGTGGGTCGATATAATTACATTGAAGTTCGACTTTCTGGCGCTTGCAACAAGAGCATACTCTTCCTTGAGTGAATGCCACCAGGAGATCGGTCATAGTCTTTAAACTTTTCTTTCACGAAACAAATCTGGTCGCACAGCAAGCTTTTTTGCAGTACCTCAGCGTATTGCAGTCTATGACGGTCACAGTAGTCGGTGAAGAAAGTAGTCTGAATGCCTGAAGTAGCGGGTGGAGTTACCCTGCCTCCCCTCCCAATCTTTTTTAAGTTCGGTTTAGTTCGTCGACATTTTCAATGATTATATAAATTTGTTTTCGCATCAATCATTGATAACGAGGGTATTTACGCCTGCATCGGATGGACGAAATCCTAAATGCTCCGATCGAGCATGCGATTCAAATTACGGCACAATCATTTAAAAAATACCTTATAACAATCGAATTTCCATCCCAAGGTGTCACTGTTTGCACAGGTGCGCCCTCTCCTCGATCGAGGCAAGGAGATCTCTAGAGCAAATCAGAGAAAGTGAGGCATGCCTCGACACAAGACGAAGATCAAGCTGCATAAATTATCATTTCCACTTGATTTATGATGAATACATGCAGTCATGGGTGCAGCCCACTTTGTACGCAAAAGCGCATGCGCACCACGCACGCGCACACACACACG
>LKMJ01003540.1_pt1 | contig 14542 bp, 12 predicted proteins | sample 643391 | NCBI WGS metagenome assembly LKMJ01 (sample SAMN04112250, study PRJNA286221) | soda lake metagenome | biome: soda lake; feature: Kulunda Steppe; material: water; isolation source: sample PL-Br10 brine of Picturesque Lake | place: Russia: Kulunda steppe | collected 2010-07
CCGCCGTATGCATGGCTCTCCCCCGCCCAGGGACGGGATGCGCCCTTGGGAGCCGGCGTAGCAACCGGCGTCAGTGGGAGGCGGTACTGACCCCGTGATCGCTCAGCACCGCCTCCGCCGCGCGGGCGCCGGAGCGCAATGCGCCGTGCTGCGACCCGTGGGCCCGGTGGTCACCGCAGGCGTAGACGCCGTCGCCCAGCCGTGGTGTCTGATAGGGTTCAGCCAGCGCCGGCGGTGTCTGCACCGGTTGCCCGTAAGGGATCCGCTCCAGGCGCAGTGGCCGCCAATGATCGACCGCCGGGCCGAACCAATCGCGCAGCTGCGTCACCGCCTCGCGCTGCAGGGTTAGATCGTCCAGATCCTGTGCTGGACCGAGGGCCGTGGCGCTGACCAGGTGCCAGCCCGCCGGGGCGTACTCCGGGGCGACCCGGCTGGGCACCGCCAGGTGCAGGATGGGACCCGCCCCCTCGCCATTGAGCACGATCAGCGGCTCGGTCACCGGCGCCTCGGGGACGGCGAATTGCAGGCACGTCACGGGCCGTCCGGCAGCGGTGGGTTGCCCGGTCAGCCGGGTGTAGGCAGGGCCATCGGTAGCGACCACGACGGCATCGGCCTCGAGCCGTTCGCCGTCGGCAAGGCGTACGGCAGGGCCCGCCTCGATGGCCTGCGCGGTCGTCTCTAGGCGCAGCTCGACGCGCTCGGCGGGCAGTCGGGCGGCCAGTTGGCAGGGGAGCTCGCCGACGCCCCGGGCGGGGATGGCGGCATCACCCTCGGCGAACATCCGGAAGACGAAGTTGAGCAGGCGGGCCGAGGTCTGCAGCTGCGGGTCGAGCAGCACGCCGCCGAACAGCGGGCGCAGGAAGCGTTCGATCATCGCCTCCGAAAAGCCCTCCGCGGCCAGCGACTCGGCGCTGCTGCACTGGGGGCCGTACAACGGGGTTTCGGCGTCGCCGCGACGCAGGCGCGCCCGCAGGCGGGCGATGCGGGCCTTGTCGCCGAGGCTGCCCACGGGGGCGCGCAGCGTCTTCCACAGCGCCTGTGGGGCCCGAAACGGGTCGCTGAGCCGGTGCAGCCCCCCTTCGGTGCGGATCAGGGCCCCGGGTGCGTAGCGACGCAGATCCAAAGCGGCCAGGTCTGCGCGGGCACGCAGCTCGGGATAGGCGGTTAGCAACACCTGGAAACCGCGATCGAGCTGGAAGGCCGGCTCCTCACCGTTGGCCGGGGTGCCGTCCAGGCGCAGGCGATCGGTGCGTACCCGGCCGCCCACCGCGTCGGCGGCCTCGAGCAACTGGACGCGGGCGCCGCCCGCGGCCAAATCCCGCGCGGCGGCGAGGCCGGCCAGGCCGGCGCCGATGACAATGACTCGCGGGTCGTCGCCGCTCATGCTGCTCCTCCGTCGGTGTCGTTCTACAGGCCCTGGCCTTCTCGCCACTGCTCGATGGCCGCCGCTACCTTGGCCGGACACTCCTCCTGCGGGGTGTGGCCGCAGGCCTGGAGTTCGACACGTTCGGCATTGGGCAGGGCGTCGGCCACCCGGTGGGAGTCCGCGGCCGGGATCACCTCGTCCTCGGTACTGATGATCACCTGGGCCGGGGTGTCGATCTCCTCGAGTGGGCCGCGCACCTGCAGGGCGTCGGTCAGCGAGCGGTGCATCAGCAGTCCCCAGGCCCGGTCCCAGCCGGCCATGGCGGTGTGCTGGGTCATGCGAGCCTCGCGCTCCGGCGTGATGGCATCCAGATCATAGTACGAGCGCTCGAGCAGTTCGGTGCTGCGGCCGAACCAGCGCCCGCCCAGCAGGCTCAGGCGTTTGGCCTGCGGCAGCTGGGCCAGCCACTTGGGCAGCGTCGGTCGCTCCAGCGCCGCCATGGGATTGATCAGGACCAGGCCGGCGACGCGCTCCGGTGCCTGGCGTGCCGCTTCCAGGGCGATCACCGCACCGGCGGAGTTGCCCACCAGTACCGCTTGCTCCTGGCCGAGTGCGTCCATGAGCCCGAACAGGTGGTTGACGTCCGCCTCCAGGGTGAACGGATTCGGCCCCTCGCCCTGGTAGTCGGGCTTGTCGCTCAGCCCGTACGGGATCTGATCATAAGCGACGGTGTAGCGGTCACCGCCGAGGCTCGGCAGCAGCGGCTCCCAGGTGACCGTGCTGAACGAGAAGCCGTGGAGGAGGAACCAGGCCGGTTTCCCAGCGCCGGCGTGTTCTTCGCCGGCGGCGATGTAGTGCAGCTGCAGTCCCTCGGGGTACCCCGGGAACGGCACCGAGAGGAAGCGGCTTCGCTCGCCGCCAAGCTCGCGCCCGTCTTTGACCCCATCCGCCGGTTGCGTGGGGATCATCAGTGGTCCGATGGCCAGCACCAGGACGGCGAGTGCGATCAGCCCGCCGGTGACGATGGCGATACCCTGCAGGATGGTGCCGACGGTCCCCACGCGGATCCCCCTTCTGCTGCGTCTGCGTCGCGGGGCAAGGCTACCACGGCCGCCGGGGCGCGTGCCGCGTGCGGCGGCCTGTGCGGTTGACCCGGCGCGCAGGCGCGGCTAGCGTTCAAGAGGGCTTGGCAACCTCGCGCACCCGCGCCGGAGTCTCCGGAACATGGTCCCGTCCGGCGGTTATCGTGGCTTCGTGCTGATCACTCTTTTCCTCGTTCTCGGTCTCTCGGCCGGGGTCGCAGGGCCCGAGCGGGGTTGTCCGGAGGGCGGTTACGGCGCGCACTTCCATAAGGCGCTGGAGGCGGCGCGTGCCGATGACTGGTCGCGCGTCGCGGAGCTGGAGCTGTGCCTCGGCGACCCTCACCCCATGGCGGCTTATCTGGAGTTCCATCGCCTGCGCAGCGAGCTGCCCGAGATCGATCCGCAACGGGTGGTGGCTTACCGGGAGCGCTACGCCAGCACCCCGCTGGCCGACGTCCTCAAGCGTGTGGCCTTGCGTCGCTACGCCGAGGCCGGAGATGAGGCGGCGGTGCGCCGGGTGACTGACGAACCGCCCTCGCGCCTTGCCCTGCGCTGCCACTGGTGGCACGCCCACCTGGAGACACGCCGGGGGGAGGCCCTGGCCTTCGCGCGCGACACCTGGCACGCCGGGGTGTCGCGACCCGCGGCCTGTGACGGGCTGTTCGAGGCGGCCCGGGACGCCGGGGTCATCGATGACCGGGCGATCTGGGCGCGTATGCGCCTGGCCTTCCGAAACGATCAATCCGGTCTGGTGCGCTACCTGGAAGGGCTGCTCGGTGGTGAGCGCTGGCTCGACGCCGCGCAGTGGCTACAACGCCTTGATGACGACCCGGCACGGGTCGGCGATATCGATCAGCAGGTCCCGCCCCGGCTGCGCGAGCAACTGACCGCCGACGGGCTCTACCGACTGGCGCGCGAGGACGCCGTGGCCGCCCGCGAGTACCTTGAGCAGACCGGCCAGGCGTTGGCCGATCTGCCGGCGGGTGAGCGCCGGGAGGTCTTCGAGCGGGTGGCGTGGTATTCGATCATCCGTGAGGTCCCCGAGAACCGCGGCTGGGTGGACCGCTGGCTGGCCGAACACGGCGATGGCGAGCTGCTGGAGCAGCGCATGCGCCGGGCGGTGATCGAGGAGCAGTGGACCGACCTGGTCTATTGGTACGCCCGCCTGCCCGAGGCGTCCGCGGCCAGCGCCCGCTGGCAGTATTGGCTGGGGCGGGCGCGCGCGGAGCTCGGCGATCCGGCGCTGGCCCGGGAGCACTGGCGGACGGCTGCGGGGCAGCGCTCGTTCTGGGGGTTTCTGGCGGCCGAGCGGGTGGGACACCCGTATGCGCTGGAGGAAGCCCATCCGGAGCCCGATCCGCCTGGCCCCGACCCGGCCCTGTTGCGGGTCCGCCTGCTCTATGAGGTGGGGGAGTTCCGCCTGGCCCGGGACGAGTGGCACCACCTGCTGCGCGAGGGCGATCGTGAACAGCGCCTCGCCCTGGCGGCCCACGCCCACCGGCAGGGATGGCCGGAGTTGGCGGTGGTGGCGGCCAACCGGGCCGGGGCGGATGGGGCCTTGGCTTGGCGGTTTCCCCATGCCCACCGCGAAACCTTCCAGCGGGCGGGAGCCGATACGGGCGTCGAGCCCTGCCTGCTCATGGCCGTGGCCCGGCGGGAATCGGCCTTCCACCGGGATGCCGTCTCCCCGGCCGGGGCGCGGGGGCTGATGCAGGTGCTGCCCGGCACCGCGCGGCAGCTGGTCGAGGCCCGCGGCGGGGAGGGCCCGGACGCCCGGGCATTGCTCGATCCTGAGCTCAACGTACGCCTCGGTGCGGAGTACATGCAGCGGCTGCTGGCGCGATTCGACGACAATCGGCCCAAGGCGCTGGCGGCCTACAACGCGGGTCCGGGCCGGGTTGCCGGCTGGCTGGAGCGGGACGGGCGGCCGCTGGATGTCTGGATTGAGTCGATCCCCTATCACGAGACCCGGGCCTACGTGCAGGCGGTGCTTGCCTACCGGACCATCCTGGCCCATCGCGGTGGCTTGGGTCCGGTCGCCTCGGTAGTCTCCGGCGAGGAGATGGCCGAACTCTACGGCGAGGCCCCGGCCGGCCAGGAACCGGCCATGGTCCGCCTGAGTCAGCACCCGGTGGACGAGGAGCCGCCCGAGGAGATCCTGGAGTCAAGCCAGGACTGAGCGACGGTCGCTCCCCCTGTTACCCTGATGATCGCCGATGCGAGCGGCGGCATGAAGGTCGTCGCGCGCGGGAATCGATACAGGCCAAGGGGTAGGGAAGCGGAAGTGATCGGACCGAACCATAACGGGCTGTCCACCTGGCACTGGCTGGTGGGTGGTGCCGCGCTTGTGATCATCCTCGCCGGGCTGCAGGCCGTCTCCGGGATCGTCAATCCGCTGCTGCTGGCCGCCTTCCTGGCCATCGCCTCGGCGACGCCACTGAACTGGATGCAGCGACGCGGTGTGCCGGCGGTGCTGGCGGTGATGGTCCTCTTTCTCGGCGTGGGGCTGGTCTTCTTCCTGCTCTTCCTGGCCCTGCGCGGCGCGGTGGAGACCACGGCGGCCCAAGCGCCGCAGTACCAGGAACAGTTGACCGTGGTCTTCAATCAAGTCCGCGACTACGCGATTGGCATGGGCCTGCCGCCGGAGGCGCTGCCAGAGCAGGTGCCCCTGCCGGCGGTGGGTACGTTAACCGATGCGGCGACGACCATCGCCAGCGGCATCGGCCAGTTCACGGCAGCCACCTTCCTGGTGCTGCTCGCCTTCATGTTCCTGCTGCTTGAGGAGAGCACGCTGCCCGGTAAGCTCGCGGTGGCCTTCCCCGCCAGCCGTCGGGCGCGGGTGCGCACCCGGCGCTTTCTGCGCGCCGTTGACCGCTACATCTTCATCAAGAGCGCGACCAGCACCCTGACCGGCGTGATCATCGGCACCGGGTTGTGGCTGATCGGGGTGGACTTCCCGATCCTCTGGGGCATTCTCGCCGGGTTGCTGAACTTCATCCCCACGGTGGGGTCGATCATCGCGGCGGTCCCCGCTGTGGCGGTGGCGCTGCTCGGTGGCGGGTTGCTGGATGCGGTGCTGACGGTGGCCCTCTACGTGGCGGTGAACGTCGCCATCGGCAGTATCACCGAGCCGAGGCTGATGGGGCGTACCCTGGGCCTGTCACCGCTGGTGGTACTGATCTCTCTGATGGTCTGGGGCTGGGTGTTCGGGCCGGTCGGGATGCTGTTGTCGATCCCCCTGACCATGATCGCCAAGCTGGCCCTGGAGGCGCAGCCGGAGACGCGGTGGATCGCGGTGATGCTCAGCGATCGCGCGGACGAGCGCATCCGCTGATCACCCCATGAGAACGAGGTGGCCGGGTGGCAGACGACCCGGCCACCTCGTTCGGCCGGTCAGCGCCGCGGGCCAAACTCGCGGCGGAAGCGCTCGCGCTGCTCGTCGTCGAGCAGACCGATCATCTCGTTGCGCATGCGTACCCGCTCGGCCAGCAGCTCGCCCTGCAGCTCGGACATGCGCCCGTGGAGCTCCTCGATGGCATCCGGGTCGGGACGCTCGACGGCCATCAGCTCAGCCATCTCGTCACGCATTTCGGCCAGCTCGACGCCTACATGGGCCTCAAACTCCCGATAGGCGCGGCGCAGCTGGCGCATCTTGGCGAGCTTGTCGCCCTCCAGCTCCAGGTCCCAAAGCGGTGTGCGCGGATCACCGAAGCCGCCCTCGAAACCCCCGCGCATCCAGTCCCAGCAGGGCCCGTAGCCCACCCCGGGCCCCATGCCCATGCCGCCTTGCTGCATCGCCCCGCCACCGGGTCCGGCCATGCCGGGGTTGGCCCCCTGGCCCATGCCCATCCCGGCGCCGCGATCCATTTGGGCCGCGGCGACGCTGCTACCGAGCAGCGCTGCAGTGGCCACGGCGATCAGCCGAGCGGTCCTGCCGCCACCACGTAATCGTCCTGTCATCATCATGCCTCCCTTGAGTCTCTTCCTATGAATGCGTGCCCCGGGGAACGGCCCGCCGCGCCCCCGGGGAGTCCCTAAAAAGCCGGATCAGGCCGCTGCGGCGGTCAGGAACAGCCCGATGACACAGGCGAAGGCGGCCATCCAGGCGAGGCTGCGCAGGTTGGCGTAGTCGCCGATGTAAAACAGCCCGTAGGCAATGCGCAGCAGTACGAAGAGCACCGCCAGGGTGTCGATCACCCCCTGCGCGGCGCCGACCTGGTGGGCGATGATCACTGCCGCCGCAAAAGGAGGAAAGGCCTCGTAGCCGTTTTGCTGGGCCCAGTGAGCGCGCTTCGGCCATCCCTCCTGACGATCGAGCCACTCCCGGGGCCGGGCATTGTCGAACTGCCCGCCGCCGACCTTGGCGGCGCCGGCGAAAGCCATGGGCAGGATGGCGGCGATGAGGACCATCCAGTAGCCGAGGGACATGAGCATCTCCTTGCGCTGAACGCGGCCCCCGTGCGGGGCCTCCGCAACCCAGTCTAGGGCAATTCCCGTCCGTGCGCCTATGGTCCTGCCGGACGGTGCCGTGGGGGGCATTCAGCGGGGCTGATCGCCCAGGCGCTCGGCCAGCTGGATGAGTTCGGCGCGGCGGACCTTGAGCCCCTGCTGCTCGGGGAGCGGGTGCCAGGCCACCGGGGTCATGTGGGGGCTCAGCCGAGCGCGGAGCCACTCGCGCAACTCGCCGGCGGGCAGTTCGCCGTCCTCGGTCTCGACGAAGGCCACCGGGCGCTGGCCGAACTCGGGATCCTTGCGCGGGACCACCACCGCCTCGCGGACCGCCGGGTGGGTGCGCAGCGTCGCCTCGATGGCCTCGGGCTGGATGTTCTCCCCGCCGCTGATGAACTGATTATCGCGTCGGCCGTGGATCACCAGCGCGCCGTTCTCCCATTGCCCCAGGTCCCTGGTGGCGAACCAGCCATCGGTCTCGGCCAGCGGTCTCAGCTGCCCCGCCTGCAGGTATCCGAGGCAGAGGGTCTCGCCGCGCACCTGGATCTCTCCGTCGACGATGCGCAGCTGCCGATAAGGCAGGACCCGACCGCCGCCGCCCGGCGCCGGCCAGGTCGCCACCTGGGCGGTCATCTCCGTGAGCCCGTAGCTCATATAGCACGGCAGCCCGCGCGCCCGCGCCTGTTCAAGCAGGTTGTCGGCCACCGGACCGCCGCCGAGCAGCACGCAGCGAAGGGGTGGCAGGGGGGCGTCGGCCTCCTGCAGCAGGCGGTGGAGTTGGGTCTCGACCATGGAGACGTGGCTCACCCGGTAGGCACCGAGGAACCCGGCGTCCTCACTGCGGCCGCCGACGACCATGGGCACCCCGGCCTCCAGGCAGCGGAAGATGATCCCGAGCCCGCCCACATGAAACAGGGGCAGGGAAAGCAGGTAGCGGTCCCCATCGCGCAGTGGCAGGTAGGTGATGGCGCCCTGGGCACTGCGGACGTAATTGGCGTAGCTGTGCACGGCGACGCGGGGCGTGCCGGTAGAGCCCGAGGTGGCCACCCCGGCGCAGGGTGTGACGGCATCGAAGCGCCACTGCAGGCCCGGCGCCTGCGCCGGCGCCGGGCCGGTGCGCGCTAGGGGCGCGCCGGGGGCCGGGATCACCTGGCGGATGGCGTGCTCGCCCAGCAGGCGCTGCAAGGCGGGCTCCGGCATGCGCGGGGAGACCGGCAGCACCGAGGCGCCGGCGCGGACCACCGCCAGCCAGTCGATCAACCCGGCGGTACTGGTGGTGATGCGCAGCGCCGTCCACGCGTCGGGGCCGAGGCCCTGTTGCTGCAGCGCCTCGGCCCGGTGGCTGACCGCGTCGTCGAGCGCCGCGAAGGTATGGGTGGCCCCGGGTTCAATGACCGCCGGGTGATTTGGCCAGTGCTGTCGGGCCCGCGCCAGCCGGCAGGGGAAAGAGGCTGCCGCGGTCATAGCAGGGGCGCCTCGCAGGTGAGCCGCTCGCGCGGGCATACCGGCCGCGCGGCGTGCTCGGGCTGACTGTGCAGCGGCTCGAGCAGCGCCTCGGGCCAGGCACCGAAGGTGTCGAGACCCGGCGGGGCGCTCAGGTGCCAGGAGGCGGCCAACCGGGCGTAGAAATCGAGGGTGAGATTGCTCTCGAAGGCGGCGCTGAGCACGACCTCGACACCCGCATCGATGGCCGCCTGCCGCCATGCCCGGGTGCGGTTGAGCCCGGTTAGCATGGGCTTGAGCACCAGCGCGCCGAGTCCGGCCGTGCCCAGATCGATCCCGGGCTGCTCGCGCAGGGTCTCATCCCAGGCGAACGGGATGTTGGTCAGCGACGACCACGCCGCATAGCAGGCACCGGGGTGCAGCGGTTCCTCGATGAAGGCCACCCGCTCCGTGGGCAGCCCGGCACAGAGGCGGGCTGCCTGCTCGAGGGTCCAGCTGCGGTTGGCGTCCAGGCGCAGGCGGGTTGTCGCGGGCAGGCGATCGAGGATGCGTGCCAGGCGCTCGGCGTCTTCCGCCACGCTGGCCCGGCCGACCTTGACCTTGACGCAGCTCGGTGCTGGCCCCTCGATGGCCTCTTCCTCGTGGCCCAGCAGCCGACAACTGCTTACCCGCGGCGTCGCCCCCGGCGGGTGGAGCAGCTGCAGCCAGCCGGCCTCCAGGCCGAAGCGGGCGGCCGGTGGCAGTGCCTGTAGCGCCTCGGATTCGCCAGCACCCGAGTGCGCCTGCTGCAGATCGGCGCCGACACGCCCGGCGCCGGCGCCGAAAAAGCGACGGCAGGCGTCGATGCACTCGTCCAGGCCCTCGGTACTGAACCCGGGCAGCGGAGCGATCTCGGAGACCGCCCGGCGGCCGTCTTCGGCTGTCCAGAAGAGCAGTGCGCCGTGGCGCTCGGCAACCGGGGCCGTGCCGGGCAGCAGTGCCACCCGGTAGCGGCAGAGCTCCACGGAGCGCAGCCGCACGATCACGGTCAGGGGTTGTGCTTGAAGCGCCGGAAGTTCGGTTTGCGCTTTTCCAGGTAGGCGTTACGCCCCTCCTGCCCCTCCTCGGTCATGTAGAAGAGCATGGTGGCGTTGCCGGCCAGTTCCTGGATGCCGGCCTGGCCGTCGACCCCGGCGTTGAACGCCGATTTGAGCGCACGCAGGGCGATGGGCGAGTGCTCCAGGATGCGCTGGCACCAGGCCACCGTCTCGCGCTCCAGGTCCTTCAGCGGCACCACCGTGTTGACCAGGTCCATGGCACGCGCCTGCTCGGCGTCGTACTGCCGGCACAGGAACCAGATCTCCCGGGCCTTCTTCTGGCCGACCACGCTGGCCATGTAACTGGCGCCGAAGCCGCCGTCGAAGGAGCCCACCCGCGGTCCGGTCTGGCCGAAGCGCGCGTTCTCGGCGGCCACCGTCAGGTCGCAGATCAGGTGCAACACATGCCCGCCGCCGATGGCGTAGCCCGCCACCATCGCGATCACCGGCTTCGGGCAGGAGCGGATGTCGCGCTGCAGGTCGAGGACATTCAGATGGTGCGTGCCCTGTTCGTCCTGGTAGCCGGAGTCGCCGCGCACCCGCTGATCGCCGCCCGAGCAGAAGGCGAGGTCGCCGTAGCCGGTGAGGATGATGACGCCAATCTCCTGGTCGAAGCGGGCGTCCGCGAGGGCCTGTTGCATCTCCAGGACGGTGCGGGGCCGGAAGGCGTTGCGCACCTCGGGGCGGTTGATGGTGATCTTCGCGATCCCGTCGGCCTTGTGGTAGAGGACGTCCGTGTAGCCGCTGGAGCAGTCGGTCCAGTCCAGGGCCGGCTCGATGGAGTTCGGATGCTCTTCGCTCATATCAGGGGTGCTCACCGCTGCAGATGCGTTGAATGACTGCGGCCACCGCCTCCGGGGCCTCGGCGTGGCAGTTATGCCCGACGCCGTCGATTTTGACAACCGTCAGCCCCTGGGTTTGCGTGGCCAGGTCGTCGGCGATGGCCGAGAACTTCTGATCCCGCGCGCCGGCGATGTAGGCGCTGGGTGCCGGGAGGCGGCGCAGCGCCGGGCGCAGGTCCGGCTGCCCGGCCAGGCTGGCAGCGCGCAGGGTCGCGGCCAGGTGTTGGGGGTCGTGTCCGGCCCGGCGCTGGATCAGGGCCCGGCGACGCGCCTCGCTCAGGTCGGCGAAGACCGGTTGGCGGTACCAGGCGTCCAGGTTCTCCAGCCATGAGCCGGTGCTCAGGCGCCGTGCCCAGGCATCATCGTGGCGACGCCGCTGCGCCCTTGCCGAGGCATCCTGCAGCCCCGGGTGGGCGCCCTCAAGGATCAGCGCGCTGATCCGCTGCGGATGCCGTTCGGCGAGCGCGAGGGCCAGGCGGCCGCCGAGGGAGTAGCCGACCAGGGCGAAGCGCGGCGGCAAGTCGGAGGCCAGGCGCGCCCAGAGCGCGTCGGCCAGCGCCTCGAAGGTCTCGCCCGGCGGGGGGGCGCCGTCGTGGCCGGGCAGCGCCGGCGTCCGGCAGCGCAGCCCTGGGCCCAGGGCCTGGGCGACCGGCTGCCACTCCTGCGGGTCACCGAGGAAACCGTGCAGGCAGACGACCTCTGCGGTGTTGGTGGCCTGCGGCGAACACGCCATCGCTCAGAGCGCCTGGAGCGTTCGGAATAGCCCGGCCATCTGCTCGCTGCCGCCGCCCGGTGGGCAGGCCACCTCGATGAGGCTGCCGCCGGGCTGCCGGCACGCCTGGAGGTACGCGGTCTCAAGCTGATCACCATCGCTGCAGCACCAGTAGGGCAGGTGGAACTGCTCGGCCGCGTTGGCGAACCCGAGGCCGTGGGGCATGCGAAACAGGCGCCGATGGGCATCGCCCCCCTCATCGCGGGCCGGCAGCAGATCGAAGATGCCGCCACCGTCGTTATTGAACACCACCACCACACAGGTGTGCCGCGCTGCGCCAAGCAGGGCGAGGCTGTTCAGATCGTGGAGGGCCGACAGGTCGCCGATCACCAGCGTGACGCCGTCGCGGTGGTGGTGGGCGAAACCGGCGGCGGTGGCGATCAGCCCATCGATCCCGCTGACGCCGCGCTGCGTGACGCAGGGGTTGCCGTGGGCGGGCGCGGCGAAGAGGTCGAAGACCCGGATCGGTAGGCTGTTGCCCGGGAACAGCGCCATGCCCGGCGGTAGGCCCCGGCTGATGCGTTCGGCGGCAGCAGGCTCGGCGAAGGGGGCGGCTGCCAGTGCTGTGCGGCACGCCGCAGCCACTTGCTCCCGGGCCTCAGCCAGTCCGGGCAGTGGCGGCTGTGCCGCGGTGGGCTGCAGGGCGCGGCAGGCGGCGGCGATGTCCGCCTGCACGGTGGTCGCCTGCCAGTCGGGATCCATGTCCTCGTCGCCGGCGCTGATCAGCCACCGCCGCGGTGCGTGGCGAGCCAGCCATGCGGGCAGGCGGCGGCCGGTGAGACGCCCCCCGAACTGGACCACCTGGCGGGCCTGGGCCAGCGCCTGGTCCCCGCCGCGGGTGGCAAGCAGCAGCTCCGCGGCGCCGACGATGCACGGGTGGGCATGCAGGCGCAGCTGGCTGCCCACGTCGGCGAGGACCGGGATGTTGGCGGCGGCGGCCGTCTCCAGCACGGCCTGTGCCTCGTCGTCGCGCAACTCGCCGGCGATGAATAGCTGCGGCGGCTGCGCCGCCCCGAGCGCCGGCACGGCACTGCGCGGCGGTGGGGTGGGCGGCCGAGGTGGGGGCGGTGCGGGGTGCTCCGTGCCGCCGTAGAGGGGTTCACGCAGGGGCACGTTCAGATGAACGGGGCCGTTGGCCCCGGCTGCGGTGGCCGTGGCCAGCGTGGCATCCAGGCGCCGGTTCAGCCAGGCGCCGCATAGCCCGGTCTCGGGGGCCGGCAGCGCCAGGGTCGTCCGCACCAGCGGGGCGAAGAGGCCCTCCTGGGGCAGGGCCTGGTTGGCGCCACAGTGGTGCAGTTCCGGGGGGCGGTCGGCGGTGATGACGACCAGTGGCAGCCGGCTCTGCCGCGCCTCGGCCACCGCCGGGTGGAGGTTGGGGACCGCCGTCCCGGAGGTGGTGATGACGGCCACCGGGCGGCGGCTGGCACGGACCAGGCCGAGGGCGTAGAAGGCCAGGCCCCGCTCATCGAAGTGGGTGTGTACCGTCAGGTCGCCGCCGCCGTCGGCCCGCCGGGCGGCGGCGAGGGCCAGCGGGGCGCTGCGGCTGCCCGGCGCGATGCAGCAGTCACGCACCCCGTGGGCGTGGAGGCGATCGAGGAGGCTGCCGGCCCAGGTGGCGTTGAGATCCTCGGTGCGCACGCTCCCCCCCCCGGGCTAGTCCTGAACCGCGGAGAGGAACGACTCGATCTTCGCCTCCAGCTCCTGCCATTCGGCCTCGGCCTCGGAGCCCTGGACGATGCCCACGCCGGAGTAGCACCAGGCCCGCTCGCCGGCGACCAGGGCCGAGCGGATCGCCACGGCGAGTTCTGCGGCGTCGCCGGAGAGCCGACCGATTACGCCGCTGTACCAGCCGCGGCGGAACCCCTCCTGGCGGCGGATCAGGTCCTGGGCGCGGCGGCGCGGGAAGCCGCAGACGGCCGGGGTCGGGTGGAGGGCATCAAGCAGCTGGTGGTCGCCCACCCCGGGACGCAGGGTCGCCTGGATGGGCAGGCGCCGGTGCTGGATCCGGTCCAGCTTGAGCACCTCGGCCTCGGCCGGGGCGTCGATGCGGATCGCCCACGGCTCAAGCTCCCCGCGGATGTAGCGGGTGACCCAGGCGTGTTCGCGCACCAGCTTGGAGTCTTCGCGCAGGGAGGTCTCCAGGGCGGCGTCCTCGGCCGCGGTGGCGCCGCGGCGCACGGTGCCGGCCAGGGACTCGGTCTGTACCGAGCGCCCCTTGCGGTAGAACAGCCGCTCCGGCGAGCAGCCCATGAAGATTCGCCCGGCGTGCTCGATGGCGAAGCAGTAACTGCCGTCGGTGATCGCCGACCAGCGACGCAGCGTGGTGAAGGCCGTCAGGGGGCGGTCAAGCCGGAGGGCGACCTGGCGGGCCAGCACCGCCTTGTGCACGTGGCCCTGGCGGATGTCCCGCAGGATGGCCTCGATGCGGCGACTGAACTGCCCGAAATCCAGATCCTCGGCACGATCGGTGACCTGCGCGGATCGATGCAGGGAATCGGTGGCCGGACTCAGGTCGCCGAGCAGTTCGATGACCTCTTCGCGGCGGCTGAGCAGTTCCTCGCTGGTCTCGGCGTAGACGTTCACAGTCAGCTGCTGTCCGGCACTGCTGCCCTGCAGCTCCACGGCCGGGAGCAGCGCCAGACTGGCCGGAAACCCCTGCCACTCGCCACCACCGGCCTGCCCGTCGAAGGAGAAGCCGCACAGCAGGTGGACGCCGTACTGCCGCGCCAGGCTCTGGGCGCGACGAAGCAGGGTGGGGTGGTCGTCCGGGCTGTCGGCCGTGTACTGCCAAGCCGCGCCGATACCGGCCAGGCGGAGGTGACCGCTGCGGTCCTGCCAGTAACAGCGCGGCGCCAGCGGGTTGGCCTCCAGCCAGGCCAGGGGGTCCACTTCCGGGACGGGGACGCTGGCGCGGAGCAGCCCGGGTTCCCGAAACCGCCACTGGCGCACCTGATCCAGCAGCTGCGCTACGGCCTGCTCGGCAGGTCCGTCCGCTGTGGCTCGACGGTGGCCGGCATCACCGCTGGGCGAGGTGTCCGGCGCGTTGGCACGTTGCAGGCTGTGAGGCATTGCGATCCAGGGTTGGTGGTGCTGTGCCCGGCACGGATCAGGCTGTGGCACAGGGGTTATACACTACCGCAACGCGCCCTCGCGCGCACGCACGGGGTGTGCGGTTGGCAGTGTTGCAGCGGACCGAGCCGCGACCGGGTGGCCGCGGCTCAGCGGCCGCGGATGAAGCGGCCGGTGAGCGCCTCGATGCCGGCAATGCGCTCGACGACAGCCTGCAGGCGCTCATCGGTGTGCAGGGATTCTTGGGTGACCCGATCGGCTACCCCCTCGATGCTCGAGACGCTGCGCGCGATCTCCTGCGCGGTGGCCCCCTGCTGCTCGGTGGCGGTGGCGATCTGTCCGGCCATCTCACGGATCTCGTCCACGGCGGCCTGGATCTCCCGCAGCGAACCACTCGAGTCGTCGGCATGGGCCAGTGTCTGCTCGGCGCGGCTGCGGCTCTC
>LKMJ01003541.1_pt1 | contig 14540 bp, 26 predicted proteins | sample 643391 | NCBI WGS metagenome assembly LKMJ01 (sample SAMN04112250, study PRJNA286221) | soda lake metagenome | biome: soda lake; feature: Kulunda Steppe; material: water; isolation source: sample PL-Br10 brine of Picturesque Lake | place: Russia: Kulunda steppe | collected 2010-07
ATTTCCCCGCTGCACCCGCTGCCAGGACCTGTTTCCCCGCTGCACCCGCTGCCAGGACCTGTTTCCCCGCTGCACCCGCTGCCAGGACCTGTTTCCCCGCTGCACCCGCTGCGAAGACCTATTTCCCTGCTGCACCCGCTGCCCTGCTGTTTGCCTGGACAATGGTTGCTGTCAGCCCCTGCCATAGGCAGGTGCTCGTCGCCCTTATCATGGCCAAACTGTTTGCCACTGCCAATTGCCAGCCCCTTCCCTTGACAGCTGCCCATCGCCCCCCGACATGGCTGAAGTTGCTGCCGCTGCCGGCTGCCTCCCTGCACCACAGGCAGGCTCCTTGCACCACAAGCAGCCTCCCTGCACCACAGGCTGCCTCCCTGCACCACAGGCAGCCTCCCTGCCGGCTGCCTCCCTGCACCGCAGGCAGGTCGTCATCGCGACAGTCCAGACGGCCTCCAGCCCCAAAAGGCTCAAGGCCTTGAGCTCCGAAAACTTTGAGCTGCTCATCGTGGACGAGGCGCACCACTCCACGGCGAATGTGCGCCGTTTCCTCATCCAGCATGCGAATGTGCACGCATGCATGCGCGCGCGCTCACACACATACATACACACTTTAATACACATATGCATGCATGAGCAGCACAAACTGCACAACTGCGCAGTCTGCATCCCAGCAAAAAGCCTGACCTTAAATACATTTTGGGCTGATGCACAGTCAATGCCAAGTAGCACCTTAATCAAATGAATGAGCTTGGGGGATGGCATCAGCGTGAACAAGCTCAAGGCGTGATCTCTATTAAGCTGCTGAGGGGTTTCTGACATATATTGTAGGCACTTGTAGGCAATTACTTGCTGCAAGAAAAGCCCTGTCTCCCATTGTTCAGGATGCTTGAGGCATGCACTTTGCCGCGTGCTCAAGCAGAGGCCCAGCAACTGACACAATTAAGCTTCTCTCACCAGGGATAATATGCTACATACAGCACAATGTCCGTTACACGGCAGGGAGTGCCAGGCATGATATGTTGCAAACAGCGCAATTTTCTCCACACAGCAGAGGGGTGTGCCTCACATGGACTTTTCCCAGGAATGCTACTGTTGCACAACGCACAACCTTTGCAGAGCTACGTCACAATCATGCTCAACTTGGGCTTCCTGAGCCTCGAGGACGCGATGCTTACCACAGGTGAGGCGTCCACATCCGTGTGCGTGGGTGCGTGTGCGCATGTGCGCCCCCCGGCTGACTTGCCCCTAAGCAGATGCAGTGTGTGGAAGTGCGAGCGCCTGCGGCCTAAATTGTCCACGCCTGCAGCACGCCACCAGCAGCTCATGGGCCTCAATCCACACAGCTCCTGCGCTGAAGGTGCTGAGTGGAGGGGCCCCTAGCCCCTTGTGCACCTCAAGACAGGCAGGAGTGCAGTCAGTGTTGTCAGTGCAGTCCGTCACTGCAGTCAGTGCTGTCATTGCAGGCAGGGACGCATGAAATGAGCCTAGTGAGAGCGCCACAGGGGTGCAGCCGGGCTCAGGAAGCAGAGCTTCTGCGTGCAGCACTGCCTGTTCCCAACGCACCTGCTAGGCGAGCGCGCGCTTTTTTGATTGGGGTGCAAGCAAAGCACTGTGGGCCCTCAAGCATCCCCCTCTGATGTAAACGCAGGCAAGCGCTGGGCGCAGGACGAGAGCGGCGCGCACATCATCACAAGCAGCAGCTTGGATGCTGAGGCTGACGCGCCGCCTGCACATGGCCTGGCAAAAGGAAGAGCTCATCTGGAGGCTTTGTCAGGCGCTGAGGGGCCAGGCAAGGGGGCGCATACGGGGGCTTTGGAGGCTTTGAAGGAGGAGGCAGGCTCCAGCAGTGGGGGTAGTGGGGAGGGCAGCAGCAGTAGCAGTGACAAACTTGCATCACCTAGTGGCGGTAGAGGCAGCAGCAACAGCATTGAAGCTGCAGCTGGGCTGGATGAATCGGGAGGAGGCACTGGGAGCAGCAGCAGCAGCAGCAGCAGCAGCACTCGCAACATTTGCACCAAAAGCAGAGGTAGCAGCAAACTCAACATTAGGGGCAACAAAATCATTCTGGGTTGCACTGCCACACCCTACAGGAGAGGGCCGGACAGGCTGAAATTGGTGAGGAGGCACAGGTTCTGTCTAATGGCGTGGAAGACCTGCAGCTTGTGTGTGTGCGCGTGAATTTGTATTTGTGTGACCGCGTGTGTGTGAGTTTGTATGTGTGTGCTTGTGCGTGTGTGTGTATGTGTGTGTAAAAGCTTAGGATGTGCTTGTGCAGCTTGCACCCAGCAGGGCTTGCCTCAAGCCTCAGGACTTGCACCTGCATGCTTTGCTTTGTGGCGCAGGTGTACGATACTGTGTGACGCAGGTGTATGATGCTGTGTGACGCAGGTGTACGATACTGTGTGACGCAGGTGTACGATGCTGTGTGACGCAGGTGTACGATACTGTGTGACGCAGGTGTGCGATGCTGTGTGACGCAGGTGTACGATACTGTGTGACGCAGGTGCATGCTTTGCTGTGTGACGCAGGTGTACGATACTGTTGTAAGGGTGGTGACATTAGGAGATCTGATCCGTCAGGGCTATTTGTGCAAGGTGGGTGGTGGTGGGCAATGAGGTGTCGCAATCCAAAAAGGAAGTGCTGCAAACGGAAATGGAGGTGGTGCGAACCGGAAAGGAAGTGCTGCAGACAAAAAAAAGGTGCCACAGACAGAAATGGAAGCGCTGGAAGCAATGGCTCAATCACAAGCAATGCTGCCTTGACGTCAGGCAGCTTACTTAATCTTTCCCTCTGCCATACTGACAAGCCCTGAGAAACATCCTATAACCGCGGCATGAACAAGAGCAGACAAGCAAACAAAGCTAAGGCACATGAAATGATACTTGGTTTTAGAAGGATTTGCAATTTTCTGGGTGAATCACTGCTTGCTCTGTAAGGTTTCCTTGTGGCACAACAGTGTGCCCAGTTAGGAGATGCAGCACATTCATTGCTGGTGGTGGAAGCAGCTCAGTCAAAGCCTAAGTAACTTACACATACCTTACTTATCACTGTTACAACAGCAACTTTGCAAAAGAAAATATCAAGCCCAAGGCCTGGGAAATTATTCAGACATAGCACAAGCATCTTCTGGCAAAAATACAGAGAACGCAAACAATTTAAAGCCGCATGGTCCGAGATCTCTGATTGTTTCTCAAAGACTAGGTCGGTCTTTGGCGCACTCTCCTGATGATTGATTGATTGATTGATAGAGTTTGTCTTGGGGGCTCTGGTCACCGCTGCTAGTGGTGTGGTAGAGAGCTCTTTTCACTTCACCGCTACAACGCAGCCCTCAAAAGCTGCTGTGCAGTCCCTTCGAGCTCCACAGAGCATGCACATGTGGCGCTGGTCTTGCAGGTGTATGCAGAGCGCATCCTCACATACACTGATATCTCCAAGGCGGTGACCGCAGATGGCAGCCTTACTTCAAGCGATGCAGAGCTGGGCCAGGTGCGTGTGAGCACCGCCTGGAGCGATGCAGCCTGGTGCGTGTGAGCACCGCCTGGAGCGATGCCGGGTTGGGCCACAGGTGCGTGTGAGCACGCACGCTGATAGCGGCAGCGTGAGCAATGCTGACTTGGGCTGTGGATAATTTGGAGGGTGCATAGGGGGCAGTGCGCTCGGGTGTACCCTCTATCACAAGAGATGCGCATTAAAGGCAGGCGCCTCCATGCGCAAAGGCATGATGCTTGCTAGCTATGCCTAGAAGTTCCCTAGTAGGAGCGCCTTCCCACTTTTGCCCTTCAAGGGCATGATGCTTGCTAGCTTTCCTTAGGAGAGGAGCCTTCCCGCCTTGCCCTTCAAGGGCATGATGCTTGCTAGATCTGCTTTAGAGAGGAGCCTTCCCACCTTGTCCTTTGAGACTGCCCTTTGAGATTGTGATGTTGTATCATTTAAACAGTCAGCTGTGGAACTGCTATGGGTCACTTACAGAAGCTGGAAATGCAAGAGCGTCAGCACAATGGTTGTGAGCAAAGGGTGGAGCGCTCAGCTTAAGCCCCTCGTAGACAATGCATGATGGCCATAAGCAAAAGGTGGAGCGCTCAGCTCAAGCCCTTAGTTGTCAATGCATGATGGCCATGAGCAAAGGGTGGAGTGTTCAGCTCAAGCCCTTTGTCGTCAATGCATGATGGCCATGAAAAAAGGGTGGAGCGCTCAGCTCAACCCCCTCGTAGTCAATGCCTGATGGCCATGAGCAAAGGATGGAGCGCTCAGCTCAAACCCTTCGTAGTCAATGCATGATGACCATGAGCAAAGGGTGGAGTGTTCAGCTCAAGCCCTTCGTCGTCAATGCATGGTGGCCATGAGCAAAGGGTGGAGCGCTCAGCTCAAGCTCTTGTTCTTGTTTGTCTCGCCCGCGCAGCACAGCATTTGTTGTTCTGATGCATGCACATGTTCTCACGCACGCACGCAAGCAGGGTTAGGCCTGCGCACAAATGAATATGCACGCAACTCGCGCGGCACAGGCGGTTGACACGCCAGAGCGCAACAGGCTTGTTGTATCAGCATACCTGGACCGGGCAGCAGGCAGAAAGGGCGTGGCGTTCTGCTGCACTGTTGAGCATGCCAGCAACCTTGCAGACGCTTTCAGGTGCGCGCTGTTGCTGCTGTTGAGAGAGGAGCGGTGATGGCTGGTGGACGACAGGTGGTGGTGATGATTGAATCTCAGCATTGCAACCCAGCCTCTGCAGGAGGGGTGTGCCCCGCGTGTGGCAGACAGGGAGTGGTGGTACTTAGGTGTGTCCCACTGTGCAACGCTCCTGTGTGGCGCTCTGGTGTGCCCCGTCTGCAGCAGGCAGGGAGTGGTGGTACTCAGGTGCGCAATGCTCCTGTGTGCAATGCTCCTGTGTGGCGCTCAGGTGTGCCCCGTCTGCAGCAGGCAGGGAGTGGTGGTACGTAGGTGCGCAATGCTCTTGTGTGCAATGCTCCTGTGTGGCGCTCTGGTGTGTGCCCTTGTGGCAAGCGAGAGCTCATGGTCAACAGGAATGGGGGTAAACTCAAGCAAGGATCGGCGCTTTGGCCGCCGTGGACAGCGTCAATCTGGCAAATCTATTTGTGCCACCTGGAAGGAAGCCTGACGCATGCGCAGCGTGTCCTCCTGCTCATGTTGATTGTGCCTTCAGAGGCTTTGTGGCAGTTTGTGGCAATGAAAGGGGCCGACATGCTGGCAAGATGCAGTACGGATCAGCACGGCTCCATGGCTGGTCGCCTGCAGCAAGGATTGGCACGGGTTTGGGGCAAAGCACCATCGGTGCGTGCACAAAGTTCATCTGCATGTGAGCGCTGCAGCAGTCCTTTGTCTGGTGGAGTTATGCCAGACTTGAGTGTTCCATCCCCTCTCATTTGTCTTTGAGGCTCCTGCAGAGCAATAGCAGGACTCCACCATGGCATGGCAAAACAGGCACTGTCCCCTGGCGAGAACCCATGGCGCCTTGACGGCCACCAGGCAGTCCTGCGCCCCAAATTTAAGACTCCTCAGATCCAAGCATGACAGGCTGAGGCTTTTGGCAAGCAGGTCATACACTCTCTGAAGGACACTCTCTGAAGGACACAGCCCCGCTTTTCTGTGGCCAAATGGTACATCCCATGTGTATGCGTCCGTTCTGGTTGCAACGGACTGCTTTGCCCCCCCCCCTGCTTTGCCTGCCATTTGCACTGGGCCTCTGATCCCTGCACCCCCCTTCTCTCTCACCCACATTTACCAGCCTGAAAGCATGTGGAGCGCCTGCTGGTTGCGCCAGACTGTGCATGCCTACGGCAAGCAGTGCCTCTATTGCATGCCTCTGCTGTGTTGACGCAGGGAGCGCGGAGTGTCTGCCGAAGTGGTGAGCAGCCACTTGAACAGAGCAAGCAGGGACTTGCTGCTGGAGGCACACAGAAAAGGGAACATCCAGGTGCGCTTCGGCGCAAGGCGGTCACGCTGCTGCGCACTCAAACATCCAGCTGCTGCGCTGCTGCGCTGCTGTGCTTTGGCGCAAGGCGGTCATGCTGCATCCCACTCGAGCCTCTGCGCACTTTGCTTGGGCTGTCTCTCCAAGCAGAAGTGCAGTGGATGGTGCACGAGCAGCTTCCCCAAGGAAACAACAGTGATGTAGGATTCACCCCAGCACCTGGTCGCCTTTTGGATTCGGCAGCTGTCTGCTCAGGAAGTTGCATGGTAAGTGCTGTGGCTTGGCTTCCATCAAACAAGCCTGCCCATTTGCAGTCTTGGGCCACGCCTTTTGCCCGCAGGTGCTCACCAATGTGGGGATCTTGACAGAAGGCTATGATGACACCTCCATTTCCTGTATCATGATGACAAAGCCGACCACCAGCACAGGCTTGTACACACAGTGTGTTGGGCGTGGGCTGCGCACTCACCCAGGTTTGTTGTTAACATATGTAAGCATGCAAAAAGGAGCACACACACATACTCGCACGCACAACTTCACTCACACATGCGCGCAAAGTTGCATCAAAGTCTTGACATGCTCCTTGCAAAAGTCAGCACACAAATGCATGCCAATTTAACTTGCAAGGGGCAAGCGCGCGCCATGCCATGTGACCTGCCGCCCATAATGTAATCTGCCGCCTATCATGTGACCTGCCGCCTATCATGTAACCTGCCGCCAATCATGTAACCTGCCGCCTATCATGTGACCTGCCGCCTATCATGTAACCTGCCGCCTAAAGCATGTGATGCCCTGCCAATGGCAACCATTCCGTTGGTTGTAGTCAGCTTAGCCACCATCCCTGTGCGCTTCCTTGCAGGGAAAGAGGACTGCATTTTGCTGGACTTCACAGATCGCCTTCACAGCCTGGACAAGGAGAGCGATTTGGTGACCAGTGAAAATGGTGTGTGTGTGCCTACTTACTTGTTCGTTTGTATGTGTCTGACCTCAGAGGGAAGGGGCGCATGCTTGGCCTCTTAGCCGGGCTTCTGCAGAAAAGAAGAAAAGGAAAGAAAAACTATGTAGGCAATAAAACCAAACCCTACATCAATTAAGGAAAAGGAGACACATTGGCCCGAAGAGCCGTGAGTCTCCTCCACCAGCACAGTGTTCTGCACGCTCGCTTATCAGATGGTGACATGCAATCAAATGCGATTCAAGGCGTAACAGTCAACATGTTCTTTCATCCAGAGGGATGCCAAGAAATGATGTAACTGCTAGTTTCACCTGTTAGGGAAGGGGGGACTTGCCCAGCTTCAGCGCCTGCACTTCTTGCCAAAAGAGCGTGCATACATATGAAATTGAGAGTGTATATGTCACATATGTAATATGTGTGCATGTGTCACATATGATATGTGTGCTTGGGCTATGATGTCCTTTCCGAATTGCTGTGCGTGGCGCAAGGAGGTGCAACGCAAGTTCTTGGCAGTCCATTTCTAGCTTCTCCCTCAGAGGACCACAGTTTTGTGCTGTGTTGCCACTGCTTGTTTGGTCTCTGCAGCTATCAGAAGCAGAGCAACATATAGCCGAACGCCTACTTGCACTCCTTGCTCCGTTTGCACTCCTTGCTCTCTTGTTGAACTCATTTGCTTCTTTTCCTTGTTTCAACGTAGCAAGCATCTGTCTGAAGTAGTATGCATGTATTGTGCCTGGAGGCCTCACCCCTTTCCTTCAGCCTGGTCCGCAAAAGACATTTTGCCTGTCTGCCTGGTGCTGTACACAGTGTTCCAAAGCCAAGAGGGCGTTGTCTTGCGCAACTATGACCATGACGCAAAGAAGGAGATGGCATTGGAGCTGAACAACATCATGGTAAGCAAAACAAAGCACTAATGTTGAATCGAAGTTCTTTATCTGTGGGGCACCTCAGCACACACACACGCGCGCGCACACACACACACACGTGAGGAAAGCACGCACATAGCATGTACAAACAATACATCCCCTGGCTATACTTAGCACGTACAAATAGCACATGTCCTGCATATACCTAAGCATGTTGTGTGCTTCAGCCCGTAATTCATTTGCCAAGGTGCGGCTGCTTGCTGATGTGCATTTCAAATTTGTTCACACCTAACGCAGTCGTATGGATCCGTCTTAAAAGATTTGCTCGACACTTTCAACGTTGCATGCAGGGGGGCAAGTTCGACCCGTACCAGGCACAGGCTTACTTTTGGCAAGTTATACTTTTCCATCAGGGCAAGGCCCTTGAGCTTGTCCTCTTGCATCTGCTGCTGTATAGGGGGAGCTTGAAATGGAGATAACTATTAGCTGGCTTGTTGTATGAATCAACTTCACGAGCTGTATAAGGCATTTTAGTAAGGCAGAGCCTTGTAAGCCTGCAGATGGGGAAAGCTAAGGGCCCCAACCACAGAGTGCTCGTCCTCACAGTCCTTCAGTGCAGGCGTTAGTTAATGCTCCTCCGTTCTTGAGGAAGGCAATATGAAATATGTCCCTATCTTGTTGTCTCGTGCATCCGTCCGAGAGACATATACACGTTAGAGGGTCCAACCGGGTCATATGTCCGCCCTGGACAGGACCTTGCCAGCTTTTGCAATCACCCTACTTTTTTTTGCAATCATGCTCCTCAATGGCCTTGCCATACCCAGGACAAGTCCTTGACTTTTGCTCCTTTAGAGCAACCATACCTGTCCCAAGTTCTACAACTACAGCCACAGCCGTCATGCTTCATGAGACCCTTGGCTTGACAATCTTTCTGCGCTTTTTGCTTTATGGTAGGGTGCAGCACTACAATGACTTCTGGCTGACCATCTTCCCAAGCAAACAAGGCTCGTTTGCAGAAAAGGTTGGTGTGAAGTGTTTGGCACTTTGTGTTGGTGTGTCACTTGTAATGTAGCTCGCGAATCCTGATAGTACTTTGCCATCAATGGCGGTCGTAATTTGTACAGATGTTGCACAGATGTTACTCCCTATCCAAAGCATGTATCCTTACTTCCAGGGGTAGAGATATCTTGCTTGGTTAGCCTATCCTTCTTATGCTCCTATGGTTTGTATCCTGCAAATTGAAGCAGGCATGCCGGTGCTGAACTTGAACCTTTCTTTTATGCATACCCTCAATCACCTGGTTTGCATGTACACCCTATCTTTAGTACCTGCTCTGTCATCTTTGCTAAACGCTGGTAGGGATCCACAATACTGCACGCGGCAAGGATGCCTGGCGTCCTTATAAGCAGCCAAGCTTCACAACGCCAAGATGATACTTCTAGTCATGCTACGCTACAATAGTATAGTAAATAGCATAATTGTTATGCCATTACATAACTCTGTTATGTATCAGGGCTCAATGGCATCCCACTTGAAAACAAATAAAGCTGCTGCTGACGGTGCTGGTGCTGCTACGGTGTCTTATGACAGGCAAATGGCGGACCCAAGCAAACTGTGTGGATCCAACTCAGGGAGGTTGCAGCCCCGCAACCTGCTGGTAAGCATTGGCTCAAGACGCCCCCTCGCGTCAGCCGGTAATGCAAATGGACTGCCGTCAAATTGACTTCAGCTAGTGGCAGTCTGCGACAAGCTGGACCAGTGCTGATGTCGTCTATGTAATCCCAGCATCTGCCCGTGTGCAACCCCAATAAGAGCCTAAAGTTAGCATCAATGGTTGCTCAAGCTGCTGCAGCTGAGCGCCAGGCTGCTTGTGCATGAACAGGAGCAGTCACGTGCAAAGTGACTTTGTTTTGGGCAAGCGCCCTGGGCCATGGCACTCATATAAGGGGACGAGGGGCCCGCCCAAAGCTGCCAGGCGTTGGTTGGTTTCAGCGCAGCTGCACCGCCACGTATGCATCCATGGACTTGGAAGTGCAAGCCTGTGCATCGGTGGCTGCCCAATTGCACACGCTTGAAAGGGAATATGCACAGAGCTGTGCGCGCTTGGTCGTCAGAAGCTTGAGGTTGTTGGTACCTGTGAACCACCAACTGGAATAACTGCGTCACACCTTGGATGCTGCCACTTGTGCGATCTTGGTGGCGCGCAGCCAAGGGGCAGAAGCGCAAGCGCCACTTTGAGCTGCGCATCTCCCTGCCCAGCTTCTCCCCGCCGCTGGACAAGACTTGGAAGTGGAGGTAAGGGTATGCACCCTGGAGCTGGAGGCGCTGTTGTTTTGAGGCCCTGTGAGTTGGAGGCACCGTTGTTTGAAGGCCCTGGGGTTGGAGGCACCCACCTTTTGAGGCCCTGGGAGTTGGAGGCACCTTATTTTTGAGGCCCTGGGGTCAGGAGCAACTGTCTCTTCAGGGGTTGGAGGCACCCACCCTTTGAGGCCCTGGGAGTTGGACGCACCTTATTTTTGAGGCCCTGGGGCCAGGAGCAACTGTCGCTTCAGGGTCAGGCCATAGCCTTAAACCCTCAGCCATCTTTAACCATCTTGAAACCATCTGAAACTATGAGACCGTCATAAGACCATCATGAGACCATGAGTCCATCATGACACCATCATGAAACCATCATAGAACCACAAGTCCATGGGACCATCATGAGACCTTAAGAGCCTGGAGATTCCAGCGCACCATGCCCCTCATATACGCTGTGCATCAGCAGCGCCCTGCCTGAGCCTCCTTTGTGCACCGTCAAGCCAATGCTACTACTCCCCTTGGGCTGGTGGTGCTTGCCAGAGGTCCTCTGCCTCATGATGCCCCATGGGTCCTTGCCACTGCAAATTCGAAACCCCTTGTCTATGAGCAGCAGCAGGCCGATCCATGCCCTTTGCAGCCGCATCTGTTAGCCCTTTTATCAGGACGCTTTTTTCTTTAGCTCCATTGGAGCACCAAAAGCTGAGGATGTGCTAGGGCTATTCCGCCATGAGGTGCTGATGCTGGAGTCGTGCCATCTGAACACTCTACAGGCACAAACAGGGCTTGCACGCACATGCTGCTCCACCTGCGTGCATAGTAATGGATGCCCTGTCCGAGGCTGCACAGGGACTTCCTCCTGCCGACCCTTTGGTCTCAACCAGGCTCATCACGCACTGCAGCGCAAACCAGATGGAGGGCAGTGTGCAGCTTTGACAGATGCACGTGCCCCTCTTTGTATGTGCTGCGAGTTTTGCACCTCACGTCGGCTCAGATCTTTTTGCAGATCAAGGGTTGCAGAGTTAGGTCGTTGTGTGGGCAAATGGGCCACTTGCGCCAACTGCGTCCAATGCTAAACTACATACTCCTATGCTTGTATGTGCTTCAGAGCACGCGCGCTGCATGCCTGTTTTGCACCTGCTGCAGGGTGGGTTCAGGGCGCGCTTTTTGTACTGTGGGTTTCGAGCTGTGCTTTCAGGGTGTGCGTTTTGTACTTGGGGTTCAAGATATGCATCTTGTATGCTCTTTGCATGTCTGGTCTGCAGAGTGCTGGCAGAGCTGGATATTCCGCGAACCGCCCCGACAGAACGTGTCATGATGCAAGCGGAGAAGATCCTGCGCACCTTGAGCAAAGACAAGGAGGTAGGTTCTTCCTACCACCCCATCTCCCTCTTTTCCTCTTTGCCCCCAGTTTAAACCCAGTCTTCTAAATTCCTTTTGCACCTTTTGCACAGATCCCCAGCCTTGAGTCAATGAAGCTGAAGAAGAAGAACGCAGCGGTGGGGTGGATGGCAGAACCTGCAACAGAGAAGCAGCGCAGCCTGCTGACGAGCAATAATTGGCTACCTGCAGACGCTGACCACTCCCGCCTGACAAAGGTGTGGCAGGCACCTTGTTGCTACAGCTTGAAAGAGGTGTCGCTCTGCCAGATGAAGGTGTGGCAGGCACCTTGTTGCTACAGCTTGAAAGAGGTGTCGCTCTGCCAGATGAAGGTGTGGCAGGCAACATGTTGCTGCAGCTTGAAAGAGGTGTCGCTCTGCCAGATGAAGGTGTGGCAGGCAACATGTTGCTACAGCTTGAAAGAGGTGTCGCTCTGCCAGATGAAGGTGTGGCAGGCAACATGTTGCTACAGCTTGAAAGAGGTGTCGCTCTGCCAGATGAAGGTGTGGCAGGCACCTTGTTGCTACAGCTTAAAAGAGGTGTCGCTCTGCCAGACAAAGGTGTGGCAGGCACCTTGTTGCTACAGCTTGAAAGATGTGTCACTCTGCCAGATGAAGGTGTGGCAGGCACCTTGTTGCCCCAGCTGCCTCGTCAAAAGACTGATGTGGTGTGACTAGTATAAACAGTGATTAGGCAGTGCTCACTGCTCATCTGTCTGCCTTCTTACGTACCTGCCTGTCTGCCTGTCTGCCTGTCTGTCTGCATGTGTGAATGTACGCACATACTTATGTATGCATGCACGTATGTAAGTTAGAATGTATGCGTGTTTATCAATGCATACACGTGACATACATATGTCTATAAATCTGGCTAGCCTTCTGGATGCCTTGCTGGCAGGCTGGCTCTGGACACCTAGGCTGCACAATGTGCAGGCTGGACAGAGCCTCTGGTATGGGCTGTGTAATGTGTGAGTGTTTGTGTGTGTATGCATGTGTGTGTGTGGTATACTTGCATGCCTTGCAACTGCAGCTTTGCTGGTGCAGACTACGCCTTCCACCACAGCACAAGCTACCTACACGGCTGCAGATTGGCCGTGCCAGGGCAGGCAGCCTGCACAGCTCCGGCTTAGCTTCACAATGACAGGCTGCCCCCAAAACCACAAATCGCCTACTGCAGTGGCGTGATTGAGCTCAGGGTCATTCCTTCCCTGTGTAGCCGCAAGAAGCTCCAAAGTGTGCCTTACACACACAGGCAGCACCTTCCATTCTTGTTTGATTCTCCAATCAATCCGCATGCGGCGCAGGGCCAGGCCAATGCCATCATCACGCTGTTCAAGGTGGAGGCAGCAACCCGCCGCGCAGAGGAGAAGGTTCACGTCGCACCGAGCACGCCCAACCTGCCGGCCACAGACAAACAGAAGGAGTTCCTGGTGAACCTTCTGAACAGGTAAGGAGTCAAAAATTCCCGTTCATTGCTCTCCGCCACACAACAACAATGGCTGGGTGCTAAGCGGCGGTCAGCATGGCTTAGGGCTGCTCCTCTGCATTTGCAGACGGCTGGAATGCGCATTTGTAGACGTTTGGAATGCAGGAAACCTTGTTTCATATGCCGTAGCAGACACACGCCTCTGGAGCTGAAGCACAGAGCGCGATGGCTCTGCTTGAAAGCCCTGCATGATCTCAAAATTTTCTCAACCGCGTCAGTCTGGTCTGATCTGTGTGACCAGGGGCTGCTACTGTGCCCCTGTGCTCGGTTGGTGTAGTCCTTGAGCAGTCCTGTTGGCAGGGCTCCACTGTGCTGCACACCATTGCTGGTCGAAGCGCTCATGCAATACCGCAGGTACTATGCTGCATTATATCCTATGCAGTGCACACATATGGGCTTTGCATGCCCTGGGGCTGCTGCAGAGCCTACAGCGCTTGCTGTGTGTGTATCTGTGTGTGTGTGCCTGTGCATGTACGTGTGCGTTTGCATGTGCGCGTGTTGGTAGCCCCACATTTGGGAGGGGCTGTAGACAAAGCATGCAGCTGCGTGGCACCATTGAGTGGTTGGGAGCTGTGTGAGTGATTGGGAGCTGTGTGAGTGGTTGGGAGTTTTGTGAGTGCCCAATTGGCTGTCTTTTTGGAGCTGCAGGTTTGGACGCATGCCGGACGTCCGAAGCAAGCTGGTTCAGGCTGGCTTGGGACGCTTGAATTTGAACAACACAACTGACAACCAGGAGTGCAATGCGAGCCTCTCCAAGACGGATGCCAGTGACGCCATCAGCATCATCAAGATGCACGCACATGCGCAACTAGCCATGCAGCAGTCACGCCATCAGCATCATCAATATGGGCGCACATGCAAGCAACTGACCATACAGTTCCAAGGCCTGGGTTGAGGGAGCTGCGGGAGGCCTGGCCTGCAAGCGATTTGTGGGGCTGGCAAGTGTGTGCGTATACCTCCCACTGTGTGTGCTTGTGACAGACAAGATGAGCATCTGTCCCATTGTTGGACACGCCGAGCATCACATGTGTTATCTAAGAACATTTTTCTACGGAGTAGTTAACCTCAATCATATGTGTTCTGTATTAGGTGTTGGTGGATTGGACTCCGCTGCAACTCCTTAGGACAGTGCACCAAACTTTGCTTTGCAGATGAGCCACCAGCCCAGATTGCCTTTCCTTTGTTCATGCCAGAGGTGTTCAGAGCCGCTTTTAGCATAATGAATAACCACTGCTTGCGTTTCTAAGACTGCATTTGTACATACACGTGCATGCATTGCTGGCCTGTGGCTGTGTTCTGAACAAAATGATGCCATTGTTATTCCTGTTCAGGCGTAATTTGTAAATCTAGCCGCCTCCTAAACCAAAGCATGAGACAGAGGAGAAGTGAAGTGTGTGTGACCCATGGCTGGACCATCATGACTTATCAGTGAACCAAATCGTTTGTCAGAGGCTTTGAGTGCGTCATAGCCGGAGCATTATCATGACAGGAGGATGACTCAGATCTCAGTTAGCCCTGGTGGTGTATCGTTTCCAGTTCCACAGGCACCTGAGAGGTGAAAAAATGCCTGGGAATTTGGAATCGTTGCTGCCTGCACCAGATATTCTGGAAATCAGCCAGGTAGCCAGGCAC
>LKMJ01003542.1_pt1 | contig 14540 bp, 14 predicted proteins | sample 643391 | NCBI WGS metagenome assembly LKMJ01 (sample SAMN04112250, study PRJNA286221) | soda lake metagenome | biome: soda lake; feature: Kulunda Steppe; material: water; isolation source: sample PL-Br10 brine of Picturesque Lake | place: Russia: Kulunda steppe | collected 2010-07
CGGATCGCGCCCGCCGGCGCCGGAGTACTGGACCGCCGCGCAGTCGCCGAAAGCGCTCCTGCCGTCGGAGAGTTCGAGTTCGACGGACAGCGCCTCGCCGGCCTCGCGGATCCGCCGGAACCCCTCTGTCGCCGGCTCGCCGCGGTAGGTCGCCCCGTCGGTTTCGGCGCCGGCTTTGATCGCACGCTGGTCGTCGAAGAAGAAGCCGGCCACCGTCGGGATCGCCCGGACGGCTTCGATCTCGAGATCCGATCCCGGCATCTACCGGCCCCCCGACGGCCGCCCGATGAGCCTGCCGTCGCTGATCGCGTCGACGTCGTCGGCGACCATTCGGAACGTCTGCTCGCGGCCCTCGGTTCGAGCGCGCGAATCCAGGCGGTTGCGATGGATCTCTTTGACGTCTTCGGAGAGCGCCAGGTCGGCGAACTCGAAGATCCTGACCCGCCCGTCGTCGTCGCGGGCCGGGAGGACGTCGCCCCTGGCGCTCTCGGAGGGCGAAAACGGGACGTCGAGCGCGCCCGATTCGAACGCCGAAAGCGTTCCCCGGGCGGCGTCGCCGTCGCCGAGCGACAGCACCGTCTCGATCAGCTCGCGGCTGGCCCTCTCTATGAACTTTCGCTCCCGGTCGAGCCCCTCTAGTCGGACGTCCTGCTCGCCGACCATGTTGATTAGCTGCCGCGTGGTGCGGAGCCCGGCGGCGTTGGCTTCCTTGGTCGGGACGCCCTCGAACTCCTGGGGCGATTTGGTGATGACCTTGTCGGGTTCGGCGACGGCGGCGGTCATCCCGCCGAGCCCGATCACGCCGCTCGCGCGGGCCTCGTCCGGCGGGAACCCGCCCATCCACTCGTGAAAGACCGTCGTGACCGCGACGTCGTCGTCGAGGTACTCCTCGCCCAGCGAGCGGAGTGCGCCTAACGCGGCGACGTCCTGAACGATGTTTCCGACCTGCCCGTAGCCCAGCGTGATCGAACGGACGCCCTGGGTGGCCGCGAGCATTCCCTCTATCACCATGATCGCGATCGCGATACACGGCGGAACGAGCGTGCCGGTCAGCGGGCCGAACGGCTCGCGGTTGATCGTGACCCCGCGCTCGGTGTAGGCGCCCGCCAGCCGATCGACGTACTGCCAGTGCTCGATCGTCTCCGCGAGGTCGCGTTCCTTGGTGTAGGGGATGTTATAGGAGATCGGGCCGCCCTCGAAGCTTTCGAACCCGCCGGCGAACGTGACAGCCGCCAGCAGACGGGCGTCGGGCGTTCCGTGGCGGACTTCCACGGGGGCATCGACGGCCTCGACCAGCGTGCGGCACCCGTCGACGCCGTGGTTGACCGCCGGGAAGCCGTTGAGGGTGTCCTCGCCGCTCTCGCGAGCCTCCGTCAGTCCCGTTTCGGCCTTCCCGTACTCGTTGTCGCGGGTGTAGGAGTCGATCGTCGTCGGGAGGAGATCCGCCTCTCCCGCGGTCCGGAGGTGTTCGAGCAGATCGATCTGGTCTTCGAGTATCGGGACGCCGGCTCGGGGCTGAAGCAGCGGTCGGTCCGCCGACTCCAGTACGGTCGCGAACCGCTTGTGGTCGGGGAGCGCCTCGTGGTACTCGATCGCGTCGTCGAAGTCGATCGCCGCCCCGGTCGGCCAGTTCGATCGGACGCGTTCGTCGATGCGATGCAACTGATCGTCGGTGAGTCGTTCGTCGCGAACCATCGTGTATCGTATCCGTCTAAACTCAGCTGTTGACCGCCGTCCGTTCGCTTTTGGCTTCCCGGATCCCGAGATCGCGCTTGAGAGCGGCGATGGCGGTCTCGGGGTTGGTCTCCGAATCGAAGACGCGATCGAATCCCATCTCGCGGAACGTCTCTCGCGTCTCTTCGAAATCGCTCTGTCCGACCGAGAGGTTACCACCGATGTAGGTCGTAATGTCCAACTCGGCCGCCGCGATCTTCCGGTGGAACCCGCGGCAATCCTGCTCGGCGTGGCCGTACAGCGACGATATCAGTACCGCCTCGGCGTCGTGTCTGCCGGCCGCTTCAACGAACTCCGTCTGGGAGGTTTGTACGCCGAGATTAACGACGTCGAAGCCGGCCGTCTCGAGTGCCCGTTCCAGGATCGTGATCCCGACGACGTGCGCGTCGGAACCGATCACGCCGAGGATAACTGTCGTCGCCATGTCGGTACTCGATCGGATGGATGGGTGTGCAATAAACCTAATGATCTTTAATGATAATATTCTTTAAAGATGCTAAGGTGTAAATCGTCGCGGCGTGCTGGTTAATCACATTCTAAATTATCGATAGTGAGGTTTATATCCCTCCCGTCGGCAAGCGATCCTATGGGTGCGCTCGACGACATTCACGTCCTCGATTTGACACAGGTGTTGGCCGGACCGTACTGTACGATGTTGCTCGCGGACATGGGCGCGGACGTGGTAAAGATCGAGCGCCCCGGCGGCGATCAGATCCGTCCGAACCCGCCGTTCGCCGAGGATCCCGACGCCGAACCCTACGGGGGATACTTTCAGAGCGTCAACCGCGGCAAGCGTTCGATCGGTCTCGACCTCGGCGACGAGAGCGACCGCGCGGACTTTCTCTCGTTGCTCGAGCGAGCCGACGTCCTCGTCGAGAACTACCGCGCCGGCACGATGGAGTCGTTCGATCTCGGCTACGAGACGCTGACCGAGCACAACCCGGAGCTGATATACAGTTCGATCCGCGGGTTCGGCGATCCACGAACCGGCGAGAGCCCGCGTCAGGGTCAGCCCTCCTTCGATCTGATCGCGCAGGCGCTCGGCGGCGTCATGGAGATCACGGGTCCCGAAGACGGTCCGCCGACGAAGGTCGGTCCCGGCGTCGGCGATCTCTTTACCGCGGCGTTGAACTGCTCGGGTATCCTCGCTGCGATCCACCACCGCGAGCGAACGGGAGAGGGCCAATTCGTCGATACGGGCATGTACGACGCGATGATCTCGCTGTGTGAGCGGTCTGTCTATCAGTACTCCTACACCGGCGAGTCACCCTCCCGACGGGGGAACGCCCACCCGACGCTTTTCCCCTACAACGCCTTTGAGGCCGCCGACGGTCACGTCGTGATCGCCGCGTTCAACGACCGACACTGGCGAAACCTCTGTGAATCGATGGGCGATCCCGCCCTCGCTGCCGAGTACGACACCGTCACCGACCGCCTCGGGAACCGCGATCTGATCCGCGAGGCGATCGCCGAGTGGACCCGGGATCGATCGGTCGCATCGATCGTCACGGAACTCGAGGGGGCGGTTCCGAGCGCGCCCGTCCACGATACCGCCGACATCTTCGAAGACGAGCATACACGTGCGCGAGAGATGCTCGTCGAAGTCGACCAGCCCGGCGCGGATCGAAGCGTCACGATCGCCGGTTCGCCGATCAAGATGTCAGAGACGAACCCCGAACCCGGGGCGCGCGCGCCGCTGTATGACGAGCATCACGAGGAACTTCTCGCCTCGATACGGGCCGCTTCGGACGACTGATCGGGGTCCTGGCCGGGCCTTCCGGCGGTCGCTCGACGATATCAGATTCCTTCGAGCGACCGGAGCCGCTGTTCGACCGTCGGTGGCGAAGCGCTCGGCCCATCGGAGACGCGGTGATCGGGGATGACGAGCGGCGCGGGGTTCTCTGCGAGCGCCGTCCGGACGAGCTGGTGGTCGGACTCGGTTTCGTGATCGAGTCCGCTCGTCATCCGCGTGAGTGTCTCGACGGTGATCCCTTCCCCGTAGGGGACCGTACGGAGGGCTTCGAGTATGTCTCGGTGGTCACTCGGCATGGTCATCGCGACGTCGACGTCCTCGAAGTCGTCCCTTTCGCCTTCGAGGTACGCCTGAATCCGGTCCAAAAGCGGATGGTCCGTCCCGGCGTCGTCGACGATCGCCTCGGGAAACGAAACCGAGAGGACGCGACCGCTTGCGACGCCGATCTGAACGTATCGCTCCAGATACGGCGACTCGCGGGCGTAGATACCGGCGTCCGGCTGGGCGTTCATACCGGACGTTCGGACGGCGGCGGCTTGATACTGCCGGCTGTACTTCCGTGAATACTGCGTCGCGTATTTCGACGGCTGCCGGTCTGAAACACCGTATGCTCTCCGCTGCGGTTTGAAATAGGTACAGCCGGCAGTATGAAGATATGGCATCGTTCCCGCTTTGACCCGTCCGAGGTCGTCGATCGACAACGACGGGTCTTTTGACGATGAGGTCTGACACCGCGTATGGACCTCACCGACCGCCCCCGTCGGCTTCGGAGGGACGGTGTCCGCGGGCTGGTCAAAGAGACACACCTGCGCCCGGCGGATCTCATCGCCCCGGTCTTCGTCGACGCGACGGCCGAGGAGCGAATCGCGATCGAATCGATGCCGGGCCACGAACGGGTACCGATCGGAGAGAGCGTCTCCCGCGTACGCGAAATCACCGAAACCGGCGTCGAAGCCGTGATGGTGTTCGGGATCCCGGAATCGAAAGACTCCGAGGGCAGCCGGGCGTGGGCCGAAGACGGCGTCGTCCAGCAGGCCGTCCGCCGCATCAAAGCCGAAACGGACGTTTTCGTGCTGACTGACGTCTGCCTCTGTGAGTACACCGATCACGGCCACTGTGGGATCATCGAGGAGCACGCGGCGACGGATCCGAACGTGACCGTCCGGAACGATCCGACGCTCGAGTTGCTGGAGCGGATCGCCGTCTCGCACGCGCAGGCGGGCGCCGATATGGTGGCACCCTCTGGCATGATGGACGGGATGGTCGGGACGATCCGAGCCGCCCTCGACGAGGCCGGATACCAGAACCGTTCGGTCATGTCGTATGCGGCCAAATACGAGTCGGCTTTCTACGGCCCGTTCCGGGACGCCGCCGACGGCGCCCCCGCGTTCGGCGACCGGCGACACTACCAGATGGACCCCGCGAACGCCCGCGAGGCGATCCGGGAAGTTCGACTCGACGTCGAGCAGGGCGCGGACGTGCTGATGGTCAAACCCGCGCTGTCGTATCTCGATATCGTCTCGGCGCTCCGGGCCGAGTTCGATCATCCGATCGCCGCCTACAACGTCTCCGGCGAGTACGCGATGTTACACGCCGCCGCGGAGAAAGGCTGGCTCTCGCTCGAGGAGGCCGCCCACGAGTCACTCCTGTCGATCAAACGGGCGGGCGCAGATCTGATTTTGACGTACTTCGCCGAGGATATCGCCGAGCGACTCTGATACTGCCGGCTGTACTTCCGTGAATACTGCGTCGCGTATTTCGACGGCTGCCGGTCTGAAACACCGTGTGCTCTCCGCTGCGGTTTGAAATAGGTACAGCCGGCAGTATGAACCGGTCAGCTTCGTCGGCCGCGCGCGAGCCGAGACGGCGCCGAGCGCGCGCTATCGCTCCGAATACGGGGTGACGAACGTCCAGAAAGCCACCGTATATAGCCGCGAATCCTGGACGGAATACAACCTTATATTGCTATTATTATCACCTATATAGGACGGTCGTCCACTTAGGGCATAATGAATAGTTCAATGTAAACTCCAACATTTATGTAGGGTTGCTCCATGAGGCTATCACGTAATGAAGGCTACAAACGTAGCGGAAAAAAGGAGATGTATGGACGATTGTAGAAATAGCTGCGACATAACGGAGGCCGACGGATGACGGGGTCGGTTCTTCTCTCTGTCGATCCGGGTGTCCTCGCCGAGGGGACGAACCTGCTTTGGGCGCTGGTCGCGATCTTCCTGATCTTCTTCATGCACGCCGGCTTCGCGATGCTGGAGTCCGGACAGGTGCGCTCGAAGAACGTCGCGAACCAGCTGACGAAGAACATGCTGACGTGGGCGATCGGCATCGTCGTGTTCTTCTTCGTCGGCATGGGGATCGCGAACAACTTCGGCTCGGCGCTCGGCGGCGGCGAGGCGACGGCGATCTCCATGTTCGGTGAAGGCGAGACCGCCGGCTGGGTGATGTGGCTTTTCAGCGCCGTCTTCGCGATGACGGCCGCCACCATCGTCTCCGGTGCGGTCGCCGGCCGCGCGAAGCTCCGGGCGTACCTCACCTACACCTTCCTGCTCGCAGCGGTCATCTACCCGGTCGTCTCGGGACTCGTCTGGTACGCACCGGGCGGTACGGCGTTCCTGACGGGTCTCGGGTTCCACGACTTCGCGGGCGGAATGGTCGTCCACGGCGTCGGTGGGATCGCCGGACTGACGGCGGCGTACGTACTCGGCTCGCGAATGGACCGATACAACGACGACGGGAGCCTGAACGTCATCCCCGGTCATTCGATGACCTTCGCGGTGCTCGGGGCGTTGATCCTCTCCTTCGGCTGGTACGGGTTCAACGTCGGCACTGCCGCGACCGTCTTCGCTGTCGAGGGTGGCGAACTCACTCTGGGCGCGTACAGCTTCGTCGGTCGAGTCGTCATGGCGACGACGCTCGGAATGACGATGGGCGCGATCGGCGCCGCGGCGGCGTCGTGGTACACGAGCGGTAAGGTCGACACGCTGTACGTCGCGAACGGGTTGCTCGCGGGACTCGTCGGCGTGACGGGTGTCGCGGACGTCATCACACCCGTCGGTGCCCTCGCACTGGGCGCGATCGCCGGCTTGCAGCTCCCGTTGGTATTTTCGTTCGTCAACAAAGTGCTGAAGATAGACGACGTCTGTGCGGTCTTTCCGGTCCACGGTAGCGCGGGCGTGCTGGGGATCGTCCTCTACCCGCTTTGGTCGGTCAACGGGACCGCGATCGGCGGCGGCGTCGTCGCCGGCGGCCTCCTGTCGATCGATACGGCGGCGTTCGTTCCGCAGATCCTCGGCGTCCTCGTCATCACGATCTGGACCGTCGCCACGACGGCGGCCGTCTGGGGGGCCTTCAAGGCGGTCGGACAGGCCCGCGTCACGCCGGAACACGAACGGGAGGGACTGGATATCGCCGAACACGGCGTCGACACGTACCCCGAATTCGGCCGTGATTCGCTGGCTGCCGACGGTGGCTACGTCGACGATCACGACGGGACCATCCGCACCGACGGCGGGCGCGTTGTCGACGACTCGAACGAGATCGTCCGCACCGACGGCGGCCAGCCGAACGACGGCGAGATCAAACTCATCATGGCGTTTATCCGCCCCGACAAGCTCTCGGACGTGAAGAAAGGGCTCGCCGAGATCGGCGCTCCATCGCTTACGGTGACGAACGTCTCCGGCCGCGGCTCCCAGCCCGCAAAGACCGGCCAGTGGCGCGGCGAGGAGTACAGCGTCGACCTCCACCAGAAGGTCAAAATCGAATGCGTCGTCAACGACATCCCTGCCGCAGACGTCGCCGAAGCGATAGCCGAAGCCGGAAAGACCGGCGAACCCGGCGACGGAAAGGTGTTCATCCTGCCGGTCGAGGAAGCCTACCAGATCCGGACGGGCGAGGTCGGCCCCGACGCGGTCTGAACGTCGATGACGACGGAGCCGCCGGAGGAACCGCTCCTCGCGGCGCTGTGTCGTGACGGTCGCGCGGACGTTCGGGAACTGGCAGCGGCGATCGACGAAGCGCCGACGACCGTCCAGAACCGTATTCGAACGCTCGAAGAAGACGGCGCCATCGACGGGTACACCGCGCGGATCGACTACGAGCGTCTCGGGTATCAGACCGTACTCTTTCGGCTCGCGGTCGAACTCGACCGGATCGACGCTGTGACGGCCCGGCTCCGCGATCGACCGCTGTTCGTCACGGTGTATCAGATGAGCGGGGCCGACACCGTCTTCGCGGTCGGAAAGTTCGCCACCGAGGCCGCCGTTGGACCCTGTCTGCGCGAACTGCACGACGACACCGACGTCCGACGGATCGAAATCGATCGGGTCCGGGCCGTTCGACGCGAGGGCGACTCGCCGCTCGTCGGGGACTAGCGGCCGCCGGGCCGCGTCGCTTTTTCACCGAAACGATCCCTGTCCGGTACTGTTCGGACCGAATCGCCAGCGTGGCGGTGCTGTCCGGTCTATCGGTACGACCGTCCGTATCACCCGATCTCCGAACGTGACGGAGTCGATCCGGCCGGGCCGGAGCCCGAACCGGGCCCCGGTGAGCTACCGGGAGAAACACGACGCACTCCGGCCGGACGTCTCGCGTGAACCGACGGATGCCAACCGTTTCGGTTCTCTTTTGCAGCGCTGTGCTGGTCGCCGCGGATGCCCGCGGCGACTGTACGTACGTCGCTTCACTCAAAAAGGCGGCCGCATCGCGTAATATTCGCATTCAGTTCGAAATTTAGTATACATTTGCTCTCTTATTGTTGGTGTATCTGGCCGATTGGGTAGTATTCTACCCCGGGCTGTCGAGGTCGAGCGGACGATAACACCTTTTGGATCGGAGGAAAAAGGCCGGGTATGAACCACGAAGCTTCCCGTTCGCTGTACGATCGGGCGCTGTCGGTCATGCCCGGCGGCGTCAACTCCTCGGTTCGGGCCGCACCACAGCCGTACCCTGTCTTCGTCGACCACGGCGACGGCGGCCATGTCGTCGACGCCGACGGCAACCGGTATATCGACTGGATACAGGGGCTCGGCCCCCTGCTTTTGGGCCACGACATGCCCGAGACACTTCGGGCCGCCATCCAATCTCGGGCCGCCGAGGGGCCGATGTACGGGATGCCCACCGAAATAGAGGTCGAACACGCCGAATTCGTCTGCCGACACGTCCCCGGAGTCGAGATGATTCGGTTCGTAAACAGCGGCACGGAGGCGACGGTCTCGGCCTGCCGGCTCGCGCGGGCGGTCACCGGCAGAGACAAGATCCTCATCATGCAGGGCGGCTATCACGGTGCCCAGGAGTCGACGCTCGTCTCGGGCGACGTCGACGGCTCCGAGCCATCGAGCGCCGGCGTTCCGCAGGCCTTCGCCGAGCAGACGGTCCCGATCCCGTTTAACGATCCCGACGCCGCCGAGGCGGCCTTCGAGAAGCACGGCGAGGAGATCGCTGCCGTCCTCGTCGAGCCGATCCAGGCGAATATGGGTATCGTCTATCCCGTCGACGGCTACCACGAGACGCTCCGAGAGCTGTGTGACGAACACGGCTCGCTTTTGATCTTCGATGAAGTCATCACCGGGTTCCGCGTCGGCGGTCTCGGCTGTGCCCAGAGCGAGTTCGATATCGATCCCGACCTCACCACCTTCGGCAAGATCATCGGCGGCGGCTTCCCGGTCGGCGCGATCGGCGGTAAAACGGAGTACATAGAGCAGTTTTCGCCCGCCGGCGACGTCTTTCAGGCGGGGACGTTCTCCGGGCATCCGGTGACGATGGCCGCCGGGCTGGAGACGCTGAAATACTGCGCCGAAAACGACGTCTACGAGCACGTCAACGATCTGGGCCGACGGCTCCGGGAGGGGCTTTCTGAAATCGTCGCCGATTACGCTCCCGAGTATACGGTCGTCGGCTCGGATTCGCTTTTCAAGCTCGTCTTCACCCGGGCGGACGGAGATTCACAGGGCGACCCCTGTCGAAACGGCTGCCGGCAGGACCCGACCTGCGATCGGTACCGGGAGTGTCCGAAACGCGGAACCGATATCCGAAACGCCGAAACCGACCGATATGCGCGACTGTTCCGTCCCGCAATGCGCGAACGGGGCATTCTGGTCTCACAGAACCAGTTTGAGGCGAACTTCGTCTCCTACGGTCACACCGAAGCCGACGTCGAGGAGACGCTCGAGGCGTACAAAGAGACGCTTTGATCGATACGGATCGTTGTCACGATTTACAGCGGTAACGAGGCGAAAGCTCACCCGCTTTACAGTAGTCGCTGAAGTAGGTTTTCTATCCGGTTCGCTCGCCCATCGCACCGATTCTAGGTGTCGTACACCGGGCGCACGCTATTTTGCGCGACAAAACTGCTCGTCCGTCGAGACGTAGACCTCCAGATGAGCAACTGCCGTTTAGGGTAGCAGTTTCCGGTCGAGCCGCTCGACGGTCGCGTCGGCGACCGTCCGGAGGTTGACCGCGTCCTCGCGGTTATACGAAACGAGCGTCTCGAGTGCGCCGTCGACGCCGCGTTCGTGCTCGCGCCACAGTCGGACGGCGTCTTCCCCGGAGATGTCCGGCCGGTCGCGTCCGACGCCGACTTCGGGTTCGATAGCTTTCAGCCCGCCCGTCAGTCCGACCCGCCGGCAGGGATACATGAGATCCAGATGCGGCCGATCGATCTCGAGGTCGAACGATCCCTCGAGGAACGGGACGTCGAAACGGGCGCCGTTGAACGTGACGAGAAGCGGCGCATCGAGCAGTTCGCGAAGGTTTCCCTCGGTCAAATCATCGCCGCGGACGAGCGTTTCGGTGTCGCCTCCGCGGTGGACGCTGACGCAGGTCACCTCGTCGTAGGTGTGGTTCAGCCCCGTGGTCTCGATGTCGAAAAAGCACGCCTCCTCGCGGAAGTTCTCATAGAGCCGCCAGCACTCGCTCGACGGAAGCACGCGGTCGAAAAAGTCCGAATCGCCCTCGGACAACCGGGGGCGCGCCCGGTCGATGAACGCCTCGATCCGGTCGGCGGTCGTCGATCCACACAGCCCCGGGTCGAACTCCGACCAGGTCCGGGCGCCGGACTCCCAGAGTTTCCGCTCGGTGGCTTCGCCGACCCCCTCGACACCGATGTAGGTGTTTTCGAGTCGCACGACCGTCCATGCGGCTGGCAGCCTCCTAATACTGCCGACTGTAGCTAGAATTATCGTCGCCAACCGGGGATTTCAAACCCATCTTGCGGCACGGTCTCTCGGCTCTTCGCGGAAACGGTATGAGCTCCGACGGTAATCCCTACGAATTACAGCCGGCAGTATAGATCGCGCTCCCGTCGCCGGCTCGATCAGCTGGGTACCTGATGTTCGAAGAGCCGCTCACCAGTCTCCTCACAGACACCGGCGATGACCGTCTCGGAGCTACAGCAAGACTGGACGGTCTCTTCGGTCAACTCGACGTTGCCGTCCGCCGTCGGGCAGGTTTCGAGGAACATCCGAATCCCGTTCAGGATCGGCCCCTTCTGATTCGAGTCGTACGCTTCCCAGTCTTCGAGCCACGAGTCGAGCACCCTGCTCGCGGCGACGTCGGCGACCAGAGCGGCATGCGACGGCCACATCCCGGCTTGATACCGCGGCCCGTCACCGATCTCTTTCGAGCCGTATCGAAGCGCATAGACGCCGTCGTCTTTCGCTTCGAGTTCGAACTCGTCGGGATCGGCCTCGAATCCGAACGCTTCGACGGTCGCCTCGGTGTCGACCCCGGATTCGACGGCCTCGTCGATCGTCTCGAGCCACTCGGATTCGAACGCTTCCGTGAGACAGAGATCGTCACGTTCCTCGCAGGGTTCGAGGATGTTCGCCCTCAGGAGATACGTCTCGAGGTCGTCCGGATTCTCTTCTGTCTCTCCTGTCTCTTTTATCTCTCCTGTCTCTCCTGTTCTCTCGCCGTTTTCGGTGTTCGCCGGCGCCGCCCTCGATTCTTCGCTGCCCTCGCCGTTTCCGTCACCGTCGTCTTTTGAGCGGCCGTTACCCGAGACGGCCGGTTCGGCCCCCAATCCGGTCGCGATATCGGGTTCCGGTTCTTTTCCGAACCACCGGAGCACTTCCGGCGGGAGATACCGTCCGGTCAACTCGGGCGTTCCCGGCACCAGATATCCCCGGAGATAGATCAGTCCGACCGACCCGGCGGCGGCGATGGCGCCGGCCGGCTTCGACTTTTTCGAGACCAGCCAGCCGAGTGCGAAAGCGAGTGCGAGGTTGACGACGGTACACGGTGGACACCGGTTCTCGCCGGTGTACTCGGGGTTTCGAAGCGCTTCGACGAGTTCCCGTCTCATTTGGCTCCTTTTCGGTCCCCTCCGATATCTGTTTTCCGGGGGCGTCTGGAGCCACATCCTGGCTGTCAGTACCCCCTTGGGCTTTCGAACTGCGAGTGCCTCTCGAGCTTTTGAACTGCGGACGAGCGTCGCTCCGCCGAGCGAGTCGAACCGTTCGATTTGGCTACTGAGTCGGAAGGAGGGATTATATGTCTCATCGACGGTACGGTACCTATGCGAGTTTCCAGCGGCGTATCGGGTCTGGATTCGCTCGTCGGGGATGGGTTACCGGCGGGCCGGCTCTACGTGCTGTCGGGACCGCCCGGAAGCGGCAAGACGACGGTCTCGACGCAGTTTCTCGTCGAGGGTGTTCGACAGGGTGAGGACTGCCTGTTCGTGAGTATGCACGAATCGCGTGAAGACATCGTCGAGGACATGTCCGGCTACGAGTTCGGGTTCGATCGAGCGATCGGGACCGAGCAGTTGACGTTCGTCGACGTGTTCTCCTCGGAGGGAAAGCGGCTCTTTCGGCCGCCGGGAAAACACCGCGACGCTTCGAGTCTCGTCAACCGTCTCACCGGGTTCATCGACTCGAACGGCATCGATCGGGTCGCCATCGATTCGACGATGCTTTTGGAGCATTTCCTCTCGGACGCCGAGAGCAACGCGATCCAGTTTTTGACCGCGCTGAAGCGGACCGACGCGACAGTCGTGTTGATCTCTGAGATGACCGATCCGACGGCGTACGCGGACGAGCATTACCTCGCCCACGGCGTCATTTTCTTGCACAACTTCCTCGAAGACGGCGGAATGCAGCGCGGGATACAGGTATTGAAGATGCGCGGGACGGCGATCGACACCGATATCCACGACCTGTCGTTCGGAAACGAGGGCATCAGGGTCGGCTCGAAGCGTTCCCGGAGGTGACCTGACGATGTACGACCGATACTTCGAGGAGGCGGCGGAGTACACGACCGAGGAAGTGCTCACGCGGGCGTACGCGCTGGGTGTCCAGTCCGTCTGTGGGGAGTCCGACGAGGAGGCCTACGAACGGCTCAAGCAGCGCTCTCCCGACACCTACGACCGGAGCATCGTCGAACTCGCCTACGAGGAGGGGCGTGCGGAAGCACTCGAACTGGAGGCCACCGTCGATGACGAGGAGACGGTCTGGGAACGACTCGTCGAGACGCCGCTGGAACATTACGAGGAGGTAGATCTCCCGGAACGTTCGGCGTCGCTCCCCGAGTTGCTCTCGGGACCGGAGGAATCTGGACTGTCGGAGGGATTGCCCGATCGACTCGATCTGCCGTCGTTTTTGCGCGGATACCGCTAACTGCCGGCCGAGATCCGTCCGATGCGGATCTGCTCATGTCCACGTCGCTCAAACCGTTCGTCGGCGCGACCCACACCACGAGCACGACGATCGAAGCGGGCGAGCAACTCCCGGAACACCTTGCAACGTACAGTTCTGAGCTGGGAGTCTCCCCGAATCGGAAGCGAGAGCGAGTATACAACGAACTTCGCATCGAGCCCGGTGACGAGGTGTACGTGATCGGGAAAGCGAAGGGCGTTACCGGAACGGAATACCCCTCACGCGCGACACGTGTCGTCTCGAACGGCGACAGTGTCAACGTGATCGTACAGGAACCATACGAGGTGGTCGACGAAGCGTTCGATTCGTTCAGATCGTATTACCTGTATGGAGCCGCTGTCGCGGCGTTCTGCGGATATTCGGTGATGGTGCTGCTCATGCTGTGGTAGGGACAGATGAGGAACGACCACCTTCGGTTCCGCAACTCCGATCGGACGAGTTCACTAGCGAGCACTCATTTCATTAGTCTGTAATGGCCCCCGGAGCATGTTCAGTTACTCTCTTGGTCGGTCAGTATAGAGAACGCAAATAGCCGCCGGGACGTGCTCGAACGCTCAACGAAGCTCGGCATAGAAGTCTAGAATGTCGGCACCGAGGGCGGTGTAATAGAATCGGTAGTACATGTACATACCGAGTGCCAACGCGCCGAGGCTCCCGTTGACCCACCCAGCGCGGATGGTCGGCAGTATCCGCACCGGTGGCAGGACTCGCTGTGGGGACGAGGGCGACTGAAAGATCGACGGAAATCGGGAGAGAAGAAACGGCTCGACGACGAACAGCAAGAAGATGGCGACGGCCATCCCCAGCACGAGAAACTCGAAGATGAGCCGTCGCGTGCTCTCGTTCCGAAGAAGTTTCAGTTCTCCTTGTACATCGCTGTATTGAATTCTTCCCTCGCTCCGATATATCGTCGGTCGCGGTAAAAACGTACGCTGTTCGCAAGTGCTTTTCTAATTTCTTCTGTACACTGTCAAATCAGGCAATTACTGGCGGCTGTACCTATTTCAAACCACAGCGGATAGTAGACGATGTCTCAGCCCGACGACCGTCGAAATCCGCGATATCGTATTCACGGAATTACAGCCGGCAGTAAGTATACCTGGTCTATCTCGTGAAACGATTCGTCCCCAACCTGACTGTTTGGCATTTCTACAAACGAAATGAGGGGGTGAGCGATGGTTCAGGTGACCAAACAGGTCGTACGAACGAAAAACGCGACAGAAACCTCGGTTAGATTACTATTCGAGTGCTGATCGGTGAGATCTTGGGTGGAAATACCGCTGAAAAAACATAGCTACCGCTCGTGAAAACAGGCTCACACGGAGAAAAACAGACGGTCAATCAGGCGGGTCGAACAGGCAGAACGCGACCAACTCGATCAGCTC
>LKMJ01003543.1_pt1 | contig 14540 bp, 13 predicted proteins | sample 643391 | NCBI WGS metagenome assembly LKMJ01 (sample SAMN04112250, study PRJNA286221) | soda lake metagenome | biome: soda lake; feature: Kulunda Steppe; material: water; isolation source: sample PL-Br10 brine of Picturesque Lake | place: Russia: Kulunda steppe | collected 2010-07
CCGACAGAGGCCACTCCCGTCGGAAGGCTTCGCGGTGCGGGGCCGCAGAACCGGTGCAGGTCGACGAGGAGAGCCTGGTGCTGGGCCGGGCCGTCGCCACACGATGTTCTGGCTACCCGGGTCCCGGTCTTTTCGCCAAGACCCCGCGGAGCGGGTGAGGGGAATCGAACCCCCGTTCCGAGCTTGGGAAGCTCGTGTTCTACCATTGAACTACACCCGCGGAGAGGTGGAACGTACTCGCTGGCCGGTACAGGCCGCAACGCGAGGCGGTCGGTTGAGCGCGCGAGAGGCCGGAGGCCTGCATGATCCTGTCGGACGGCACGATCCGTGAGGCCATCGCCGCCGGCCGCATCGGGATCGACCCGCTGCTGGAGGACGGCATCCAGCCCTCCAGCGTCGACGTGCGCCTGGGGAGTTCCTTCCGGGTGTTCGCCAACCACCGCTACCCCTACATCGACGTCCGGCAGGACCAACCGGAACTCACTGAGCTGATCGAGGCCGGTGATGAGCCCTTCGTGCTCCACCCCGGCGAGTTCGTGCTCGGCTCCACGCTGGAGCGCATCACCCTGCCCTCGGACATCGTCGCCCGGCTGGAGGGCAAGAGCTCCCTGGCACGGCTTGGGCTGGTCATCCACTCCACCGCGGGCTTCATCGACGCCGGCTTCGACGGCGACGTCACCCTCGAGTTGTCCAACGTCGCCACGCTGCCGATCCTGCTCTACCCCGGGATGAAGGTCGCCCAGTTCGCCTTCTTCGCCCTCGATAAGCCCGCGGAGCGCCCGTACGGCAGCGGCGCCTCGGGTTCCAAGTACCAGGGCCAGGCCGGGCCAACCGCCTCGCGCTACCACCTCAACCTGGTGCGGCCGCAGGGCGCCGACCCCGACGGCTCCGCGGAGTAGCGCTCGCGCACCTCGCAGCTACCCACCCGGTCCGGCTTGGGTTCCGAAGGACGTTCGTTGCATCCTGCAGTGATCGCTGCTACGGCTGCTACGGATGCTACGGCCGCCGCAGCTCCTGCGGCACCCACAACTCCTGGACCGCAGAGGCGTCCCCCGAGCGGTCCGCCTCCCCACGACGAGGAACCACGATGAGCGCCACCACGACCACCCCGGACAAGGCCACCCGCTACGCCCGTCTGCGCCGCTTCAACCTCGGTGTCGGGTTGCTCCACCTCGTGCAGGGCATCGTCCTGTTGGCACTGGCCAACGACCTCACCCTGCCGGTGCTGGCCACCTTCCTGTCCGACGACCCGATCCAGCAACAGCAGTCCATCCCGGAGTTGATCTTCGAGCTGCCGATCGCGGTGCTGGTGGCGGTGTTCGTGTTCTTCGCCGCCGCCGACCACCTGTTGATGGCACTACCCGGCATCAAGGACTGGTACGAACGGCAGCTGGACAAGCAGGAGAACTACGCCCGCTGGATCGAGTACTCGATCAGCTCCTCGATCATGATCGTGCTGATCGCCGCCTTCGTGGGCATCTGGGACCTCGCCGCCGTGGTCGCGATCTTCGGGGTCAACACCTCGATGATCCTGTTCGGCCTCCTGTGGGAACGCACGGAGAAGCCGGGCAAGGGCGCCGACTGGTCGGCCTTCTGGTACGGGACCTTCGCGGGGCTGGTGCCCTGGGCGATCCTCGGCTACTACCTGTTCGCCGGTGGCGGCGAGGTCCCCGGCTTCGTCTACGCCATCTACGGCTTCCAGCTGGTGCTGTTCTGGTCCTTCGCGCTGAACATGGCGTTGCAGTACGCCCAGGTCGGGCGCTGGAAGGACTACATCTTCGGTGAGTACGCCTACATCATCCTCAGCCTCGCGGCCAAGACCCTGCTGGCCTGGCTGATCTTCGGCAACGTGCTCCGCAGCTGAGCGCGACGGGGTCGCTGCCGACATCGAGGTGGCACGTGCCACCTCGATGTCCCCCGACCAGGACCCCTCACCAGGAACCGCCGCCCCCGCCGCCCCCACCGCTGCCGCCGCCCCCGCTGCCACCACTGCTCGAGGGCGCGGTGGAGGTCCCGGCCTGGCTGGTGCGCACGTTGCCGAAGCTCGAGCTGCTGGCCCACCAGGCCGCGCCAGCGGTACCGACGGTCCTGGTCGTGCCACCGGAGGACGGCACGGTGGTCAGCGCCTCGATCACCGGTCCGAAGCGCGCGTACCAGGAGTCGGCGTGCCCCAGCGCGATCGCGTAGGTGAGCAGCGTGAGCGCAGGATGGTGGTGGTCGATGCTGTCCTGCCCCGCCGCCCAGTCGAGCTGATCACCCTCCACGGAGCTGACGAAGTGGTCGAAGGCCTCCGCCTGCGCCCGGGCGTCGCGTCCCTCGGAGTTGAGGGGCTTGCGGTGGTAGGCCCACGGGGCGTGCGCCAGGAAGTAGCCGGCCACCACGATCGCCGCCACGATGATGGCGGCCGCGCCGGGGAGCGGGGTCGCGCTGGCGACGACCCGGACCACGGCGGCTGCGAAGGCGATCCACGCGAGGGACGCCGCGACGAGGAAAGTGCCCTCGCCCAGCAGCCCGCTGTCGTCGTGTGTGAAGCCATGATCGCGGTAGACGCCGCTGGCGCGCTCGGACAACAGCTTGCCGGCTGCCTCCACCCGCCCGGCGACGGCGCGGTCGTACTCCCCGTCGAAGACCGTGGGCCCGTGGCTGGGTACCAGCGCGTGCAGCACCTCGTCGTCACCGGGCGGCAGGACCGTGCCGCTGGGCGGCCGCTCCAGGGTCAGCACCTGACGGGTGCGGCTGAACCACCGCCCTGACGCCTCCTCGCTCGAGGTGGAACGCAACAGACCACGCTGCTCGAGGTCGACGATCGCGGACAGCAGCAGATCCTGCTGGTCGATCCGCAGCAGCAGCCCGGCGACCTCCGGCGGCCGGAAGCCGTGGGGTGGGGCGGGAAGGGCCGTGGGGGTCGCCCGGTCATGGAGGTACGGGTCCGTCACACGGTCGCGGTAGTGGACCCGCGCGGAGACGAGCTCCCAGACCAGCAGGGGCAGGACCAGCACGATCGCCACCAGCAGCCCGGCCTGGGTCGTGGTCACCTCCCAGGGCCCCAGGCCGCGGGACCGGTCCAGCGGGGGCGGACGGAACACCGGCGGGTCGACGGTGAAGGCCTCGGCCGGCAGCAGCACGGCGATGGTGGCTGCCTCGCCCACCTCGAAGGGGCCGAGCCGGGCGAGGACCGTGTCGCCGGTGATCTGGGGCTCGTGCTCGCAGGGACGGGTGCTGCGGCGAGGGCCCTCGACGCACGCCACCTCTACGGCCGGTGCGGGGAGGTCGATGGTGACGGTGGTCGCACCGATCGTGGTCGGCCAGTCGTAGCCGGGGGTGTCGATGCGCAGCTCCACGAACTCGGGCGCGTCGCGGCGGATGATGGTCCAGCTCGGTGCGGAATAGCTGATCTCGTACAGGTAGCGGCCGGGCTGCAGCCAGGTGTTGGCCTCGCCGATGCGGATGCGAGGGCCGTGCTCGTAGCGTTCCAGGGCGAAGTTCCACGCGCCCCCGCCCGGGGCCCCGGTGACCTCGATGTCGCCGTAGCCGCCCGTGGTCGGGAAGGGCGCACGTTCGTCGAGGTCGCGGAAGATGCCGCGGCGCTGTTCTGTGAAGGTCACGGCGATGCGCTCTTCGACCGTCGGGGTGGTGTCCGGTGCGATCGTGATGTGCTGCTCGAAGGTGTCGATCACGAAGGCGTCATCGCGTTCCACCTGGCCGGCGATGAACCCGACCAGACCGCCGGCCGCCAGGGTGAGGAACACGACGACCACGGAGAAGACCACCCGCCAACCGGTACGCATGTCAGCGGCCTCCCAGCTCGATCACGGGGGCGATCGCTGCTCGTTCGTTCTCCCGTGCGAACAACTCCTCGCGCGGGAACCGCAGGGGTCGGGCCAGCAGCGCACCCGGCAGGCTGTCGGTCATCGCGCGGTAGCTGGCCACCCGGTGGTTCGCGAAGTCGCGGGCGAAGGCCAGCCGGTCCTCGGTCTCGCGCAGCTCACGGGCCAGGCGCTGGAAGGTCGCGTCGGCGCTGAGCTGTGGGTTGGCTTCGTTCAGTGCCAGCAGTTGCGGGGTGAGCGCGCTCAGGTGCTCCTCGGCCACCCCACGCGCCGTTGGCTCAGCTGCCGCCAGTGCGCGGCTGCGTGCGTCGGTCACCGCGGTCAGCACCGCCTGCTCGTGGCCGGCGTACCCCGACACCGCTCCGACCAGCGCCGGGAGCAGGTCGAGACGGCGCTGCTGCTGGACGGCCACCTGTGCCCAGGCCTCCCGGACCCGCACCTTCGCGCGGATCAGCCGGTTGTACAGCCACACGGCGGCGACGAGGAGCACGACAAGCCCCGTGAGAAGGACCCAGCCCATCCGCGTCACTCCCTGGTGTGCGCTGCCTGGCGAGGCTAGGCCGACCGCGCTCCACCATCGGCGTCAACCGCTACACGGTGCCGCTGCAGCGCTGCAGCCCTGCGCGGCGTCCGCGCACGTGGTCGAGCCTGACATGGACGGAGCGTGGTGCGGGGCCTGCGGATGCACGCGGACAGTGATGCGGCCCTGGAGGCGCCCGTTCGTCGGTGACAGGGTGTAGCGCGTCATCTATCGTGCACAGCATCGGGGAGCGTGTTCGGGCTCCGCTCGGCATCTTCTCAGAGTTCGCGAGACCTGGTCCAGGTTCGGCCTCGCGCCGGCGCGTGTCGTCGTCCGTCCCCTTCGATGATGCATGTCCCCTACCCTGGACCTACAGCCCCCGGCGCCCCCACGCCGGGGGCTTCTCGGTGACCCGGGTGTCACTCCTCGGCGTCGTCAGCGTCCTTGAGGTTGGTGCGCACCACGTAGGTGGCGCCACCGAGGATGAGCCCGGCCAGGATCACGCCGGGCACACCGACGATATCGACGACGCTGCGCAGGGCGCCGCCGGAGGCGGTGGTGGGATCGGCGAGGATGATGGCGACGAAGGCCGCAGCCAGCATCGTCGCCGCGATGGCGATGACCCGCTGCCACCGGGCATCCAGGCCGGCCCGCTCCCGCAGGATGCGCCCCGCCTTCATGATGCGCCCGACCCGGATGATGCGCACCGCTCCGACCATCCGGATGGCGTGGGCAACCCGGGTCAGCCGCAGCAACTGGACCGGCCCGACGGCGAAGACCACGGCGGGAACGATCGCGAGGGCCAGCAGTACCAGCCACTTGTTGCGTTTGAGCCACGCCAGGCGGTTCTGCGACACGGCGAACAGGACCACGGTCTCCGCGATCAGGACCACACCCGACATCGTGTTGAGACCGTTGCCGATGGTCTCGTAGGGCTCGTCGAGCAGGGTCAGGAAGACCGCTGGGATGCTGGCCAGGGCGGCGACGAGCACCGGGATCGCGAGCCGTTCGGCAAGACGGTCCGCCCGGTCCTTCTGCGCTGCGGCCGCAGCATCGTGCGCGGTGCTGCCCTCAGGGGGGTGCGGGTGGGTCGATGCCACCTCGGCCTCCCTGTCCGTCAACGGTCCCGTCGCCTACCACGCTACCGGGCGCCGCGCGGCCTGCCCCGGGGGGCCACCCACACCGGTGCCGACGCACCGGCCGACCGCGTGCGTCGTGCGCTGCTGGCGCACCGGTGCAGACCGGGCAGCGTAGGGCGGCGCTCAGCTCTCCTCGCCCGCCGGCTCCCCGGCGGCCACGGGCGCGACGCCCTGTGCGGCCATCGGCAGCATCCGTCCGCGCTGGAGCACCTCGGAGATGTCGAGCACCTCGACCTGTCCGTCGCTGAGTACCCCCTCCTGTGCCTTCTGTGCGATGCCGTCCTCCAGCATCGTGGTGCAGTAGGGGCAGGCGGTGGTGATCAGCTCCGGGTCCAGCTCGAGCGCCTCGTCCACGCGCTCCATGTTGACGCGCTTGCCGATGTTCTCCTCCATCCACATGCGCGCCCCACCGGCGCCGCAGCAGAAGCCGTTGGAGCGGCAGCGGGTCATCTCCGTCGGCTGCAGGCCGGGCACGGCGTTCACCACCTGACGTGGTGTGGAGTACACCTCGTTGTGGCGGCCGAGGTAGCAGGGGTCGTGGTAGGTGACCCGCTTGTCGAGCTGGTTGGTGGCGACCAGCCGGCCCTCGTCGATCAGCTTGGCCAGCACCTCCGAGTGGTGCAGCACCTCGAAGTTGCCGTCGAAGTCGGGGTACTCGTTCTTGAGGGTGTTGAAGCAGTGGGGGCACCACGCGACGATCTTGGTCCTGTCCGCACCGACGCTCTTCAGCAGCTCCACGTTCTGCTGCGCCAGCATCTGGAACAGGTACTCCATGCCCAGTCGGCGGGCGGGATCGCCGGTGCAGGTCTCGTGCTTGCCGAGGATCGCGAAGGACACGTCGGCGTCGTGGAGGAGCTGGGCGGTGGCCTGGGTGATCTTCATCGACCGGTCATCAACCGCGCCGGCGCACCCGGTCCAGAAGATGTACTCGAACTGCCCGCCCTCCTCCGCGCCGGGCTCCAGCACGGGGATGTCGAAGTCGAGCTTGTTGGTCCACTCCTCGCGCTTGGCCTGCCCGACCCCCCAGGGGTCACCGGCGTTCTCCACGTTCTTGAGCATCACGCCCGCTTCCTGGGGGAAGCTCGACTCCATCATCGCCTTGTAGCGGCGCATGTCGACGATGGTGTCGACGTGCTGGATGTCGACGGGGCACTCCTCGACGCAGGCGCCGCAGGTGGTGCAGGACCACAGCACGTCGTAGTCGATGACGCTGGCCGCGCCGGGGGCGTCACCCACGAGCGGGATGTTGATCACGTCGCCGGCCTCGGCCTCGTCCACCTTGCCGAGGAGGAAGGGGCCCTTGGCGTACATGTGGTCGCGCAGATCCTGGATCAGCAGCTTGGGGCTCAGCGGCTTGCCGGTGTTCCACGCGGGGCACTGCGACTGACAGCGCCCGCACTCCGTGCAGGTCTGGAAGTCCAGGAACCGGTCGAAGGTGAACTGCTCGATCGCACCGACGCCGAGCACCGTCTCCTCGGTCATGTTCTCCAGGTCGATCGGTTCCGAGGTCAGCTTGCCGAGTGCGGTGTCCCGGTTGGGATCGCGGGTCAGTTCCTGGAAGGGGATGGTGATGATGTGCAGGTGCTTGGAGTGCAGGGTGAAGATCAGGAACCCCATGACGATCGCGAGGTGGGCGACGAGGTTGATCGCGCCGATCCACTCCAGCGTCAGGGGCGGGATGCCCAGCATCGCCTCACCGAAGATGTTGTTGGAGATGAGCGCGGCGTCGGTGGGGGCGAAGCCCTTGGCGTAGCGCACGCCGTGGGCGGTCCACAGGGTCCACACCACCAGCACTTCGGCGCTGAGCACCCACCAGCCCTGGTTGAGGTTGGAGCCGGCGAAGCGGGACTCGCGGCCCTTGCCCGCGGGGTTCTGGGCGAACCGGATACCGGCGAAGATGGCGATACCGGTCAGCGAGAGCAGGGCCAACATGTCCTGGGAGAAGCCGAGCACGTCGTAGGCCGTGATGCCGAACAACTCGATGGAGTTGAGCAGCGGCAGCTGGAAGGAGGGGCCGACGTAGAGCTCACCGATCGCCTCCAGCACCGTGGTCTGCAGCACGAAGAAGGCGTACATCACCCAGAAGTGCGCGACCCCCGACAGCGTCCACTTGAGCAGCTTCTTGTGCCCGAGGATGTTGACCAGCGCGTGGCGGATGTTGGCCCGGAAGGCGCTGAAGATGTTGCGTTCCGGGTTCGGCTGCGCGGCCCGGATCAGCTGCACGAGGAAGGTGCCCCGCCGCACGGCCCAGGCCCCGAAGAAGGCAAGCGTCGCGGTGCCGGCGATGACGCGGAACAACGTGAGCAGGGTCTCGTCGGTCACGGGCTGCGCTCCCTCGTGTGTGGTGGCGGGGATCGGCTCCCGGGCCCCGTCACGCGCCGAGGGCAGTGTACGAGCGGCCACCTCCGCGACCAACGTGACGTGGGTGTCAGGCGCGGTGGCGCGCTCGGGCGCGGGTGGTGGTGTGGTGTCCAGCGCCTGGCCGGCGCGCGGCCGGCGGCTGGCGTGACCGGCACCGGGGGCGCCGTACGCTGGCAGCAACATCGAGGTGGCCGGCTCCGCCGGCGGTGGGGGGCAGAGGACGTGGAGCGGTCGATCCCGTGGCGCAGGCGTCGAGCTGGCGTGCGGCTCGCGGCGCTGTTGCTGGCGGCGGTCGTGCTCGCAGGCTGCTCACGCTTCGGCGAGGCCACGATCCGTATCGATGAGGCGGAGGAGGAGATCGTCGCGCTCACCGATGAGATCATCGAGGTGATCGACCTCGAGGTCACCCACGCGACCCCGCTCGGTGACCGCCGGCGCTGCGAGCTGGTGACCGCCTCCGACGGCGCCTCCAACCGTCTGTCGGCCCGTGGCCCGATACCCGAGGACGTCGACGTCCTGGGTGCGGCCGCCGCCGTGCTGACGGAGGCCAACTACCAGCTGGTGCCCGGGGATCGTCCCGATGAGCTGTTCGGCCGGCGCGACGGGATCCGGATCACCGTGGCGCTGGACCGTGCCACCGACGAGGTCGCCATCGACGCGAGCACCGCCTGCCGCGCTCTGCCCCGGTGAGCGTGTCAGGGCACGGTCGCGCTCCGCTCCCACCAGCACGCCCGGTGCTGCGAACCGCGCGGCACCCGCCTACTTGAGGTGCTCGCCCTTGCTCGCCCGTCGCTTGCGGGGGAAGACATCCGACCGTGCGGCGACGCGGTCGAGCACCAGGAGCCCGTCGAGGTGGTCGAGTTCGTGCTGGAACGCCCGTGCCTCGAAGCCGCCTGCCTCCACCACGCGGACCGCGCCGTCGGGGGTGGTCCCGCGGACCACCACCTCGGTGGCGCGGCGCACGTCACAGGTGAAGTCCGGGACCGACATGCACCCCTCGCGCGCGAGCTCCGAGCCCGTGGCGAGCACCAGCTCCGGGTCGAAGAGCACCACCAGCCCGTGGTTGCCCGGCGGGGGCTTGCGCATCACGGAGACGTCCAGGGCGAAGGCACGTGAGGCCACCCCCAGCTGCGGGGCTGCCAGGCCGACACAGCCGGGCGAGTCGTACATCGTGTCCACGAGGTCCTGGGCGAGCTGGCGCTCGCGAGGACCGATCTCACCCACGGGGCCGGCGAGCCCTTTGAGGACACGGGCCGGGTAGGTGACGACGCGCTTGACCGTCACCTAGTAGGTCTCCGCGTCGATGGTGCGCAGGGTGTGATCGACACCGAGTTGCTCGCAGGCCGTCGCGACCGCACGCGCCACGCCGTCGGGGTCGTCGGTGGCGAACTCGATCACCATGGCGTAGACGGGCTGCTCGGCCGCGCCGATGACCTGGGTCTCCAGATCGACCACGTTGGCGCCAACATCGGCCAGCGCACCGGTCACGCCGGCCACGATGCCCGGCTTGTCCGCCCCGTAGACGCTCAGCAGGTGGGTCGCCTCAGCGCCGCGCCCGACGCCTTCGGTGCGGCAGACCGACACCGTCAGACCGAGCTCGTCGGTGGCTGCCTGCAGCGCTGCACGCAGATCCTCGGGCGCGTCCTCGGTGGCGACCAACAGCACGATGGCGAACTGGCCACCGAGGATGGTCATCGCCGAGTCCTCGAGGTTGCCCCCGCGCTCCTGCAGCACCCGGGTCACCGCCGCGACGATGCCGGGGCGGTCGGTGCCGATGGCGGTAACGGCGAGCTCGTGCACTGTGCTGCTCCTGTCCGATCCCGGGCAGCGTAGGCGCCGCGCCGGGGCGGCACACCCATTAGCGTCCCGGCATGCCGTCACGATCACGCCCTTCGTCTGCGATCGCGCTGCTGGCCTGCCTCGCGCTGGTCGTCGCCTGCAGCGCGCCGGGTGAGCCGGATGCCGGCGTGGGCGAGCCGGAGGACCCCGCGGTTGCGCCGGAGGCCTCCGCGGGCGATCCGGATGCGGACGTGAGCGAGCCGGATGAAAGCGCGGGCAACGCGGCCCTGCCGCCCCTGCATCCGGCCATCGACCCCCTCGATGAGGCGATGGTCACGATCACCACCATCGGGGGCGACGACATCGAGGTGGTGGCCAAGGTCGCCGCGACCGACACCGACCGGCAGCGCGGGCTGATGGAGGTCACCGACCTTCCGTCCGGCACCGGGATGTTGTTCCTGTTCGACGCCCCGCGGCGCGGCGGGTTCTGGATGTGGAACACCCGCATCGCGCTCGACATCGCCTTCGTGGCAGCGGACGACACGATCATCGACGTGGCCACGATGGTGCCCTGCGAGGCTGACCAGCCCAGCGACTGCCCGACGACCGCGCCCGACGGGGCCTACCTCGCAGCGCTCGAGGTGCCCGGTGGCTGGTTCGACGAGGTCGGGGTCGCGGCTGGTGACACCGCAACCTGGACCGACCTCGACCTCGACCCGTGACCTCGACCCGTGACCTCGACCCGCGGCCTCGACCCGTGACCTCGACCCCCGACCTCGACCCGTGGCCTCGACCTCGACCTCGACCCCCGACCTCGACCCGTGACTGGCCGCGCCGCTGTGGCGCGCACCCCTGACCCCACCGCGCCGCTCTGGCGCCGCTCCGAGGGAGATCCGATGACCGACGCGACACAGCCCGCAGCCAACGCCACCGGCGCACCCGATACGCAGCCATCGCCGACAGTGGCCTTCCTCGGGCTCGGTGCCATGGGGCGTCCGATGGCAGCCAACCTCGCCGGCCGGTGGCCGACGATCGTGTGGAACCGCACCTCCTCGGTGGCGACAGCCCACGCCGCGGCCCACGGCAGCCATGCCGTCGAGGACCTCGCCGAGGTCGCCGCCGCGCGAGCGGACGTGGTGTGCACCTGCCTGCCCACCGACGCCGAGGTAGCGGCGCTCGCTGCGGTGCTGGGTCCGCAGCTCGCGGCGGGGACGGTGTGGATCGATCACACCTCCGGGGATCCGGCGGGTGCGCGGGACGTCGCGGCAGTGCTGGCCAGCTACGACGTCGGCTACCTCGACGCCCCCGTGTCCGGTGGCACCGACGGGGCCGCCCGGGGTGCGTTGACGGTCATGGTCGGCGGTGATGTGGACGACCTCGACGTCGTCATGCCGGTGCTGGACACCGTGTCGGCCCGGGTCGTCCACGTCGGCGGGGTCGGCGCTGGGATGGCGGTCAAAGCCGTCAACAACGCCCTGCTCGCCACCTCGTTGTGGGCAGCGGCCGAGGGCTTGACGGCACTGGCAGCTCAGGGTGTGATGCCGGAGGCGGCGCTGGAGGTCATCGCGAGCTCCTCGGGGCGGTCCTTCGCCACCCAGACCCTGATCCCCGAGCGGGTCCTCGACCGTTCCTTCCCGCACACCTTCGCGCTCGCCCTGCTGGCCAAGGACGTACGCCTGGCGGGCAGCGTGCTGGCCGGGGCTGGGGTCGACGGTCCGGTGCTCGCGCTGGTCGAGCGGCTCACGAACGCTGCCGCGGAGGAGTTGCCGGAGGCGGATCACGTTGAGCTCGTACGGCTGCTCGAGCGAGCCGTAGGCGTGGAACTGTCCTCGCTACAGTGAGAGCGATGTTCGGGTTCGAGATGTTCCGGGCGTGACAGGCGTGACAGGCGTGACAGGCGTGGCAGGCGTGGCAGGCGTGGCAGGCGTGGCAGGCGTGGCAGGGAGGCGACGGCATGGCGACCTGGCAGTGGGTGTCCCTGGCGGTGGTGGTGCTCATACCGCTGTTGCTGATGGTGGGTTTCCATCCGGCCCGGGAGCGGCTGAACGCCCGCGGGACCCCCATGGTGCGGTCCTGGCGGCCCTCCGCACCGACCCCTCCGGCTGACGACGAGCACCACTGACGCGAACCAGTTCCGCGTGCCGGGCCCGGCGGGATCACGGCTGCGTGCGGTGATGCGGCTGCGTGCGGTGACGACGCTGTGTGCGGTGATGCGGCTGCGTGCCGGGTTCTCGCTGTGTGCGGTGATGCGGCTGCGTGCCGGGTTGTCGCTGTGTGCGGTGATGCGGCTGCGTGCGGTGATGCCGCGCCTGTGGCTACCACCTCGCTCGGGGGGGCGCGGGGGGCCTGGGCTGTGGTGTGGCACCGTTGCTCCACGTCGTTACTGGGCCTGGGGCGGTGCAACGATGTGGAGCAACCGAGGAGGCGGCGGGGCGGAGAGGTGTCGGGGCTGCGGAGAAGTCCGCCAACGGGGCTGGCACCGACCGGAAACCCCAACGGACGCGGTGAGGCGGCTGCCAGCCAGGGCAGGACTATAGGTATGAGCCACCTCGACTCAACTTTGTTGAGCCGGGGCGCCGCACACCGCTTGCCTGCGGGCACGATGGGCGTACATTGACCCTCAGAACGTCGGCAGTAGCGCTACCAGCCACAACCTGGTCTACGGCCGACACCGCACATCGAGCATCGACCCACGCGCCCCGCGGGGATCCCCCCGGCGCCCGCACGCGACCAGCCCAAGGAGGCCCCAGATGGCCAAGGCCGTCGGCATCGACCTCGGCACGACCAACTCCGTCGTGTCCGTCATGGAGGGTGGAGAACCCACCGTCATCGCCAACGCAGAGGGTGCGCGTACCACACCCTCGGTGGTGGCATGGTCCAAGTCCGACGAGGTGCTCGTCGGCGAGGTGGCCAAGCGCCAGGCCGTGACCAACGCCGACCGGACCGTGCGTTCGGTCAAGCGCCACATCGGCACGAACTGGACCCAGGACATCGGGGGGAAGGCCTACACCCCCCAGGAGATCTCCGCCCGCATCCTCATGAAGCTGAAGCGGGATGCGGAGGCCTACCTCGGTGATGAGGTCACCCAGGCCGTGGTCACCGTCCCTGCCTACTTCGACGACTCCCAGCGTCAGGCCACCAAGGAAGCGGGAGAGATCGCCGGCCTCGAGGTGCTGCGCCTGGTCGCGGAGCCCACCGCCGCCGCGCTGGCCTACGGGCTGGAGAAGGAGGACGAGCAGACCGTCCTGGTCTTCGACCTCGGTGGTGGCACCTTCGACGTCTCCGTGCTGGAGATGGCCGAGGGCGTGTTCGACGTCAAGTCGACCGCCGGTGACTCGAAGCTCGGCGGTGATGACTGGGATCAGAAGCTGATCGACTGGATGCTCAAGACCTTCAAGGACGAGCAGGGCGTCGACCTGTCCAAGGACAAGATGGCGATCCAGCGCCTCAAGGAGGCCGCGGAGAAGGCCAAGATCGAGCTGTCCTCCTCCCAGGAGACCTCGATCAACCTGCCCTTCCTCACCGCCACCGACGCTGGGCCGCTCCACTTCGAGCAGACCCTGACCCGGTCGAAGTTCAACGAGCTCACCAGCGACCTGCTCGACAAGCTGAAGGGCCCCTTCCAGCGGGCGCTGAAGGACGCCGGCGGCGGTGCCGGCGGCATCGACCATGTCATCCTGGTCGGCGGCTCCACCCGCATCCCCGCGGTGCAGGAGCTGGTCAAGCAGCTGACCGACGGCAAGGAGCCCCACAAGGGGGTCAACCCCGACGAGGTGGTCGCCATCGGTGCGGCCCTGCAGGCGGGGGTGCTCAAGGGCGACGTCAAGGACGTGCTGCTGCTCGACGTGACCCCGCTGTCGCTCGGCATCGAGACCAAGGGCGGGATCACCCACAAGCTGATCGAGCGCAACACCACGATCCCGACCAAGCGCTCCGAGGTGTTCACCACCGCCGACGACAACCAGCCCTCGGTGGAGATCCACGTTCTCCAGGGTGAGCGCGAGCTGGTCAGCGACAACAAGACGCTGGGCAAGTTCATGCTCACCGACATCCCGCCGGCGCCCCGCGGCATGCCGCAGGTCGAGGTGACCTTCGACATCGACGCCAACGGCATCGTGCACGTGTCCGCCAAGGACCTGGGCACGAGCAAGGAGCAGTCGATGACGATCACCGGCGGCTCGGCGCTGCCGAAGGACGACATCGAGCAGATGATCGCCGACGCGGAGGCCCACGCGGAGGAGGACCGCAAGCGCCGCGAGCAGATCGAGCTGCGCAACCAGGCCGACACCCTGGTCTACACCACCGACAAGACCCTCAAGGAGCACGGCGACAAGGTCGACGAGGCCACCCGCGCACAGATCGAGGAGGCCCTCACCGAGCTCAAGCAGGCGCTCGAGGGCGACGACATCGACGCGATCAAAGCCAAGATGGAGGCCGTCGGCGCCAAGAGCCAGGAGCTGGCCCAGGCGATCTACGCCGCCTCACAGGAGGCTGCCGAGGCCGGCGAAGATGCTGGCGGCGACGCCGGTGCGGATGGTTCCGCCACCTCCGACGACGACGAGGTGGTCGACGCGGAGATCGTCGACGAGGGTGACGACGAGCAGAAGGCCGGCTGACCGGCCGTCACCCCGGGGCGAACCCCGGTGCCCACACCAGCGACTCGTCCGCCCCGGCCAGCTCCGCAAACCGTTCGGCGTGCCGCGCACACACCGCCGCCCCGGAAGGGAACCGCCCATCACCCTCCACCTGTGGCACCACCGCCGGACGCACGTCTGGTGGCGGTCCGACCCACACCGCAACCGCCGGCCGGAAACACCGTTCGGGCAGCTCACCAAACAGCGGAACAGCCGGCAGCTGCGCCCACCCGCACGTCGGATGGGACAACCACCGCTGCCCGGCAGGGAACCCGCCCGG
>LKMJ01003545.1_pt1 | contig 14539 bp, 7 predicted proteins | sample 643391 | NCBI WGS metagenome assembly LKMJ01 (sample SAMN04112250, study PRJNA286221) | soda lake metagenome | biome: soda lake; feature: Kulunda Steppe; material: water; isolation source: sample PL-Br10 brine of Picturesque Lake | place: Russia: Kulunda steppe | collected 2010-07
CAAACTAATGATTCCTATCGTTTTATTTCAAAGCTTATGGATGTTTATATGATGGCTGGTGTTCACCAGCAACCTGATCAGTCAAACTACCTGGCTGAAGGTCAAACTTAAACTTGTAAACTTGGTTAAATGGGTGGGTATCTGTTCAGCAAAGCAGGAATGTTGCAAATCGAGTGAGGAATCGAGAGGGAAGACGGGTGAAAAAGGACATGGAAATAATACACGGAAATGCCATGCCCCTCCCCAGGTGGCATTTGCAACTCAGAAGTGTCTGTTGGAAGTGAGCAGTCATCATGTGTCAAGGGGTCATCCATATTGAGTCAGCAGCCAAATGAGAGTGCACTGATATCACTCTTTGGCTGAATCAGCAGATCACAAGCAATTGTAATGTCAGTTGGGCATGTCGTACAAAAATTTGGCCTCGTAAAAAGGTGCAGTCACAAGGCCTTGTAGCAGAAAGGCCGCAGTGGCTGGAAAGGTCAGCACTCATTAGTCAGTTTTTCCTGCATGGGCCTTGCACAACAAACGCAATTGAACAAGGACATTCATGCTTCTTTTAGAACAAGGTGCAAGACTGGCTACAATCTCAAGCCATCGACTTCCTTGGACGGCCTCGGCTGACAGCCCGCTCCTTTGCAGGGCTCTTCTCCTGTCGCTCAGGCTTCTTAGCCGACCGTGTAACCCTGCTCGTCTTAGGGCTTTTGGGCTCCTGAGTGCATGTATGTAAGCATGCGTGTGTGCATGTGCGTGTGTGCATGTGCGTGTGTGTGTGTGTGTGTGTGCCTGTATGTGCGTGTAACCGCGCAAGATGCGAGCGTGTGACAGTTAACACTTGGTACAGTGATCCTCCTAAATCTCCCATCAGGTCTCCTGTGGTCTGTGAGCCACAACTTGGCAGTCTCTCCAAAAGCTTGTTCAACAGACTTCAACACAGGGCCAAGCTTGACCTGAGTTCCTCCTAGACATGTACAAGAGAGGAGGTAGCAGTAAGCACGTCCCTTGTTGCTGCATCCTAAACTCGATGCTGCTAGTAAGATCAGCATGCCTCAAGCGAAGTCAGCACAGCTGCATGGCAGCACTTCAAATTTGCGTACAAGCTTGCCTAACATCAATTGGCCCAGCAAGTATGTGTGAAATCTGTGGCTTCACCTCAGCTTACAGTGCTCAAAACAGCTGTTCATACTGACTTCTGCCTGCTTACATGCGGCTGAATCGAGGGTCCTCTCTTAAACCTGTACTAATTTCAAAAGCCTAGATTAGCAATACTCACGTTCCCCTCGAATTGAAAACGAGTCCCATGCAATAAATGAATGCGTAGGGGATCTCGTACAGCTCTGAGTACATTCTTCCATTGCACAGCTGGGCCGACCTGACCATCAGAGGCGGCCTCTGCCTAGACGTCCTTGGCTGCAGTTAGAATTGCATGCTTACTCGCAGCAAACAGGAAAATAGGAAGACCATAGCTTGCCAAGCAATACCTTCACAGCGGTCTTTGGCTCAGGCTTATCTTCAGCTTTCGCTGGAGTTGCGGCCACTGAAGCATTTCTGGTACGTTTGGCTGGCGTGGCCTGTGGTGCATGACGTTGAGCAGGAGTATTAGGCCGTCACTTCCAATATTGTGAGAGCATGCGTTTCCATGCATAGATGCTCCAAGAACTTGAACCAATGTGTGCATGTGCGTGCGTGTGTACATGAGTTTGTGCGTGCAAGAGTGTGTGTGTGTGTGTGTGTGTGTGTGTGTGTGTGCACGCGTGTGTCATTGCGTGTGCAAGCATGCATTGGGATGCCTGCTTGCATGTGCCAGCATGCGCAGGCGCCCTTCAGTGCTAAACTGGGCTGTGTGCACAACGAAAAAGCATCCCAAGTTGCCTGAACCCAAGTTATGTACAGGATTTGGGCCCCTATGTGCTTTTGCACTGAAGATGAGGGGTTTCCCATTCCAATCCCCAGCCTCACCGCTGGGGTGGTGCCACTCTCCGATGGTCGCCTGGACGTCCTGAAAAGAAAGATTAGCACAGTACATGATCATGATGCTACGACGTCAAAGGCGTTCAACTGGGTCAGGGTCAAACAGCAGGGCTCGCTCAAGAGTTGACTTGGACACGCCACTTTTGACGTGCACACGGCGCATGCACGAGCACATAATGGGTTATATCTCGATTAGTATGCGGTATTAGGACACGGGCTGATGGCACACACGATAACATCGAGCAGACGGCCCACCTCGTAGACCGCCGCACAGGCTTTTCCTCAACCTTCGGCGCAGCGGGTACGCTTTCACTTTTCTGCATGTGAAGCAGCACCGCCACCAGCACTAGCAGAGACACAAGCACGGCCACGAAGGGCCCAAGGAGATGGTCCGGCACAAAAGTGGCTGCCTCCATGTCCTTAAGGGAAGCAAGAAATGAGAGTTATCAGATGTTGTGCTCTCGATGGTTGAACTGGCAATCCTATTGCGGGAAATTCAGTTTGACAGGAATTTCGTGTCACAATTGGCAGGATGCATTTGTTAATATTGCTTATCAGTTGGAGCGTGGCCACCTTCGGCAATCAGAGCAATCAGGATGAATCCAGTAATCTTGATCTTCCTGCCCGCGGTGCGCCTTTGAGCAATACTTGGTGGATTATTTGCTGGCCTGAACTTCCCGTGGAGCATCCCTGTGGATGCCGCCAGCTGGAGCAGCTCACCAAGACCAGCAAACTTATTTCTTTTGGTGCTCCCTGCAGGCGTACATCCTGGGCTCTGTGCTCGCATTGCTTCAATTCCAGGTCATCTTCACGCTCCTCCAGACGGTGAGGGAGGTGGTTTGCCCTGCTGAAATGTGCTACCTTCTCAAGAAGCTGTCCGGCAGGGCTGACATCCATGCGTCACCTCTTTTTGCCACTTGTTGTTCCTTTCCTGCGCACAGGGTGTTGCCAAGCTGCACTCAGTGTCTGCATTGGCCTTCATTAAGCCATGTGAGTGATCACTCGCTTTGAACTTGGAGGTCATGACACAACTGCAACCTGTCAGTCTTTTGAGGCACTCCTTGTCACTCCCATGCCCTCTGTGCAATATTTTTTTTGCAAAGAGAGAGAAAAGTTGGTCAAAGATTGCAGGTATTTTCACCTTCAAGCTAGGGTCTTCGTTGTATCTCACCCATGCAAATTCCCTCGTGTGCTTGCCCGACGACAGTTACTAGCGTCTTCATGGATCACCTTGTTCGCATTTTTGGCCAGCCTCACAAATTCGTGCCCCAACCAACTCATGTGCTCTTGGTGAGTGTATGTGGAAGGCTACTGCGGTGACTATCATGTTCCAGAAACCTGTATGGGATCCCTGTGCAGCAGCAACAGGGGGTTGTGGCTGGGCAACATCGACACCTCCCTATGGTTCGCTCCATGATGATGGCTGTGTACAACCACACATGCAGTATCTTGTAATCCCTGACTGCTGTACGCCTGGGTAGCCCACCATCTGCGCTTCTGACCTAGCATCTGTATGTCTGCAATTCTGCCCACCAATCCGGCACGCCTCTTACTGCAAGTGCCCTACCCTCCTGGCATATTTGTTCACTGCATAGCCAAAGTTGAGCTAGCTACTGACCATTTGACCAACTTCTGCGTCCACCAAATCCACCACTCCAATTGTAGTCTGAACGGGACCATGGATGCTACAAACACATTGTAAACAGTTGTTTCGCACACTGTCGCGCATTTCTTACACTTGTGCTTCAGGTTGCGCTTCTCCTGGCCGTTGTTGTGCATTTGGAGCGGGCAAGGCGGTAGACATCACCCATGTTCAAGGCTTGCCCTTTGGTTCCAATGGGGCAGTTCGCTACATTAACCTAACTCTTTAAATGGAGCATCACAGTACAAATACTCAGGAGTGTCACCCTTCAAGGGCCGAGAATGGGAAATTCATCATGTGAAACTTGTGCGCGTGCTTTGACGATAAAGCTGCTTGCCTTCTGGAGAGCAGTGATTGGACTCATGATGCTTCACTGTGAGTGGCAATCCTAGTGAACTGTGAATGTTTACACTGTCAGCCAAGTCTCCCTGCCAGACTGACACTTGTGATGTGCGTGCCACTGCGATAGTATTTGGTATGTTTTCTAATGCAAAGGTGTCAGCTGCAAAAGGTCAGGTTACCTGACTCAGGTATGGGTTGCACTACTTACCCACTGGACAAGGGCAGCTTTACCAACTAAGTCTATCCTGACCAAGGCCTGCGTCCTGCAAGTTGGCTTAGAAGGAAGGTAACAAGGTAGAGTAAACTGCAAGCCTAGTCATTAGGCTAATTGGTTTGTGGCTGGTCATTGCCAGCCAAGAAATGGTCCATCCGATGAGTCATGTCTGGAATGAAAGGGTATTGTGCTACTGAGTTACAAGTTACAGTTACAAGCTAGGGTACCGCCAGCTAGGTCGTTCGGCTGGTTGGTTTGTGGCTGGTCATCGCCACCCAAGAGTTGTCCACTGGATCATGGCATGATGTCTAGAATGAAACAGCAAAGTTTGCTGTGCAGCTTACAAGGGTTACAAAGTACTTTCTTACAGGGTAGGGTTAGCCTTTGTGCAGCTTCAAGTAAGTTACAAGGGTTACAAGGGTTAAAAGAAAAAGGCCTTCAGTCTAGAAGTGCGAATGCTAGCCTGCTCATAAAGAAACTATCAGTGCATGAAGGAAGAAATAAAGCTTTTTTTACCTGGCCCAGAAAAGCAGACACATTCAATGTCAACAAGTTGTTGAAGTCTGCGGAAGGAAATAAGGAAGCATAAGTCCTTCGGAGAGAGACCACGTGTGGATGGGGTCTGTGAATAAAGGTCGTATTGCTCATCTTGTACATCATTAGCCTTGCACAAGTCACAAGTAGGGGAGGTATTGTGAGTCCAGGTCACAGTTTCAATTCGTAGAGTGTGGGCATGAAGTCTGAAGCGAGCCAAGCTGCAAATAACGCCATGAGGAAGATCAAGAAGCAGATCAAAATGCTACAGACACCCACCTTACCAACATCCCAAGCAGCGCTGCTTTGCTGACGACCTGCTCTACCCCACAAGCACAATCCAAGACTTCAAGATCCAAGCTAGGAAGCTCATCCTCTAGCTCACCCTCTACTCTGATTGGGATGCCCTGATTATCTCGGCTAGCAAGACCAAAGCCACTGGCATCCTTACCTCCTAAGGACGAAAACGGTTTGACATTCTCTCAAACCCTCAGCTATCTGAGCAGAAAATAAAAGTGCAGCAACAACACGCTCAATTCATGGCCTCTGATAAACCTTTTTCATACCTTGGGTCAACTGGAAACACCAACTTCAACGCATGACTGGTTACCTTAAGAATAAGCTGGAGCCCTTGGTGCCTCATATGCCTATCCACGCCAGACACTGAACATCATTCACACTCCCATCATTCCCAGCCTTGCCTACGCTTTTGCTGTAACCCCCTGCACTCCAGCAGACCTGATCATTTGGGACAACATGATAAGTAGAACAATCAAGCACAAATTCAAACTCTGGAAAAGCACTGCAACACTGTTGCAGCAACAGCCATGATATGTGAAGGCATCTCCAACTTTTGGCCTTGGAGCACCCTCTGTCTGTGTTGAATACCATTGACGCCACAGCCTTCAGCCTCGAAGATCCATCAGCTAGACACAGCAATGTCACCTTTAGTTTTCTCACAAAGCAAATTGCCCATCTTACCGATCTCTCTAATGCCTTTCTCATCATCAGAGAAGGCACCAATCTACACATTTGACGTCAGCTCAACTTCTTCATGCAAGCCTGCCAACTGCTACCATCCACTCCAACAAGCTACTCCTTATGAAACATGGAGCAAAAATGCTCCATAACAGTCTCATGAAAATTAGTGAAGCTCTCTCCCTCCGTAAACCACCTCCGCACACACTCTCAACTCTCATCACCTGTATCACCCAACCTCTCATGAGCCTCGGATTTAATGGGCTCCACGATCTTACCTCTCCCAACAAAACCCAAATTATCACAGTGGCCCAGCGAAAAGAGAAATTTTCCAAGGTCACCGCAATAAGCAAAATAGCACTCAACAGACTGGCAGCCCTTTTTAACTTTCTAACCCCAGGCAGAAGTTCTCACACCTGTTGAAATTTACAAGCTTTTGGCATATAGAAGCACTAATGCAAGCACCTTTGCCATCTACCGCAAAATCAATAACACTCACGTCAGTGGACTAGTTGACATCCACTTCAACGCAACACTCCCATCCACAACCACTGATATAAACCTCCAGAGCAAATACATACCAGCCACACAAGTAGTGCCTTCTCCTCAGCCTTGCTCGGAAACACATTACAGGCATGAAGTTACTGGACGCTGTATCCCTCGCACTTCCACTGGTATACCTTCACTCACTTGAAGTACCGCCCATACAGAAATTGCACAGATAACTGCACAACAACAAAAAACAAGCCAATCTACAACTCTCTACCCTGAACCCACCGACACAGCTGATATCAAAGGACCAAATGATGGACCCCATAGTAAAAGGACTTGCTCAAAATGTCCCTTAGTTTCTACCCAAAGTTAATCATTTAGACACACCTATCACTCAGGGGGCACACCTGACGCAGCAGCTACCCCATACTGCTCCTCTTGCAACCCTAACAACCCATGTTGACACTCAAAGCATGCATAAAAAGGCACAACAGTACGACGAACCCCCAGGCAAGGGGACACGTTCTCAATACAATTCCAATTGCAAAACCTGTACAGATCATAAGGCCCCCCACCAAACTCCAGTCACAACCCCTACGCAACATCTACCTCTCTTTGCCCTTTCGAACCACCAAACTCTGAGCTGTAACTTGCAATCAAATACCCCTATGCAAAAGAGGAGAAAAATCCTGCAGCTCAACACTAACCTGGAATGCCCAGGCCCTTGCACTCGACCATTAGACCCAGCATCCATGGCCCATGCGATTTGGAAGTACAAAATAACTTTCTCAATGCCTCAGATGCTGATAACACCATCTACTTCTATGACTTGGAAGTAACCTCCATAGATAACTGGAGGATTGTCACAAACAAACCTACCAACAATTATGCTCAGGAATCTCAGAAACAAAAAACAATACCATGTATACTTTGCGCCCATGACCATAGAAAATTGGGCACTCACTACTTTCAAAAAGGCTGGCTTCACACTAAAGAAACTTCACCATATAGCCCGCTCTGCCATTGGGTGTGCATGCTGTGAAATTTGCATCTATAATTTTGGCCTCCAACTTGAAACAAATGTGCCCCCCCCTTCAATCATGTGAGGTCTGTGAGGTCTGCAACCGGACATACCATTGGGTGTGTCTCAAGAACACTGGCTGCTACACACAGAGGCAGAAAGAGGAAGTTGACAAGAACGACAACTGGGCCTGCCTGGGCTGTGCTCACCTTAATAATGAACAAAAAAAAGATATTCTGAATCCATTAACAAAGAACTCATACACGTGACCTGGGAACCCACCTGGGAATCTGAAGAGCTAAAAGACACGTTGCCCAACCTCCTTGGGTGTATCCATGATTTTGAGGCACGGATTGATGAGCCTGATCTCCTTCTGCCCACAGCAGATCAAACCTTAGACAACCTGGAAAGACAAGGCTTTGGCATGTCCGACAAGGCCAACACCTGGATTCAAAAAGTGGACACTGATCTACGGAATAAAGTCACCTTTGATGTCCACCCCACAAACCCACAATTAGATATACAACCCACCGGGAGCTGTGAGTTCTGGATCCGTAATTTAGACCTTGTTAGGTACAAGTCTAAACCTACCAACAAGCAGCCTTCCCTCAACACAAACCTCCCACCACTTACTCTCACAGAAATCTACTCATCAAGATTAGCATTTATTTACAGCACAGACGGAATATGCCAGGGCATGATGGCACCAGAGCATATCAATATCCTTCATACAGCTTTCCATACAGCCAAGCTATAGTAAAAGGTCTCCATAACAACATAACACCTACACCTAAAACCTTTGCATCTGAGCTACTAGGGCTGCTTACTAGAGAAACAAAGCTAGAAAGGAAGTACCGCAGCAAGAAGATCAAAGGTTCGTACTCGCGAGCATTGTCAAATCATGTACACACTGCCCTCTCTGGTAACTCAGGAAAAATGGCCTCCCCGAGACTTCAACCCTAGCTACTCCCATTATTGAAGCGCAGACTCACGAGATGCACTCCTTGGTGCGCACCTCAACTCCCTCTCATCCCAACTCACTGGTTTCTCTGTGTGCCATCCCATCTATAACGAACGTATCATGAATCTTAGCCTTAGGCATGCCATCTACTCAGCCATCCTCAGTACCGAGGTAACTGCCACTTTCATGTTCCCACCATCTTGGAATGGATCCATGATCACCAACCCTTACACAAGTCTACAGATAGCCTATCTCCACTTGTGTTATGTACTTGGAACAATTCCAGCTAATGAGATTGCTGACACTTCCCCTCAATCCTGGATAAGTCAAGAGACTCCCTTTCCCCAGGGAATCTCTTGGAATCTCCATCACAGCAGTCTGGAATACAGCTGCATGGCTTCACCTTAATAAACACAACCCTACATGGTTGCAAAATCTTGCTTGTGACATCCCTGAAGCAGATTGGTACCTCAACAACATTGCTAGCCACCCCATATGTAATGCTAGGCACCCTGAGACAGCGCTCAATTCCAAGAAATTTGAAAAACTTCACTCAGACAAAATGCAAACCATACCAGGTGCTCCCACAGACCTGTTTTGGGTGAAGTGGCCCCCCCTTCCCATCATTCTCTACCGGGACTCACACTTAAAATTGCAGACTGGAAATCCTGGACCTACATGGATGGTAGCTGCCATATCTAAGAAGGCAAAACAGTTATTGGGGGCAGGGGTCTACCACCCCAGCTTGGGCAACTCTAAGTTGGTTGTACCAAATGGTGCCGGTACAACCAACACCATAGGGAGAGCAGAACTAGCAGCTATAGCTGCAGCTATCACTCATGATCATATGCAAATTGCCACCGACAGCCTTACCTCACTCAATCAAATAAGGAAACAAGTATTGTATCCAGAGAAGCACCGTCACCATGTCAAGGAGACCTCAATTCTTTCTAATATTATCCAAAACTCTCAATCCCACATCTTCCTTTATAAATTAACATCTCGTGCCAGAATTGCCGGAAATGAATGTGCAGATACCCTTGAGAAATACCAAGCTTGCCATGTAAATAGCATCACTGAACCCTATAATGTTACCTGCAGGCTCATCATGAAAGCTATCAGCAAAGGCTCGCTGGCAGGTTGTCCGGTCCATTTGGATGCCGGCAGTACTGATTGTTTGGCCCAACAAAATCTCCAAATTCCTGAGCATACACTACCCAGCTGGCTTTTTGATGCTCGTTTATCTGCTAGAGATAGACTCACCTCTAGTCGCCCTGATGCTATTTTGGTCACCCCCATACTTACACCTACTAAAAAACCCAAATCGCCAACCACTCCTCATTTGCACCAGGTGTCACACCCAAGACAACCCAGCAGAGATGTACGCAGAATTCACAAGCTCAATGTCAACATGAGGGAGACACACCTCGTTGAGGTTAGATACTGTTAAGGTACATGGCCTGGACACCTCTAGAAAACAACACGAGGTTAGTTGTAAGCGCTTGAAGGCTAAGAAATTTATCCTTCACACCATTCTTTTTGGTGTGGGAGGCTCTATTTTACCTCATACACTTTGAATCACCTTAAAGAGCTCGGCCTTGATACACAAAAAGCCCATAAGACTGCCCTCAAGTTACATGCTCATTCTGTGCTCTATGCACACAAACTGACAACTACTAAACGCGCTCTTGAAAAATTTAGTTGCTCTCAAGGTCTTGATCTGGAGCAGGGGGCGGCTTCTCACCCTCCAAATTGCCACTATTTCATCTTTCTCCCTGGTGGAGGAGACTCTTCGGTCCAATGTTTCTTTTTTTCCTTTATTGATGTAGGGAGTGGTTTCACTGCCTAAGTAGTTTCTTTTATTTTCTTTTCTTATGAGGGAGCACACAAGCAAGTCTTGACATTAATGTATGTATTATTACACTAATTTATTCGAACTTCATCCAACCTTTATTAAAACTTTATAAAACTTAATCCGACCTTGAAAGAGAACATGCACTGTGCATATTTTCTTTGAACGTGACCTCATTTTGCACAGCAGCACAAGCGTACTTGTCATAAAGCCTAATTTCACCTTGCCAAAGAGGGCATTTGACTGCAAGAGTGTGCACGCAAGCGAATTCTGCTCATAATCCTTGTAACATTCACACCAGATTAGTGCAGTGCCAGATTTGTTCTGTATTGTGACCAGGAGGAAAAGAAGAGGAAAGACTATGCCAAAGGGAAACCCCTGTTGTGTGAATTAATAAACCAGGAGGTTGATTGAGTAGGTAAGTGAAATATCTGATCATGTGGTCAGTTCAGCTATAGCCGTATTTGAGCACAACAGAGACAAACTCGCAAAAATGCCTTGTTTGTCCCTGGCATTCTGTAGGATGGAGTAAACACTCTAAGCCCTTTGGGGGGCAACAGGCGGGCGAGTAGTTATGATGAACCGTGGGACAGTGTAATTGTGTTTAGTTCGCGGTGTAGGTGGTTGGTTGGGGAGTCGGTCGGCGGGGTAGCGCCAATACAGATGCTCTGATACAAGCTGAACAACGCCCAACGGTGCGATGACGGTAGGAGTTTAAAAAGAACACTCTCTGCCAGCACCAGCGCCCTCGACCGGGCAGTCTTGACGCAGTGTTGCGCGCAATGCCTCGGTGCAACTAAATCTGCAACAGTGGTAAAATCATTTTACTAAAACGTTCTCATGCGCTGCGTGCCCTCCAGGACCTGCTCTGCTGGTGCTGGTCGATGCAAGCACAGGCCAGAGCCGCACAAGTTGCAAGGTTTCAGCTGGCATTGGGTCAAGCGGAAACAGCAGCGGTGGCTGCAGCTGCAGCAGCAGCAGAGGCAGCAGCAGCAGAGGCAGCAGCAGCAGCAGCATCGTTGGTCGGGTGGCTGCCAGCGCTAATCACCACTTTCAGAGGTCTTAAGATGCAAGCACGCGCAGACACAGTGGGCACGCAGTGTAAATTACATACTGAGTCAGCATGTCAGTGACAGATGGTCCGCATTTCTCCAATTTGGAAAGTATGTGAGCTCACTTTATGGCATTGCTGTACAAGTGTGCACTTTAATGCACAATTCTGTTTGGTTGCCCTAGCTAGTTGTTGCCCTGGTCGTATCTCATCAAAATATTAGACTGGAATATGCACCGATGTGCGTATTCCAGTGCAAAGGGTGTAAAGGGTGTGAATGTTACTTTGATTGCCATTCTGCAGTCCAGCTGACGGTGTAAAAATAGTAGGGTCGGGTCATTCGGTCTTTACGCATTTATCGCTTCCCATTTTTTACGAATAATTCGCACTTTTAAAAAGTGGCATTCGGGAATTTTATACCCCTCACACCCATTTCGACCAATTTATCCCCTTTTCTGCCTCATCGACCCCTGGAAAGTCGAGGTATTACGTAAGTTCCATGGTTTACAAAATTTAATTTACGTTTCACTGTCATTTCCAGGCAATCCCGGCTGCCTCCCAATTGGGAGGAATTGCAAAGGTTGCAACATTTGCAATTCATCACATGATCATGCATGTTCCAGCAAAAGTGCTCCAACCTGCCATCTCCTTCTTTCTGCAACTTTTCATGCAGTCAGATTGAGTAGAATGTGCATAAACAGAGGGAGCAGGACCTAAACTGGGTGAAATTGCTAGGGAGAGGGCCCTCCTGGGCCAATCCCCGATTGTTTTGCAACACTGAACGAAGAAGCGACCGAATAATTCGCGAATTTCGCTTTTTATCGAATAATTCGCGCTTTTTAAGGGTGAAATGACCGAATGACCCAACCCTAAAAAATAGCATTTAGTTCAAGCGATTAAAGAGAAGTCCTGTTGGCTGGTGCATGTGAAGGCAAAACAGGCTTTGTCGAGCCGCGCTTCAATCCATTACCTACAAAAATTGTGTTTCCTCCAAATTAACTTATGCTCAGGTTTTACTGGTAAGCCTGGAAGCAATGTTATGTCTTTGAGTCAGCATGTTTTGGATTAAAGCATGAAAGCCAGAAAGCATATGGATTTAAATCCATCAGTCAGATAGCCAAATTTGGCTATCTGACTGATGACATACCACTGTTGTGACACCAGGCACAATAAATCCGTGGCTCTGCCATAGAGATTGGCTAGTCTCTGGGTGTGCACAGTGTCCGTTTTGAATTTCATGACGTTGCTTCTTTGTGACACAATTATCTTTGGATCGTTCCAGAGAGAATTGCTAAGAACTGCAGCAATTCAATAACTAGTTTGATCGTTCAATAAATAAGCCATCTCGCCCAATGTTCATAGTCAAGTCTGTGATGGTTGCTCATGTAAGTTTTTAGTGTCCTTCATACTTTGTAGTGGAGCAAGGCTGGTTCTATTGATAGGGGGTAATATCATCTTTCTCTTCTGCGAGCCATGCAAGGAAGAATGTATGTATGGGAGAAAGGATCGCCATCTTGAGGGTGATGAAAATGCTTTATCGTGCCCATACTTATCGGATAGCTGCATGTTCTGCTATAGTATTAGCAGATTCCTTTTCAATTTCACCAGTGTGGGCTCACAGTCTGTAATAGTGTATATGTGTGTCTGATTTGCTAATTATGGAGACAACTTGTTCCAGGAGTTTCACCTGCATGTGCTCTCTGTGAATCATGAAACGAGACCTGTTTCCTGATCTAAGACAGGGACAAGCACTATCTGGCTATGTGAGTGCACTTTGCCTTAGGTGTAGAAGCTATGCCATTCAGTTTTGTTTATGGCATTGCTTTTCCCAATTGCACCAGAATCAACAAAGACAGCTGTTTGAATGTAGATATAAAGGCTCTTGCTCCAATGCGACCAACATAGAATCTTCAGTCTTAATTTTTTGTTTGTGAGCGCTGTGGGGCTAGGAGCTGTTGTGATAGACCCGAAGCTTTTTATAAGAGCTGAATCACTCAGTTCCTTCGTCAATAGTCATATAACTTGGGTTAGTTTAGCCGCGCTCTGAATGAGTAGATGTGGGCAAGGCTTGATAAATTGCCTTAGGAATGGCATTAGTTAAGGCTGCATACCAGGGGTAGTGGGGTACTTCTCAGCATGTTTTGTGCCTCTTTATTCCATACAGCAGTTATTTCGAGGTCCCATTGAGGAGTTGAAATGCTTGCATTGTTCCCAATCCATCTGTAGGTTACTGAATCCTGAGAAATAGACCCTAAAATAGTACATTGCGTTGGATATTCTCTTTAAGTTGGCATGTAAGCAATTGCACAAAGGCCCTTCCAGTGTAGGCAGAGCATCAAGGGAGCAGTGCCATCGTCAGTGGAAAGAGATGAGTGGATTGCATGGCAGACCATGTTGAACACGACACCATTGTCATAGGCAGATCCCCAAAGGGGTGAGAGACAGTTTTGGGTGGCATACCAAGAAGCCTGCAAAATTTGTTACTGAAGGATTGAAGTGGGATCAGAAAGCTATGTCCCTTTCATTTTTGCTCTATGTTGCTTCAAGTGAAGAGCTATAGCTTGCATCTGATGCTGATCTGCCCTTGGTCACCGTAGCCCATGTTTGTAGTGCTTTGAGTATGTGGTCAGGTAAGGCTCACATGTGCTAGTCTTTGGCTTCTTGACTTGTTTGGTCTGGTGAGCAGTTCGATCTAAGTAATAAACAGGGTTCCTGTGTAAGAGGGCATGTGTGTACATGTCACAGCACTAGTCCTGCAGTCCCTCAAAGGCTCACAAGATGTCAGAACTGCATGGCTGCACTTCATGGCTGCAATTACTGGTTTTTTGACTGGAAATTTGAAGGAGCAAGACTCCGAAAAGTCCACGCTGCAATTACTGGTTTTTGACTTCAAATCTGACGGAACAAGACAGCGCAAAGTACTTGTTCTCGTATATTTTTAGGGCTGCATGCAGTTGAAAGCGTATACTGCATAAATAGAACCTGCAGCGGAGCCCTCTGAGAGACTGCGAAGACAGCAATACCTACTTCCAGACAAAAGTTTGAGAGATCTCAAAGAGCAGCATGTGCCTTTCTCCTAAGACTGAGAGCAGCATGTGCAATCCTCACAAGAAAGGCTTGATAGCACATGAGCATGTCTGTGCATGTTTGGTACAGCATAGTTGCAATTTAAAAAGGTCATGGTTACTTCGACGATCAGGACTGACCCCGCCCGTGTGGCTACACGGCCAACCATCCCAACCGGACCTTCATTATTGGAGAGGTGTGAGTAAATTTGGGTGGCAGCACACTGGAAGCATGCAAAACGTCATACAATTCGTCTTGAAATTCTGCATCGCAACCGTTATTATTGCGGTAAGTATGTTATAACTAGTAATATCATAAGCGTCAGGGTGACCTCCCCTAACCGGGCCAAGCCTGACTCTCGTATGCGCTTGGAGGTACTTCTAGGGGGACTAGACTAGGGGGAATCTCACCCAGCTGA
>LKMJ01003546.1_pt1 | contig 14539 bp, 19 predicted proteins | sample 643391 | NCBI WGS metagenome assembly LKMJ01 (sample SAMN04112250, study PRJNA286221) | soda lake metagenome | biome: soda lake; feature: Kulunda Steppe; material: water; isolation source: sample PL-Br10 brine of Picturesque Lake | place: Russia: Kulunda steppe | collected 2010-07
CTGCAGCTGGCACAGTTTCTTGCTGCAGCTGGCGTATTTGCTACAGCTGGCATGTGTTTGACCCAAAAGCCGCCGTCACCTATTTATGCCCGGGGCGAGAGCACTGCAGCTGGCACATATTTTTGCTGCAGCTGGCATAGTTTCTTGCTGCAGCTGGCGTATTTGCTACAGCCGGCATGTGTTTGACCCAAAAGCCGCCGTCACCTATTTATGCCCGGGGCGCGAGCACTGCAGCTGGCACATATTTTTGCTGCAGCTGGCACAGTTTCTTGCTGTAGCTGGCGTATTTGCTACAGCCGGCATGTGTTTGGCCCAAAAGCCGCCGTCACCTATTTATGCCCGGGGCGAGAGCACTGCAGCTGGCACATATTTTTGCTGCAGCTGGCACAGTTTCTTGCTGCAGCTGGCGTATTTGCTACAGCTGGCATGTGTTTGGCCCAAAAGCCGCCGTCACCTATTTGTGCCCGGGGCGAGAGCACTGCAGCTGGCACATATTTTCGCTGCAGCTGGCATGTGTTTGGCCCAATGCCATCAAGGATTTGTGCCCAGGGCATGAGCCCTGCAGCTGGAACGCATTCTTGGCGCGTGTTTGGCTCAAAAGCTGTCACATATTTGTGCCCAGGGCTTGAGCACTATAGGACATCCCTATGCATCCAAGGGGCATGTGTGCTGGTGGACCTAACAGAGTCTGGTGCAAGGGAGTCAGCAGAAAGGGTGTTGCAGAGGCTTCCTCCTACCTTTGAGCTTAAGGCTGAACTAGTGCCTGGTAGGCAATGCCCTGCGTCGCTGCACGCCCAGCGCCATGCAAGCAGCAGAACTTGGCATGCAATGTTCAAGGCTTCTTGCAGTAGCTAATTACTCCTCCGCAGGGACTGCAGATCACAGCTCAGGCAGTGCAGAGCTTGCGCCTGCTGGGCTTTGCATGAAGGCTGTGGAGGGAGAGCCATCACACAAAGGAGCCACAAAGCAGGTATGCTTGCACGCAGCCAAGCAACCACAGCGCCAACGCACAGGGGCACAGCAGAGAGCATGACACAGCTTGGGTCGGGCGCATCCATGTCTGCAGGCAGTCCTCTTAGGCTCATCCACCAGCGCTCATGCTTGCCCAGCCTGCTCTGACAAGAAAGAGTGCTCAGGTGCACACCCTGCGCTCTGATGAATCCTTACACTAGCCTTGACGAGCACAAGCCCTGCACCCGCCCTGCTGGCCCAACAGAACCCTGCACATCCACACCGTCTGCACGCCCACCTGCGCGTGCCAGCTCCGCACTGCCCTCCTCATAGGCAGTGCCACGGCGCGGAGCGGCGCCACTGCCTTTTGCAAGCTCATGCCGGAGGGTCTCTGCAAGCTCTGCTGCGTCACGCTCTGCAATTGCTGCCTGCAGGCACATAGGGAGGGGCAGGGAGACGCAGTGGGCATTGAGGCGGCAGGGTGCGAATTGAGGGGTGGTGGTCTTTAAATGGGGAAAGCATGGCAAGCAAGGTGCATATGCTGTGCGTGCACTAAGGCTATGTGATGCGGAGGGCTGGACCAGACTGAGGGCGCTGAGTGTGAGTTTGATGGCCTGCTCAGGCGAAGGTGGGTGCATGTGTGTGCATACATATGTGTGTGTGACACACGAGCACAGCTGGCGCAGCAGCCAGAGCAGCCCTGTGTACAGCCTCTTGGTGCAGCTGGCCATGAACCATACCCAGCAGGTGGGCATGCACGCACAGGATGGAAAATTTTGTGCCACCTCGACACCGGAAGGTGACGCCCACATGCATTGCCTGGCCCAGTAAGCCGGGCTCATGTTGCAGGGCACAGGCCCACCCACCCGCTCGTTGCTGCTTACAAGCTGGGCCTGCAGCTCCTCCACCTGCTGCGCCTTGGCCTCGGCCTCGAACTGCATGTGCAGCAACAGCGCCCCTGCAGCCGCGCACATGTACGGGGCCAAGCAGAGGGCAGATCCTTACATTGATGCAGCAGGGGGCCCAGGGCCGTAGCCATTGGGCAAGAGCTTCACACCCTTGTCACAGCTTCACACTCTTGCCATAGCTTGCTACGCAGCATGCGGCACGCTTTTGTAGGTGTGTGTTGGATACATGCCTCCTTGTGAGCAACAAATGCACCGCCCCCAGGCATGCCGGCAGAAGGCATGGCAGAGCCTGGAGGGGAAGTGCATTTGTGCTACAGCGGTGCCTCCTTTTGTGCTACAGCGGTGCCTCCTTTTGTTTGGAAGCCATTACGGTGCAGCAGACAGGTGGAGCCTCATCCTAGCATCTCAAACAGGCGCTCAACCCAAGGTCAGCCTTCCCCCCAGGCCAAAACCCCCACCCCCATGTGCAACTGATGGGCGCCCGCACGAATAGAATGCAAAGATCTGCCAAGCGCCAAGGCCGGTACGCACCAGCCTTTGCTCTCTGCTCACAGGGGTTCAGTGGCAGAGGCAGCGTGCGCAAGGGGGGTTGAGCAGCGCGGTGGCATGGGCTGCACAGCTATAGGGTGCAGGGCAGTGGGGCATTGCCTGCGCTGCAGGCCACCCACCTGTATCGTCCACGCATTGCCTGCGCTGCAGGCCACCCACCTAGAGCGTCTGCACATTGCCTACGCTGCACGCCACCAACTGCGCATTACCTGCGCTGCAGGCCACCCACCTTGAGCGTCCGGGTTGTACCCCTGACAGAGGGCCTCTGTGGAGGCCACCACATCCTCAGCTGTGCGCTCATAGGACTGGTACCCAACAGCCTGCTTTGGACTCCCCTCGGGAGCAGGAGTGACGGCAGCGGCAGCGGCGGATGCAGCTGCTGTGGCAGAGGCATTGGGAGGACTGCCGCCGCCGCCGCCGCCGCAGCTGCTGGCCCCAGGCGCGTCAGCTCCCCGCGCCACTGCATGCCCACCCGTGGATGCGAAGGGGGTGGGACCGCAGCTGCGGGCCTCGGGCACACCAGCCCCCTCGCCCTCCGTGCAGCTGTTTGGGGACGCTGAGGCGGTGCCTGGTGCACTCGGGGTCTGGCCTCCTCCAACAAAGACGGCACTGGTGCCGGGCGTCGAGTACATGCCCAGGAACTCCCGCACCACCGCTGCACCTCCTGCAAGTACACACACATACATACATACACAGGCATGTGCTCAGCCCACGCGCACACACACATGCGCGCTGTTGAATGCATGCACACGGGTACACACTGCCATGAGGAGAGCCTGCGCGTGTCTGGAACACGTAGAGCTGCGCATTTGAGGACTGCGCAAAGGATTGCGCTCGTGTACGGTAGACATCAAGGCTGGCCAGCAGGATTCTGCACACGTGTTGTGCGTTGCAGAATTCATGGTTGCGCACAATGCATGTAGTATGGGTCGCAAGAGCGGCTGTTGTAGCTGGACCATGCGACTTTCTGCTGTCATTGCCATCACTCTGAGGCCAAGCCACACCTGCTGTGAACGCGACACATGACAAATACGTGCACATAATCACATACACACAGCTGAGGTGAGAGAGACCGCCTGCATGCACAAGGACTCACACAAGCACACGCGCTTGCCTGCTACCATGGAGCGTGGGGGAAAGAGGAGGGGGTTACCGGACAAGGTGAGGCGGGTGAGCTTGGTGAGCAGTGCCACCTGCAACGGGGCGCGCAGCACACGACGCACCATGAGCAGCATGGGTGCTGTGGAGGGTAGCACGGGCCCTGCAAGGCAGTGGTGCACCTGTGTGCGCCCCTTTTGTGTGGGCTAGTGAGGACATTGTGCCCTCTGGTTCCTAGGCGGCATGCGGGTGCCTTTGTGTCACGTGCCTGCATTGGCTGCGCCTCTGCTGAGGGCCCTGCGGCGCCCACAGCTTTTGGCAGCCGGCAGCGCCGGGTGCTCATGCACGTGCTCTGATGCAGCAGGGCAGGCAGGCGCTCAGGCGCAGCTGCCATGTGCGCAGGCGCAATAAGCCAAGGCAGCCACAGCCTTCACTCCCGTCTCACTGACTTCCACGACGGACGCTTCTACTCGGGAGGCACCCACCTCACAAGCTTGTTTGCAATGGACAAGAGCTGTCTGGGAGGCACACCCAGCTCACAGAGCGCTTGCTCATCACGGGAAGGACTTGCATTGTGGAAGCACACGCACCTCGCGTGGGAGCACGGTGAAGCCGTTGTCGTCCAAGCGCATGTCCGTGAGCCACGTGTGCAGGCCCTCTGCGTGTTGTGTGGTGGCGCAGGCAGGCAAGGGAGGGATGAAAGGCAAGTAAGGGACGGGGACGGGGTGACCGGCATGAAACGGCGTGGGCGCAGGCAAGCAAGGGTTGGGGCGTCTGGCAAGGGACGGGGTGACAGGCAAGCAAGGGGAAAGGGTGACAGTTATGAAAAAGGCAAAGGACTAAGGCGTGGGCGCAGGCAAGCAAGGGACGCGGTGACAGGCAGGCAAGCAAGGGGGGGGGACAGGCAGCCATGAAGAGGGTGAAGGACAAAGGGTGAATGAGGCGCAAAGGGTGAATGAGGCGCAAAGGACAAAGGCATAATGAGGCGCAAAGGGCCACCGCGTCGGCAGAGGCGTCACGCCAGCGCACGGCGTGGGCAAGCGGCGTCTGCGGGCCGGTGCGCACTCACTCAGGCTGTTGGGCCGCAATATGAGGCTGCCACACTGCTCTTCTTACAATGGAACAGGAGGACCAGGCGCGCGCAGTGGGTGGCCGCGCGTGCGCGTCCATGGCCGCCGCCGCACTCACTCAGGCTGTTGGGCAACGCTGTGAGACTGTTGTGCCGCAGGTCAACCACTGCCAGGCGGGTGCAGCTGCCCAGGTCAGGAGGCAGCCCGGTCATGCGGTTGCTGACAGCCGAGAGGTGCTCCAGAGCGGTCAGGCAGCTGATGGCTTGGGGCAGGCAGAACAGCCGGTTGTGGTCGACCTGGGTGAGGGAGGAGGGGGCTGGTGGGTGTGCGCAGCAGCGTGCTTTTGCACGGTGGTTGCGGGCCGGCAGGTGCTGCTGTGCGTGTGCATGCACGCTTGTGGGGGGGACAGAGGAAGAGACAAAGGATGGAAGGTTGAGGGGGAGGAAGGCAGCAAGGGGTACGTGCACATCCTAGGCACGGGTCCAAAAAGAAATGAGTCAGGCGCACGCCGGGCAGGGGGGAAGGGAGAAGGGAAAAGAGCGCGCACCCCTAGCCCAAGATACAAGCACGGTGCACTGCCAGACTAGTGTGTGTGCTTGCATACGCGCACAGCCCCTTGACCACGCCCTCATCCGCCAGCCTTGCTGCGATGGTATGATTGCACCAATCATACTTGAGTGCAACCCTAACGCGCGCAGCACGGGAGGCGCAACGTCCAGGCTATGTGTTTGCATCGCCTGCGTCACCACCGAGTCCGGACTCAGATCCGCACATAGGCCATCTGCGGCTTTTTTGCACCACCGTGAGACGAGCATTGCAGCTAAAATGGTGTTATTGCGCCAGCTATTTGCCCCTGCCCAGCCGGTGCACCGTTGGTCGGTGGAGACACATGCTGCCAGTCTAACCCTTACAGCGTGTTCACAACAAAAATTGGATAAATGTTATGATCCCTTTTTATTATCCCGGATACTATCATTCTCCCATAATCCTGATCGCTGTTATCCCCTTGCGTTTCAATGGGATAAAAAGCAGGATGAAGGGCTAGACATGACCATGCCCAGTCAAAAGAATTCGCAGCGTCTTCATTGATCAATAAAAATGATTTGAGTTGTTGAGATATAGTTCAGCCTGATCCCGGAAAGGACCCAACCTAGCACCATCAACCACCAGCATGCATGGCGTGGCTTCATCCACAGCACATAACTCACACAACGCCACTCTTTGGCTTGAGGCCTATGGGTGGGGAGCGTCTGGAAGGGCTCTGGCAGGAGAGCGTGCATGGAGGTGCACACCTGGCCAAGATTGGACTTATTGAGACCACCAGATGACTCTGCTTTCATCATTGGAGCAGTGAGGAGCAAGCTAAAGATAGCATGCTCACAGGAATTTTATCCTCAGGTGGAATTTAACCCCCCCAATTATCCCCTTTTGTTATCCCGCTTAATTTTATCCCCCGTTGTAAACGCACACCCGAACTTCATCCCATTTTTTATCCCATTTATTGTTTTTATCCGCTTGAAACACGCCGTTGAATAAAGCAGGCCTAGCCTCCCAACCGACACCAATCAACCCCTGACAGGGCATCAGTGGGTGTCTGCCAGCGCCATTGCCCCGCTCCTTCCGCTCACCACTGCTACGTTGGATGCGTGTCGCATCCAATACGGGGCATTCAGCTCAGTGGGGGGCGCCTGCGCGGAGGGGCGGACCGACTGGCCGGTCCAAGGTGTCTCTTGCAAGCACGCATCGTCGGAGCACCACGCCCCACCCCTCTTGCGCCCGCCCTTGTCACCAGAATGCCAACACAGACAAATTAGGCACCAAATCGCACGCGTTGGGCGCAAGAAGAGGCGCAGCACGGCGCCTGCTGGTCGGGAGCACTTTGCCCACTTGCAAGTGCTTGAAGCAGCTCACTACAAAGTGCATGCTTGAGGGGGATCTCAGTCACTGTGCTGCGCTAGAGGCACAGGCAGGTGCATGAGGGACATGCAGGGGCATGTCAAGGCACAAGTGCTTTGCAGCTATAGCCCGCGTGCGTAGAGAGGCGCGCACGGCTGTGGCGGGCGAGTCGTGGACGGATGGTCGTGCAGCCCGGACAAAGAGGGGAGCAGCGCAATGGCCCTCCGCACGCGCTGGGGCACCACTAGCAGGGGCGTAGAAGAGAGCAGGCTCTGGCTATGGGAGAGGAGAGGCAGCAAACCATGGGCCTGCACCCTCGGCCCCGGCTGCTGGGCCGGAGCAGATGCAGGCGCATCTAGAGCAGCAGCACCTTGCCCCAGCAGAGCGCAGCCAGGCCTGGCACCCGCTGCGATGCACAGGCTCGGGCCACCCGCTGTGCAAAGCGCACCTTGAGCGACGTGAGGCCGGTGAGCTCGCTGATCCTGGCGGGCAACACCTCCAGCGCATTGCAGGACGCGTCCAGCTGCTTGAGGCTGCGCAGGCTGCCCAGGCTGCAGAAGGGGGAAAGCGTACAGGGGGCGGAGCGTGTGAGGCACATGCGCCCAGGGGAGGGCCTGTGAACCCTGTTGGAACCAGCTGGTACACACGTTCCCCCAAACAACACGCCAGCGCCTGCCTGGCTTGCAGGAGATGCGGTGCAGGAGCAGGGGGCATTCCACAGCCAGAGCCACTGATTGCCGTGCAGGAGCCGGGGGGAGGTGCTGATTGCAGTGCACAGCCACAGTCACTGATTACAGTGCAGGAGAAGGGGGGGAAATGCAGGGTGTGCTCTTGTCTGCTGGCTGGAGACCTGCAAGCTGGCCCCCCTCCCCTTATGGAGGGTGCAGGCGCGCATTGGGGCGCTGTGCGGTGCCCCCAAGGTGACCTCTAGTCTCTGCATGAAGACATGCGCGTGGCATGTGCAGAGCTCTCAGCGGCCATGGCCGCGCGTTTGCGAAGAGCACATCGCACGAGCGGGTGCTTGCACCACCAGACTGCCAAAATCACACACACGCGCGCGCCACACAAACTAGTGCATGCATGCATGCATGCATGCATGCATGCATGCGCTTGTGCCCTCCCCCTTTGGGGAGCTTAGGTAAGGGTCAAACCCTTTAACCCAAGCCCTGAAGCCTAGTGCTCTTGACGCACCCTTCATGGAGGTCTAGGCCCTGAAACCTTTGTGCCTGTGACCGGTGCTCGTGGCACACCCTTCAGGAAAGCCTAGTGCTCTTGACGCACCCTTCATGGAGGCCCTGAAACCTTTGTGCCTGTGACCGGTGCTCGTGGCACACCCTTCAGGAAAGCCTAGTGCTCTTGACGCACCCTTTGGGAAGGCCCTGAAACCTTTGTGCCTGTGACCGGTGCTCGTGGCACACCCTTCAGGAAAGCCTAGTGCTCTTGACGCACCCTTTGGGGAGGCCCTGAAACCTTTGTGCCTGTGACCGGTGCTCGTGGCACACCCTTCAGGAAGTCCTACATCCCAGGCCCTTGAACCTCAGTGCTTGTGACCAGTGCTCATGACCCACCCTTTGGGGAGCTCCTCCAGCCTGTTGTGGCTGAGGTCCAGGCGTTGCAGGCAGGACAGCGGGCTGAAGACCATGGCAGGGAGCATAACCAAGTGGTTGCTCGACAGCAGCAGCGCGGAGATGGAAGGGGTGAGGGGGAGGAAGGGCAGGGCTGTGAGCGCGTTGTGGGAAAGGTCCAGGCAGCCTTTGAGCAGCCGCCCCTCGGAATGGAGGAACTGCAAGGCCTGCAGGGGCAAATGCAAGCGCGCACATGTTTGCATGAGCTGCCTGCTGCACACGTGTGTGGCCTGTGGCTCACGCTCTGGCGCGTGGGAGCCAATGCTTGTTATTCACTTTTGGCGCGCGCCCTCAGAGCAGGCGCACTGAGCAGGCCCAGCACACAGACAGGGGTGATCGCCAGCACAGCGCTACGCGCACAGACATGGGTGCTCGGAGCTCCTGCACCTTAAAATAAGGTCCTTCATGCACACGCAAGGGGCCCCTGTTTGTGAGAGCTTGCAGATATCACCGCCCCACAGCCATGACCCCACCCCACCCCTTGCCGCGGAGCATGACTCCACCCCGCAGGAGCCGCGTTGCTCTTTTCAGAGCCTCACGGCTGCCATTTTTTTGTGCGCCAGCACGCTGCGCCACTCCAGCATTTCATGGCAAGCGGGCGGGGCAGGAGAGTGTGGCCCCAGCAGAGGGGGCAGCTGTCCTGCACATGAAACCCCTCATCCCTACAACAGCATGCAGCGCTGCCTGCCGCGGTCTGGGACGGACCACACAGCAACTAGTGTGTTGTGCGTGCATTCTTTTGCACGCGTGTGTCCATGTGCTTGTGTGCCTGCGCACGCATATGGGTGCGTGCATGTGTGTGCTTGTGTGCGTGCGTGCGTGCATGGGTGCGTGCTTGTGTATCCCCAGGAGGCTGTGCGCCAGGTCTCCAGCCACAGGGGCACCATCTGCGCAGCCAAGGCTCCTGAGTGCGCCCACCCACACTGCCCAAGTGCATGCCCCCTTGCACAGCTGCCCCGGGCAATGCACAGGCTGCGCCCGCTGCTGCATGCAGGCGCCTGTGGCCAGACTGCTGTGCACACGCGCCTGGGTCGGAAGCTGCCGGATGCCCAAGCCCCGGAGGCCATCCATACTGCTGCTGGCCTGCGCCATGAAGATTGCCGTGGACACGGCGCCAACAGGCAGTTCTGCCTCCTGCGCCTGCGACTGCGACCCCGCCGCCGCTGCCGCCCCCACACCGCCCTGCAGCCCGGCAACTGTGTCAAAGCCGCCCCTGTCCCGGCCGTGAAATTGCAGCAGGTCCTCCGGCGCCCGCGCGTGCACGCCCCACTGCGGTAGCTGCCGCGGCGGTGGCGGCCTGGAGGCGCTGCGCTGGCCAGCGGCGCCTGTGTCTGCAGCTGTATTGGTGGTCCTCTGGTGCGTGGCGCCTGCGGCACGGCCGTTGCTGAGGCCACCCCCACTGCTGCCGCGCAAGACTCGCTGGCTGTCTGTGCCGGGAGCAGCCTGCTGGCAGGGGAGGAGGGCATCAGGCGCGGCAGCCGCCAAATGGGCTGGGTGCGGAGGTGCAGGGGAGGCTGGCTGTGCGGGGTAGGCAAGGGAGAGTAGGTGGGTTGTGTGCTGTGCCGCGCTGGCCAGGGCCGCGGACCGCGGGCGAGGGATTGTGGCAGCATAGTAGGCAGAGCCGCGTGGGCGCCTGGGGCTGGTGCTGGGTGACGCGCCGCGGCGAGCGGGTGAGGCTGAGGTGGGTCGTGGGAAGGATAGCGCGGCAGACGCGTGATGGGAGCAGAAATGCGCTGCGGGTGCTGGCCAGCCGGACACGGGGGCTGGGACAGTCGGAAGGGGGGAGGAGAGGGATGGGGAAGCGGCTGTTTGCAGGTAGCAAGGAAGGGGCGCAGCAGGTGTGTGGGGTGGCCTGGGGCTGCTCCCCGCAGACACCAGCCTGGGGCTTGATGGGCTTGCAGCCCTCCAGGCCCAGGCTGCTGGGCTGACAGGATTGACTGAGGGTGGGGCGGTGGTCAGTTCTGGGTGCTGGCGCACCACGCCCCTCTCCTCAGCACGGTGCAGGACTGCCGCTGACACAGGCCGGCGCGGCAGCGTGGCGGCGGGCTTGGCGGCTGCCGCAACAGCGGCCGCAGCGGAAGCGGGTGGCTGGGCGGAGGCGGCACGCCTGGTGTGCCTGCGCACAGGCCGGCAAGCGACGCATGCGTGTACAGCCGCTACCCTTAGCGCCAGCCTCTGCACTAAGGGGGGCGGCAGCAGCAGCCACGCCACTCCACACTCGCAACTGTCCAGCTCGCACACATATGCATCCTTGGAACACAACCCCATTCAGATGCGCACACACTCCTACCAGGCCCTAAAACCCAGGCCTGCACGGCCACACCACAGCCTCACCCACACAGCCACCCCAAACATCCTCGCGCCCAGCAGGTAGCCTGTAGGCAGCTCGACCCTGACCGCCACACTATGTAACCCTTGCTTCAGGGTCACACGCCCCCAATGCCTGCTACCACCCCGTGTGCTGCACGAGGCGCGCTGCTGCATGCATCTGACACACTCACACGCAATGTGAGGTGCCTGCCTCGCAAGCGACCCCCGCAGCCTCACCTGGCGCGCAGCGGGAGCGCAGAGGAGGGCCGCCTCCGCAGCACACTCATGTCAGTGGTAATGGTGTTGGACAGGGTGTCACTCAGGTTGGGCTCCTACAATGTTCATGGTACCTGCCGCTATTACTGGGTACATTACAGACGCGTCACAGATCCCTGGACAAAAGCCCTGGGCTGTATGCTACTTTTGAGGCCACGCTGCCCTGACAACCGACAAGCCTAAACACACAGGCGAGCAGGCTTGAGCGTGTATACATTTACACATACATGCACACGCTCACACACACATGCATGTGCATATGCCCGCAGGTATAGAGACCAATCAGACGACTGTGCTGGTCAGATTGGCAGCGCACGCCTCCCTTGGCTTGCCGTGCATAACTGTGGCATGGAGTGCCCTCTGGACTCGCATCAGGCGAAGCAAACGCGTGCCCATGTGCGTGCAGAGGCAGGCTATGGGCCAACGCGTCATGCAGGGGCGGGCCAGGGGCGGGCACCTTTGAGCGCGTTGTGCCAGCCGCCACATGTGCCGCAGTTTGCGCAACCCACGACGTGGAGGCGCTCGGAGCCGCAGCCGCTGTGGCAGAGGCTGAGATGCAGCGTGCCTGTGGGGCCGGCCTGAGGTGGGCCGAGGGGGAGGCGGCCCCTGTAGCGGCAGAGGAGGGGCGCCTGCAGGGCCACGTGCAGAGGGATGTGCAGGGGTGCGTGAGAGGGGGAAGGCCGCAGGTGCGCGGAGGGGTGCCTTAGATGGATGGGATGTGGTCTGGTGAGGACGCTGAGGGTCCAGAGTGCTTGGTCAGGTTGTGCGTGCTGCCGAGTGAAGCACGCTGCCAAGTGGAGCTCAAGAGGAGGTATGGCCTTTTGTGGGTGCGGGCTTTGTGCTGTGGGTGCCTTGGCAGCTGAGGGGGGGGGGAAGGGGGGGCTGTGCAAGGACAGCAGGCGACGTGCGCCCCAAGGACTCCGTGCATCGACAATTGGTGCCTGCTGCGTTTGATGCACGTGGCCACATGACAAGTGGCCGCCAGCCAGGACCAGATGATGGCCGAGCAATGCCGAGAATTTCTCGGCATCTGGGCAACGGCACCACATGCATGCACGGCAATGATGCTGGCAAACCATGCTGGCCCTGCGGTGGCGGCTCGCGCGCCCCCACCTGGCGGCTTTTTCCTCCTCGCGCATCCTGGCCCTGGCCAAGGCCTTGGCCAAGTAGTTCTTGCGCCTCGCGTCGCCCACGGTCTCCAGCTTGGCCAGGCTTGGCTCCTCAGCATCATCCTCAGGGCAGAACTGTATCAGGCCCATGGGCCTTGGTTGTGCCCTCTGTTCTGGAATCACGACAGCCCAGCGCTGCTGCACGCCCTTGCAGAGGGGCCTCTCTTTGTCTACCCTGACCATGGGCAGGCAAGAAGGTGTATTTGTTCATGGGCTCGCTCAACCACGCTTGCACGTGCATGCACGTACTCTGACCCACGCATGTGAGCGTGCATGTGTGTATGCTTCTGCGTATGTGCGTGCGCGCGCGCGCCTGTGTGTGTGTATGTGTGTGTGTGTGTGTGTGTGTGTGTGTGTGTGTGTGTGTGTGTGTGTGTGTGTGTGCGCACGCGTGTGCACGCGTGTGCGCGCCAGCACGCGCACCTGTTACAATATTACATTTTGTAGGTCGGCCGTGCTATCATCGTTGGATAAGTTTCCTTGTGAATTACCTGGCTACTGGAGAACTAAAATCTAAGGCCAAAGCTGAAACGTTGAACAACGGTTCATCGGGATTGCACGCTTTAAGTTCCAATTCCAGTAATTTTAATCAATTTTTTTTGTTTGCGAGCTGAATTGTGCTATGCAGTTGGCATGGCAGAACGTGTGTCAAAGGGTCAGCTGCCTTACACAAGAAGTCATTCCCATTTCAGCTCAAAGGACAAGGAGAAGACTTTGGCAAGCACCCCGGGCGCCTTGTGTCCGATCACTAGCAACGCCAGAAGTTCAGCAGCCACAAGCACCTGAGTGTGTACTGGGTGCTCAAGGAGGTAGCACACCGGACTGGAGGGAGCGAGCGCAGCTGCTTATTGGAGATGAGGGTCTGAAACGCTTGGCAGATGCTCGAGTGTTGATCGTGGGACTCGGTGGTGTGGGTTCCTACGCCGCTGAGTTTTTGGCCAGGTACCTGATAGGTGTGCGCATCACAAGGCTGTGAAGCAAGTCCAACCACTAAAAATTTGTTTCCAGTGTGTCAAGTGGCATGTGCTTTACACAGCAATGTAGAATTTGAGTTCTACGGAAGAAACATTTCTTCTGTTTGCACGCCCAGGGCTGGCATTGGATCTATGGTCATCGTTGACAACGACACGGTTGACCTCACAAACATCAACAGGTAGCTGTTGCAGGTCAGGAATCTAAAAGCCTGGCTTAAAATGCAATGCGCGGACAGCTAAGTAGTTGGCTTGCCTGAGTCCTCCAGAAGTCTTGGCAACTGGCTAACAATTCAAACTTCCCAGGCCCTTTGACCAATACTAAGATTAATAAGGTCAGTATGTCTTAAGCTGCTGCTCCCTTCCTTTTACTTAAGCTCCACTCTCCGTCATGCACAGGCAGCTGCCAGCATTGCATTCAACAGTAGGTCTTTCAAAAGCGGATTTGATGGCTGAGCGCTTGAGGCAGATCAATCCGTCCTTACTACTTGAGGTCAAGAGGGTGAGTTGGCCTGGAAGAACGTGATTATGCATGCATGCAAACATCTTTTTTTCGTGTGCTTACGTGCTTCTCATCTAAGATCGTTGCAACGAGACTGTTGCAACCATCCTTCTAGTGTGTGCCGCTCACACCTGAGGTGGCCTTCGTCAGCAGCAGCAGCAGCAGCAGCAGCAGCAGCAGCAGCAGCAGCATCTCCTTGTCTCTTGGCGCATGTGCAGTGTCAGGAGTGTGCACCAGTTTGCCTACTAGTGATGCGACATCACATCATGTGCACAGTGCTGCTTTGACTAGGCACCATGCTTGCTCTCAAAGACTGCACAACATGGAGTGCCCTGCAATTAGTGCAGCTCAAATCTGATTGCAAGTGGATGTACTGTTAATTCCAACCAGCTCAAATTATCTGACTCAGCCGCGGCAGCACTTCCCACTTGCCACAATGTTACCCATGACCAATCAGTCCGATGTCCAGATCTGTAGAGCTGTGCCCATGCATGCCTGACTGCTGGCCGCTTCAAAGTTACTGCGGGAAAGGTTTGAGAGACATATCTCCTGCAGCCCACCTCACTTGTCCACCTCTCCCAGGTGTTTGTGACGCCGGAAACCGTGACCCCCCTACTGATTGAGGGCGCGCCGGTAGCAGCCGTGCATGGCCATGGCGACACCGGCAGCCACCCAACACGTGCACCCTTTGACTGGGTCCTGGATGCCATTGACAGCCTGACACCAAAACAGCTGCTGCTGGCAGCTGCACAAGCTGTGGGGCTGAAGACGATGGCCTCAATGGGGGCTGGTGCGTGCTTGGTCCTGCTGCTGCTGCTGCTGCTGCACATGCAAACACGCTCGCAACAGACTAATGCCCCGTTGCCTGGGTTTTCCGCTGCAGTGCTATGCAAAGAAATGCGGTGTAGTCTTAGGTGCTTGCACTTGATGCGCCTCCTTGGAGTACAGAAGCAGCTGCCGCACATCCTACCAGCTGCAAAGCAGCCCATGCCGGCAGCCGGTAGACTGCTGGCAGTTCCAGGGAACCTCCAGCACACACGTTCTACCATTATCAGGGCCCACGTCCAGCTGGCTGCAGTGGGATACACTCTTGTGCACGCACACAAGCACATGTGCGCACACGCGCGCACACACACACACACACAGACACACACACACACACACACACACACACACACACACACACACACACACACACACACACACACACACAC
>LKMJ01003548.1_pt1 | contig 14536 bp, 19 predicted proteins | sample 643391 | NCBI WGS metagenome assembly LKMJ01 (sample SAMN04112250, study PRJNA286221) | soda lake metagenome | biome: soda lake; feature: Kulunda Steppe; material: water; isolation source: sample PL-Br10 brine of Picturesque Lake | place: Russia: Kulunda steppe | collected 2010-07
GTACCCGCCGATGTCAGGCCAGGAAGGGGCTCAAGTTGGGAGTGCGTACGCCCTGAACGACGATGACTGGTTGGTTCCGAGTTACCGCGAGCATCTTTCGATGCGGATGCGAGGCATCCCTCTCACCGACGTACTCCGTTACTGGGGCGGATACGAGGAGGGGAACGCGGTAGCCGAGGAATCAAACACCTTTCCGATCACGGTGCCGATCGCGACGCAGATTCCCCACGCCACAGGGCTAGCGTGGGCGTCACGGATGCGCGGAGACAATGAAGTCGTCCTCTGTTACTTCGGGGACGGTGCTACTTCCGAAGGCGACTTCCATGAGGGTCTCAACTTCGCGGGCGTGTTCGACGCGCCAGCGGTCTTCTTTTGCAATAACAACCAGTGGGCCATTTCCGTTCCCAGAGAACGCCAGACAGCCAGCAGCACGCTTTCACAGAAGGCGATTGCATACGGATTCGAAGGAGTGCGAGTCGATGGAATGGATCCGCTCGCAACGTACGCTGTCACGCGGGCGGCAATCGAAAAGGCGAGACAACCTGGAAGTGACGAGGCACGGCCAACGTTGATCGAGGCCGTTCAGTACCGGTACGGCGCACACACAACCGCTGATGATCCGTCTGTCTACCGCGATGAAAAAGAGGTTGAGCAGTGGAAGGCAAAGGATCCCATTGACCGGTTGGAGTCTTATCTTCGGTGCGAAGGCGTTCTTGACGAAGACTCGATTCAAAGGGTGGAGTCCGAGATCGCCGACGAACTTGACTCAATCGTGAACGAGTTCGATGCGGGAGATGAAGCTGACCCGGAGAAAATGTTTGCCAACGTGTACAAAGAAATGACGCCGCGCCTTGGAGATCAATACGATGCGTTGGAGAATCTTCGAGACCGGTACGGGGATGACCGCCTCACGGAAGACTGATTCGTAACTTCGGTCTCACAGTCCGATGCGACAGTTGACGTGATTCTGGCCACTTGATGCGTTCGACGATGTTTCGAACCATTCCACCACACCATAAACCCCAAGTTTTAAGTTGGTATGTGTTGTAGTGTAGGGTAGATATGGTCGACACGTTCGGCGCACCCATCTTCGCGTTCGTCGCAGCAGCGTTCATCGCCACCTGGCTGAAGCACAGCGGCGGCCCCTTCCGGTTGCTCGTGGGGCTGATGATCTTCCTTCCCGTCGGGACGCTGTTCATCAGCGCCTATATGACGAGTGCCCCGCTGATGGCACTCGCCATCATCGCTGGCTTCCTCCTCGGCCTCTTTCGGTGACCGACGCGAAAAGGTGGAAACACCCGAGAGCAGCGAGTACGACGCGAACGCTTTTGCGCGTGCGAGATCCATCGCCTAACCAATGAAAGACGTCCTTGACCCCGTCCACGGGACGTACATCCCTATCACGGAAGAGGAACTCCCAATCTTCGAGTCCCCGCAGGTTCAACGCCTCCGGCGGGTTCATCAACTCGGGTTCACATCGAAGGTTTACCCTGGCGGCACCCACACACGGTTCGAACACTCAATCGGCGTAATGCACATCGCCGAGAGACTTGCCGACTCGATTGGACTCGACGAGGAAGAAGTGCAAGCGTACAAGCTCGGTGGTCTCCTCCACGACATCGGCCACCCGCCGTGTTCACACAGTCTGGAACCGCTTATGCGTGAAGATATGGGAATCGAACACGAGGAACAAACCTGCCGCCTCATCGACGAGATTGACGCTGAGTTCCCGGTTGACCGGGAGTGGGTCAAAGACATCGTACTCGGGAGATCGGAGTATGACATCGTCGCCGGGAGCGTCGACGCTGATCGAATGGACTATCTCAAGCGCGATGTCCACGAAACCGGCCTACTTCTCGGCGAAATTGGCATTGAGAGCATTATCAACTTCGCTACCAATGCCGGCGGGCAACTGGCGTTCGACACCAAATCCGTCGAGGGGATTGAACGTCTACTGAAAGCTCGACTTCAGATGAACAATGCCGTCTACCAACACCCGACCGCTAAAATCGCCGAGAAGATGCTGCAACGCTCTGTCGAGCGATTCCTCGAGGCGGAACCAGTTACGATGGCAGAGATGGCACAGTGGGACGACTTCCAACTCCACACGTACCTGCTTGACTCTGACGACCACGCCGGACTGTACAATCGCCTGGTCAATCGCGACCTCTACAAGCGGGCGATCTACGCCAACCAGGAAGACATCGGTCGAGAGGGACTTCGACGGGCGGCAACGACCATCACTGACGAACGAGAGATTGAACGTGAAATCGCCGCCGAGGCCGACATCGACCCAGTTAAAGTCGTGGTCGATCCACCGAGACTCCCCGGAGACGGCGGTTACGATGTCACAATCGCTGACGATGATGAAGCAATGCCACTGGCGGCGGTTTCTGAACGCCCGGAAACGTTAGCGGATGAGGAGTGGAGGAACGCAGTCTTCGGCGTCTACGCGCCCGAAGAGTATGCAGACATCGTGAGCAATGTCGCCCAGCGAAAGATCATCGACCGCGTGTAAACGCCGTAGAGCGCCGCAGTCACCCATCTCCTTCCTGAACGTACTGTTCGAAGAACTGGGACAACCAATCTGGAACGCGGGACGACTCAAGCGAAGTGATGTCCACCCACTCGTGACCTCGGATAGCATCCTCCGTCTCGTCAAGTGAACTCGGCGGATCGAAGTCCGTCCGAAGCACGATTGACACGCCTGTTTCCCCACCTGTACACTCCCAGACGAACGTTCCCACCGGCTCCGATTCAACATCGACCTCCTCAACGCCCAACTCTTCGCGCAACTCTCGGCGCAACGCTTCATCGAACGTTTCTCCAGAGTCGATACCTCCGCCGGGGAGCCACCACCGACTTCCTCCGTCGGAGATTTCCTCTTCGATTAGGTATGCTTTCCCGCCGTCGACGAGCAACGCTCGAACGGCAAGGCGGTACGAGTCCATCTTCATCCCGAGTACCGCCGGGAAGAGTAAAAGCCCATTCCCGAAGACGCGCGCGGTTCACGGGTGAAATACGGTATGAATGAAGTCCGGTGGGCGATCCGAGAAGTCGGCCGGAGCGCGGTACGTCAGTGGTCTCGGGCGACGCCTCCACCCCGCGATCCGCCGAGCGATGCACGTCCGACGCCGAGCTGCTCCCTTCCGGGCCTCGCTCGTTGGCGCCGGTGAACAACGCGACGATGCCCCCTGCGGGACACGCGCGTTGACCGCCATCCCCGACGGACGAGGTTTCGGTGGCGTTCGCACCGAGGTTGACGCACGTTGCGCCGATCTCGTCCCGGTTGTGGCCCCCACTCGTGGCATCTCGTGGGTAACGGGTGCGGCCTAAGTCACCCGGCCTTGCCCTCCGGGGCACCTGGGGATTGACGATGGGACGTAATAAACACTGTTCTTGCAGCCCTTATTCTCGGCCGGGGAGCCGGTCGATACGCGCCTCGATTGGCGGATAGCGGTTCAGCAACCGGACTATCCGCCCGGAGCGTGTTCCAGGCGGGGATTGAACGCTGTTCGCCACCTTCCGGAGCGACGACGCTAACGCACCCGGATCTGCCCCACCGCGGTTGACGGCGATGGCGTCGGCAACGAACTCCGAACGGCGGCGTAAGGCACGTTCGACCAACCGACTCGTAACGAACACCGCCGAAGCACCGACTGCCAAAGCAATACCGACCATCCCGGATAAAATACAGTACATGGTTGCAGCTTCTGGACTACTTATGTCAATAAGCTCGGTAGGGGGAGTCAGCTTCAGCTCACTTTCCCGGTTCTGATAGCGTGTACGTGACTGTCTTTGCGACGGACGAGGATGAAAAAGAATCGGTAATTGAAGATACCTCGATCAACTTTTAGCTAGTGTTCACTAGTCAGAGTAAGGTGGTTAACGGTTAATGTCTGCTGAAGAATGAAGTTTGGTTTTTTTGGCTATTCTATGAGGGGATATGGCAGTTTACTGGTAAGCCAGATCCATAGCGAGCGTGGTAGTCGCTTCTCGCTCCTCGAGATCTTCCATCTCGTCAAGTTCGAGCATTGCAAGTAGGTATAAAACACGACCGGATATATAACTTTTCAGACAGTAAGTGTTTTGTATTACGTCAAAAAAGTCAATCACTCCAGTATTAACCACTGATAATCCACGTCAGAGCGTGTGTTTCTTCTCCAAACAAGGAAGACATACATGCATACAGGTTGAATAGTTTACCATATGACAGTTCTCCTCATCGGTTATGACGAACACATTGGCAACTCTTTCGTTGAACTTGAGCAGATAGAAAGTGCTGTTATTGACCGGGGTGGTAATCCAACCGTTATTCATTGTGACGACTGGCCTGGTGAAAGCCCAGTCACGTCTTCAATTAAAAATGGAGTTTGGGAGTTCGGGGATACAACGGTACACACAAACGAAGTCACTGGAGCGTTTCACGTTGGAGAGTCAGAGTTCTGGCCAACCCTCCCCCGACACTTAGACAGTTTCAAGCAGAACCCAGTTGGGTCATTCCACACTCATGCAGAGTATCAAACGTTCTTCCGAGACTTGTACTTCAGGTTGAGTGAAAAAGGAGCGAACCTCATCCCTGACCGTCCCCTTCGAACTCCCCGAAAAGTAGAACGATTGCACAGGTTGAAAGAAGCAAATATGCAGATCCCGGATACAGTTGTCACATCTTCCGGTGAGATTATCACCGAGTTTTATGAAGAATATGATCGTGCAATCGTCAAACCCCTCTCTGCCCCTGTTCGATTGAAGGAAGTGACAGAAGAAGAACTCGAGAAGGCAGATTTCTCGAAGAGTGCGCCGATGCAAGTCCAAGAGTTCATCGAAGGGATTGACATACGAGTCCACGTTATTGGCGGGCAGGCGGTCGCAGCATCACAAATCGAGAAAGACTGGGTTGCGTACGAAGGGCAAAACGAGGAGAATACAACGCTAATCGACTGTGGTGAAGTTGGTGAAGTCGCTGAACAGGCAGTTGAAGCGGTTGGACGAGAAGTCGGGACAGTCGACCTCATCCGGAACCCTGACCGTGGGTACTTCGTCCTCGAAGTGAACGATATTGGAAGGTGGGGTTTCATCGAGGAGAAACTCGGGGCGGATGTGTCAGGCGCGATTGCTGAGTACCTTTTGACTGGTTCCGTGAGTCGGTAGAGTTGCTAGTAGGCATCAGACATACACGAGCGACACACGGTGTTGATAGTGGATGGAACTCATCACTACTGGATTGAGTTACGGGTTGACGATTCACTCCGAGAGGTATGGAGTATCGACGTCTTCCGCTTTTTCAAGCACCAGATCCGACAGGTACCATCGCAAAACTGTTGACTCTTCGTCTATTGTTCGATTGACTTTCACCACCCATTCTGGGTCGTGTTCTCTCCCGTCCAGTACCTTTTCACTACCCAGTCGGTTGAACACCAGTATTAGTGTCACGAGAAATATCGGATAATGGAGAGAGCCAAGAATCACATACAAGACGACGAAAGACACACCAATCTGCACTACACCGTAGGCGTAACTGACGGCGACGTAGATACTCGACCGGTTCAACTCGCGGCGTCGAAATGCCTGCAAACCGCGTTCTTTCAACCCGCGTACACCGAAGAGGTCAGCGAAAAACAGGTATCCGTCACCATGGTTTAAAGGGTTCAAAATGTACAACGCGCCGAAATTCAACCCGAACACGATTAGTGCTAGTAACGGAGACTCAGGAAAGACAAGTAAGAATGCAAGTGTGAACGGGAGTGCGGCGGCTATCTGTGCGACCGGGCCAGCTAGTGTGATCCATATGCGGACTGAACGTGGCAACATCCAAGACTCGGTCACATCGGTCAATACGGCTGGCATCATTCCATTGACTAAACCTAGACGGAACGAAGACGGTGCGTACGTCCGCATTGCCGCGTAATGACCGAGTTCGTGTAATGCGATTACAATCCCGCCAACAAGCAAAAATACGAACAGGTACCAGAAAGGCATTCCATCAACGCGCAGAACCCAGTCGAAAAAGAATAACCCGGATTGCACAATTGCTATTCCTGCAACTGCGACTAACAGACAGGTCAAGATGAAGCGAGACATTAGCGATCTCGTGTCGAACGTGACTCGATATATCGGGCCGTCGTAGACGAATCCTGTCTCTTCCAATTTCGAAAGAAATTGCCGCTCAGCGTCGCTTAACTCATACAATATTTCTGTGTCCCCCTTCGCTATCCGTGTGAGGAGTGGGATAAGGTTTTCATCCACTTTCTTGACAGCCCCATCAGGCCGACGGATGAACGTGAACTCACCGTTTTCACCCCACGTGAACCCGAAATCGACATCTTCGTCGACCTCGAGTTCAGTCCGACCACTCGTCACCATATCGCTAACTTATCAATTGTGTGAACAAAACACTAGCGACAATCCTCCCGCTTCCGAGATTGCCTGTGCTGTGAACCTTCTCGAGGTCAATCCCCGAGGCACTCGGCCTGCTCCGCCTGTAGATACATGTCCGCGTCGTGAATGATATCAACGCCGCGAACACGACATAACCGAACGAGCTGGTTTAACGCGTCGCCCGGCTCCTCAGTCAACGGAAGGCGATACTCGAGCCGTTCACAATCGTCCTCCGACTCCAACTCGCAGGTGAACGCGACCGAGTTATCGTCAACATCAGCGTCGACGATCAGCACCGAGGAGGCACTAATCACCGCAACCGCCGGTCGAATAAGTGGTCAACGGGGAGTTCTTGGTTGAACGTCGGAAGAATTGAGATAGTGTCCCGGGGACGCGCCTTAGGGATGCGATCTCCGAACGCGTTCTTCCGCCCACCGTACTCGTCGTCTCGCGGGTAACTCCCCATCATCACGGTCGAGTCAACAACCCCGACCTCAAGGGTCGGGGCTTGTCAGTGAACTCCCGCTCTAACTGCGAAGCGCAGCAGGTCTACAACGTAACAAGCGCATAGTTCAACTGGTTCCGGGAGGCAGAAACGAATCCGACGGATGGCATCACACCCGTTGGTGGAGGAAGGCCTCGCCGTAATCCCACACACGGTTAAACGCCGCAACGAGTTCGTCGACGCACTCGAAATGCAGCCACAAACCCTCAAGTCTGCCCGTTGATCTGATCTTCAAAAACCGAACAGCGAACTCCGCATCAGAATGAGCGGGTTCACCGCAAACAGCGCACTCCCCTGAACACAAAGCATTGCTAATATGGACTTGTACCTCTCCAACTTGGGACGAACACACCCGGTCGAACAGCTCCGCGTTATCGTAGTCGAACTGAGCGATATCAGATGCAAAATCGTCAACCTCACTAATCGACACCCAAAACACGTCACCGTCGTGTTCGAGGACGAGAGCATACTCTTCCGGCTTGATCCACTCCCTTGACCGGAAGCAACGCACTCGTTCCGCCGGACGATCTAAGGCAACGCGCGACGCCCCGGGCGAGTCAAGGAGCGTAATCGAGTCGGACATACTCAAACGAATAGAATTGCACCGACAAATACGCTCGCGTCACCGGACGGTTCGCCAATCTAACGAACCCCCCACGCCTCGACTCCGGGTCGTCAGACTACATATGTCAAAAATCCTTGCTGTGGCAAGTTTTAACACGAGAGAAATGGTTTGCGGGAGGCTCGCTGTTCGGATTGCCGAGATGAACACCGAACGGAGAAAATGGTTCGCAGCCCCGCCGGCTCACCTTTTTACCCGACCTTCGGAATTCAAGCTGTGCAAACACGATGGCAGCAACCAACGATCCGACCGACGAAGACGACTTGACAACCGAACCAACAAACTCGCTGATCGAGCGGGCACCAATCGACAAAGACGTTCGCTTGCAAGTGTCCAATATCGAGTTTATGAACGGTTCCGGGCGATACGTCGCGGAGAACCTCGACCTGTTCGGTGAGATCAAGTATGCCGTCCAGTCGGTGACGAGCACTGATGCCTACTGCAAGGTCAACAAAGCCGGTGAAGTGTATCCGAGTCCGACAGTACTCGCTCAACTCTTCTTGCAGTCGCTTGAGGATGAGAACGGGTGGTCGATCTGGGTGAAGGCGACGAAAAGAGACGAGTTACCCATCCACACTATGACAATCACTGACGAAGCGTGCGAAGTCGACGGTGAGATGAAGGCGAACGCGGTGAAAGATGCAGTGGCCGTCTCAACGACGTTCGGTAACACGAGTCGTATTGCGTCCGATCTCCCGAAACTTGAGAAGATCGTGAACGCCAGAGAAGACGTCGATATTGGAGTGATGATCGTACCATCTGACAACCTTGCCCGGGAGATGGCGGCGAAAACAACGAGTTTCAGCAAGGTGATTGAAACGCGCGACGAATTGGACGCGAACACCAAGGAACGGCTCGCGGTTGGAACGGGTGTTTCCGCTGAGGAGATTGGCTTCGATGGCGTGCCGTTGGTCGTGATCGGCGTTGACTTCGAGCCGCCGTTCGCTGAGTTCGATCAAACCGAACAGGCGACGTTCACCGATATTTGATCGAGTCGCTCTCGTAGGTGAATTTTTAGTATATTTTCTAAAGCAAAAAGCGCATAGTTCAACTCGGAAGTGGGTCAAGTAACAAAATCGAGAACTAGGATTAGTCGTCACCCTGCGGTGAGACCACGTCACCTAGTGCGCCCACCGACAGAGGCACCGTTACGAACAGTCCAATACAGCATAACACGATTGTGAACATACCTAATACAAGGATTACCCACTCCCCCAAGAGCGATCCGAATAAGAAGTACGCCGCAATTGGCAGTAACACGGGAAAAATAACCCCCATAAAAAATATTGAAGTATCAGAAGTCATCCTCGGGTCACCGTTTCTGTCCTGACCAGCGCGAAAAAACGGCGTTCGACACACAAGCAACAAGATTGGGGCGATGACACGGTTGAAGTAGAAGTCTAATGGATGAGGAATAGTGAAGTTGAACCGTCGATCAGTCGGTAGGATCACTTCGTACGAGTTCTCAGAACATCTTGGCGGGATGAACAACATCCAATCACCGTCAGCATCTCGGATTAACGGAACGCCGTCCAGATCGCCGACGCGTTCGACAGACGTCTCGGTGAACCTGCACAGGCGCGTGAGCGGTTCCTCCGGGTCAAGGGGATCTTCCGGCCAGTCAATACGGTAACTCCGCCGTTCACCATCTACCCGGGCGATAATCTCAAGTTGCGGGTCAGTTCGAGTGTTGATCTTGTCGACTGACTCAACACGAGCGTGAGCAACTCCCTTCCGAAATTGAACGCGTAAATCAATATGACCGTCGGGGTCATCGTCGACGGCGTCGGTAAGAGTAGATTCATCTACCATCTCCCGAATCTCGCTCTCAACCTCAACCACTCGTTCCGCACGACTCTCAACTTCGTCTTTTTCACCGTCGAGGTCAGGCGAATCATCGGTTGCTTCTTGAGTCGATGATGGCAGTTGAATGTACCACCAACTCGAGTGACTACTCCCACGAGTTCAGGAGTGGGTTTCATCAAGAATCGAAGTGGGTGCCTCGAGGATTGACTCCGAAGCGGTTCGCAAGCGGTGAAAGAAATGCCGTCTCACGCCCGGTTGTGGCAGAACTCGTCCGCGTACTCCCAGACGGAGACGAGTGCTGTCGCGAGATCGGTGGCGCACTCGGCGTGGCACCACGCCCACTGCCCCCGGAACCGGTTGCCAGTCTGGAAACGGACGCCCGTATCGCTGATGGCGTCACCACAGGCAACACACGTATCCTCTTTCTCGAAAATATGAGCGTACATCACACCGTCGGCATCCCCCACAGGGGTGGGCGGTTCCTCATCGAACTCGGCTCGCACTAGGTCACGCGACAGGTCGTTCACTGCGTCAAGGCCGACCCACACGTCGTGTGCCTCACCCTCAAGTGAGACTGCGATGTCTCCGCCCGTGAGGCGGGTCGATGTCTTGACGCACTCGGCGTCGCTGTCAGCTCGTTTGAGCGCGACGGCGGTCGGCCCAGGCGGGTTGATGAGTGGGATTCGATTTGTCATACGAGGTTGATTCATCACACCGGAGTAAAAACGCTCAGGTTTTTGGATGCCTCTTAGGGACGTGGTTTGACTGCTGAGTTCACTGTAGTCGTCACCAGAGGCCGTGTCGCGCGCCCTTCGCGAAGCCATCGATATGCCGGAAGCCGAGGTTGTGCCCGACCTCGTGAATTGGGGTGATAAGATTCGTATGCCCACCGAGGTAGTGGCTCTTCTCCACTTCCTCTACAGTGTCTTGGAGGCGGTTAGGGGCTGGCGCAGTAGCCGTTGCCTCATAGCCGGAGGCCACGGTGACTATCACTCGACCGAGGGTGAGTGCCAGCACAATCACACCGATCAGGAAAACGATTGACGCGCCACCGAACCGGAAAGCAATGGCGATTATGACAGGGATCAGAGCGCACGTAACAACCGTAGAGAGGATCATCACGACATCTTCGATAGTGAGTGTAGCGGGCGCAGTCGAAGATTTTGACTTGCTCATCGCTTGTGTGGATCGTGTTTACCGAATCCTCGTGTATATCGCCGTCGTTGGACGGGGAAAGTACGGAATCGATGTAGCGCACGGGAAACCCTTTTGTGGGTCGTGAGCGTAGCCTGATCCATCGAAATGGGAGAGGTCTGCCAGACCTGTGGTCTCCCCGATGAGTTGTGCGTTTGTGAGGACATCGACAAGTCAGCCACTGCCGTTGAGATTCATATTGAGGAGAGACGGTACGGAAAACAAATGACTATCGTCACCGGTTTCGGAGACGAAGTCGACATCGACGACCTGTCTTCCTATCTGAAGTCCAATCTCGGATGCGGTGGAACGACTGATGACGGAACGATAGAACTGCAAGGAGACCACCTTGATCGCGTCCCTGAACTCCTCGCCGAGAAAGGCATAGACGTCGAGTGAGTTCGGATCAACAGCATTTGCTCCGTTTCAGCTTCAGTGATGAGCCAACCGTCCAGTACCACAGTTGATTGATAATCGAGGTGGATTTAATCGCTTGGGCGCAAAACCTTCAACGAACCGACGCCCAGATGAGCAATCCGATACGGGAACTCAACGAAATAAAGCGAAACGAACTGAGCGAGTTCTTTGACAAACACGGCGGATCGAAGAAGAAGCCGTGGAACACGAAAGAATGGAAGGAGCGACGTTCAGAGATTATCGACGACGAGTGTGAATGGTGCGGAGCACCCGCCGAGGACGCAACATTACAACTCCACCACTACGAGGAACCAGAATTCAACTGGGATCACGAATGGATTTCTGTTGAGGACAACTTGTTTATCCAGTCCGACGCGTTCGACCTTGACCAACACGTTGAGGAGCCGTCGAAGTGCCCCGAATGCTTCAGTTCCAACTTCTACGCCCGCAAGACAGTCGCACCAACATACCGGTGCCGTAGATGCGAACACGAGTTTCCCGACGCGGACGGCGTTCGTCTTCCCGACTTAATCGCGGCCACGGGAGCGAACGTCTATGCGACTTCTGAGTTCTTCGTGGCGAAACTCGAGTGGGTGCGTGATTCAGGGAATCGTCAAGCTGTCCGCGAGGCGTTCAAGGACGCACACGATGAACACTGGGAGCGGTATCTCTCTTTGGAGCGCACGATCACGATCTGCAAGAGTTGTCATTTCCGCCACCACAAGAAAGGGATGGAGCTTTGCGTCCGGTGCGAGGACGACTTAGGAAAGTATCGACGCGACGACGACCTCAAAGACTACTATTGTTGGGGGTGTCTGGTGGATCTGCGCGGACTCGCCCTCTGTCTGGAGTGCGGCGACAACTGGCATGATCCAGCACGAACCGACTATTGCTCTGACTGCCGGTGACTGGTTTGGAAAGTCGTTACGCGTTAAAACGCTGCGACGTATCCGACACCGGAAATCACCATCATCAGCGTTATGAAGAGGACGAAGAGTTTCTGAGCGTCCATACCTATCGGTAAAGCACCCTCGTTGTTAACGTAATCGACTGGCGGATTGGACGACGGTAGAACGGGAAACGATCACAGTTCTTCGACCCGATCGTTGCAGTTCGGACAGCAAGTGTCGCAACGACCGCCGAGTTCCGATGTTCTACAGATAAACAAGGCGAGTGCCTCGGGGCTTGACCCCGAGGGTGAAGCCGACACGAGGATTTATTAAATACTACTCCGTATTGACTGGTAACGACCGCGAAGGATATTGAAGACCTCAATGTGAAGTGGTCGTTTGGCTGATGGAAATGCGGTACCTCTCAAAACCCGCGTCTTTGGCGTGGTGCGACGGGTGCTGTCGGGCGGGGTGGAGCCGCCGACCCTCACGGACGCACCGAGCGTTCGGGTGTTAATTCCAACCAACCGCGAACGCGGAAGGTCGAGGGGAATTAAATTCGCCTGCGACCGCACGCCCCGTCTTGAGATGTGCGGTCAACACGGTGAAGCCTCGGGGCTTGACCCCGAGGTACTTCACCTGTCCAACCACAGTTTGAGCATTGAATCCACTTGTACTGCATAGTATCGCGTCGAATCGAAGAGGTTGGGCGTGTCGCCCTATTACTGATTTAGGTAAGAGATGACATATCATCATCGGAACTGGAAAGCCTGGTCAGTATGAACGGGTGGTGCAGCGGCATTTCATCACCCACCCCACGGAGGCAGTCCTCTATTTGCGATTTTCAGAAGTAATCGCCGGAAGGAAAGTGCCGAACCCAGAATGCTTAAGGCCAAAAGGGCGCTACCCTGAACCGGGAGCAAGCGGCAGAGAGGCTTTTCACCTCCTGTCGGTTGCTTTCCCGTCCCGGTCAACGTCCGCCCACCACTCCGACACATCGCCCGTCGACCGCCCGTCGCGCCCGGTGACGGCGATAGGGTATGGCGAAGTGGCTCGAACGCGGCGTCGGCCCACAAGGTCGGCGCCGGACGGGTCACGGCGTACCCCGACGCCCATCCACCGGGTATGCCTCTCACCAATTCCTCCCTTACGCCTGTTCTGAACAGTCTCAACGCTTGTCTCCACATCTAACCCCGGAAACCCGCCAAGAGTCACGCACTAATGTGTCGGGATACAACGACCGGGTGAAATGGAGATAATGGGAATGGAAATCCCAACTGAATGGAACGAATACAAGCGAGTGCTTCAGAAAGCATCTATGCCGACGCGAGGCGACTTCAAGCAGGTCGCTTTCATCGCTGCTATTGGTGTCCTCCTCGTGGGCTCCATCGGATTCACCATCTACGTCGTGATGTCTCTCATCCCGATGTGAGAGTGCCGGCGGAGATCCGCCCCTGAACGAAACTGCGAACGTGATATATTCTCGAAGACGAAACCGTTCTAGCGTGGCCATTATCGGACGACGTGTAACGATTGACCTGCGAGTGCCGAAACGCAACGCCAAAGCACTCTACATCTCAACGATTGCCAGGGCATCGCGACGATTACAACGCATCGAAATGCGCGACCTTGACCGTGACCTTCGAACGCGAATCGATGAACGTCGACGCGTTCTCGAAGAGTTCGCTATGGCAATCGTCTCCCCACCAATGACTCGGATCAGACACACCGTTCCACGAGCGGACGCAGAGTTGCTGCGAGAAGAGTTACTTGATGTGTACGGGGCAATGCACCCCGACGGAATCGACGATGCACTCGATGCTGACTTGAGCGAGGTTGCAGCCCTTACAGCCGCTCACGTCGGTCAGTCAAGACAAGTCGATCGCGGATACGCCAACGTTTAATCTTCTCCTCAACCAACAGATACGATACGGATGTCGGACGACTCCAACGCCGCCCTGACAGAGTTTTCCCTCCACCTCACAGATGAGCAGGTCTCCGCAGTCACGCGCCTCATTATGGCACGTCTCGGCCATCATCGCCGCGAGATTCACGACAACTCCCGAGTTACTGAACGTCGTCAGCGAATCCGAATCCTCGGCGAGTTTATGAACTCAATCAACCGTCTCCCCGAGACAGACGCTGAGACCGGATTCCCCGTCCGCACGTGCGCCGGGACGGAAGAGGAGTTGGAACTCCTGAACGAGGAACTGACGCTGATGTATGCGGTCGTGCGTCCCGACGACGTGCCCAATGTCATTGATGCCGATGTTGAAGAGACCGCTCTGACGCTCTCCGGTTGGGCGCACCGCGCCGGAAACCATCACCGAATTCGATCCGTGTTCTGACCGCCTACTCGTTTGAACCGCCGTTACTGACCGTCTGAACCGCAGCAGCGACCGTCACGACGAGACCGAGACTCCATCCAACGGGAAAAGCAATTGCGAACCACATTCCAACGTGGTAAACACCTTCCAATGTGAACGCCGTGCGGAGCATCTCGTTAAGCCCACCAACCCACAGAATATTATCAAGGATCCAGACGGCGATGTCGTAGCTGGCCGGGAACAATGCGGCCGACACCGAATCTGAGTGGAGTGCAGTGACGAAAGGCGGGAGAACGAACACATTAATCGCAAAGGGGTAGCTGACTGCTACTGTAACCATTCTCCCCGCTGTTCTAGCGGCGAGGAGTGCGACAACGGATGAAACTGCGGCAGTCAC
>LKMJ01003550.1_pt1 | contig 14535 bp, 16 predicted proteins | sample 643391 | NCBI WGS metagenome assembly LKMJ01 (sample SAMN04112250, study PRJNA286221) | soda lake metagenome | biome: soda lake; feature: Kulunda Steppe; material: water; isolation source: sample PL-Br10 brine of Picturesque Lake | place: Russia: Kulunda steppe | collected 2010-07
ACACAGAACACGCCCAGTCGTTCGTCGACACTGACCTCGATGGGATGTCTATCGCCTACGACGCAATGCACGGCAGTGGTCGGAGGGTGACCGCCAACCTACTCGCTGATGCAGGAGCGGATCTCACGCGCCTGCGCTGTGAGCGTGATCCATCCTTTGGTGGCCAACCACCCGAGCCAAAGCCTGCCACTGCCGGCGAGGTACGAAAGCGAGTGCAGGAGGGGCCGGCTTCACTGGGATTCATCAACGATGGCGATGCTGACCGTCTCGGTGTTGTAACACCCGAGCGTGGCTATCTCGACCCAAATCTCTTGCTCGCGGTCATCTACGAGTATCTGCTCGAACAGTCCGCGGGAGATATCGTCCGGACTGTCTCGACGAGCAGTCTTGTGGATGGGATCGCAGCAGCACACGACCAGTCGGTCCACGAGACAGCCGTCGGCTTCAAATGGGTCGCAGCAAAGATGGGCGAAGTCGACACGCTCGCTGGTGGTGAAGAAAGCGGTGGCTACGGTGTGACGGTACATCTACGAAACAAAGACGGCGTCATGCTCGCCTTGCTCATCGCAGCAGCGCACCGCGAGCAGCCACTCGATAATCGCCTCGATGCAATCATCGACGAACACGGCCCGATCACGCAGGACCGGCGAAGCATCGACTGTCCCGACGAGCGTAAAGCTGTTGTCCTCGATGAACTCGAAGCCAAGTTGCCAGAGACATTCGCAGGCGAGCGTGTCGAGGACATGCTCACTGTCGATGGGTTCAAAATCGTGCTCGCGGACGGAACGTGGGTGTTGATGCGCCCGTCGGGAACAGAGCCCAAATTGCGGATCTACGCGGAAGCACAGAGCGATGGACGAGTTGAGGAGTTACTCGATGCAGGGGTCGATCTCGTCCAGCCACTAGTTCATGCCTGAGACTGGTTTTCGGTATCATTCAACAGATCCACGCAACCGGTCTGCATCTGGAATCGCGGTTATCTCGAAGCCAAGCGACTCCCAGAAAGGACGCACACCGGGGTCGAACTCCGCGACGAGTTGGTCGCGTCGTTGTGCAGCAGCCTCGACTAGCGTGGTTCCGATTCCCTGTCCGCGTCGTCCCGGCCTGACTGCAATCGTGGTAATCTCGTTGTCGACGAGGATCAACGCGCCCAAGAGGACACCCTCCGTTCCGGTTTCATCGACAGACACAGCAACGAGCACCAAACTCTCTCCGTCAGCAAGTGCGTGCTGAAGGCTATCCGTCTGTAACGCGGCAGCGTCGAGAATACTCGCAATCTCCGCTCGCTCGGTGGGTTCGGCTTCGCGAGTCTCCATCATCCGCCCTGAATGAGCCGGACGATCCGGACGTGTTCGACATCGCTGTCGACTGGCTGGTCTTCCGGCACCGGCCGGCCATCGACCATCATCGACACCTCGTGTTTGCTCACGTCAAACGGAGAAAGCAGATCTGCGTAGGTCTTACCCGCCGCGTCGAGTTCCTGGCTTCCCTCGCCGACGAGTTCGACAGTGACAGTCATTGGAGGTGTGTTAGCTATCAGTCGGTTTGAGCGTATCGAACACACTCTCGATGGATATCGACATCCAGATAACAGAATCCTCATCTTCTAAATGTTTGCGTACTGAACTGGAGGATATGTTCGAAAAGTCGACCTGGATTCGATTACCACGCAACGTCGTCGTTGGTCACGGCGTCCTCGACCAGACGGCGGATGTGGTTTCTGGCAGTCATCTCACCGGACAGCCGCTGGTTGTGACAAGCCCTACACCGAAGGAAGTCGCGGGCGACCGCGTCGTCGAACAACTGTCGAGTATCGGCCCGAGGCCCGAGGTTGTCGTCGTCGAAAAAGCAACCTTTGGGGCCGTCGAGAAAGTTCTCGCCCGCGCCGAAGAAATTCAGCCGAGCTATCTGGTCGGTGTCGGTGGTGGGAAAGCAATCGACATCGCAAAGATGGCCGCTGCCGACCGCGAACTCGGCTTCGTCTCGGTGCCGACAGCCGCAAGCCACGACGGTATCGTCTCCGGCCGCGGCTCGGTCCCCGAGGGTGATACACGCCACAGCGTCGCTGCCGACCCACCGCTTGCCGTCATCGCCGATACGGAAATTCTTGCAGAGGCACCCTGGCGGCTGACCACCGCCGGTTGTGCAGATATTATCTCGAATTACACGGCTGTCCGGGACTGGAAACTCGCAAACAGACTCAAAAACGTCCAGTACTCCGAGTATGCCGGCGCACTCGCACAGATGACCGCCGAAATGCTCGTCGAACGATCCGACTCGATCAAAAAAGGACTCGAAGAATCCTCCTGGATCGTCGTCAAAGCGCTCGTCTCCTCCGGTGTGGCGATGAGTATTGCTGGCTCCTCGCGGCCAGCAAGCGGCGCGGAACATCTCTTTTCTCACCAGCTCGACCGGCTCGCACCGGACGGGGCATTACACGGCCATCAGGTCGGTGTCGGCTCGATTATCATGGCCTATCTGCAAGGCGGTGACCGCGAAAACTGGCGAAACGTCCGGAATGCACTCGAAAGTATCGGCGCACCGACGACAGCCGACGAACTCGGTATCGACGACCAGACTGTCCTCGAAGCGCTGACGAGTGCACACGAAATCCGTGACCGATACACGATTCTCGGAGACGGTATCAGTAAAGATGCTGCCCGCGAGGCCGCTGCAGTCACTGGCGTTATCTAAACGGTAACTGGCCTGTACTGGCCGGGGTTTAAGTACATAAAAATCAGCAGTGATAATTGGGGCGAAATTGGCGTTAGACGTACGCAGGGTGGCGGTTTGGGTCGTATTGCTTCCATTCGGCGTGATCGTTGATCGATCCAGATTTGTGGTTGCCATCGAAGAGAACGGCAAGTCGATAGACAGTCTTTCGGCCTTCGTTGTCGGCGTCGCGCACGCCGAGGATCGTCACCGCCGAAATATCGGACAGCAGGCACTCGATTCCCGCAATTTTGAAGATTTCCGCCTGAATGGCAGGCTTTAACGAGTCATGCGCGGTCGTCGTCGTAGACGGAAGGGCCGTCGTACCATTGTCCTCGACGTATAAGACCTCGGATTGGTCGTTTTCGACCTTTGCGTGGACGTCGATCTGCCCTGCACCTGACTTCTCGCGCTCGCGTTCGTACTGCTCGGCAGGCACAGCTACCGTTCGCTGGTTGATCGCAAACGACCCGTATGTCTCTTCAAGTGTCGTGAGGTGCGACTCTACCGCTCCGCTGGATTGCTCCACCACTCCCATGAGTTGACCTTTGTCTGCTGATATGTAAAGCCAGCAGTCCGTTCTCAGTTGTAAGAATACCCTATATAAATGGCGTCAGTAAGTGACTAAATAACAGTTATTTGTTTGTTTCGGGGCCAAAATATGAAAGCCAGCAGAGGTGAGTATACACGGATGTGGCTTGCCAATTGCAGTTTCCACAACCTATTGTTGATGTTTTGACTGAAATCGACGTCTATTGCCGTCCAGCAGTATAGTGCGTTTTTTGGCGCTGGGTACCGCACCGGAAGCTAATGAGCGACTACGACTATGATGAACTCGGGCTCGTCGCGGGGCTGGAGATCCACCAGCAACTCGACACCGAGACGAAGCTGTTCTGTAATTGTCCGACGGAGCTACGGGAGCCGGAGGCGTCGACGCGGACGTTTACGCGATACCTGCATCCGACGAAAAGCGAACTCGGCGAACTCGACCAGGCGGCCGTCGAGGAAAGCCGCGTCGACCGCGAGTTCGAATATCTCGCCTACGACAGCACCTGTCTCGTCGAGGAAGACGACGAACCGCCTCGGAGAGTCGATACCGAGGCACTGGAGACGACACTCGAAATTGCCCAGTTGCTCGATATGCAACCGGTCGATCAGGCACACGTCATGCGCAAAATTGTCGTCGATGGCTCGAATACGACTGGCTTCCAGCGAACGATGCTCGCTGCGACTGATGGCGTTATCGACACTGAGGAAGGGCCTGTCGGGATCGAAGATCTCATGCTCGAAGAAGAAAGTGCACAGCGCGTCGAAGAAACCGAACAGGGGGTCCGGTACAGCCTCGACCGACTGGGCATCCCACTCGTCGAAATCGGGACACGACCGGATATTTCGACGCCCGAACAGGCCTACGAGGCAGCCGAACAGATCGGGATGATCCTTCGCTCGACTGGCAAGGTCAAACGGGGACTGGGAACGATCCGCCAGGACGTCAACGTCTCCATCGAAGAGGGTGCACGCGTCGAGATCAAGGGTGTTCAGACTCTCGACGATATCGACGACATCGTCCGCAACGAAGCACACCGACAGGTCAAACTGCTCGAAATCGCCGAGGAACTCGACGAGCGGGGTGCGAGCGTCGGCGACATACAGGATGTTTCGGACGTGTTTGCCGACACAGAAAGCGGCGTTATCGGTGGTGCGCTCTCCGGAGATGGCAAGGCGATGGCCGTCTCACTTTTCGGATACGACGGTCTCGTGGGCACGGAGATTCTTCCCGACCGACGACTCGGCACGGAGTTTGCCGACCACGCCAAGCGCCACGGTGCTGGCGGGATCTTCCACACCGACGAGCTGCCTGCATACGGTGTCACAGAAAAAGAGGTCGAACAACTGCGCGAAGCAGTCGGTGCCGGCCCCGAGGATGCCGTTGCACTGGTGGCGGACGACTCCGAAACCGCAGAGCTTGCCATCGAGGCAGTCCGCGAGCGCGCACAGAGCGCGGTGGATGGTGTGCCGGAAGAAACCCGTGGTGCAAACGAAGACGGAACGACGCGCTATCTTCGCCCGCTGCCCGGCGCGGCACGGATGTACCCCGAGACGGATGTGCCGCCGGCCGAACCCGACCCAACAGAGGTCGAGACACCCGAACTACTGACCGAGAAAGTAAAGCGATATCAAGAAGAGTTCGGCCTCGGCGAAGGGCTTGCCGAACAGGTCGCCTACGGCCGGCGCATGCCACTTTTCGAGCAGGCCGTCGAGATGGGTGTCGATGCGACACTCGCTGCCCAGACGGTCGAATCGACGGTGACGGAGTTGCGACGTGACGATGTCCCCGTCGAGAAACTCACTGACGGGCATTTCGAGGAACTGTTCGAGTTGCTCGCCGACGGCGAACTCGCAAAAGAGGGAGTTCCCGACCTGTTGACTGCGCTTGCAGAGAATCCGGAACTATCTGCCGAGAAGGCAGCAGAACAAGAAGACCTCGGAAGTGCTGGTGAAGACGAGGTCCGGGAGGCAATCGTCGACGTCGTCGAGCGCAACGAAGCCCAGATCGAAGAAGAAGGGATGGGTGCGTTCTCTGCCCTCATGGGTGAGTGTATGGGTGCACTCCGCGGGAAAGCAGACGGTGATGTCGTCAGTGACGTACTGCGCGAAGAGATTCAAAAACGGGCATAAGCGGGCTGGTTTTCGAAAGGTTGTAGAATAATTTCGACAACCTTCTGGGTAACGTCACCTTACCGAGCGAATAGTACTGGTACTGCGGGGAAGGCTTATTTACGGTGGCATGTAACCCCACGACATGGGCCCGGAACCAGTCGCCCTCGAGCGGGTCATCGAACACGGTGAACGCGAGGGCGGCAGTGTCGAATTCAAAGAACGGCTCACGAAGGATCTCCATCTTGCTGACGACCGTCTGGAGAGTCTCGTAGCACAACTGCGCCACCGTGTCCTCTCGGGGGACGGAACGGCAGAGTACGTCATCGGTGTCACCGACGACGGACAGATCACAGGGATCGAACAGGACGCCTTTTCAGAGTCGATGGATGTCCTCTCGTTGCTCGCCGAAGAGGCCGACGCCCACATCGCGGATGTCGAAACGTGGGGTGTCGACTGGCGAGCCAACGGCAACGACAAGACGAACCTTGTGGGGCTTGCGACGATCAAAGAAGGACCGGTCATGCAAGACGACGAGCACATCGTCGTCGGAACCGCTGGCCACGTCGACCACGGCAAATCGACGCTCGTCGGCTCGCTAGTCACCGGCGAACCAGACGATGGACAAGGGGGGACACGGAGCTTTCTGGACGTCCGCCCGCACGAAATCGAGCGGGGGCTCTCGGCTGATCTCTCCTATGGCGTCTATGGCTTCGACGAGGATGGGCCGATCAGAATGGACAATCCCCACCGGAAAGGCGACCGGGCCGGAATCGTCGAGCGGGCTGACCGACTCGTTTCCTTCGTGGATACTGTTGGCCACGAGCCGTGGCTGCGGACGACGATTCGCGGGCTCGTCGGTCAGAAACTCGACTACGGGCTGCTGACCGTCGCTGCCGACGACGGGCCGACGAAGACGACACGCGAACATCTCGGGATTTTGCTTGCGACCGAACTGCCGACCATCGTGGCGATTACGAAAGCCGACCTCGTCAGTGAGGAGCGGATCACGGAAGTCGAGCGCGAAATCGAGAGATTGCTCCGGAATGCTGACCGCTCGCCGCTTCGCATCGAACGCCACGGCATCGAGGCAGCACTCGAAGAAATAAGCGAGACGGTCGTGCCCATCGTGACGACGAGTGCGGTCGAAGGCAAAGGATTAGAGACACTCGATACGCTGTTCGAACAGTTACCAAAGACCGGGCGGACGGATACAGAAGAATCCTTCCAGATGTACGTCGACCGGACCTACAACGTCACGGGCGTGGGCGCGGTCGCATCCGGAACGATCAGATCCGGGACTGTCGAGGCCGGTGATGAACTCTTACTTGGGCCAATGTCGAATGGGACCTTTCGGGAGGTCGAGGTCCGGAGTATCGAGATGCATTATCACCGGGTTGAAAAAGCAAAAGCCGGCCGGATCGTCGGCATCGCGCTCAAAGGAGTCTCCGAAGACGAAATAGAGCGGGGGATGGTGCTGATGCCACGTGAGTCCGAACCACAACCAGTCCGAGAGTTCGAAGCCGAGGTGATGGTCCTCAATCACCCGACACACATCGGCGATGGCTACGAGCCAGTGATTCATCTGGAGACGATAAGCGAGGCGGCGACGGTCCATCCCGAAGATGGACATCTGCTTCCCGGCGATGGCGGGCGCGCGCGCATTCGATTCAAGTTCCGCCCATATCTCGTCGAAGAAGGCCAACGCTTCGTCTTCAGGGAAGGCCAGAGCAAAGGCGTCGGGACAGTAACGGATATCGAGTTCTGATGGCGGTTTGACGGACGACTCGCACGGCCACCGTATTTTCTTACAGTCACTCACGGTAGTTCGAGTCGAATGACACCTGATATCGAGCGACGGCGGACACTACAAGCGATTGGCGTGGGAACGACACTCGCACTTGCAGGTTGTGTCAGTGATGACGACTCAGCAGATGACGATGCTGGCAACGACGAGAGTGCCGACGAGGAGACGAATGGTGCCCAAAAAGCGAATGGTAGTGAACAAACAAACGGAGAAGATGGGGAAGACGAGACGGACCGGACACCCGAGGAAATTGTTGTCGACTGGGCGAGCGAAGCAGCAAACTTCGACTCGGCTGATGATATCGTCGATTACACCGGCGAAGAGACGGTATGCATCGACAACGGCATCCAGGTCGACGGGAATTACACGTACGAGCCAGCAGTGGTCCGCATTACCGAAGGAACGACGGTCACCTGGGAGTGGGTGAGTGAAAATCACTCGGTAACACCTGAATCAGATGAAGGTGCAACGACCACCGAGTATGGAACCGATAACGACGTCTTCGACAGCGGCCACGAACAGACAGATACCTTCGAGGAGGCAGGCGTTGGGCTGTATTTCTGTAACCCACACCGTGCGATCCACGGGCAGGTTGGCGCGGTCATCGTCGAAGAAGCATAAGGTTTCACAGCGGCTGAATGAAACGCGAGAGGTTAAGCCGGCAGAGACAAACATAAAATCAATGGGCGTTCTCGAAGACAAGGCGCGCGCACGGATATTTTATAAGTACCTGTCGACGGTGTACGACCGCATCAATCCGTTTATCTGGAACGAGCAGATGCGTGAGGAGGCAATCGGATGGCTCGATATTGGTCCCGAAGACCGTGTACTGGATGTCGGCTGTGGCACTGGCTTTGCAACAGAAGGGCTGTTAAAAGAGACAGAACACGTCTACGGGCTGGATCAGAGCCCCCACCAACTCGGGAAAGCCTACGAGAAATTCGGCAAGCGCGGCCCAGTTCGATTCCATCTGGGAGATGCCGAACGGCTCCCGTTTGCCGAAAATACGTTTGATGTCGTCTGGTCGTCGGGCTCAATCGAGTACTGGCCAAACCCCGTGACGGCACTGCGGGAGTGTCGCCGAGTTACAAAGCCCGGCGGGCAGGTCCTGATCGTCGGCCCGGACTATCCGAACCGGACGATATTCCAGAAAGTTGCTGACGCGATCATGCTGTTTTACGACGAGGAAGAAGCCGACCGGATGTTTGCGGAGGCAGGCTTCGAGTCGTTCGAACACCACATCCAGCAAGCAAGTCCAAACAGCCCTCGGGCGATTACAACCATCGCAGATGTACCCGAAGGAAAAAACTAACACAGAAAGGAATGAGTAAGGAAGTCAATAAGCGTCAGACAATCAGAGACATACTTTTAGGGCTGCATAACAGAGTATAACTATGGTCGACGGGTCAGCAAACAAGTCGGGCGATGGCGGAGGGGGCGATGAAGGAAAAATCCTTGCTCCGCACGAACTCGATATCACCGATAGCGAATACGTCGAACAAATCGACGAAGGTCGGTTCGTCGTCTCGCCCGATACGCAGCGGGGAGGTCAATCAGGCGGAAGTAATCAAAATCAGGCCGAAAGCGCAGGCCAGTCTGGCAACCAGCCCGGCGGTGGGCCACTCGCCGGCGGGAGCCAACCCCAGAGCGGTAGCCCCTTCTCGGGAGGTGGTGGAAATAGTCAGGGTCCACGGCGAAAGAAACGAACTTCGAAATCACAGGGAGGAAAACTCTCTGAAGAACGCGTTCGACGGTGGCTTCGTGAACACTACAAACGGAGTAACTCGAAATACGCTTTCGACGTGACCGCACAGTTTGAGGGATCGGTCAGTCAACGAAAGATGGCCTCGAATGATCTCATCACGGTCTTCGAGAGTCTCATGCTCTGGTATGCACAGCAGGTAGACAGCAACATGCCCGTCGAAGAAGTGCTCGGTATCTTGCTGATGGAGTCGAACGTCCCGGTCAGATACCCACCAGAGAGTGTAAAAAACCTCGTTAAATCGACCAACCTCGGCCCTGACGATACGATTGCTGACCTGCTTGAAGCCGTCCAGAAAGACGACGGCGTCCAGCTATAAAATATCAGTCATTTCTTCTGGAACTTGGCACAGTACACTAGAATGTTCAGACAAGTTCCGTCACCTATTCGAAACCCCCAACGACTCGCACACGGCAATAAACAATCGTATAATCATGCCGGCATGTAAGAACCAGGAGTATCATTGCCGATAATCACCGGGAAGCTTTTATTTATATGATTGTGGTACGACTTTGTGAGCAGATATGGCAGAAGTACTGATAGCTGACGACTCAGAATTCATGCGAAACCTCCTGCGGGAGATTCTGGAGGAAGATCACACAATCGTTGGCGAGGTCGAAAACGGTGTTGAGGCAGTCGAAGTATTCAAAGAAAAGCGGCCAGATCTCGTGATGATGGATATCGTGATGCCGATTCGCGATGGAATCGAAGCGACCGACGAGATCAAAAATACCGACCCCAGCGCGAACGTGATTATGTGCACGAGTGTCGGGCAGGAAGAGAAAATGAAAGAAGCCGTCAAAGCAGGAGCGGATGGATACATCACGAAACCATTCCAGAAACCAAGTGTAATGGAAGCAATCCAAGACGTTGTCCCCTCCTAACGATGAAGGTAGACGTTCAGTCGCTTGGGACATTCAACCAACTGGCCCACGAGGGAGCACAAGCCGCAACGCAATCAATGGGTCAGATGACCGGTATCGATGCAAAAGTCGACGTAACGAAAATTTCCCTCGTGGACCGCGCTGATGTCGGCGAAGAGTTGGGGGCAGACTCCTTCGTTGGCGTGCAGTTTGGGTTTGAGGGGGCACTAAGTGGTGATACGGTTCTCGTTTTCGAAGAAGAACAGCGGGCAGAGATCGTCGAAGCGCTCATGCCAGGTGCCGCGGATGACGATAGCATGGCACAATCGGCAGTCCAAGAGATCGGAAACATCATGATGAGCGGGTTCATCGACGGGTGGGCCGAATATCTCGGGGCGTCAATTGAGCATACACCACCGAAATACATCGAAGGAACGAGCGAAGAACTCCTGCCAGAAGATCCAGAAACGGGCGAGCACGATCAGGTCTTTGTCTTCCGAAGCGAAATCGAATGGGAAGGCGAGGACGTGAGCTTTTTCATTTATATGCTCCCGGAGTACGGGCCGATGGCGGATCTGATGGGCGAGCATGCCGATACGGGCACAGATGCAATCCCGATCGAAAAGCTCGCTGTGTTCAATCAGATGACCCGCGAAGGGACCGAACAGGCAGCAGCAAATGTCGAGCAGATGTCCGGGATCAATGTCGACGCCGAGGTCTCCCAGATCTCGTTTACGCCAATCGAAGATGTCCCTCGGCAGTTCGGTGAAGATACCTACGTCGGAACTGTCGTCGAATTTACGGGGGCACCCAGTGGGTTCTTGCTCGTGTTGTTCGATGAACAGTCAGCAGTGACTGTCGCGGAGGCGTTGATGCCTGTCGAGATGGACAGCGACGAGTTGACCGAGCAACATATGTTGGCAATCGAAGAGTTGGGGAACATCATGACGAGTGGGTTCGTCGATGGGTGGGCAAACGTTCTCCAGCAATCTGTCGAGCACACGCCGCCGCGGGTTGTCCACGACATGGGACAGGCAATCATCGATCCACTCGCGGCACAGCTGGGCCAACACCAGCGACATGCCTTCGTCATCGATTCGACGATGAAAACTGACGAGGTGGAGTTCGAGAGCGAAATTCACGCGCTGCCGAACGAACAGGAACTACGGCAAGCACTGGACGAACTCGTGGTGGAACGGGCTGATAAGACCGAAGCAGACACTGAACAGATATTCTGACCATGAAAATTTACGACGGCAGTCAGACAGAGCAAACCCAGGAATCCGAACCTGAACGCATCAAGGTCGGCATTGCGGAGTACGAAGTGACGACTCAGAGTGCGGAGTTGACGACGAGTGGGCTCGGTTCCTGTGTCGGGGTTGCTCTGTACGACGAAACCAACGCGGTCGCTGGCCTCATCCACGTCATGCTCCCGAAATCAGACGAGATGGAAGACGGAAAACCAGCTAAATTCGCCGATGCGGGGACCGAATTGCTGATCGAGGAGATGGAAAGAGTGGGCGCAACAGTGCGAAAGATCCGAGCGAAATTCGCTGGTGGGAGCGACATGCTCGATTTTTCCGATGGTGGGTCAGGGATCGGTGACCGAAATGTCGAACAGGTCCGGGAAACACTCACAGAGTACAACATTCCGATTGAGGGGGAAGATGTCGGCGGCGATCACGGTCGGTCACTCCGGTTTGAGACCGAAACTGGCGACCTCGTCGTCAAAAGCGCGAACAGGGAGAATCACCGTTTGTAAGGCCAAGAAAAAGCCGATTAGCCCCTCCTGTGCGCCCGCGTCAGACGGCTGGCTGACACGAGCGAACGCGCGACAGATCGAATGACTTATCACAGACCGTTCTCGCTGAAAGAAACGTCGGACCCTTATTTCAGGATTCTATGAATAATTGATTAAAATTGCGTGCGAAATAAATCAAATATTATCAAATACGATACCAGAAACAATACATTCAAGAGCGTATAGGCGGATTCTGTAGTATGATGACTAGGTTTTACAGCGCGATGACCAAATTGCTGTCCGGGCGCGTGCAAGGGTCGCCCAGACAGTGCCACAAGGCGGTCTATCGCTTTGACGGGGAGCGGCAAACGGGGTGGTTAGAATGAGTATCCGAGATATGGTCGATTCGATAATGGCCGATGAGGAGAAAGAGGAGGAAGCAAACACCGGCAGTGATGACAATATCGGCGGTGGCGATGGGGGGTTGATGGCCGAAGAAGGAGACGGTGGCGGCGGTGATGACCTCGGCGGGTTAGGGGGACTCGACGGGGGTGGCGACGACCTCGGTGGTCTCGGCGACGATGGCTTCGGCGAGATGGAAGGTGGCGACCAGATGGCCGGGGGCGGTGGTAACGTCGACGAACTCGAACACCGGCTCGACGAGCTCGAAAACGAGGTCGGCAGCCTCTCTTCGACGGTCAATACCGTCCGTAACGAAAACGAACAGATCTCTGAAAGTGTCGAAGAAGTCGAAGAGAACGTCCGCAAACTGCTCGACATCTACGAGATGGTCACCCGTGGTGTCAACCCATTCGCCGACGACGCTGGCGGGATGGGTATGGGTGGTGGCGGCATGGGCGATGGCATGGAGGGCGGTGGATTCGGCCTGTTCGATGACGAGGGCGGTGAAGAAGAAGAAAACGTCAGCGAAGATGTCACCGAAGCCGACGCTGAGGGCTTTTTCGACGACGACCTCGTCGAGGAGGATGCCGACGACGAGTTCGACGAGATGGAAGCCGACGACGAGTTCGACGAGATGGAAGCCGACGCTGGCGAAGTGCTCGAAGAAGAGCCCGAAGACGCGGGTGGAGACAGCGGCGGAACCTCCTTCGACGAACTCAAAGACGAGTACGAATCGGGTGAAGCCGACTGGGACGACGAAGGTGGTGTCGACGACGAGTTCGACGATGTTGGTGGCGAGTTCGACGAGGACTTCGGCGATGACGAGTTCGACGAGATGGGCGGCGACGCCGGCGAAATGCTCGAAGACGACGATGCCGGAAGTGACTTCGATGACTTACAGGACGATGCCACCGGTGGCGATATGGGCGGTGATGAGCTGTTCGAGGACACAACAGATGACGGTGGAGTCGTCGAAACCCAACCAGAAACCGTCGAGGAATCTCCAGCAGTCCAGACGCCAACGGAAGAAACCGAAACAACCAGCCAGACAAGTGGGAAGCCATATATCAAGACGCTCCCAGAAGGCTTTGGGGCCGATTTGATCGTCGTCGAGTGGCTCGAATTCCTCGTCGAAGAAGCAGGAATCCGTCAGACTGCAAAAGCAATCGACTACTACGAAACAGTCGACTGGATAAGCGAAGAAGCTGCGGATGAATTAGATGCGTATCTGAGTGGATTCAACGATACCAGTCATGGCTCGCTTATGATCGATCATCACAAACAAAGTCTCGAGTTTATCAACCAACTCAACGGTGGAGCAGCAAGCTCACCAGGAACGAATGGTATTTCCGGAATTAAACGATAAGGTGTGACCAATGGGGTTTAGCGTCAGTGGTGCAACCGCGCTCATCCTCGTTGCGTTTCTCCTCTCGTTTGGAACGTTTTATTCCGCGGCATCGGGTGCGTTCGGCGAGATACAGGACGCACAACTCGATCAGAACGATCGAAACCTAGAGGCAATCAATACAGAAATCGAAATCGGGTCTGCAACCTATAACAGTGGGGATCTCGTAATCAGTGCAAACAACACAGGTGCATCAACGTTGGATATTAACGATACGGACCTACTGGTCAATGGAGAGTATATTGGTGGCTGGCAAGACGATGCCGAAATTGACGACGAGCCAGACAGCTTCCTCTGGCTTCCACAGGAAGAACTCACAATAGAGCTCGATGAAACGGAAGAAGATGAAATAGATATCGATGAAGACGATCCCGGACGAGTCAAGATCGTGACTGAACACGGCAGAGCAGATACGAAATCAATCGAGGTGGTATAGTATGGCCAGTGTTTCAGTCTCTCATCTGATCATCTTTATTGCAGCGATGGTCGTCGCCGGTTCGGTTGCCGGCGTCCTAACGACGACCGTCGGAGATATTAGCAATGCAATAGATGATCGCGGTGGGTCGGCTGCCGATGATATCCGTGCAGACATCGAAATCATCAACGATCCCGGTGCAGGCGTCGTAAGCGAGGACGGTGACACTCTCGAGCTGTACGTGAAAAATACAGGTAGCACACAGTTAACCATCGAACCAGAAAACATTGATGTGTTTATAAATGGGCAGTTTAGGATGGCAGATGAAGTAGAAGTTGTTTCCGAAGATGAAGAAGTCTGGGGGCGCAATGCTGTTGCACAGATTGATGTCGATCATGATGGTGCATACAATGAAAACAACGGTGAAGAAAACCGGGCAAAAGTCGTCGTCGAGGGTGCCGAAGACACCCTGATATGGGAAGCCTCCTGAGGCGGCCTTCGTAATTTTCTCCGTCGAAAATGGTAAAATTAACCGACTATGCTACCAGACGTGACTCTGTCACGTGTCAGGGCAGTATGTTGGTTTAGATTACAGAATATCAAGTTTATTTAACCGTTGGTTTTAAGAAAAAACCAACAGATAGTATCGATTGTTATATAGTCCCGCGCCAACAATGCCCGCTCGTATGAGTAAGGAGTTAGATGCCGAGGCGGAAGATGGATCACAGGTGGCCGAAAGTGGTGAGGAAAGCGAGGCAATCGAGCAAGCA
>LKMJ01003551.1_pt1 | contig 14535 bp, 12 predicted proteins | sample 643391 | NCBI WGS metagenome assembly LKMJ01 (sample SAMN04112250, study PRJNA286221) | soda lake metagenome | biome: soda lake; feature: Kulunda Steppe; material: water; isolation source: sample PL-Br10 brine of Picturesque Lake | place: Russia: Kulunda steppe | collected 2010-07
GATGCCGTCGAGCCGAGGCACATTCTCGTATTTGACCATCTTCTCGGGCTTGTCGGAGATCTGCTGGGGGATCTCCCCGCGGCGATCAGATTGTGCTCCTCTATGAGCTTTCTCCTCCCTGTGTGGAACTTCCACGGATACCCTTGCCGGTGCTGGTGTCTAGGGCGACTGCCTTGACGATGCTGGCGTCAATGAGCTTATAGATGTGCTTGTAGGCGGTCGCGTCGCTCACGCTGGATTGAGTTCCTTGAGCTTGTACATTGTGGGGGGCTGAACGCCAAGCTGCGTGTGGGACATTAAGCCAGACACCGAACTAGTCCACGAAGTCTTCTCGATGTTGTTTGTGAAACTCTTCGACTGACTCACAGTCGTACTCATCGAGTCGTGTAATGTGCCCTCCGAACCGATACCGTCGCCAGCATTTATGACCATCAATATAAACTGGATTACCTCCTGTTTCATTCGCGGGTCGTGTAACTTCTCCTGTGCCGTGCTTCGTAACTGCCTTGTCATCACATGTTTCACAGACCAGATTCGCGTAGTTGGAGGCAAACTCTGAATCGTATTCTTCAAACGGATTTTCACAGATAGCACAAACCGATTGATCGTTACCGGGAGGAAATGTAACCATACACCTGAAATATTGAGTTACCATCAAAGAAGTTTCTTTCTTCTCATTTACTAGCATTATTTAAAAATAACATCATTAGATAATATCATTAAAAATACACTTGATTTGTTGTTCTTTATTTGAATATAATTATATATCTATGGATGGACTAATTCAACTCATCGATGTCTGAACCGGTTACGCCTCGAGGTGAATACGATGGGACTTGATCCATTCGATCCGGATGAGATGACTGCTCAAAAAAGTGTTCAAGAACAGTTCAAAGAAGACCGTCTCGAACGAGAGAGTTTGGATAAGAGTCAATGGCCGGCGCAAATCGACCGGGCGGCACTGGATATTCAGTATGGCATTGCAGTTGGAAAAAACGATCAGGTCACCGACATTGGCGGTGTTATCGGTCGGCATGACTTCGACCGTGCAACTGGCGAATTCTACGTTGAGGGCCTATCTCAATTAGCTGGTGAAAACTCTAGTGTTGCACGCTCGCTCCGACAGTATCAGGACAAGCGAATCGGTGAATTAGTGTTTCAACTCAACTCTTTTCGTTATAAATTAGATCAGTCTGGGCAGAATATGGATATCGACCGAGCTTTGGAGGCCTTTCTCGAAAAGCAAGCTGCGAGTGCTATTGACCGGAGCTCTTACAGGGATAAAAACGCAGGGGCGGGCCTGCGAACGCTCCGAAATACGGATTCTGTCGCTGATTTGACACTGAAATTGTTTTCGGACCCGAGCACAGATGCGTATGCTGAACAGTTACTGGAAAATCTTCCAGATAGTACCGCAGAAAGTGACGAACTTCTTCGACAGCTTGACGAGCCGCGTATGACGACTCCGCTGTGGGGTCATCAGCGTACTGCTCTCAATAACTGGGTCGAAAATGACCAGCGGGGATATGTCGATATGGCGACAGCAACCGGAAAGACGGTTCTGGGATTAGCTGCCATTGCGTATCGGTATGGTGAGCTACATCCTGCCCACCGGGAGTGGGGATTGACCAGTGAGAGCAACCGCGTCAACGAACGGCCTCGTGTTCTGATTGTAGCTGGGAATGAAGTAATTCTCAAACAGTGGCGCGATGAGTTTGATGAGCACCTTGACATTCCAAAAGGACGAACTGAGCCGGTCGAGAGCGAAGATGGTGCTATTATTGAACTCGATTGGGGTGATATTGAATTCCGAACAGCCCAGGGATTGCTTGACCAACTTGACTTTTCACGATATGATCTCACAATTCTTGATGAGGCACACCGCTATACTCGAGGTAGTTCTGGAGGGCGTGCTTGGGGAGATCTCTTTGCTGACCTTACAACCCAGAGCAGCGCAGTTTTAGCTATGTCTGGTTCTGTCGATGGTGGATGGAGTGGTGATACTGGTGCACGAGAGGCATTAGAGGACCATCTGGAACAGTGTATCAGTTTTGGCGTTCCGAAGGCCAGAGACCGGGGTGTTATTGCTGATTTCACGTGGGAGATACATTACGCTCCAGCAACTGAAGCCGATGAGCAAAAGCTCTCAAACCAGACTAATATTATACGAAGTAACTACGATCCATCCACTGGTCAACTGGACACTGAGTGCTTGAAAATTTCTGCAGATGATCTTCCCTCTTCGTTCCGCTCCTATAGTGACATCCGTTCGTTCGCTCAGTCGAATAGGGGTAACAAGCTTCGAGAACGCTCGAAAGAATTCGATATGTTTGCTTCAGCGCTCCTTACCAGACGGCCTCTTCGATGGAATATGTCTCCTGTTTTTGATGCAATTGGATCGCTTGTTGATCGTCATGCTCCTCGTAAGAAGACTGTCATTCTTGTTCAATCGTATGAGGAGGTAGAAGACCTCCAGAAGCATTTGATTGAAAAATTTGGGCACGCTAATGATCAAATAGTTGCGCTTGAAAGTAGTAATGTCGACCGCCACGCAAAAATCAAACAATTCAATGACCTCGAGAGTGGCGTCATCATCGGTCCTGGCAATCTTCTAGGAGTCGGTGTAAATATGCCCGATGCAGAGGTTGCTATTAATATCGCTCGCGGTGGTGTCAACGCTTCGCTGGTACAACGAATCGGTCGTGTCCTGAGAAACCCTGAGGGTAACAAGCAAGCTCAGTTCTACCACATAGTGCCCCAACCGACCAGTGAGGAAGCTCTCGATTATGTTGAAGACGGAGCAGATCTACTGAGACAAGCTGCAGAATTCAGCGCACTTGGTGAAACGTTCAAACAGCCACCTGCCTTCGCTACCTCGAATGAGCAAATCGACTCTACACTGATAAAATTGGAGAATAATGGTGTTGAATTGCTTGAGCGTATTGAAGATACAGACGAACTCGTCGATGCAGATCGTGCTGACGAGCATCTCAGGCGTCTCCAAGCAGATATCTATGATGCAAACTCCGCAAGCGATGGACCACGACAGCGCCCAGTGTTGACAACCAACTGGGACGGAAGGGTAGAAGAACAAAATGAAGATGATGATCGTGTCTTCCCTGAACGAAACGAGTCATATGAACGATACCGCCTCACTTTGAGCCCCTACAGAGCAGCCAAAGCTGTTGCGACGAATTACCTAGATATCGAGATAGATATTGATGAAACAGACGAAGGCTATCAGGTTGATCTGCCAAAAGAGTACGAAAATACCGACTACCATGCAGAGCTGGAGCGATGGCTCAACGAATACCGCCAGTGGCGTGACCACTGTGATAATCGTGAGGGTGACGGTGAACCTAGCTCACTTCCAGTTTACAAGGAGCATTGGCCTGAACCAAGAGAGGAAGATGGTGCGATGCTTACGGCAGAAGCAGCTGCCACCATTGGCATCGATTACGCTGGAAGCGACCCCATTTTCTTCCCGCGTATGGACGACGGTGTCTACGAACTCCCGCTTCCGACCGGAGAGTGGCTTACTGTAGAGGGTATTACAGAGAAAGCACCTGATGAACGGACTACTGAGAGCAACTCACCACAATTCACAATCAGCATCTTTGCTTTACAAGCTGCTCAGAATGCATCCCAGAACGGTGATTACGACACACTTGATGAATTTGTAGAAGACACAGTAAGTGACCTTCTTAAGAATGCACTTGATAACTCCCAAATAACTGATCTATCGAGAACTGAAGTTCCACAAAAACAAGTGAAACTGGATCTCCCCGAGAGGCTGGTCAGTATGGCCGAAATAATTGTAGATGATCCCGGTGAAGAGTGTGCCAGCGTTGACGCAGTCATTGAGACTGCCATCGCAGAACGGTTGGATATCCAGATAGACGAGTCGGAAGAATTGTCCCTGTCACTTGACGGTGATCTGATGGCAACTCTCGATTATTTAGTAGAGATGGATGACAGTCTCGAGGAGACAAGCGATTTAATCGAAAAAGCTGTTAGAGACTACGTTTCTGATACTCTTTGAAATCGCCACGACCGAAGATCGTGGGCATTCTCCTTGAACTAAGCAAACACCGCTAAATTTGGTTCAAAACTGCGTTCTTGACGAAGTCATCGACCGAGTTGTGTTCCGCTGATTGGTCGATTCTGCCCTCAATTGCAGCAACAATATCTGGCGGAATCTCCACAGATTTTGCCGTGCTTTCTCCGGATTCAACGTCTAATTCTGCTCGAAGAGCTGTCTCAACGAATGCTGATTCAGATTCGAATGGCCGGTTGTCATCGTTAATGAGCAAATCTAGAAACCGATCAAGTCTGTCATCTAATTTCACGAAAATGGCTTGGTTTTTTTCTCTCTCGGACACGTCTGGATTCAGTGATTCGCCATCAATATCTCGTTTTAACATTGAACGAACAGCACTATTAACGAGGTCCTCAGTGGAGTCGAACTCTTCTGTATCAACTGCATTTTTAACAATTGCATACAGAACCGTGTCAATCTCGTATCTTGTGGGTAGGTCATCCTCGAATTTCTCGAGGAACTGTTCAGCTTCAATTCGCGGAACCTCGTGCTTCTCGGCGTCCTGTGTTTTTCGGTCCCCTGGACTCTTTCCAACAACTAAATAATCGGTCTTGCTTGACACACTTTCCGTGGTTCGGCCTCCAACTGCTTCGACTGCCTCCCGGATTTCGTCGCGAGTCCATCCTTTAATATTGCCCGTGAAAACAAAGGTTTGTGCGTGAAGCTGTGTAACTTCTGTCACTATTTTTGAATCTTGATCTTCCGTGGGAACTTTGTCTTGTTTTTTCTTCTCTTTCATCTCTGAGTCACCTTGTGATTCTGTGATAGTTTCTTGTTTATCGCTGTTCGGTTGATACGACTTTTTTAGCTGCTTTTCTCCACCGAGTGCCTCCTCGAACTCGGGGTACCGATTACGGATTGTCACTTCTGATGTATCAGCAACTTCCCCGATCTGCTCTTGTGTATATTTGAGACGTTCTTTGTGAACCACAGCCGCAAGATAGAGACTAGTTGCTGCAATCGCACTGGGAGCACGTCCGCCAGTCACCACGGAAGGTGCAGCATCGAGGACGTCGCTCAATATGTCTTGAGCGGTTGTTGACATCGCCTTTGGCATATTGAGCTCCTCAGCATATCGGTTAATCAGCACATCTGGCTGGTTGGGTGGGATCTCCAACCCAAATTCTTCGGTGAATTTTCGTTCAATACGACCTATCTTTTTTTTCGAAAACGAATCTTGAACCTCATTCTCATCAAAGACATCGTGCCATCCTTCGTAGATATCTGAAACTGTTACCGGCAGCCGGTTTTGTTTACTTGCAATAAGTAATGTTGTAGCCAATACGCTATCGATTCCGAGACCGACTAAGTCTGACTCATCGGTCACTTTTTGATATAGTATCTCGGCAGCCTGGACTGTTTCCTTCCCTAAATTTAGCCTATTTCCTCCTGTGCGTAACTTCTCCATCTGTTGCTCTCTTTCTGATGACATCTTATCAAATTCCTCATTCACCTAGTTGTCATACTAATTTAGTTGTGTTGGAAAGCCGTTTAGACGCCTCTGGCACTCTTGATTGTGACCTCACAGGTCATGGCTGTTTTGGTTGAGCGATCCAGAAGTTCGTCGAAGAACTCCCGGTAGTGGTCTGGGTTGGCGTATCTAACGAGGCGCAGTTGAAGGAGTGCTTGAAGATATTCAGGAAGCTATATTTGAGATTCAGAAAAACCGGTAAGAAATAACATGACTAATGAAGATGTTGAAGACATTGTTAATAAGGAATAGAATATCTGGCAGCAAAATTGCTAGCAGAGTACTTCTTATGGTTATTTTGAAGTTTACCTGAGCCGATTAAGCCATTCATCCGCAGAAGGTAATTCATGCCCGTCTTCTAGCATATGCTTGTGCAGTTGTTCCGTGATTTTTTCTCTTGACAATTCAGTATCTGGATCAAGTGTTGTAGTCTGGTAAGAAATATTATATATGAGGTCGCCTAAAGGTGTCGTCTTCCAGTTGTCATTTCCTACTTCGCTAATAATTGGACGGTCTGACCATTGTTGTCCGCGTAACCACCTTTCATCCGGTTCCTTCTTGCCCGAAATCTTTGCTAAAATATAGCCTGTCTCCTCTTTAGAGAGGTCCGTACGGTCCATTAGATCGGCTTTTGATACTACTCCCCCATTCTTAGCTATTTCGCGGAAAATGAGCCAACCTTTGGAACCTTTTTCATTCCGCAATGTTTCCATATCTTTCGACAGCAAATCTGCCAAGTTTTCGGCTGTTGAGATCCTTTCTTTTCTTTTGAGTTTCTCTGCTACTTTTCGAGCCTGATTTAAACGCTTCTCGCGCTTCTCTTCTGAGCGCGGTATAATTCCATAATCAAATTCCATACGATTTTCAACAAAATTTTGTGCAAAAGTAGTGGGAGTGATGTTTACTGACTCTAAGGCGGCATCAATACATAGAGTTGGAAATTGAATCGCCTGCATACTCTTAGATCTGTAGTCCATCTCTTGTAATGATTTGAATACTTGACTGTGGAGTTCTCTTTCTATTTCAGATAGCACACTCGAAAGATCCTCTAATACCTCTTTATTATCTGGATGAACTGTATCACCGACGGAATCCAGCATTTTAATTTTCCCTTCTCTGATCACATTATACTTAACATCCTCGGGATCAATCCTTTTTGACTCGTCAATCATTAAACCTCTAATAAACCCCTTCATAACTACCTGTTTACTCCCATCTCCTGATTCGCAAAGAAAACGCATGATACGTCCTAATTCAAGACCGAAATCCCGCTGATTATTGACGTCTTGGTTTGGTCCGTATGGTAAGCCGGTATCGTTGATTTTGTTTGCTGTTGGTCGTCGTTGTAATGTCGTTAGCTCTTTCCAAATTGTCTCCCAATCAATTTGACTACCAATACTCTCGCTTGATTGCAAGGCGACAATATCCTCAAGGAGGTTATGAAACCTCATCGGCAGCAGGTGTGCTTTATTTACAATCTCTTCTGGGCTAGATTTATCTAGTATATTATAACAATATCGCCATTCATTTAGTGTTAGTGGATATGATTTCGTACTATCATCTTCGGTTCGGCGTTTGCAGGGGGGCTCGGTCTGATCTGATGTATTGTTATTATCCTTCATTATATGCGCTTATTTTCCCAAAGCAATCAAGTACACGCAAAATATCATCCTATACTTAATTATATTGGATGTTTAATGACTCTATGTAATATTATTTTAGCATGGTATTTAAAGAAGATCTGGAGTGTTAACATACATCAGTATTTGAGGGCAGCCTTGAGGTCTGAGTTGGAGTATGACTGATCGGAAAGCAGGCTCCACTGGGCGGATATCAAACGGTGAGAGTCTGGATTGGGGCGAGCTTTATATATTAGCTCGGATACGACAATGGTTCCGTTGCCGAATCCGACCTATTAAAAAAAGCTTGGTGCAAGGTTTATATCAAGATGGATCTGGTGTTCCAATTTTCCTTCTCGTATTCGCTGTATTACTCAGTAAACAAGCTACCTTAGAAAATTATTCGGAAAGCGATAAAAACACCCTTAGCCAATCCGAGTCTTTAAATGCAGTACCTATTCGTCGGCCGACTCAGAGCAATGATGGTGACAGTGAAAATAACAACACTTCAAATTTCATTGATCAGAAGAAGTCAAACAAAGTTGTTGATGAGATTGATTTAGACAATTGGAGCATCATTTGCGACCGCGAAGAAATCCCACCTGATGCTAAAATCGGTGTAATATATGGCCGATATAGTTCTGATAACCAGGATCTCTCTGGTTGTAAGGCTCGGATAAAATCAATGCTGGACAAAGCCGAGGCAGAAGATATCTATATTCTGGGGAGTCCTCTGGTGGACGTTGCTCAATCTGGGAAGAATTATCAGCGACAAGAATTTCAAGATTTTCTTAAGAGAGTCCAGATACCAGATGTTGACGTGGCTATGGTACATACTATCAATAGATTGGGTCGAAGGACCGCCCAATCAATGTACTATCTAGACGTATTCCATTATGATTTTGATCTCACTGTAATTACTGCTGATGGTGTGATCGACTACAACAAACTGGAGGGTCTAGCCAGCTCATGGGTCTCTTCACTCTCGTCCGAGATAGAAAACCGAAACAAAGCTCGGCAGACTCTCAGCTCGCAGATTGATAAAGTTGAGGAAGGGGAATATTTCACTTGGTTTAAAAAAGCAAAAATAGGATATGAACAAAAACCTGGTGATAGTCTGGATGTACAGGTAAAAGAGAATGAGATAGAGGTAGCAAGGCTGCTCTTTGAAAGTGTCGTTGAATCTAGTATGACTAGCCCTTGGAAAGATGTCAAAGAAACTCTCAACAACGAATATAAAGACATCCTGTATGATAAGTATGGTGGAGACGACAATAAGGAAGATTGGCAGCTAAGCACTAGTTGGCTAAAAGCTATGATCCGTGACCCGATCTATATAGGCGAACTTGAAATATCGGGTGAAAGTATTGGGGACGAAGGACAACGAAAAGTAGTGGAAAGACCCGATCTCCAGATCATTGAAGAGGAGTTGTTTACCAAGGCGAACAATAAAACAGATCAGATACATAATAAGTTCTCCCGCACAGATGACGATATCTTAACTAAGGAAAAGCTACTATTTGAGTACGGAGCTGTACCTACTATTTTGTCTTCTGATGATATAACTGTACGATGTGACAACTGTGGTAATAATATGGTGATTGATACGAAAGGTGAATTACCCAATAGTGAATATAAATCGCCAATTTACGTCTGCTCGAGTTGCTGTGAAGCTGAGGAAGAGAGCAATAATTATAAAAAATTCCCCAATTCGAGAGAATATTTTGAGATAAAACTTTGCAAAGAAATATTGGATAACATTGAACAATATTCAAAATTTATAGATGTATCAAATATATAATCAACTATGTGACTGCTCTCTAAGATATTCTGTGTATCTACTCCGCATCTGTTCTAACAGTTTTTCTTTTCTTGACTCGTCCATTGATAACTGCGGTTGCCTCCCTGTCTGGAATCGATGTCTTATTTTTGTCACCTCCTCAAACTTTTCGTCACTAATTATCTGATATTCTGGCACATGTTCCGAGAAGTCACCTAATTCATACAGTCCTCGATAGATTTCGTTACGAAGTATATCTCTGATCCCACGACGTGTCCACTCACTACCTTCTTGTGTAGGAATTCCTTCTTCATTTAATTGTGTTGCAACTTCTGGCATTGACCGTAGCTTAATGTAGAGGTCAAATATTCTTTCAACTAGTTTTTTCTCTCTTTCAATCACTGCGAGCTGCCCTTTGTCTGTCTTCTCATATCCGAGAGGAACGTTATCGTTTGGCCATTTATGATCTTCTGCCATTCCTTGCAATCCGATCTCGGTCCGTTGTCGGATCATCTCACGTTCGAATTCTGCAGCGCTGGCAATGTTTCGAAAATTAAATCTTCCCGTGGGTGTGGTTGTATTGATTTGTTCTGTCACGCTATACAGTGCTACATCGTATGTTCTAAGCTCTGACTCTAACTGAACCGCATGCATGAGACTCCGCGAAAACCGATCTAATTTCCAAAAAACAATGACATCAAAGAGATCATTCTTAGCGGCCTCTAGCATTTTTTGGAACATCGGTCGATCCGTATCTTTGCCACTCTCTGCTTCATCACGGTACACGAATTGAATCTGCCACTCCAATGATTTACACCGGGAAAGGCTTCGGTTGACTTGTTCATCTAGTGAATATCCATACTTTTGACTATTTGATGATGTCCGTGCGTAAATGGCGGCTCGGATGCTTTCGTCTGTACTATCCTCGTCTGTTACCCGTTCTCCTATATTTGAATGCTCGAACATATTTTAAAATTTTAAGTCGTCCGCTCGTTTCCTAATCGTTTCACTGGAGAGACCAACGGCATCTCCAACTTCTTTTTGAGTCACATTACTCCCGAGATAAACAGCTGCAGCTGCAATGCCAGCAGGGTTTTTTCCGGCTAAGTCCTCAGATTCAATTTGTTCATTCAGGATTTTATCTGCTTCTGTAATTGCCGACTCGGATATCGAGAGTTCATTTTTTATAAATGTGATATATGACGATGGAGGTTGGGCTTCTATTTTTATCTCAAGTTCATCTTCCAATGCAAGACGGCTAGCTCGGAATTTTTTCCCCTCCACATCTTCATCGCTAATTAACCGGTCAATTGGGATCGGCTCTGAATGCTTCAGTGAAGCTAGTCGGACACATGCAGTAACAAAACATTTCGTGTCGCGTCCATCAGTTAATCCTAAGCGCATTCCATCACAATACAGGTCCGCTGCTTCCAAGCGCACCTGATCATTAATTTCAAATCGATTAGCGATCTCCTCCAAGTGATCGAATGCAATTGCGATGCGCTTTTCTGTCGCATTGGTCACTTGGCAAAAAGACAGCCAATCCTTCTTATTTGTTTGATTTGAATCATCTGCGAAAGGTGTATGTTCGAGTTCATACGTGCTTGATTTGTCGTGAATGACAAACCCGCAGTTATCACATACAGCATCAAATTCATCGAATTCTTCGTCGAAATCCTGGCCGTTGCAAGCTGGGCACGAAGTTTGGTTCGTATTTTGACTCATTGGAATTGCTTCCTGAAATCACTATGCTGATACCACAAATCGTCCGAAATTAGCCATTTTCAACGTCCGCTGCGACCGATTTAAGCGTCTCTGTGACTAATTCTGTGAGAGATTGCCGCTGCTCCCGGCAGTACTTCATCAGAGCTTGCTTCTCTGCTCTGTCCATCCGTACGACCGTTCGAGGAACTTCGATGTATCTGGGATGCTGTTGGCCAAGGAGGACTTCTCTTCGAATGGTATCTAGTGGCTTTCCTGGCTCTTCTGCTGCCGATTCAACAAATTCGATGGCATCTTCTGCGCCTTCAAATTCAACAGCCTTCGCTGCAATTCCGATCACTCGACGCTCACTGAGTTCCGACTGACGACGAGCTAATTGATGGGCAACAGTCCATTGGAGCCCATCATATCGGCGCACATCATTGTTGTAGTTCCGAAGGGAAACCCACGTTTGCTCACTCCCATCTGGACCGTCGACGAGCAGTGGATGGACTTCATCTGGGAGTGACAGCACATCCAGATATCGCCGAACCGTCGCTGCAGATTTTGTCGTCCGGTCGGCAACCTGCTCGATGAGGTCTTGCCGAGACTCGCTTTCCAATTCTGCTGCAACCGCCTGACAGTGCTGTGCCCAAGCATAGGGCGTCCACTCCCGAACGATACTTGCTGATTCTGCCGCCTCGAGTGCATCCAGTGCCGATTCGAAGATACGTACAGGGAGTTTCTCCCATCCGCACTCTGTTGCGGCCTGGTATCGTTGCCAGCCGTCGGTAATGTGGTACCATCCATTGTCGGTGTCTGGACGTACGATTAACGCGCGTTGAAGCCCCGTCTCTTCGATTGACTGTCGGAGTTCATCTCTCGGTCTGACGCGTCGAGGATTGTACTTGCCGTGATTCAATTGGTCGACCGATACTAGCTGATCGTATTCAGGTGGCAGCAATTCATCATTAATCGACTCAGTGTTGTACCTCGTCTTCGTCATCGGTCAGTCCCACCCCTCTTGATCGGCTAGCGTTTCGAGCCGTTCCTGATACAGTTCTCTGACTAACTCACCATGGCCCGAGACATCGCGACGGTCCATTACCTGTGCGTGCCATCGGCTATGCTGTTGAGTATCTGGCCCCAGTACGTCGACTTTTTTGAATGGACGAGTTGGCTCAACCTCTTCGTACGTTTCCTCAAGATCTTCTGCACATCGCTGCAGTGTCTCTCGAAACGTTTCGTGCTGTGCTCTGGCTGACTCCGCCTCTTCTAACTCCGCTGTGACCTCGTGACGGAACTCTCGCAGTGTCCGGCGTAGTTCTTGCTCCGACATCTCGTCGAATTGGAGCGAGCCGACTGTCTCCAACACCGCATCCGTGGGATTGACAGCGTCGGTATCAGCTTCGGTTTCGACTGCCTCATGAAGTTTAACAATTTCTCGTGACGTCCCCGATTTACCTTCTCCACTCCCCAGACGCGTCCGCGCGTCGATTCCGTAGTTGTCGAGAGCCGTTCGCTCTTGGTCTGAGCGCTCGTCTGGTGATTTGAATAACGACTGCAGGACTGGCGGTAATTCTGCTGTCCGGAGGTGTCCCTCGACCAGATCAATGGCATTCTCATCTGATCGCCCGAGAAATCGCTCTGCAAGGTATTTCAGCGCCTGGTGATCGGTGGCGAACTTCCCTGCTACAGATGGAGACAAAGCATCACTGGACTCTCTTTGCTCCATTTCTGTCACCCACGGTCCCTCCTCGGGATCACCAGGTAACTCACAGGCTGTTTGCTCGCAATGTTGGAGCAAGGCAGCCTCGCCGTCGACAGCTTCGCCACAGTCTGGACAGTTGTCTGGCTCCTCTGGTGGCCGCACCAACTCGTAGATCAACTGTAACTGGCTGGCGATTTCTTGTTCGGACAACTCTCGCCGGTCAGTGTTCTCTGTAAGCGATTTCCACGCTGCATCCAAGTCGTCCGCGTCTATGATTTTGCAGGGAATCGTCTCGTAGCCTGCTTCCATCGCTGCGTGATACCGACGCGAACCAGCGACAATGGCGTACGCAGGGTTACTTTCACTGTCATGGTTGGAGGCAGCACTCCCGCTAATCTCGGACGCATCGAGCGATCGGACGATAATATCTTGAAGAAGGCCCTCCGAGTCGACCGACTCTGCAAGTTGTCGATCTGGTTCATCACCCACCCATGCTTGGTCACGAGACTGGACCGGATCAACCGTCAGTTGTTCAGCAGGGAGTTCTGTTCGCTGCATCATTCGTTACCCCCAGCGAGTTCTCCCATGTCTCTGATGACCTGTTGCCAGCCTACTTGTTCGAGTGTGACTGCGATGTCCTCTCCATCGTTAGCGTCGATGGCGACTTCTGCTAGAAAACTTTCTGTTTCGGTGGAAAGTTTGTCCTGAATCTCTGCGACGGCGTCGTTGTAGTCCTCGTAGACCGTAACGTCGTCAGCAACCGTCACGTAGAACCCTTCGTCGTCGACATCCACGGTGAACTGAGTCCCAGTCATTAGTCTTCACCACTCGGACTTTCCGCTCTGTTAGCCGCTGTAGACGGAGTTCCGCCTTCGAGTTCACCCTCACGAATCTCGAGAACTTGATCATCTGTGACTTCGTAGGGTTTGATCATCCCGTACGCGTCTGGGAGGATATGTTGGTTGATGCGAATGGCCAGCTGTGCCGGCGTTTTTGGGCGGATATCTTCTGGACCACCCCATGAGAGGTACTGGCCATCCGTCTGTTCTTGATACTTCGTGGCCGTCTCGACGACTGATCGCAGGTTGAGGTTGGTGATGTTGAACCCAAGTTCGCTGTAGAGACCCCGGTCGGCATTCTGTCGTTTCGTTCGTTCCCGAACTGGTGGCTCCGCGGGATCAGCAACGAATGTGAGGTCGAATTCGGGAGTTTGTGCAGGTGTGACCTCTTCTAAGCGTTCCTCAATCACACGGAGAGTCATCGATGTGACTGTGAGATCTGGCTCGACGGAGATCTTCTCCGAATTCAACACAGCCTCGATTTCATCGATGATCTGTTCACGGGCACCACTCGTCAGTGGATTCGATGGCTTTCCGTTACTCGTGAGTTGCTGATAATCCAGTTCCAGCCCGTGATGGGTGCGCTGCTCGCGAGTAACACCGTACTTGCGAAGTTCCTCCGCGATGGTGCCGTTAGTCGTCTCCACACTGCCGTTTGCAGTGATACTGACAATGTTTTCCCCGAAGTCGTCGAAGACGGTGCGGAGGGAACTGGTCAGTAGTGATGGAATCTGCGCAGTTTGAGTGTAACCGTGGGGGATCTCGGTACTACTCACCATCGTTGACCCCCCTGCTTTCGGTTGGTTATTGGTAGCTGTCCGTCAATCGTTCCGGAGGTTTCATCTCCGGGGAGCGTTCTAGGTCTCATTGCTCTGTAGTCCTCTGCAGAGCTCGGTTGAGGGTGTTGCAGCACCCTTGGCCTTTAGCTGGTTCAATTCTCCCGAGCTCGTTTGGGCATAGCCCTCCCTAGCATATAAATGTATGCAAAGCATACTATTATATAATGTATGCTCGTTGGGCGGTCTGGGTATATGCTTACTATTATACCATCTACACTCGAAATTCAGTGCATGAGCGATACGTCGATCCGTGTGAGCGAGGAACTCGCCGATGAGTTACATGATCGGAAAAATAGGGGTGATAGCTATGAAGATGTCATTTGGCGACTCGTCGAAAAAGCAGATGCTTACGAAGCAGAGGATGACAGATAGTCTGGAAAAGGCGATATGAGTGAATTCAGGGTGGATTTGATTGAGAATTGAGTCGTGATGGATCATCTCTGCCCAAAGCTGCCAGCCAACGTTTTAACACCGCA
>LKMJ01003552.1_pt1 | contig 14534 bp, 15 predicted proteins | sample 643391 | NCBI WGS metagenome assembly LKMJ01 (sample SAMN04112250, study PRJNA286221) | soda lake metagenome | biome: soda lake; feature: Kulunda Steppe; material: water; isolation source: sample PL-Br10 brine of Picturesque Lake | place: Russia: Kulunda steppe | collected 2010-07
CCACCAGTGCCTGTCACCGTTGTCCGGAGCGCAGCCCAGACAGACTGGCTGCGCTCAAGTTGCTGGTGGTACCGCTGGCTTACGTGGATGCTGTAGGCCACACCCAGACCGATCGTGAGACTCGTAATCGTTCCAGTGATGGCATTGAAGCTGATCCCGAGGACGTACATCGTACCGACGACCCAGGTCAACGCCAGTACCACCGGTGTCGTGGTAACGATTCCAAGAGTCGCACTCCCGGCGGTAACCCGCGAGATGGCGGTCAAAAAGACCATCACGGAAAGCAACGTGAGCAACAGACTCTGGACTACGGTATCCAGAATCTCCTGTTCGACAATGTGATAGAGCACCGTCTGCTCGCCGGTAGCAGTCGCCGTTAGCTCATCAGTTTCAATTGCGTCCGCAACTGCTCGCAACTCGTCAGTCACGTCCCCACGGGTCGTCTCACCACCCGCGAAGGTGACGATCCGGGCAGACTCGTACTCTCCTTGCTCGGTGCGATGGATGACGTCGGCTGCGATTTCCTGGTCAGCCTCGAATAGCGCATCGTAGACTCCCTCGATATTGCGGTCTGGCACACCATCGCCGGTGGTGTCCGCTTTGGCGAATGTCTCGTTGAAAGACTCGTTCGTCGCTGCAACTTGTTCCATCGCCGAAAGCGGTCCACGAACCGCCGGCTCGCCGTTCGGAAGCGATCCAACCGTCGAGGTGTTTGCTACCTTCATTTCTCCCTCGTCGGCCTGCTGCAAGAACTGTTCGCTGGTTGGATCACCTTCGAGGAGGAGTTGAGAACGCATCTCCTGTCGCAAGAACGTCTCGTCGAGGTAGTCGATGATTCCCGCTGCGGTGTACTCGCCGGGTTCCATCGAGGCAGGGAGTTGCTCTGTCCAGCCGGGTGGCTCCTCGGCCATGAACTCATCAGTATCGAAGGAGGTATCGACCTGCGTTCCGCCGTAGACGCCACCAGCACTCACCACGACGACCACGAGAACGACCAGCAAAGGAGCGCGTCGAGCGAGGAATTCGCCGGTTTGCATGACCGATTCGAGCCGGCCAGTCGTTCCGAACGCCCGCCTGTTGCGGTCGAATCCGCGTGCTTCGAGGGCACTGTCGATTTCGATTTTCAGCGCCGGGACGAGCACACCGAAGATGACCAACGCAGCAGTGATTCCAACGGCGTTGACGATACCGAACTGCTGGATTGGCTCCATCGGGCTGACAACATTCGAAAGGAAGCCAACGGCAGCCGTCACCGTGACGAGTGTGAGTGCAAACCCGACGCCAACGAGTCCCGCAAGCATCGCCCCCTCGACATCCCGGTCAGCGTCGCTACGCGCTTCGCGCCCACGCATGAAGACGTGTATTGCATAATCAATCGAGAGCCCGATCAACAGAACCGGCACGGCGATAAAGATCTGTCCGAACTCGATACCGGCCAGTCCCATGAATCCGAACGTCCAGACGAGAACGGCGAAAATTCCGAACAGCCCCAGCGCGATATCGACCGGGTCACGGTATGCAACTATCAGTACAGACAACACGAACAACAACGCCAGTGGACCAACGACGGCCATGCTATCTTGCATCGACGAATCGATTTCATCGGCAGTGATGCCGTGACCGAAGACGATGTACTCGTCAGGATGCTCCGACCCAACGGCACGCATCTCGAACTGCGCGCCGATGATCGCCTCGGGTGCGCCATCCGGCGCGACGAACTCACCATCTGTATCGAGCCTGACCGTCATCGTCGTCGCATTCGCCTGTGTCCCGCCCGGCTCGTATGCAGTCGGCATGAGCGCCAGTAGCTGCTCGTTTTCGCTTTCGAGCACCGATTCGACCTGCGTTTCGACCGCTCTATCGCTCATCGATTCGAGTTGCTCGCGCTGCTCGTCGAGTGTGGGATCGAGGCCCGCTTCGAGTTCGACTTGCATCTCGTGTAGCTTTTCGTACTCGTCGGCGAGGACACCCTGTGTACCGCGTTCGTAGGCGTCTTCAGTCGCTGATTCGGTCTCAGCAGTTTGCAAAGCCGTAGCTGCCTCCTCGAACACCTCGAAGTGGTCATCAGCGAGTTCAACTGGCGCATTCGCTCGGACCTGTTCGAACTCATCGCTTGCACCCGCGCTGTCGTTCGCTTGTATCCGGTCGAGTGCTGCAGTAAGCTCCTGTTCGGTCTCGTTTAGTTCCTGTTCACGCTGCTCGATTGCCTCGACGCGGTCTTGCTGTATACTCGCCGTTGCGACGGCATTTGCAACACCGGTCATCGGCTCATCGGCCAGTGTCGAATTGACCGTCTCGGTTGCCTGCAGATCTTGCTGGAATTCGAGGGCCCGAATCATCGTCTCCCGGTCGAGCACATTCTCATCTTGCATCACGACCTGCGTCGTCGTCGTATTCTCCTCGACCTCGAAGCTCTCCTCGATGTAATCGAGCTTCTCTGCTTCTGTACTCTCGGTCTGGAACTCATCAACGGATGTCGTCTCCTCGAGGAGTGTTGCACCAGCACCGAACCCGGCCGTCAATACCAACAACAGCACGATAGCAAGCCGCCTGTGTGCGAACAGCCGGTGGACAAACTGCTCGGTATTCATTGTGGAGTCACCGTCCGTGCCGAACGAACGTTCGGTCGCATATTCGAACGAACGTTCGGTTGGTATAAAAATTCAGGGGGTCTGTTTCGCAGTTAGCAAAAAGAGAAGAGCGGTTTATATCCAGACCGACCGAACAGTCGGTTAGTATGGGTATCCCGCCGGAGCCGTTCGTCGAGCCAGCAACGAGCAAAGAGAAGATTTTCCGTGCCACGTATCTCGCACAGACCGAACACGGGGTGGAGGGGCTGTCGATACAGCGGATCGCCGATCAGGCAGACCTGAGCAAGTCGACGATCTACCACCATTTCGATGATAAAGACGAGTTGATGATGGAGTATGGAAAGCGGGTTCTCGAATGGTACATCGACCAGATTCTGTTCAAGCCAGAGGAGAGTGCCATCGAGAATCTCGAACGGTCGCTCGATCTGGTCTTTCTCGAAGAAACAGATGATGGGATCAACCTCGATGATATCCGCCCCCAGGGGCTCGATTGTGTCTATCTAAGCCTTCGCATGCAAGCGTCGCGCGATCCGGAAATGCGGGAGTATTTCGATGCTATCGACGAACTTGCCAGAGAACGGCTCGAAGCATTGATTGATCGTGGAATCGAGGAAGGCTCACTCGAAGAGACTGATTCGAAGCAGGTCGCAGCCGTCCTCTATCTATTCACCGAGGGTGGTTTGCTATTTCGTTCGACTGAAACGGACACCGAGTGGCTCCAACTCGTCAGGGCGATGCTCGATGAGTATCTCGCTGATCTCAAAGTCGACGCCTGATTGAAGGAGAGACTTACCGTATTCGGATAGCGAGTTGATTTCGTCGGAGGTAACTGGGAAGCCTGCTAGCAAAGACAGTAGTGTCATAGCACAGTCAGTCAGACAGTATGAGCAGCCGGATGTCACACAGCAGATTTAGGAATCTCGTAACTAAGCGGTGTGCTCGTGTTGCTTTCGAATGGATAGAGAATGAGTGACACAGCCGACCTGACTCACATAATAGTCACTGCACACGCGAAGCCGGCACTGACGGTCGAACCGGTCGATTCGAAACTCGAAAGGCTCCGGGCACTCGAAACGGCTGGCCGGATTGACGAAGTGGCCGTCAACTCCTGGCCACAGACAGTAGACATCACGTCCGAGAAAAGCGATGAGACCGACTATCCGAAAGAGGCAGTTGCGACGTACCGGCGAATCCGGCAGTGGGCCAACTCACACGGGGTCGCTGTCGACCCGTATTTCGAGCGGGAGCTTCGGATTGACGATCCGCTGGGCGAGTTACGGACGATTCGGCAGTTGCCGGCGATGACACTCGAAATCTCGGTCAAGGGACGGATCGTCGGTGCGTTTCCCCACACCGATGGCGAACACGAGTATACCGTGGCTGATGCAATTGCTGCACTCGAAACGGGATCGCTGACGTTCGCACGAACAGTCGACGACCACCACTGCTGTCCGGACTGTGGTGACGAACTCGCCTCTGTGCTTGGTATCGACCTTTGCCGGGAGTGTGGCTGGGATAGCTATCACAAACGAAACGCACCCGTTGTTCCGACGAAATAAGTTGTCGCTACCAGGTCAGTCCTTCGTAGGTAATGCCATCACGGCGGGTGATAATCCGGCGACCATCGACGACGACAGGCTGTTCCATCTCGTCGAAGGCCTCATCGAGTGTCGCAAATTCGTCCCAGTCCGTCACGACGACCGCACCGGTTGCACCCGCAAGTGCCTCCTGGGCGCTTTCTGCGTACTCGATATCGGGGAAGCGGTCGGCCATAACATCATTTGCGACCGGATCGTAGGCGACAACCTCCGCACCGCGAGCGTCCAGTCCCTCAATAACTGGGATTGCACGAGAGTTTCGGATATCGTCAGTGCCAGGTTTGAACGCGAGTCCGAGCACGGCCACCCGATTGCCGGATACGTCGACGTTGGAATCGAGCAAGTCGAGTAGCCGTTCGGGTTGCTCGTCGTTTACGGACACTGCTGCATCGAGCATCTTCGGCTCGTAGCCTGCTTCGCGGGCAGAATGGGTGATTGCTTTGATATCTTTTGGAAAGCAGCTTCCTCCCCATCCCACCCCACTCCGGAGGAATTGCTCGCCGATCCGGTCGTCCATGCCGATTGCGTCGGCGACTTCGTAGGCATCGACGCCAAACGCCTTGCAGATGTTTCCGAGGTCGTTGATGAGACTGACTTTCGCAGCGAGGAAGGAGTTGTTCGCGTACTTGATCATCTCCGCTTCCCGCCGGCCAGTCTCGACGACGGGGATATCCCAGTCAGCAACGATGGGTTCATACAGTTGTGCGAGCAAATCGAGCGCCCGTTTGTCTCCATCGGTCCCGATAACGATCTTGTCCGGCTCCATAAAATCCTCGACTGCCGATCCCTCGCGCTGGAACTCGGGGTTGACAGCCAGTCCGAACTCCTCGCCGTCGGTCTTGCCCGAGGCGGATTCGAGAATCGGCGCGAGTTCGTCTTCGGTCGTGCCGGGAATGACCGTGCTCTTGACGACGACGAGATGATACCCTTCTTTGTCACTGATCGCCTCACCGACGGATTCGACGCCTGCTTTCATCGCACGCAGGTCGATACTCCCATTGGCTTCGCTGGGTGTCGGGAGAGCCAGAATCGTCAGGTCAGTGTCGGTGATCCGGTCGTAGTCCGTACTCGCGGTGAGGCTTTTGCCCCCGTAGGCCGACACGAGTGCATCCAGTCCCGGTTCGTGAATTGGCGTCTCGCCGCTGTTGATTGCTTCGACAACTGATTCGTCGATATCGATATTGTAGACGTCGTGACCCATATCGGCAAGACAGGCCGCTACTGTCGTCCCGACATAGCCACTTCCCACGATACTGACACGCATTGCCCACAGATACCGTGTCCGTCCATTTCAGCGTTCGGATGAACGTCACTCGCCCCAGAGGTCATCACTGTCAGCGACTGGGAGTTCGACGACGAACACTGTGCCTCGTGGTTCATTGTCTTCGACCGAGACACTGCCCCCGTAGGTATCGACGAGCGACTGAACGAGATACAACCCGATTCCAGTCCCGTCACTGTGAAGTCCCTTCTCTCCCTTTCCGAAGATTTTAGCTTTCTGTTCATCCGGAACACCGGGGCCGTTGTCAGCAACTCGAACCTCGATGACATCGTCTGGTTCCCGTTTCGTTACCGAGACTGTGGCTGCTGGGTTCTCGTTGTCATTGTGCTGGACCGCATTTTTCAGCAAATTTCTAAAAACCGAACCGAGCATCTCGTTGCCAGTGACGGACACGTTGGGCAACGACCCCTCGACAGAAACAGTGGCATCAGGATAACTAGTCTGTGCCTCCTCCTGTTCATTCGAGATTACCGGAGCTAGCTTGATACTTTCATTTTCGATATCAGACTGGAGCATGACCTCGGCGAGGTCACGGGCAGTTTGCGTGAGTGCAACGGCATTAAACGCACTTGTCTGGACAGTCTGTAGATATTCCTTCCCTTCTTCGTCGGTGTGGTCTTCGAGCAGTTCCGTGTACGTGAGGACAAGCTGCAGGTCGTTGCGAATGTCGTGGCGCAACACCTGGTTCAAAATGTCGAGGTTGTCGCGTTGGTCTTTGAGCGTCTGTTCGTACGCTTTGCGCTCGGAGATATCCTGGATCGCACCGTCGAAGACGACCTCGCCATCGGTTTGAGTTACAACAGCGGTGACGCTACCCCAGATCCGCTCACCAGTCAGGGTCTCAAGTTCAAGTTCCTCGTTTTTTACCACTCCCTCTGCTGCTAGACGGTCGCTGAACTGTTTGCGAGCCGAAGGGTCGACATACAGCGAGCTAACCGGCTGCTCACGGAGGTGTGCTTTCGACTCTGCATCGAACATCTCGACCATCCCCTCGTTGACGAGAGTGAACCACCCATCCGAACCTGAAGTGTTCCGGTAGACCCCAAGGGGAAGGTTCTCGACCAATCGTTCATACCGTTCGAGAGTCCGTTCACGCTCTTGTTGGGCTGTGACATCCTGGAAAATACCCCGTAGTACTTGTTCTCCCTCTTCGGTCCGTGTGAGTTCGCCTCGGGCGCGTGTGTGTCGTGTTTCACCGTCTGCTCTGCAAAGACGAATATTATGGTCGTACCACTCGCCAGTTTCGACCGCTTGCTCGATGCTCTCCTGGATGATATCTCTATCGTCGGGATGATAAAACTCGACTGCGTTTTCAAACGTCGGTTCGAACGATTCATCGACATCGTAGATTTCGTATACACCCTCGGACCACCACAGTTTGTCATCACCAGGGTGGTACTCCCAGATACCGATGTCGGCAATCTCCTGAACACGCTCGAAAAGAAACTCCTTGCGCTCAAGTTCGCGTTCCCGTGCTTTGCGCTCGGTGATATCGCGACTCAACGCAATGAACTGCGTCTCACCGCTGAACTCGATTTTGTTGATCCAGACCTCAACTGGGAACGTAGTCCCGTCTTTCCGGCGGTGAACGCCCTCGATAGCATGTTGCTCTTGGAAGCCTGCATCCTCCCAGAACGAGAGGAGTTCTTCCCGTTCGTGACCGACCTCAAAGTCTGTGACGTTCATCGAGAGAAGTTCCTCCCGTGAGTAACCGAGCATCTCGACCGATTGCCCGTTGACACCGATGACATCGCCATCCGAATCGTGGATTGTCACAGCGTCAGGCGATTCTTCGAAAAGTACCCGGAGACGCTCGCGGCTTTTCACCAGTTCCCGCTGACGCCGTTTCCGGTCAGTGATATCTGCCTGGACGGCGACGAAGCCGGTGATTTCGCCCTCATCGGTAGTTACCGGGGAAATCGTCTGATGGGCATCGTACAGGCTGCCGTCTTTGCACCTGTTCGTGATTTCTTCCTCCCAGCGATCTCCCGCTGTGATCGTTTGCCAGAGCGTTTCGTAGTACTGGTCGGACATCTCGCCGGAGTTGAGGATGGCAGGCGTCGAACCGACCGCATCCTCCTCTGTGTAGCCCGTAAGCTCCTCGAATCCAGGGTTAACGTACTCAATTTCTCCCTCTCCGTCGGTCAGATAGACTGCGTGGCCGGTTGCTTCGATTGCCTGCTTGAAACGGCGAAGACGGTGCTTACGTTGTCGGTGCTGCGTAATCTCGTAGAATTGGCAGTGGATCCGCTGGTTCTCGCTGTCGGAACCCTCGACTCGACACACAACGGAGACGGCGACCAAGCTGTCATCAGCACAGCGAATTTCGAGTTCGGACGCATCCTCGCGTGATAACGTATCAGAGCCTGTTAAGAGGCTCTCAAATTTCGACTGCGAGTCGGAGGTGAGAATTGAACTGAACTCTTTTCTTTCGGTTTCGGCCTTCTCGTAGCCAAGCAACTCAAGCCAGGCGTCGTTGACAGCTCGGATTCGCCCTTCATCATCAACGATCTGGTACGGGAGGGGAATAGACTCGAACGGGACCCTTACAGTACCATCGTCAGCATCACCCGGAGCTGCTTCATGTTTGTTGATGGTTTCTGGTGGATGATCAGCATCCCTGTTCCTCCCTGGTGCCATACTGGCGCATCAGTTGTCCTCGGTTAAAGCTTGTCTGGATGCAGACGAATTTGTCCACTTGTGATTGTGGTTATTGCGGTTATTTTCGCACACTGCGTCCCACGAACAGTTGTTTCAAGTGCGTTCACTCGCTGTTCGTATCGCTACGGCGGGAAATACCCCCAATTGTCACTACCACGAGTGGCCAACACGCCAGTACCTGAAAACGCCACAAATTGTTTCTTTGTCTGATACAGGAGTTGGTTTCCTATCACAGAGTAGAGATCGGTAAGAGGCAACTAAGACGCATGTGAACGGGTCTCAGCGTCGGAACGAAACGGGGTCTTTTTAAGGACGGATCAGCGAATAATCGCTACAGTCTAGTGGCGCGACGTGGAAGCGTTACGGCATGACAAAGAGCATACTCGTGCCGTCGTCGCTCGCCCGGGAAGCCGAAGACAAACGCGAGGCAACTCGCAAAATTGGCTACGTGGCCCGCGCGGCCACGATTTTCCGAATCGACCGTCTCACGGTCTATCCGGACCCCACAGGCGAGGAAAAATACGGCGACGGGTTCGTTGCAACCGTCTTACGGTACGCCGCGACACCTCCCGATCTCCGAAAGGAGCTCTGGGAGAAGCGGGACGAACTGGAGTATGCTGGTGTCTTGCCGCCGCTCCGCGCGCGTTCACAGACCGGCTCCGGATCGGAGGGTTCGGGGTCGTTAAGACAGGGAATCGTGACGAAGGCCGGAACTGATGGGCGCGTCCGGGTCAATTGCGGAATGCAACACCCGATCTCCCTTCCCGTCCCCACTGGGATGCAAGTACGGGAAGGAGAGCGTGTCGCCGTCAGAGTCTCTTCGCGAGAGCCAATCCGAGCAAAACTCGTCGACACCTCACTCACGGGGTATCACGTCGACCGCTCGGAGATCGATACGGCAGTCGACCGCTCGAATGCAGGACTCACTATTGCCGCCTCGCGGTATGGTAAGTCGCTTGCGCCGGGTCGCCTCGACGACATCGCACGCCAGTGTCACACAGCGGGTGTGAACACAGTCGATGGCGAGGCTGACTCGGAGACCGAGCACGCCTATACAGTCGCGTTCGGTGCACCCGAGCGTGGATTGCCAGAAATCCTGGGCACAACGCCCGAGGAGATTCGCGAAGACGGCTGTAAAGAGACTGGAGGGTTCGACCTCTGGCTGAATACGGTTCCGAACCAGGGCAGCCAGGTCGTCCGCACCGAAGAAGCGGTGTTCGCGACACTTGCCTGCCTGAACCTCATGGAGTGAAACGCCATGCCACAACCAGAACGACCACGAAAAGGTTCGATGGGCTTCAGCCCGCGCAAGCGAGCGTCCAGTGAGACGCCTCGTTTCAACAGCTGGCCGGATGACGAAGGTCAGCCGGCACTACAAGGGTTTGCTGGCTACAAAGCCGGCATGACACACGTCGTGATGATCAACGACGAACCCGACTCCCCACGCCAGGGGATGGAACAGACCGTGCCGGTGACCGTCGTCGAGACGCCACCGATGCGGGTTGTCGCGCTTCGAGCCTACGAGAAGACGCCATACGGGAAGCGACCGCTGACTGAGGTCTGGGCCGAGGAGTTCCATCCGGAACTCGACCGGACGCTCGACCTTCCAGAAGAAAACAGCGGTGCTTCCGAGGAACAGATTTACGACGCACTTGAAGATGGGAACCTTGCGGACGTGCGTGCAATTACGCACACAGTTCCCGACGACGTTTCCGGTGTGCCAAAGAAGAAACCTGACGTGATGGAGACGCGAATCGGCGGCGGTTCGCTCGAAGACCGCGTCGAGTACGGACTCGAACTCGTCGGCGACAGCGAATACGCTGTCAACGACGTGTTCCGTGCCGGCGAGTATGCAGACGTTGCAGGCATCACGAAAGGCAAAGGCACACAGGGCCCAGTCAAGCGCTGGGGCGTCCAGAAACGCAAAGGGAAACACGCCCGCCAGGGATGGCGGCGACGGATCGGTAACCTTGGTCCGTGGAATCCCTCCCGGGTGCGCTCGACAGTCCCACAGCAGGGACAGACGGGCTATCACCAGCGCACCGAACTCAACAAACGCCTGATCGACATCGGCGAAGAAGAGGATCCAACCGTCGAGGGTGGATTCATCGACTACGGCGAAGTCGAAAACGAGTACACACTCGTGAAAGGCTCGGTGCCCGGGCCGGACAAACGACTCGTCCGATTGCGCCCCGCAGTGCGTCCGAACGACCAGCCGCGCCTCGACCCAGAGGTGCGCTACGTTTCGACAGCATCGAATCAGGGATAAGCTATGCAGGTATCAGTACGCACAACCGAGGGCGAAACCGACGGGGAGGTAGAACTTCCCGACGTTTTCGAAAGCGAGTACCGCCCGGATCTCATCCGGAAAGCGGTGCTTGCAGCACAGGCAAACAGAAAACAGGACTACGGCGCAGACGAGTACGCGGGCATGCGCACCCCTGCCGAATCGTTCGGGAGTGGTCGCGGACAGGCCCACGTACCACGCGAAGGCGGCAAAGGCCGACGTGTCCCACAGACCGTCGGTGGCCGTCCCGCACACCCGCCAAAAGCCGAAAAAGACCGCTCTGTCGATATCAACGACAAAGAGCGGAAACTCGCCGTTCGCTCGGCAATCGCAGCGACGGCTGATGAGGAACTCGTCACAGAACGCGGCCACGCCTTCGATGACGATGTTACACTCCCAGTCGTCGTCTCAGACGAGTTCGAAGAGGTCAAGAAGACGAAAGAAGCAGCCGCGATGCTCGAAGAACTCGGTCTTCACGCCGATATCGAGCGCGCAGACGAGACAACAGTCAAGGCCGGACAGGGGAAACTCCGTGGCCGGAAATACCGACGACCGAAGTCGGTCCTTTTCGTCACGAGCGAGGAACCATCGCGTGCAGCGCGAAACCTCGCCGGCGCAGATGTGACGACCGCCGCCGAAGTGAACGCAGAAGACCTCGCACCCGGCACACAGGCAGGTCGACTGACCGTCTGGACAGAAAGCGCTGTCGAGGAGGTGGCTGACCGATGATGGACACAATCCTCCATCCACACGTCACCGAGAAGACCGTCGACAAGATGGACTTCGAGAACAAGATGGTGTTCATCTGCCAGCCAGAAGCGACAAAAGACGAAATCGTCGACGAGGTCGAAGAACAGTTCGACCTGAACACGACGAGCATCAACACGATGGTCACCTCGAAAGGCCAGAAAAAGGCAGAGATTACACTCGCAGACGAACACGACGCCCAGGAAGTGGCGTCACGAATCGGGGTGTTCTAAGCATGGGACGACGCATTCGCGGACAACGGCGCGGACGTGGCGGTTCCACATTCCGTGCACCATCGCATCGATACAAAGCCAACATGGACCACCGGAAGGTCGAAGACGCAGATGTCGTAAGCGGCGAGGTCGTCGGCATCGAACACGACCCAGCCCGCAGCGCACCTGTTGCGGACGTCGAGTTCGAAGATGGCGACCGCCGGTTGGTGCTTGCCCCCGAGGGCATTACAGTTGGCGAGGAGATTCAGATCGGCGTCTCGGCAGCAATCGAGCCGGGTAACACACTTCCACTCGCAGAGATTCCGGAAGGTGTTCCTGTCTGTAACGTCGAGGCAAAGCCCGGTGACGGTGGGAAATTCGCCCGCGCATCGGGAGTCAATGCGACGCTTATGACCCACGACCGCAACGTCGCGGTCGTGCAGTTGCCAAGTGACGAAGTCAAACGACTGGACCCACAGTGCCGGGCGACAATCGGTGTCGTCGCAGGCGGTGGCCGAACGGAAAAACCAGTCGTCAAAGCAGGGAAAAAATACCACAAAGTCAAATCCCGCGGGACCGTCTGGCCCCGGGTGCGTGGCGTTGCGATGAATGCCGTCGACCACCCATTCGGTGGCGGTGGCCGCCAGCACCCCGGTAAGCCGAAAAGTATCTCGCGCAATGCCCCGCCGGGGCGGAAAGTCGGGGATATTGCCTCGAAACGCACCGGGCGAGGTGGTGAAAAATGAGTTCGGATTACCAGATTGGCCACGAAGGCGAGTTTACCTACCGTGGTCACACGCTCGATGAGTTGCAGGAGATGGACCTCGACGAAGTCGCGGAACTGCTTCCCGCACGCCAGCGGCGAACTATCAAACGCGGTCTGTCCGTCGAGCACGAGAAACTGCTCGAAGCGACACGCGAAGCAGGCGAAGAACAGACAGCGAACAACCCGATTCGCACACACCTCCGAGACATGCCGATTGTCCCGGAGATGGTCGGGTTGACTTTCGCCGTCCACAACGGACAGAGCTTCGAGCGCGTAAAAGTCGAGCCGGAGATGCTCGGTCACTACCTGGGTGAGTTCCAGCTTACCCGAACGTCGGTCGAGCACGGACAGGCCGGCATTGGAGCGACACGCTCCTCGAAGTTCGTACCCCTCAAATAAACTATGGGAATTAGCTATTCAGTCGATGCCGACCCGGACACGACGGCAAAAGCGATGCTTCGGGAGCGGCACGTAAGTCACAAGCACAGCAAGGCCATAGCCCGTGAGATCAAGGGGATGACAGCCGGTGAAGCCGTCGAGTATCTCGAAGGCGTCATCGAGGGCGAGAACGCCGTTCCCTTCCGACAACACAACTCGGGTGTTGGCCACAAAAAAGGAATCGACGGCTGGGATGCCGGTCGATTCCCAGAGAAAGCAAGTGAGGCCTTCCTCGACTTGCTCGAAAACGCAATCGGCAACGCCGAGCATCAGGGCTTCGATGGCGAGTCGATGGAGATTATGCACGTTGCAGCCCACAAAGTCGGCGAGAGTCGCGGCCGCAAGCCCCGCGCGATGGGGCGTGCAAGCCCGTGGAACACGCCGGAAGTCGATGTGGAACTCATCCTCGAAGAAGTAGAGGAGGGTGATGAATAATGGCGGATGAACTCCAGTTCATCGAAAACGGCATCCAGCGGACACAGATCGACGAGTTCTTCCAGGAAGAACTCGGCCGTGCCGGCTACGGCGGCATGGAGATCGCAAAGACGCCGATGGGTACCCAGATCGTCCTGAAAGCCGAAAAGCCAGGAATGGTGATCGGCAAGGGCGGAAAGAACATTCGGAAGATCACCAGCACGCTCGAAAACGACTTCGGGCTCGAAGATCCACAGGTCGACGTTCAGGAGGTCGAAGAACCCGACCTGAACGCCCGGATCGTCGCAGATCGACTCGCAAACGCCCTCGAACGGGGCTGGTACTTCCGGAAAGCCGGTCACACGACCATTGACCGGATTATGGAATCCGGTGCACTCGGTGCAGAGATCGTCCTCTCCGGGAAGGTCACGGGCGCACGCTCACGCGTTGAGAAGTTCAACCGTGGCTACATCAAACACAACGGTGAACCCGCAGAGGAGATCGTCGATCACGGAATCGGCACGGCAGTAGTTCAGCTTGGCACCATCGGTGTTCAGGTGAAGATCATTCCACCGGATGCCGAACTGCCCGATGACTTCGAGGTCTACGAAGATAGACAGGTCGAAGATTACATCGCAGACGACGACGGTGTCGACGAACTGCTCTCTGGCGAACCGGAAGAAGCCGAAGCGACCGACGCTGAGCCGGAAGCCGACGCAGAACCTGACGAAACAGAAAGCGAGGAAGAAGTCGACGAAGACGAGGAAGTAATCGAAGAAGCCGGAGAGTTCGACGATCCAGACCTGCCGGATGAATCCGACGTCGAGGAGGAACTCGACGACCTCGATGCGGCAGTCGAAGAAGAACTCGACGAGGAAACCGAAGAAGAAGCCGAACAGCTCATGGACGAAATGGAAGCCGAAGGTGATGAGCAATGACGATCATCCACCCAATCGAGATTCGTGACATGACACCAGGAGAGCGCCAGTCAGAGCTCGAAGGCCTGGAAACAGAACTGCTGAACGCTGTGTCGGCGAAAGCTGCCGGTGCCCAGCCGGAAAACCCCGGCCGGATCAAAGAACTCCGGCGGGCAATTGCGCGGATCAAGACGATCCAGACCGAAGAAGGCGACTTCGAAGGCGGCGATACACCGGAGTATCTCGAGGAGGAGGCATAGATGGCACTCACACCGGAGACGTTGGCTCGTCACGAACTCATCGGGCTCGATGTCCGCGTCGTTGCAGCATCGAACCCAGACCTGATCGGTCTCGAAGGTGAAGTCGTGACAGAAACGACGAGAACACTCGGAGTCGAATGCGACAGTCGCGTTCGACACGTGTCGAAAGAGGCGGCCACGTTCGAGTGGACGCTACCCTCCGGGGAGGTCGTTGAGACCGCCGGCGAGGCGTTGCTCGCACGACCAGCACGCCGCACAGAACATAGAGGTGATTCGAAATGGCGATAGGATTAGACGTAACGAAACCACCAGAACCAGAGAATCCAGAAGAGTACGACTACGAGACGTGTCCGTTCTACGG
>LKMJ01003553.1_pt1 | contig 14533 bp, 5 predicted proteins | sample 643391 | NCBI WGS metagenome assembly LKMJ01 (sample SAMN04112250, study PRJNA286221) | soda lake metagenome | biome: soda lake; feature: Kulunda Steppe; material: water; isolation source: sample PL-Br10 brine of Picturesque Lake | place: Russia: Kulunda steppe | collected 2010-07
AAAAAGTCTTCATTCGGAATTCGTCGGCAAGGAGGTAACTGGGTTGGATGGGGTTTTGGTGATCTGTTCGCAGCTCTAGAACAACCTACCAAACGTTACGGACAAACTGAATTTACTAATTTGACTCGTGAAGAAATTGGATTAGTTTTCCGTGTTGGTAGTGATTATGTTGTTATTCGGGGGCGACATATACCAGAAGATGAAATGATTGGGAACGTTCATTTAGATGTTCTGGTAGATGGCTGTCCAACGTCAATTAACAGCACATTAGAAGCTGTTCTCGGTGAGTTTGGTGCTGAGATGGTCAATGCGACAGAATTAAGTGGTGCATATCACACCGGATTAACTCATGAAGCATTTCCAGTAGATCCCATAGGTAATACAACATATTCTGATAAATCAAATATATGGATTGATAAAATTATGATAGAAAACCCGTTTAGAACTGGAAAATTGACTATTGATGTAGCAGGTGTTGATTCCCCCGAAAAATTGGTAGTTCACTTATCACATCACATAATAAAAAACGAGGATACATCCACTGATTATTGGGTTGAGAATTATAGTGTGACGGTTAACGGTATTATTAACATCTCAATGTCAGGGAATTGGGAGAATACTGAACAAACAAAATAATATATTATTGTCTATTTCAGAGGTTTGAAAAACGAGTAGGTCATAGTGAGTGGTGATCATGGCACTCGAAGAACTGCTCAGAGAAATGCTAGACGTAGATTGTGATGAGGTTTGAGAGAACGAACGCATCCCAACACCCGTGCGGGTGCATAGGGTGCAGCTTCATTCGATGGGATTACCAGTACCGTCGCTGTCTTGGAGTTACTCGGTGATGATCGATCTCACGGTACAGTCTGGAGCTAGACACACGATCTTGCCAAAGCACGGGCAGAACCGCCGACGGCTACCGTCGCGGGTCGCCGTTGAAAAACAGATCGACCTATATAACCGCCGCGAGAACCGATCCCGCGGCGGCATTCCTGCATCGACTCACCGAGAAGCATGAGTTTTCAGACGCCGAGTTTCTGGTGGATGGTAGCGGTATCTGACCGCGCTGTTTCGACACGGTTTGAATGATCAAATTAACCACAGATAACGGAAACACATTGAAAAGTGGTTCCAGACAGTGGCGATGTGAATGAACTGTTTTATACGTTTTGGCAGGGAAATCAATCCAGTGCTCGTCGTCCTGCTAAGAAAGTACTCAATTAGACAGTGCCGTACAGTCTATTTTGGAACAATTTTGAAAAAATGATAGAATTAAATTAATTCTCTTATTTTCGACGGCGAGCGCGTCATACGTGACGCGCATCGCCGTTTCCTGATCGACTCGTAGGGACACCATCTCTGTAGTGTTGCCTAGACTTTAACACTCATTTCGTCCATCACTTTTTTACCCTCTGCGTTCCGAATTAACGAACTAGCGATTTCACCGGTCACCTTCCCCAGCAGTGGGGGAACAGAATTTCCGATTTGCTGGAGCATCCGAAACTCGGAAACGCCGAGTACAAAACCATCATGGAAAGACTGGAGACGCATCGCTTCACGGACTGTGATCCAGCGGTCTTCTTTGGGATGGACCCACTCAGAGAGGTCACGGTGCATCTGTGCAAGTAAAGTATGGCTGGGCTCATTGAGGGGGAGTCGCCGGTATTTTTCAGGCCGGGAACCGTTCCACAGATTATCCGGAATCTCGTCGGCATTGCCACCGGGGCTAAGGTACTCAATACGTTCACGCCGTTTGTCGGTGATATCCTTGGTGTGGTGGTTATGTAGGAGCTTGGGGTCTCTATTCCGGATCGATCGCTCAAATTTGTCATCAACAGAGTAAAGATCTCCGGTACAGTCACGTCTCATTTCCCGTTGGTAGTCAGTGGGATCCTCACAGTAGGGATATGGCATCGTCTTATCACTTTCTACGACACCTGCGGGAAGATCGCTGATGGCTTCCCACACTCCAACAGTACAGTCCACTTTTTTCTTATCAGCCAAAACTCTGACCATCTGGTTAAGTTCATAATCCAAAGAAAGGTCATCCCGAATACCGAAATAAAATGCTCGTTCACGATTCTGCGGAACCCCGTAGTCGTCAGCGTGCAAGTTGATACGGGTTATATTGCTGTACCCGTTTTTTTTGAATCCCCGAATAAGCTCTTTGTGGTAGTGCCCGTCACTGAGCTTGTGGATGTTTGGGACATTCTCCATCAAAACAAGCTTTGGTTTGTACTTCGCAGCTAGCTTGACGAAGACCTCAAACAGATCGTTCCGCTTGTCATCAAGATCGCGGGGGCCAATCTGGCTCACCCCTTGGCATGGAGGCCCACCGGCGAGAACGTCGATCTTGCCAATCTCAAAGCTTCCTTCTTTATTCATCCAGTCAGGTTCCAAGAGGTGCCGGACATCACCGTGATATATCGGTGTTTCCGGGAAGTTGCGCTTGTAGTTTGGGATGACAAATTTCGACTTATCGACAGCACCAACGATATCGAACCCAGCGGCTTCGAGACCTTCGTCAAGTCCCCCCATTCCGCTGAAGGTCGATAACACATTCATTGCATCAATAACCACGTGGCCGTGGCTTATAATTGATGTTTTATATATCTTGGCGTACGAATTATTATAATATTATAAAAATTCAAACAAATAATTAATACAATTAAAATATATTGTCTCTATGAAATCCAAAATTACATAATTGCGATGTGGCAATTACAGTAGAGCGGGCATCGTGACACAGAAAGTTCACCGACAGGCGATCTTTTTAACTACACAGAAGAGCGATTATTTGAGCCAAACGCCCTATCATTGGCTCCAATTATCACAGAGTGCGGTAGCTGATTTATATTCAGTAAAAAGTCTCTGTCTCGGGCCATGACCGGACAGTGTTTAGAAACTCAGCCACAGTAGCAGCCGCTGGTCCTTCCACGACAACCCCCATCTCAATTGCATCTTGTAAGCTATATGAGGTTAGATTGGCACTCCCAATATAAGCGCGCTCTCTATCGGCGATCAGCGCCTTTGCGTGAAGTCTTCCCTTTTCGCTGGCATAGGTATAAATAGTTAGGTTAGACGATGCAGTTGGCCCGCTATCTTGTGCAGTTTCAATAATCTCTTGGGCTGCTTCGGTAGCCCCGCTTTCCTCAGACCCTCGCGTGATAATGTCAACAGTAACTCCATCTCCAGCACGTGAGACGAGACGGCTAGCGAATTTCCGGACACCGAACTCATTAAAAAACGGTGTGGTGAGTGTGATCTGATCCTGAGCCGTTGCAACGAGCTGATGCAGTTGCTGGAGCAGGGGTGCCTCTCCAGGAGCCTGGCCCGGTGGCGTACTGGTGATGATCCTCACGTCATCAAGGGGCCCGTCCGCGAGCAGCCGCCGCTGCCGGCTCTCCAAACCAGAATCAACCTGCTGTAGGAACGAAGTCAGATACCGCAGGCGTTCCACGTGAACTTTTACTGCGTCCCTGGTCGGGGAAGGAAATGTAACGGCCTCATTCGCTGCAAACCAGTCCAGCAGCTTTGCCGCAGCTGTGTCCGTGATGTCGAATTCTTTGCATAGCTCGTCCGCGGTGACGACCCTCCGCCGTGCGCCAGCATATTGAAGGTAGAGACACACCTCATCTGGAACGATGCCGAGGCTGTGAATCTGTTCAAGAAATTCAGAGGTGCTCTGAAGAGAGAGGTCGTCACTGCCGCCGTCCGGAGTGTGGGTATGGTCAGTCACTTGTCCAGATTGCCGGTTGTACAGCCATTGTTAAAAAATCGCCTCCTAAATACGGCGTTAGGGGGGGAACCCACTCAGCTCCGCGTCCCCAGTAAGATCGTCCCAGTTGGCTTGCCAGTAGCCTTCGTACTCAACATCAGTGATCTGGTTACCGTACAGTGAGACTCTGGAGAGATTATCGTTGAAGTGCTGGCAACTCACTTCTCCAGTGTGGAGGCACGCGTGGCAGGCACCATCCCAGATATCCGCACACGTTGAGTCGTAGAAGCACTGTTCTCCGTCCCTGTAGGCACCACGGAGCCATTCCGTTAGGCGCTGCTCGGCCAGAGTGTACAGGCCGCCGGCGGTGTAGCTCTCGGTCTGCTTAGCGTAGATAGCGAACGACAGTGCCTCCGGGAATAAGTACTCGGCAAAGTTTGTCTCTTCAATCCCCGAGTACATCGAGGCGTTTTGCATACACAAGTGCGCAATGCTGTGCAAGAGCCTGTGAGAGAGGACTGTTGGCGCCGAGTACTGGCCGTTACTTACCTCAACATTTTCTGGCGTTTCAGCATCATCCTCATTGTGGCCCCGGATCTCGATGTCAGTATACGTGTCTACTGGCTCTAAGAGCTCATAGAGCTCAACACGGGCCTCTGACCGGTCCAGAGAGGTAAAATCAGGCAGGTCCTGCTGAAGGATATCGGTGTTATCAGCAATACTTCCGAGCCAGGCACCGACCTTTCTGGGGTCAAGCTTGACAATTAGGGCCTCTGTTTTCGAGCGTTTCGTGTAGATTGGCCGCACATGAGCACCATCCTCAAGCTCGACCATACTGAACAGCCTGATAGCGGGCTCAGGGTCATCATCGTCTTCGTCATCATCATCCGAGTTTTGATCCTCGTACGTTCGCCGGTACCCGTACGAGCAGGCAATGAGCGGGAATTCTGAAGTTACAGCCATTGCATCAATACCCATCTCTTCGCATAGGTCTGCAGCTCGAGTTCCATTGGCTGGAGTAATATCGCTGGCCCCCAGTGCCTCTTCCAACATCACATAGCTTCTGAGATTCGAGGAGATTGTAGTGTCATCTACCGCATCTGTCACGGTCCCGATTACCATTTCACGTTCGCCTCCCTCATCCAGATTAACATTATCTCGGATGACTTTCATTTCTTCATCTGAGAGGTCTTCCGGGTCGACCTGTAAGCTAGCGCCGCTTGCCTGCGCTAAGTCTTCAATTGAGTGTTCTTTTTTGTCAAACATATCAAAGAGGGATCCCAGAATCAGCGCATCAGCATCGTCGTCCGCGAGGCTAGCTGTGTGAACATCGAATTCACCGAGGTCGACCTGTGTCAGTGACTCCACCCTGTGGCTCTGCGAGGCTGAGTGAACAGATGGAATCATTTTCGTATCACACCGATCACAGGACCCGATCAGGCCGGTTCCAACGACTCGGTCATCGCATTCCTGGCAGACCCAGCGGAAGTTCTTGTACTGGTCTGGCTCGTCATTGAGTGTTATGTGATCATACCCGTGGTCGTCACGATTACACCCGGGGAAAGAAACAGATTGCGCATTAGAGCAGTTAGGACAGAGCATGACGTGGAGAATCTGGTACAGCCGCCCCCCACATTCCAGACAATTCCCGCCATGGTCAGCTAAGTCTCCAAGGTCCCATCCGCTAGACCCAGAGTAGTCATGGAGTTTTCCACAGGAGTTGCATGCAAAGATGCGGGGGAAAATCTCCGTGAACGCTTTGCCTGGCTTGACAAATGCGTAATTCCTCCTGTCCGGGGGCAGGTCGCCTCTGACACCCCCATCGTTCGCCTGGACCCGCTCGTAGATCTCTTCAAGGAGGTCTTCTCGGTTTGCGATACCGACTCGCTCGTCATTTTCTGGCTTGATGCTCGTAACCTTCTCAATAGTACTGTGCCTGGGGTGGCTGAAGGTGGCACCAGGCGCATACTTGAACATCACTTGGCTGAGCCCGCGCTTGATTTTCTTATTAGGTGCCATATTATATCACCTCGAGAACTCCTTCAGGGTCGCCTGTAAAGATCGGTATCTGCTCGTCCACCTCGCGTAGTGAGAGCATGAAGTGACCGGGGATAGCATCGACAACGCTATCGATATCATCATCACTTTCGATCACTGCGAACGTCTTCCGGACCATTTCGCGGATTTCATCCTCAAATGGGCACCTGCCAGTATCGGGGTGCTCGCCGTAAATCTCCATGAGGTCGTCTATCAGTGTCTGATCCTGAAGAAGGCCCATTTCCCGGAGCCGGGATATGTCTGAGGGTGAAGGATTATTCCCCAGGTACATGTCATCGTCCGCTGCCTCTAGCATGTCGTCGTAGTAGCGGATGTACAGTAGCGACATTAGGATACCAGGGAGACTATGCTCGATACTGAACTTCGACCACCGGTTGAGTGGTACAGGCTGGACCAGCCTGTCTTGGTACTCGTGGTACTTTTTGAAGTAGTGGAAGTGTGATCTGTCTCGAATTTTGATAGGATCGAAGACATCGAGCACAATACCGGGATACTTGCGCCCGACTCGGGAGGAGGCCTGGATGTACTCGGACATCTGCGGAGGGGCATTAAAGAACACCATCCAGTTGAGTGTATCCAGGTCGACCCCGTGGCTAATCGACTTTGTAGCGACGATGAGTTCGTCTATATCGGTGTGCGTATACTCTGGCGATTCACCAAGCTGCTCAAAGTCGTTCAGCAGGTCCTGTATTTCCCGGAAGTCAGTTCCACCTGTGATTTGAGCCCGGTCAACCACATCGAGCCCGTCGTTTCTGAGGTTCTTATTCACCTGGTTGTCAGCTGACTTGTAAACTCGGCCGCCTTCCGCACGCGAAATCACGTACGAGACCATCGTCAGATAGTGAGTTACTAGATTCTCGAACACGTCAGGATCATCGAGATTCTCGAAGTCGAAATCTGCCAGCCCAGAGCCGGGATCCTCTAGGTACTGCTTGAGTTTCGCCTGGTGACGGTAGAGGAGTAACATAATGGAGTTAATTTGCGAGCGATTCCAGGGAACGACACCGATGTAATACCGCTGTGTCTTGTCGTAATCCCGCCTCGCGTAGAACGTTTTCCGGTAGCTCGGGCCACGAGCAGGGAAGAGAATCGCATCCTGCTGATAGAGATGCTCGATTTGATTTTTATACTTTTGAATGGTTGCAGTCGCAGCCAGCTTCTTCGGGGGAAGATACTGTAGTTCGCGTTCCTTGCAGGCCCACTCGAGATGTTTCTCGTAGGCCGCATAGTAGTGGCTCTCGAAGGTCCCCAGGTCCTCGTTTATCAGGTGCAATTCGTCTTGGATTGTTAGTGTAGGCGCAGGGCGAGTTACCACGACATCTTCCAAGTCATTTGAATCTGAGCCGACTTCTCCTTCCCCGTCGACAGCACAGAAACGGGACATAACACATGTCTCGGTGGGAGAATACCCGTGTTGCGGGCAGTAGCTCTCCACGTGTCCGGCGAGTGTCCGCGATTTGTAATTGTACCCGATGGCTGCCAATTTGTCTTGGGTACCCAAGAGCATCGTCGGGACATGGCGGTAGATGTCTTGGTCTGTGACATAGACATGCATCAGCTCGCGCTGGCACTCAGAGTCTGGTGCGGTGCAATGGTGCTCAATTCGAGCACTCTGGGGATTGAATTTCGTCTTAATATCGGCCCCGCATAGGGGGCAGTTTTCTACCATCCGGTAGTCCTCGTGGTCAATGACATCAAGTTCATCGGCGTCCCAGTCAATAGCGAGCCAGTTGAGCGCGTCCTGGTTCGCTTCCCACTGGTCCTTGTTGGTGGGGAAGTTTGGGTAGTTATTATTCGTCCTGCTGGCTAATCGCCTGCCGTACTCGCTTGAGATGATCTGCGCAGTCCTGTTTTTGGTAGCGCCTGAGAAATAGCCTGCACTGAGCGGGTCTCCCCCATAATTTTGCTCTTTCCGGATTTCGTCAGCATGAACGAGCACCTCAACGACACGCTGGAACTGCTGCAGCGAGAGTAACCGGAGCGGGAAGCGCATCATTGCAGTGATCCCAAACTCTTTGCCGTGGCGACGGTCATAGAGGGCAGCAAAAACCACGAGCGCGAGGTAGGCCTCAGTTTTTCCGCCGCCGGTGGGGAAGTGAAGCAGAGAGACAGTATCTCGGTTGTCTATTTCCGGCTCAATATGCCCGTCGAACTCAACATCACCGGCAACGATGTCAGGCAACTGGGTCACAATGTATACGATCTGGAATGGCCGCCAAGACTCGTAGTCGGGTTCGCCGTCTTCACTGACTGGCTGGACCTTCCGCTGGAAGACTTCATTTGTTTGCTTAAATAGCTCCTGAACTGTCGGGTTTCGCTCGATTAGGTCGATCCCGTCTACGAACCGGTCGATTTCATCCATATATTCTTGTATACTGTTCAGGGCCCTCTCAAGCTGCGTCTCCGGACTATCGCTGCCGCTGTGTTCTGCTATCGCAGGTAATTCCAGCGTGATCCCTATATCTGGATCAAAGACGTCAGAAAGGAGATCGGTAGTGGAGTCGTACCCAGTACGCGTGTCCGATCTGGTCAAGTCCCCGGGACCGTATTCTGTATCCGCAAGCTGGCGGTCAAGAACAGGGTCCCATTGCTCTGCCCCCCAGTCGCACATTTTCGAGACCAGTGCTTGGAGAACAGGTACGGGCTCAGATGCCAGCTCTTCAAAAGTGGGGTCAGCTGAGCCCGAGAGTTGCCGGTGCCGGAAGTACGGTTGAGGCCAGACGGGGACAGTGACTGTGCGAATCCCGTCCTCTTCCTCCAGCGGTGCTACAGTACAGTTGTAGCCGTGTCCAGGTATTTCTGGGTTATACCGGAAGTTGTTGGGGAGTTCCTCGAACTTAATCGGTGCGATGCACCCCCCGTCGCCGGAGCGTAGAGCTATCTCGGCTTCGTACAGACCGTGGTCGATATGAGTAATATTCGCCTCCGGGTCGATATCCGTCGTGTTCTCCAGATCGATTCGGAAGGTGGCCCTGCTGCCGTCGGGCGCATGGTCAACAGCTGTTATATCGACCGATATCGAGGGATTGGGAGCATACCGCTCAAACCCAGTGAACCGGGCGTTCTTGGCCGCTTCCTCAAATTCCGCCACATCGCTGAAGTCTTGATCGTATAGCTCCTCTATTTCGCCTTCATCAGCAGGACCAGGAAGGACGGGGTCGTTTAGAATCTCCTCTCGCACCTTGCGGTAATTTTTAAGCACTACCCGTTCTATTTCCGCCTCCGCCTCGCCAGCAACTCGCTCAAACTCACTACTCTGCGGATCTGGCAGGGTAACCGTCTGGTGGACAGGACCCACCTCACGTTTTTTAAACACAATAGGGAGTTCGTCATCTTCCCCGTCGCTCGCGGTGTATGTGTCCGGGAGAGGGAGAACCCGGTAGTAGACTGCGAAAGAAATCCCTACATCAAGTACGAATTCTCTCTCCCCGTTCGCCTCAACTTGGCCTATGAGCCCTATCGTCGATGGGGAGACACGTGACTCGATAGTTTCACTGATATCGCTTGTAGGGTCGACCGGGACAATGGCACCTGCAAACCACGTTGTTCTGGGCGTGATACCAGACTCAACCCGCTCCCTATCACCGATGTGCGCACCGCGCATCTCCGCCGTAGTATCGTCAACAAGCTTCTCAGCAAATGTTTCAATATCTTGTCGCTCAGCCGTGATGTCACCCATTGCTAGTGCACCACACTCATAATAGAAAAATAAAATTTATGCCTAAATTGTAGGTGGATGCTACACGGACAACTGAGAGTCCGGGAAGCCAGGAATGTGACGTTACAGGGAGACGCAGCGGGTAATCTTCGCACCTTCTCTCAACTTTGCCGTTGTATCTCCCTCACTTCCAGTTCAATTATCTCGGGATAATCAAACAGTTCACCTGTACAGGCCATCTGCGTGATATCTTTCCAGAACTCGTGACCCTCTCGTGTGTGTTGTCCCCGGATATTCTTCATCACTTTGAACACATCCGAGGCGTTAGCGCGGAACTGATCACCGCCGTACTCCGAAGCGATGACAGAGACTGCCTCCTCATTATCGGGACCAAGTGTTAATTCACGCTTGAAAATTAGGTCCATAGGGCCCTCTGCTTCTGTCACGGCTTGGACCCAGTCACGGACTGCTGCTCGCTGCTCTGGAAGTTCACTCCCGACCTCTTTGTATATAGCTCCCGCTGGCCCAACACGCCCGTCATCGACAGGGTAAGAGGTTTCAATCGCGGTTTCGATAGCTTCGTACCAGAGCCTGATCCTGTCAATGACCCAGTCCAGTTCATTACCGGAATAGTGCGGGGCCAAGTGCTCTTCCCAGAGGTCGTTTAGTGTTTCCTGGGGGAGATAGACAACTGTGTCACCAGCTGAGATTTCACTCACGCGCCGGAGCCCGTATTCTCCTCTGGATACCAGCTGCTGGGGCGTTCGGGCGATGACTGGGCGGGTATCAACGTATCGTTCGGCCAGGCCGGACTCGTATGTGATTTTATGTATTTCAGGTGTCTCACTACTACTACCGCTACTTCCTCCACCATCCTCACTGACGAATGACAGCAGAAGCGACTCCTCGAATGAGGTCTCCTCCACCCCGGAGGCTACCGTACTGGGAGCATCATCTGAGACTTCCAATATCTCGCTGGTGATGTCCGGCAGTGTGACTGAGAGGTCTGTTGTGTCTGGCAAAATCGGGAATGCAGCTTCCACTGTTCGCTCAACACGGAACATCGGCCATGTGTCGTCGTAGGCAAGAATTTCAATGCGGTCGACAACTGGGAGAGTATACAGCGGTGTTCGATCCTTCCCCCCTGGCCCAAAACAAATGAGCCGGTCGATACCAATCTCGTGAGTACCAAGCTGCCGAGCCGTTTCTGAGTCTAGTAGCGTAACCAGCTCATCAATTGTAGTCTGGTCAACGCCCTCAAGATTCGTCAGGTATGCGTACAGGATGTCCTTGTACGTCTTTTTCGGGCAGAGAATGCCAGCATGTTCGTCACGGGACCGTACCTCATCAAGGAGTTTGCGCAGCGCGTCAGTGAGAGGATTTGTCTCCTCAAGTGCAGCATATAGCTGTTTTAATTTAGTAACCGCATCTGAAATCACCTCCGCCACAGCAGGGTGCTCGCCTGAGAGACCTTCGGCGTCCAGAATTCGCTTTGAAATGGGTGTAGGAAGCTTGAACCGCTTCTCTGCGATATCTTGGCTGCTTATCCAACTATCGTGGAAACCAGTAGGGACCGGGAGTCGCTCTAAATCCCGCTTAAGATATTGGAGCTTCCAGTACGGCTCCCGATGGCTTGAGACTGTGGGGTCCAAACGATCAATCCGCTGGTAGAGTTCGTTGAGGGCTTTCCTGACATCACCGCCCGCACGTACTTTGTGGACCGTTACAGCCGTCGCACTTGTAGTAACTTCGCGAGCACGAGCAGCTCTGGTGCCTGAATCCGGTGGTACTGTTTCAGTATTGGGGCCAGTTGTGCTCAAGTCTGTAGGGTTAGTTACTTTGGAGCCCTGTTCGCCACCCCCAGACAATGGCGTAGCCCCTTGACTCCGGAGTTCCTCTTCCCCAGCAACGATTGGAGATGGTAGTTCCTCTGGCGGACCCGTCCCCCTGAAGGAGCTGTCCCCTTCTCGAGCGGTATACAGCCCGTACACTTCGACGGCTGCATGGTCTGGAAGTGATGCCGTTATCTCCTCCCTCTGTTCTTCGTTGAGTAGCTCTGCACTCGGCCGGCTATCCTTGGGCTCCGCTTTGCCTATCCCAGCAGTACCCCCGCTATTTCCCGGTATGTCACCAGCGGCCCTGATCGATCGTAAGACTCCTTGGTCAATATCGGGAATAAAATTATACAGAATAACTTCTGGGTCGAGTGAACTGGCTTTGGCGAGGCTCGTAACGACTGGAATTATGGGCAGGTCCTTACAGACCGCTGTCGTTTGGACGTTCGGGCTAATTTCCCCGCCGCTAGAGACTGACCCACGAGTAACCAGGTCACGGAGCGGTGTTACACTGGCAGCCGATCCGCCGCGGATATCAATACCAAACCGCTTCAGGGTAGCCTTGATTTGCTTGACGGTGCCCCAACGATACTGTGAACCACCAGAGTAAATCACCAGCCCAGCCAGATTCCCCACCTGATCGACATAACCCGCCTCTCCTGTCTCGTCGGTGACCCCGGAACAGGCGATAGTAGCGGTCACTGCACCTAAAACAGCGATTTCAAATGATACCGGATCCTGATATGGTAGAATAACTTGTGAGTCCTCAGCCGAAGCAACGCTTGAGGCGACCTCCGAGATGAACTCGCGGTCCACCTCCGATAGTGAGAGGGGTTGCCACGTCCCCCTGTCAGTCCGGTATTTTATATTAATCTGTCCAAGCATTTCCCGCAGGTCAGTAGGGAGCTCACTGGGCTTTGGGCCGGGATGGTTGTCTCGGTATGGGGCCCTGAGTTGTCTGTAAAGGGTCTTTGCCTGTTTGTCCAGCTGCTCGTTCTGAGATCCGTAGTGACTCGTCACCTGTCCAGGAACCGGGTAGACCTGAGCGGCCAGCAGAACTGACCCGTACATTTCCAGCTCGTGTGCTGACTGCGCAGATGCTGTTGCCTGTAGGATCATATCTAAGGCCCCAGACTCAGCCAGGCGGTCTGGAGAGTGCTGCGCCAGCTGGCTTACGCAACTAATAGCAAGCTCAAATCGCCGATGTGAGGCTGCTACAGCGACCGTTGCTAGTGTCTTCAATTCGGATAGCTCTAGGGCGCAGCCACTGTGGCCTTGGATAATTGCCTCAAGTGCCATGAGAAGTGCTTCGGTGTGCTCGGCTGGCAGAGCAATCTCGTCCCCATTTTTACAATCCAGGTGACTGAATTCAGATGGGTATCCCTGACTGATGAATCGGAGGAACTCACCGATGTCACAGTCTTCTGCGATAGTCGGTGTGACAAGGCCTGCAGCGACAGGGCCAGTTGCCGTAGGATGCTCACCATCTTTGAGCATATCGCTAACCACCTCCCAGCAGGCGGTGCGGTCAGACGGCTGAATGTTTCCGTTGAAGGCCGCCAGTATGACGTCTTGGATAACCTTTGCTTGGGATATGGTCTCCGATCTTTCCAGTGATATAATAAGGGCGTTCACGAGTTTAGTTCCCGAAAGCTGCTGGCGACCGTACCCATCTGCGAGCCGCTCGGTCAGTGTTTCTAGCATCGGAGTCCCGGCAAGCTCCGGAGTATATGATGCAAGATCAGGAACAACATTACTCCAACCAGCCAGCAGACAATGTTCGGCTTTCCTATCGCTGATATCACCACGCCGGCCGGAAGCGTATGCCAGAACAACCCGTCTCGCAGCCTCTCTTTTCACTGAATTGAAATTGTGATCAACAGAATCAAGCGGCGGGTTGCTCCCGAAATTAGTGGCAATGTTATTGAGTTCATCATATAAGTTTGGATCAGCAGGTCCGCGGGCAAGAGCCGCAAAACAGTCGTATCTAATCCTAATCGGGAGATTGTGGATCTTGGAGGTGTCGATATCAAGCCCTGCTGGGATTGCGGATAGGGGGCGCTCCTGTTGCTGGAGGAGGTGTTGTATAATTAGTTCCCGGGGTGCCCAAGACTGGTCGACTAACCCAACCAGTGATGGGGCGGACACTGGCGGTGTAGTTTCTTTCAGAAGCTTTCGGAGCAGCCTGAGCAGTTCGTCCGGGGGATATCTCCCCTGCTGCTTGAAATACAGGAGCCGCCGGGCGACAGCGTCAGCGGTTGTGTCGACACTCTTTTCCAGCCCGTCTTCAGAATTTAATGCTTCTAGAACCTCTATTGCCGAATCATATCCCGTATCGCTGGCTGGCCATTCAGCGAATAGTTGCGGGCCACTGCCACCAGCTAGCGGACCATCAGAGTCTGATTCAGTCATTTCATCGAGAGCCATTCATAACCATTACGCAGCGGCGGGGGTGCCACTATCTATCGTCATCTACTGATTACTCTCTTGAATCGAAGGGTATTTGGAATTTTTGCCCACAGTGGAGAACTGCTATCCAGCTATATCATTCGTATTTAGCTAAGCCAGCAGAGCCGAGAGACCGCTGTCGTGGCGGACTGACGATTTCAGTTGAGAAGTGCTTAACCTATATTGATGATGATACATGGTGAATCTGCTCTGTTGAATAGCGTAGGTTAGGTCAGTAGACGGACTGCGAGTCAGTTCGTGAACGGGTAAGACTCGCTGTCACTTACTCGGAATCATTTCTTCTCGCCTCAGAGGTCGCTATTCAACAGAGCAGGTGAATCGGCTCTCAGACTAATTCGAAGCTGTCGTGCGATTCTCGTCATAGCTAAAGGCGGATGGTACCGAAATTTGGATACCAACATTCTGAATCCCCTCAGCGACGACGGTTAAATCGTTATTAACCAGAGAGGACGAAGATGATTCAGTGACCACTGAGAGAGAACATTTGGACGCATTCCGACATATGTTAGAAACAGATACCTCCGAATCCGGATAGAGCAATTCTCACTGCTGGTGGTAACCGTGAACGGCTGGTGAGCCCGTTGATCTCTGGTAGTGGCGAGAACAACTGGACAGAAACATGTCACTCAGCGTCTGATTTGTAGAACTCCAAACTGCGAAAGTCTGTAGCGACGCTGGAGAAATTTTGTATCGCAGTATCTGATTTATCAGGGCGTGTGTGACGCCAAATTCCAGATCCACTTAAATAACGTCGCCACGGACCGTCGCGCCGGTCTGTTCGGTCCGGTAGCG
>LKMJ01003554.1_pt1 | contig 14532 bp, 16 predicted proteins | sample 643391 | NCBI WGS metagenome assembly LKMJ01 (sample SAMN04112250, study PRJNA286221) | soda lake metagenome | biome: soda lake; feature: Kulunda Steppe; material: water; isolation source: sample PL-Br10 brine of Picturesque Lake | place: Russia: Kulunda steppe | collected 2010-07
AAATATAAGCTATCCAATGGTGTGCTCAGGTCAGGAAACGGTGTGGTGGATGCAAAGTTATGCCTTAAGAGGCCTATTTGGCCACGTTTGCCTAAGAAAGGGGTGACCCATTGGTGGGGACGACCTGCACTATCCAGATTATGAAGTTTTGGCTGTTGAGGGGCCCCTCTTTAAGTAGTTAAGCAAAAGAGCAAAGATAACACATTGTTGACAAGTAATGAGTGCAACATTTGGCATAGCAAACGCACTCATAATTGCCCTACAGGCAGCCTTTTGTGCTATAGGAATGGTAGATTTGATTCAAACTGGTCCACTCACAGCTTCAAGGTACTTTGAAACTTGAATTGGGCCCCAATTGGGTTGCAACTTAAACAGAATTATGCGTGGTAATGAGGTATTTGATGACAATCCGCACCATTTCTGGGTGTCCACTGACTGTCAAAGCAAGCTGGACAATAAGGTGTATGGATCTGAGGTATCCATACTGAGTTGACAGCTCCAGACACGCAACATTGTTTGCCCACACTGATGTACTGGTGCACTTGGGAACAACTTATGTTCAAGCGCATGCCTGGTGTGTGTGCTTTGCAGGCACAGCAGCTGCTGAACGCACAGGATTGGCCAGAGGGCTTGGGAGAGCGGAAGGAGAACAGAACCTTTTCAAAGTCCAGCGCACAGTCCCACAGCAAACTGCACTATCTGGCCAAGGGCTTGTCAGGCAAATTACAAGTAGGTGGAGAGGGTGCCCCAGACGGGCTGAAGGTGAGTTGTTGGGCACGCTCAGCGCAGCTCTGATGGTGACCTCTGATGGCAATAAATTTGCTGGGCATGACCTATTGGAATATGTTGTGCTTTCCACACCTGCTTTATCCAAGGACAGAAGTTACAATGAGAAGGGAGAAGCCTGTGGAAACACAGGAGTCAACAGGCAAGCAAAAGCAAAACGCATTGCTCCTAAATGGAGCAGCAGGATGGTCCTTGCGCGTGTGGTGCCTTCGTAGATTTGTTGTGTACTACAGAAGAGAGTTGCTGTGTTTTTGTTGCTCCACCCCCACACACACACCCCAATGATTGGCAGTATGCCTTCAGCCCGCCAGCTGACATCAACCTGATGCCCTGTGGGACGGTACGAAGGCCTACTTGTTGGGATTGGCTGGGTTAGGGGTCTGGTAGCTGGCCCCAAGCAAGCTTGCACTGCAATGAAATCCCACAGAGACTCGTGAGGAGCGCTGCGTTACCCTGATCACCTGCTACCGCACCAACTAGGGCTGCTTGGACAATATGTCGGTGCTGGCGCTGCAGGGGCGGTACGAGCGCTTGAGGTCAGGCCTGAGCAGGGGCAACTCCAGCGCCCTGCTCCACAGCTTGGTCCACCCTCTGGCAATCAACTTGCAAGGCGGGTGCCGCGAGCCTTCTGACGCCAGCCCAGGCATGCTGCCAAACTGTGAGTCAAGGGCCTGGCTGGGAAGGAAAGGGGGGCATGGGGCTTTCTTCCCCGGCATCATTGTGCGGACGGATCACCCAGAACCTGTTTGCCATGCGCTTCATGCCACGGTGCTCAGTGCACGATTGACTCTGTTCTACTGTGGGATCGCCACAGACGCCCAGTCATGTGTGTGCTGTCTAAGCGTGTTTTTGGATGTGTGCTTCTTGCAAGCGTGCTCTTTGCCAGTGCGCCTTTAGAGGCATGGGTGCATCATTGTGCCTCTGTCCCTCCACTCTGCTGCCCGAGTGTGTGCTCACTACAAGCTGTGGTACTGATTGTTCACTTGTGGAGTTAATGCGTAGCATGAGCGCTCATGGCAGCCAGAGGGGGGCAGCAGGCCCCCAGGCCACCAGCTCATGCAGCATCCCTTTGCCCTTTGGCTCAAATCAAGCGCCTCAATACACACAGCTGTACGTACAAACTAAGCGCTCAAGTCAAACTCTGTGCTTCTAGCTGGTAGCTAGTGCAGGTATACTCAGGTCTTCAGTCTACACACCGGCTGCAGGAAATACACAGCAGCTTTGCCTGACAGTGACCTCCTTCCTGGGAAAAGGCTGGCTCGGAGGCTGCGACCCACAATGGTCCACAATGCTTAATGATGGCACATCCCAAACCAACACACCCTGCTGCCCTCATCACAACCCTGCCTCACCCTTCCAACTCCCCTCAGGTGCTTCGGACTCACGCCCCAGCTTGCAAACGCCGCGGCACTCGCTCGGCACGGACGCCGGGTCGCACCAGCAGCTGCATGAACATGGGCTGCCAGACTCTGCAGCCCAGGATGTAGACTCCAGGACCCAGAGTATCCTTCGGGAGGCCCTTTACCCCATCCTGCACAGCAACAGCAGCAGGCCCTGGGAGTCCATTAAGGAGGCCTCCAGGCGGCAGCAGGAGGACATGGAGGGGATGGGAGACAAGGAGCAGCCTCAAGGCAGCCTCAGCAGTGCGTCAGGCCACAGGGCAGACTGCCCTGCTAAAGATGAAGGGGAGCGCCACGTACTGTTCAACGGACTGCGCGTGCGTATGGGTGCGTGTGTGCACAGGGCATGCCCCTGCGCGCGCTCCCTGGGTGCAGCGTCTCTGTTTCTTGGGTCGTGTGTGTGTGCATGCATACATGCATGAGTGAGAGCCTCTTGAGCTATATGCTTGGCATGAGAGAGGGTGACTCTATTTCAGCCATGTGGTGCATGCAAAGTAAGCCAGAGTGCACTCCTTGGATCCATCTCAGTTTCCTGGAACACACAAAGGAGCTGTTGCTTGTGTGTGTGTCTGATGCAGGTGTCGCAACAGGCTTGGTGCAACCAGGGGCGTCACTGCAGTCTTCTGCCATCATTGACACCGCCAAGAGTGAGTGCAACAGCTGTGTCTCTGGCAGGCGCCAGAGCAGCTGCACGCATGTGGGGACCGCGCGCACGTGCTTGCATGCGCACATGCTTGCACACAGCCCCTTGACCACACCCACAACTATCAGCGCCGGCGCCCCGCCCTCTCCCCCACACACCATTGCTGCCCAGGTGCCTGTCGCACGCAATGTGAGTGCTGTGTGTGCGCCATGTGCGCCATGTGCGCCTGTCGCACGCAATGCAAGTGCGCCATGTGCTCCATGTGCACCATGTGCGTCCGTCGCCATGAAACTGCGGGGGGCGCTTGCGCGGAGGGGCAAATGTCGATGGGCTCAAGGTACTCTGTTCAAGCACGCGTTGGGGCACTATGCCTGCCACCCTTTTACGCCCTGTGATACCAAACACCTTCCTAGATGTGAACTAAGGCAAAGCACTGCCAGGGGCGCGGGAGGGGGCGTCTGCAGGGCACCTGGCGGTCGGAAGCACATTGCCTGATCACTCATGGGTATACTGTTTAGCAAGCCGCAACCACCGCCTAGACGTGCGCGAAGTGCCCTTTTAAGCCATCATTGCTTTATGCCACAATGGCATGCTTTTACATAATCTTGCAGCCCCAGTAATGGGCCAATGACGAGAGCCAAATGGCCTGAAATTGGGGCCTAAGCCTGCTTGGCCCGCAGGCGGCCAGGTGCTGCTGGAGCAGCATGCCCCTCTGCGTGTCAACTTGTTGTGTATGCTCTGTGCCTGCTTCTCCCGTCTTCCAGCCGTGTCGGAGGCCGGCTCGGGCGGCCAGGTGCTGCTGGACGAGCACACCTTCCAGCGCATCAAGGACCGCCTGCTCGAGCTGGGGGCAGTGGATGGCAACGGCGTGAACTACAAGACACTACAAAGCATGAGGATGAGGAAGGAGCTGAAGCAAGGCCTGGGTCTTGGGTGGCTGGGCATGGCAGGGCGTGATTTGCGAGGGGCGGACCTGCATCGCAGCCTGGAGGCGGCCACTGTTTTTGACATGTGAGTTCCAAATGCATCACACGCTGCAGCGTGCGTGCAATGCAAGCTGCATCGCAAGGCTCTCAGCATCCTGGAGGTGGCCACATTCTTTGCATGGGAGCGTCAGTGTAAGCAAACATTCATGTGCCCTCTATTAGCAGGCATGTCAGGTGGCATCTGGATGCCTTTTGTTACAATGGTATCGGAGCAGGGTCCATGATCCACTTGTGTCAAGCGCAGGCGAGGCACAGGCTTGACACAAATTGGTCATGGGTTCGAGACCTACCAATCTCCATGCTCTGCTACGCCGATTGCAAGGGGCCTTAGGGCAGGGACACGATGCTAGGCTCAGGCGAAGGCTAGGAAGAGGCTAAGATCCCATATGACCTGTCTGGCTGGGACGTCCAGAGCTTAGCAGGGGAGAAAGTAAGGAAACATTCATATTTTAAAGGAAATTTATATAATAATGCCTTTAATTAGCAGGCGTGTCTGGCAACATTTGGATGCCTTCTGTTACAATCGGCACAATGGGGGTGCATGTGATCACTCATGAGGGCTGTGTGTCGTGGACGCAAGGCCGCAGTGCCTTGTCGCTTGGCTTGATCTGGTTGACGTGTTTGTTTGATCTGTTGACGTGTTCATTTGGCAAAATTGCAACAAAGTATATGTTGCACATGCACAGCGTCCTGCATTTTCCTTGGGACAGTTCATGATTGGTCAATCTAGCAAATGTGTTTGACACCTAGCGGCCTTGGTGCAGCTTTTTACAGCTCCAAATCGATGCAATTTTCTCCCCTTTTAAGGAATGCAATTTTTCTCCCCTTTTAAGGAATGCTTAGTGCGCCTGCAAGTGTGCAATAGGTGTCTACGCAGCTGCGTTTCTACTTGCAGGCGCTCGTGATGCACATGCGCATGCAACACCCACGCACAGGGGCACGTACCAGTTGTGCACATCCAAGCTGCCACAAGCAGCCACGCCCACAATTGCTCCCAGCTTCAACGCACTTGGCACACGAGCATCCCTATTGAGGAAGTCTGTGTCCCCTGAGGAAAATGGGCCTGCGGCTTTGGTTTCTGTAAGTGTTCCCGTCATCCATTTGGCGGTGTTCAGTGTCGCATGATGCCTGCAAAACTTTTCCTTGTTTCACTGACGCTCCAGCTTGCATTAAGCGTTGCGGTCTGATGTGCTGTGTGTGTAGATGTTTACAAGCGCCCCACTCTACTGCACAAATTGCATTTGTGTGCTTTGCATGTGTGTGAAAGCCCTCCAACTTGCACTAGGGTTATGTACCCGCAATGTTTAAGCTCTAGCACTTTTATCTAACACAGCCTGTGACTGTATGCTTGGTGTGATTGAGCGCTGTAGCTAGCACACATCATGTGCCTGCGTGCGGGTTGTAGTTGATGTGTATATCAGCTTTAGAATATATCAGCACATCAGTGTATGTGTGGCCTGCAACATGCTTTGCTTGGCAGGGTTTGCAGCGCAGCAAGCATGCGCGCACATATTGATTGACTGGCATGCTAGCACTCTCTTGCACTTCCCACAATTTTGCCTTCAACCTTGCCCGCATCTACCACAGGTGCACCTTCTCTCGATCCTGCCCGCATCTGCTACAGGTGCACCTGTTCTCAGCCCTGCCTGTATTTCACACAGGTGCACCTTTTCTCCATCCTGCCAGCCTGCCTGGTGGCACGTGCAAAGGTCTGGGGCAAGAAGCTGGCGCTAAAGAGGGACTGGGTCATGGTCACCAAGCCCTACTTTGACGCGCCAGGTCAGACACCTGTTTCCCAAGTGCTCTTGGTCCCCCAGGCTGCCCCAGCGCAGGCCTGGACATATGGCGCAGTGATTGGGGTGTAGTGGTGGGGTGGGGGCAATGCTGTGCATTGCTTCACAACAACCCCTGTGCTGCACTCCATGAAATCCTTGATAATGACTTATACATATCTTTGTCAAAACTTTACAAAAAATCCAAATTGGCTGCAAAGCTAGTACAGAGGTCCTGGAATTACACCCATTCTGGCTGTGCTCCCCAGATCAAGCCTCAAGGGCTTTGCAGCAAAGGGGCCATCTGCCCATGGACCTTGACCTGGCATGCCTTACATATGTGTGCTTGCTCGCTGCTGTCTGTGCATGTATGGTACCCGCATCAGCCAGGGACACATCTGCAGGGGCTCAGGCACCGTACCTTTGACCTTCCACAATTGCTGCATAGGTGCTATGGAGGCTAGCCTGGCGCCAGCAGCAGCAGGGCCATCGCCACTCCCACACGTTACCATGGTAGGCTAGCATGTTGCAAGCAGCAGGGGCACTATTGCCACTCCTACACGTTACCATGGTAGGCTAGCATGTTGCAAGCAGCAGGGGCACTATTGCCACTCCTACACGTTACCAGTGTAGGGTGCCATGAAAGGCTGGAGCAGCCAGCAAGAGGCATCAATGCTCAGGACGCAACACTCACGCAACCTCTGTATACCCTATGCCCTACACAGTACCATTCAGAGTACACAGTTATTTACACATACACAGAGCCCTACACAGTACACAGTACGCATAAATCTACTCAGTGCACAGAGCCTTATACCCTACACAGCAACCCGATAGCACTCTGCAGTGCACATTGTGTGCAAGTGCTGCATTGGGATGCCAACTTGGTGCCTGGCCACACACGCGCACTGGACAGGGGATCCTAGGACAAGGCACGTTCAGTAATGGGCACATGCCTTGCCATAGCTAAAGGCCTGGCATTCTTCTGCTCCCGCTCTGTTTGGCTCTGTTTGGTTAGACTTTGCCGCGCCCATCACGGCTTGGCGTTGCACCTCCAAACCAAACCCACCAAGGTCAGCACCAGTGTCAAACTTCACAGCATGCTCATGCCTTTGCCTGCTGCCCTGCAATAATGCTTGAATGAGTAGCAGGTTTGAGCCGAGGCTTTTTCAAACTCTTATGCCGCACCATATGCTAGGTTGCATCCAAAAGAGGCTCTGCATTCGGAAGAAGCCTTATGTGTGCGCACGCTCTCTTTTGCCAAATTGCATGCATGCCACCTGACCACACGCCCGCAGGTGTTTGTCACAGTGGATGGAGCAAAGCAGTTTGTCATGAATAATAGGAAGGAGGCAAAGGTGGTCAATGACCTCATTGTAAACGTCTTCATAAATGTGTTACAAAAGGTGCGCAAGATGTGGTATTCAGGTGTAAAATGTGAGAAAGGATCTAAGACAATTGGCAGCGCACTGTAAGGACGCAATCTTTATAAGGGCCCTGCCAATCCTCATGGAAAGAATGACCGTTGCAAGACAGACTATCACTGGCAAAACCACTGCACATGCAACACGCAAAGCAGCAGCACATGCTGGAAGCACCGGCATACTGGTGCAAAGGTTGGGTGCGACACCAGCGCACCAAGGTTTGCATGCACTGCGCACTGTTGGACCATACACTCTGGTGAGGCATGCCTCAACCCTTTTTGCTGCCATGCACTGCACACTGTGGGACCATACAATCTGGTGGGGTGTACCTCTGCCTGATTTGCTGCCACTGATGAGGCATTCATCTGCCCAATACTGATGGTGAGGCGTGCCTCAGCTCAAGAAGTTCCGGAGCTGTTTACAACATGCGTGGATCCGCGTACTCAAAGTGTTAGGGTATTGGGAGTGCTCTGGGCTTTTGAAGCCTAGCTTGAGCGTCTCTTAGTGGGTCTGGTGTCTTGATCTGACATCTTTCTTTGGATTACACGAAGCCTCTTCTCAGCAATGAGGCGGTTGATCCCAGATCAGAGGACTGCTCAGGTAATGTAGAAGCACTGAAAGTGTCTGCACTGGCAGGCAGCTGGAGGGCTTGAGTCATCCTGGTCAGCCTCTGCAATCGTGCCTTGAGCACACAAGCGCGGAAGGGCCCACAAGGGGTGCTGGCACTTACAAGTGTGAGACTGGTGCATATTCACATAGGAGCAGGCATGCACGATAGAGACGCTTAGGAAGGGGAGCTGTATACCTAGCCCGGCTCCTTACCAATAAATGTTTTCCAGTGCTACCTGCCTCTGTCACACCTCCCTACATGCACACGCAGTTCAAAGACGGCTACCTGTGCCGTGTGCAAGGCTCCGACCTGAAGTACATGGTGGCCTTTGCCCAACCTCAGGTTGGTCAAGCCAGAACTCACCCAGTTGCGAGCTTGAGTTGCGGGCATGCCAAACTAGCAGATAGGAAGGTGACGGCGCCACCAAGTGTTCCAACAACAAAACAACCTAGCATTTTTTTGTTGGTTGCAGTAGCAGAAAGGCAATGCAGTGCAAGGCATGCTGCACGGGACATTGCAGCTATATTGAAGGGCTGCAAAGCTGGGCAGCGCCAATTCCCCTTGTCCCTTGCAGGTCGCTATTGAGTGGTGCCTGGCTGTGCAGGACTGCCTCATGTGGCAAGAATGGTCAGTCGATGCCAGCTTCAGCGCTGCCTGCCTTCCCTGTCGCCCATCCTGATTATAGGCTGAAGTGTCAGAAGACCAACAGCCCATCTTGCAAGCACATTGGGGTGCTGTGTTGCATATAGCAAGCGCACTGGGGTGCTGTCTTGCAAGCACACGGGTATTGTGTTGCATATAGCAAGCACATTGGGTTGTTGTGTTGCATATTGCAAGCACACCGGGTTGTTGTGTTGCAGATTGCAAGCATACAGGAGTGATGTGTTGTATCTTTCAAGCACATGAAGGCATTTTGTTGTAATGGTGCAGTTTGCAGTGATGAGGATGCATGCTGCATTTGTTGCTCACGCTTCATGCATGCAACAGCACATGTGCATGCTATATTCAGATGCACGCGGCCACAAGGCCGTTGTTTGCAGGTCAGTATGTACCGGGTGCACAGGGCGCCTGGCCCATGCCCATACTGCGATGCACCCTGATGCACACAAGCTGGCATGTGAGGTGCAGCAGTGTGTGCGCTTGCAGTGCTTGTGTACACGCACCCACGCGTGCCTGCGTCCGGTGCACAGGTTGTCAACGGCCCTGCGGCACGACAAGCTAAAAGAAGAGCAGGACAGCCGTACAGGCAGGGTGCTATTCAAAGGACCCCGTCTGAAGATGGGCGTGGCAGAGGGGCCGCCCAGGGCCATCCTCCCGGACCACTTGGGCCTGGCAGACTACTTTGGGAACCACGTCAACAATGTGAGCCGCGCAAAATGCCTTGGGTGGGAAAACTTTGTCAACAAAGACATTGACATCATGAAAGGCGCCGAGACAGCGTGAGCCACTGCTGTGAGCCGAGCATGCTGCCCTAAGTTCTCAGCTTTGCCGACAAAGCATTTGCATGGTGAGCGGTGTTGAGACGTTGTTAGTCACCGCGATGCTGTGAGCCGTGCACGCTGCCTTGCATACAGCGTCACCTGTGTGGACCACCGCGATGCTGTGAGCCGAGCGCGCTGCCCTTGAGAATCAACTAAGCTCACGATGCAAATCGAGCACAGCATGAAAAAGTATGTGCACCCTTGCGTGCACACTCTTGCACGCAAACAGCACACACGCACGCATGCACGGACGCACAACTGCACACCCAAGCCCGCCCTTGCTTGCAGGCCGCACGCTTCATGGACGCCGCGGCACACGGGGGCATGGTGGCCTGCGAGGCAGCACTGGCCCGACGCGTGCTTGACGCATGGGGCAGGCAGCAGGCGGTTCTGTTGGAGGGCTCATGCGCTGAGGCTGAGTGTAGCAGGGCCGCGCTTGTGGACGTAAGCATGCGGGCAGGCGTGAGTGGGCCTGCCACTGCAGACAAGCAGCACAAGGCAAGCGCGCCAATGGTGGACGGCGGATTTGAGGGCCCTTTGGCAGTTGCGTCTGATGCAGCCAGCGCCCCCAGCACGGCCCCCCGCGCAGCCTCTGCAGCGCAGCCCCTCTCATTCCCACTGTGCGCCCGTTCCAGTGCAAGCAGCGAGCTCCCACTCCCCCTGCCACCTCCCCCTTTGGCCAGACCAGGCAGCGGCGGGAGCAGGCTGCTGCCTGCCTGCACACAGCCGCTGTGTGTGCACTTCCTGCTGGACAGTGTGACGTCAGTGCTGTGCAGTGCCAGCCAGGACCCGCACAGCAGGTCCGCCCCCCTGCCTGGCAGAACTCCTCCTGCTCTGTGCGGCCCCCGCGCCCCGCCCCCTGCTCCAGGCCTCCGGCCTGTGCCGCCAACAGACAGCCGTCTCCACCACCTGCCATCTCCATGTCCTCTGTCAGCTCCAACCCCGCCTCCCCCCGCCCCCGCTCTGCCCGATGCGCACGCCCTGGCTCAAGCACCCAACCCAACCTGCGCCGTCCCAGCACCGCTGCTGCCAGACTCTGAGGCTCATCTTGAGCAGCCGGCGTACATGATGGCACGGCCCGGCGGCCATGCTCAGCAAGGACAGGGCAGGACTGGCCAGGGCCCAGCGGGCCAGCAAGGCAGGGCAAGCCAAGACGCTGCAGCCAAGCAGCCAGAGTGCATGAAGGCAGGGTCTGGCGGCTGTACCCTGCGGCCGCCCCCTCCCTCTTGCCACCAAGACCCGCCCAGGCAGGCGTCTCCTTTCATGGGGGCACGTGCTCTTGAGCACCAGCCTGCTTGTGCTGCGCTCCCCCCTCCACAACGATTCCTGCCATGCGCAGTCCCCCCTCTCTTTGCCCTACAGCAGCAGCAGCAGCTGCTTGCTCACCAGCCGGCGTACACCCTGCCGCAGCCCCAGCCTCGGGTGGTGCCAACAGACAAGCAAGGAGAAAAGGCGCATGCTAGGGTCGCGTCGCCTCCCGCCCATGAGCGCAAGTCTGCAGGGGAGGAGGCCCTAAGCTGGACAGCAGGCAAGGATGATGGACAAGACGGGGGCCACGCAACGCAGGCCTACAGCACGCGTGCACACGCGTTTGAGCTGGGTGGGTGCTGCAGCTGCCTCGCTTGGGATAGGAATACCTGAAGGGCCCTTTGCGCTGGGGAAGCAGGGCCCCTTGCGCCGTAAAAGCAGGCCCCCTTGCGCAGTGGATGCCGGGTGGCTGTGTTTGCTGCCTTGCGCCCTGGAATCCTTGAGTTTCCTTGAGTTCCCATGTAATTCAGGGAGTGGCATTGGCTGCAGCAACGGCTGCATAGGCCAGACTCAATTAATGCACCCTGATGATATTCAGTGGCTCAACTTTATACTGACCAAGGCATCGCAGCAACCTACACGAGTGAATACGAGGCTTGGGTAAAAAATGTGGCTGGGCTCATTGTGTCAAATAGCAGACAACCTCCTCTTTGATGCAGAATTACGTTGCTGTGTAAAGGTAGAGCCAGCCCCGCCCTGTGCGTGCAGCTTCACAGGCACACACACTCCTGTGATTTATTTTTCGTCAGGCACGCTCTATGATGCGCAGACCAGTGCTGGGTGAGCTGACCAGCCCGCCCATGCACACGCATGCGTGCGCCCCCGCAGGCACGTACACCTTCAAGGGCTGCGACAGGCCTCTCGACATGGCACACTTCGTGCTGGAGGGCCTGCTGCCCCGCTGCAGCCGCTTCCCTTCAGAGCCCCCCAGGGGCAAAGGCTGCCGCCTCAGCGCTGCTGCCGCTGAGATTGGGGTGGCATGCATCCGGCTGCCCTGCCTGGTGCCACACCATGAAGCTTCTCCGCAGGTGCGCTGTGTGGTACCAACCGAGCGCGCCTGGAGCTGCCTTTCTGGGCGCGCCACGCCATTGTGTGCACCTTCCCAGGCTTAGTGCTCTTGATTGGTGAAGGCTCAGTGCTCTTGATTGGTGAAGCGCATGCCCAGTTTTTACTCTCTGTTGCTAGCTGTTGCACTCGTTGCTGCACCAATGGTTGAATTGGTTGTTACAGGCATGTCCATCAATCTTCTTACAGGTTTCTATGCCCCGGCCTATGGTAGTCCCCATGTCAAACTGTGCTGGAGCTCAACTTCAGGATCCGCACCTGCTGCAAAGCATGGACAGCGCAACTGGTGAGATGTTGCTGCAGTGGCATTCCATGCAGCTCCCCTGTCGGTTACACGCATGTAGTTTGGGTAACGAGGGAGACAATTCAAGCCTGTACGTCCGTGCCGACGCCCCTGCATGTGTGTACTTGTACATGCGCACACACGCCACGCACGTTCATGCCCACACTCAGAGGTACTGACTTCTTTTTGCAGTGCCTTTTTTTCAGACAAGTCATCATTGCCTTGCGTGCCTGTTAATATGCTGATGCATGCTTGTCGTGTGGTTGTTTGGCATGTGTAGGTCTGGGTGTATGGGTGTATGAGTGCACGGCACACTGTCTGTATGAAGGGGCGCTAAGGAGGCACTTAGGAGGTGCTTAGGAGGCGCTTAAGAGGCGTACGTGTGATGTGTAAATTAGAGACGAGGGTGAGAGCCCTGGCTTGCACTTTTCAAATCTGCCCTCCTAATGCACTTTAGTGGCTTGGGTGTTTGCTTGGGCATGTGCGCAGGTACAATCACCAACCCTCTGTTCATTGAAGATGGCTCAGTGCAGTCCAGCAAAGAGTATGGCAAGTCAAGGATGAGCCCTGCCTTCCAGGTCCGTTTCAGCACACCCTTGCAGTTTGGGGAGGGGGTTGCTGTGTAGGAGAGCTCATTCACCCATTTATGGGCAAAGCTTTGCACAGAGAGATTTGCTGTAGAAGCATCGTTTCAGAAATGTTATTGCAAGCATAAGCGCAGACAGGCATGGTCAGCACGTGCAGAGGCAAATTAGGGTTGCTAGTGCCAGATGATATTGGAGGTGAGGTGCGTCATGTGTCTCACTAAGTAGAAGGCTGGGAAATATTTGCAGGCAATTATTCTGTGCATCATGTGTCTCACCATCTAGAGGGCTGAAAATTTTTCAGGCAATTTTCTCTCGAAGAAGTTGCGTGTTGGTCATCTCTGTAGGTCCCAGACATATAGAGGGTTCCACGTGTCTAGTTTGTGGCCAGAAAGGTTCAAAGCCGAGATCACTTTTTGCTCTTTGTAGTCCGTTATTTTTTGGATCACCTATTAAAGGATGCTTAAGAGTTGATTATATCTTTAAACCCAATCCGCAAGCATGCACAAAGAAAGCATGTCCAGTATCCTTTTTGTGTACACGAGTCAGGACCCAATTAAATAGGATGTAGACAAACCTGGCTTATCCAAAAGGTCATAAAACAGGCAAAGAAGTTGATGGCTGCTATCATGGGATTTTTGTAAGCAATTATTTGCATGGGCTGTTCGCCAAATTTTGTTTATGTGTCATTGGACTTGCCTTTTCCCATGGACAGTCTCGTCACAACTGTATCCATTTCCATGAGTACTTGGTGTATTTGTGGGCATCACCTGTGTTTGCCTACATGTACATCCAGGGCCTGTGCAATTTTGCTTATAACTTTTGCTTTTTTGTAACTTTCTGGGCCATAAAGCATGGCTCATTGTGGCTGACTTGTAATAACAAATGTGTGGTCAAAATTGTTTGACAACATGAATCTTTCACATCTTATATAAATCTGTCTTCATTATATGAATGCAAATGACTTCAAATTGATTACGCAGTAAGTGATCTGTACTGTGACTCCAGAGCAATTAAAGCACACAGCCTGTTCACTTGTACCCACTATAAGAGTACTCGGTGTCTGCAGGCTTGTAGGCAAAGTGGAATCAGCTTGCTTTTTGGAAACTGCTCATGTTCTGTGTCGGAGGCAAAGGCATGCTAGTGGTTTATGTCTCATAAATGGGCTCTCGGAGACCCCGGGGCCCATATCTGGCTGATCATCAAGCATTTGCACACTTAGGAATTAGCAAGTTACCCTGAAAAATATTGACAACATCCGCAAGCATAGATTTCATGTATCGCTCCTATTTATACAAGCATCATTTCTAACACCAAAAGCTGCTATAGTATTGGTGTATCTCAATTCCCATAGCAGGAAAATCCTCTCCTGAAAATGCGACTACAAGCCTGGTGGGAAAATCACGCACCAAAAAATGTATTTGGATCATTACCTTTAACTAACATTAGTTGCCAAGAATGTTGAAGAAAGTTCATGACACATAAAACTGTGACTGAAAGGACACTTGGCAAGCTTTCCCGAGCTGTTTAGGTGCTTCTCTGTTTCTATCCTTCGCTCAGACGCTCAGGCTGGCCTGCAAAAGTCCAATTCAATATAAGCTGCAGTAGCATTTACAATCGGATTCTTAAGGCGCCTTTCTGTCAACTTGTTCCGTACATTACCAGGCATTTGAACTTCAAATTGAATGGGCGTTGGCTGAGCACCAGATCAATGACACACAGTTTGGATTCTGCCCCACAAGAAACACAAATCAGCCGATCTACATCCTACGACACATCCTCACGTAGCTAAACTTGAAAGGAACTTCCTTCTTGAAGAAACTGCCTTTCACTGCCTTTCTTGACCTAGCTGCTGCCTATGACAGTGTCCAAAGAGAGAAACTATGGGCCCAACTTCAGAACATTCATGTTCCAGAGTATTTGCTCTCGGCAATAAGGGCATTGTACCAAGATAGTGTTTACATCCTCGTTGACGGAAACAAGGTGTCAGAGGAAATTATGGCAACTCGGGGATTGAAGCAGGGATGCCCCCTGAGCCCTCTACTCTACCACTGCTACTCCAGTGGAAGCATGCCATGCTCTGGATCTTTCAAGTTTTTGCACTCTCAGCCGGCCATTATGGATGTCAAGTTTGGGCTACAAAGACTCTGACATTCAAATCATCTGCTACAACCAAAGCCCACATCCACC
>LKMJ01003555.1_pt1 | contig 14530 bp, 18 predicted proteins | sample 643391 | NCBI WGS metagenome assembly LKMJ01 (sample SAMN04112250, study PRJNA286221) | soda lake metagenome | biome: soda lake; feature: Kulunda Steppe; material: water; isolation source: sample PL-Br10 brine of Picturesque Lake | place: Russia: Kulunda steppe | collected 2010-07
AGTTCAAACAGGTAAAACAACAGATACAGACTGTTAAAAATCAGCTTCAAGAAGCAGCTAATGAAAGAGATCAGATAAGAGCACGTATCCAAACTCTTGAGAAAAAGATGGATGGAACTCTGCATATAGTTGGCGATTTAGAAAATAGGGTTGAAGAATTAGAAGACGAAGAAAAGCAAGCCGAAAATCTGGACCAAGAAGAGAAAAATGAACTATCTAATGCAGGATCAGGACTCCCTGAATCTGTCAGAAATGCTCTGGTTGAAGATGTAAAGGATGCTGATCAAGTACTACATGATGAAGAAAGAGAAACAAAAGATTTAGAAGAACTACTGAAAAAAGAAGAAGGTTCACTCCATTTAGAACAAGAAACTGGAGAAAAAGAGAAATCAATATCTCAGAGGATAGATAAAGAGTTTGTACAGCTTTCCCAAGCTGCAGAACAGCTTGAATGGGAGGTAAAGAAGGAAACTGAGGCTTTCCAGATTTTAGATCAGGAAGAGCAAGAGCATGCTGCGGTAGAAGAAAAAAATATTAGAGAAGTTTTCAGCCAGTTAAAGAAGATGGCTCGGGGCAATACACAGATGTCTGTTCGGGAAAAGGAGCAGATAGCTGAGAACTCTCTTCAAAGACTGGATGAGCTTGAGAAAGCTACTCAAGACAGACAGGAGCTTGAGATTATAGATCGAGCTCGTAATTATGCTGAACAGATTCTAGATTCGGAACAGTTGAAAGAGTCTGAAGCGTCGGAAGGACAAAAACAAGCAGAGCGGCTAGCCATCGAGGCTGAGCAGATATCAGGTGCTTTACCGTCGCCTGAAGGCAGACAAGTTACGCAAGAGATTGAAAGAAGCTTTAAGACTGCCGAGCAGTTTTTAGATCCGCGTAATCAGAAAAGTATACAGCAGGCAGAAGGATTTATCTGGAAGCAGCAAGAATATCTTCAAGAACTGGAAAAAATGAAGTCCAGACAACAGAATCCTGACGCAGTGAACGAACTTGAACGGTTGGAGACAGGATTAATAGATGTTCTAGGTAAAATCTGTGAAGTAAAAGGAATTGACCGGAACCAGTTTGGTTTCCTGCCTGAATAGTCCTGAAATCCGGGCTATACAGCCTAATTATTTAAACCAAAAACATATTATACAGTGTTATAGAGGTTCAAAAATATGGCGATGGAAGAAATAATGAGTAGTGTAATGCAGAATCCGGATGTTGCTGCAGTAGGAATAGCAGTAGGATTCCTCCTCAAACTGGCTTTGGATATGAAAAAGAAGAGAAGCCGAGGAATGGGCGGAGGATTTGCTTAGGTGATTATAAAATGAGTAAGAAAAAATTCCACGAATACTTATACGAAGTTGAAAACTGGGTAGACGAATTCGCAATAGCATTTCTATCTTTCGGTGCGATAGCGGTTTTAATCAACGCAATATTCTTTGCACCTGGAGATATAGGGTTCATGTCTCTAGGACAGCTGCTTTACCCATGGATCGTAATGCTGGCATTAATGATAATTGGTAGAGAACTCTGGTTGCTAAACAGAAATCTACAAGAGTACGTAGAGGGTGAATAGCTGAGTGTCTACAGCGCCAGGATTTAATGAACTGCTACGTACAATGGCGGAGCAAGACTTTTTCACGGGAATCTTTCCGTTCCTGCTAACATACGTTTTAGTTTACCTGGCGCTGGCAAGAGTACCTTTATTCCAACAAGATAGTGACGACGGAGCTACACAGGACCGTTTCCGAGCTTTAGTATCTGTAATCTTCGCGTTCTTCGTATCATACTTCATGGTGACCAACCCGGTCTACCAGTCATTCTTCACTACCTATCTATCTACAGTAGTTATAGGAGTAGTCGGAATTCTAGGCCTACTAGTCCTACTAGCGCTTATACCAGGATTCGATATGAAGTATGCAAGCGCAAGAATTATGATAGCTTTAGTAGCGATCGCAGCGATACTGGCATTCACAGGTGCAGGCGGATTTGAAATATTTATTCCTGAAACAGATACTTCTGCGATATCACCGGCATTAGATTATGTGGTTGAATCAGGACTTATCTACATAATAATTGTGGGTGCGGCACTTGTCTGGGTAACAGGAAGCAAAGATAAAGAGAAAAGTAAGGAAAGACGTGAATGGTGGAGATCTCCAGGCCCATGGCACAAAGATTAAGAGGTAATACAAAATGAGTCTATTCCAAGACGCAGTACTAATGATGGAGCAGATGAATATTTTCCATCTTTTCCTACCATGGTTACTTGTTTTAGCTGTATCTTACGGAGCACTAACTAAGTACAATACTATTAGTGAAGATGAGTCTGTCAATGGAGTAATAGCGCTTACGCTTGCTTTTCTAACTATAGGAGGCGTCGCAATGTTTGTACCTCCCGGAATGTTCCCTCACTTTGTAGGAGCTATATCTTTTGGTATCCTAGGGATAATAGGTTTCCTAATTCTAATGGCTGTAGGAGGCTTTGATCTAGGCAAGCTTGAAGACTTAGACAGAAATCCTTTAGCAGCATTCGGAATAGCTGTAGGGGTTATAGCATTTGTAGGAGTAGTTTTTACTCATTTAGAGTTCGACTTTTTGCCTGATGTTACTGAAGTAGTTACAGAAATCAATATAGAAGAGTTATATCCTCTGTTTATACTAATCTTCTTGTTAGTTGTTGTTGTAGCTGCTACAAGAGGAGAATAAAAAATCTAAGAAATAAACTGGTTTAATCCCAGTCTTCCATATCCATATCTTCTATATCGTCTTTATCTATACTGGAGCTGGTTTCAATTCCGCGTTCCTGTTTAATCTCTTGAACCAAGTCTGTTAACTCCCTGACATTGTCAACTAATGAAGGTAGTACCTGTTGGAAAGCTTTCTCTAATCCGCCGATACGAGACTGGTAGGAATCAATATTGTCCTCGATTTCGTCCATCTTTTGGATGAACTGTGTCTGATCTTCATCATCTCTTACCTCGAGATCATGTACTCTTTCGTCGAGATCTTCAATCTTATCTTTCATCTCATCGATCTCTCTGTAAACGTTTTCGAACTCTGACTCAACCATCTCAAAGTTTTCTGCTACAATAGTCTCTACAAGCTCTTCTACACCACTGTTTTGAGGAGCGGTATTCTGTTGCTGGTTCTGTACAGGCTGCTGAGGCTCTGGCTGAGACTGTTGAATAGGTTCTTGCTGATTCATACTATTATTATTTTGTTGGAAACCTTCTTCTTCGTTGGACTCATTGAAGCCTTCGTCCATAGGACTCACTGTTTCTTGACCTCCATCATATCTTTGCATTGGTTCTGGTCCGTTATCAAAGCTGTTGCCTGTTGCGGAAGAAGTTACTGTCCGGTTAACAGCTTTTTGTATCTCTGTAGCTGCGTACTGGCCTTCGAGCTCCTGTTTTATTTCTTCTTCAGAGTAGCCTTGGGAAAACATTCTTTCTACAGTTCTTTCTAGACCGCTACCCATCTCAGACATACCTGTTTCTTCAGTTTGCTGAGGTATTTCTGAGCTGCCGTCTGAACTGTTGTCGTCTCTTAGTTTTCCGAATAGTTCAAATTTCATAGTTTTTCGAACCTGTCTTGGCTTGAATCCTTACTACTCGGTTGGTTTTCCAGCCTTTTTATCTTTCTGTCTATCATCTGCTCTACTTCCTTTTTTGAGACGCCTTTTCGCTGACCTATAAGCTTTTTAACCTCTTTTTCAGTCATGAAAGAGGATTTGATAGGGTTCATTAGCTCCATATAGTTTTCAATCTCTTCAATCTCTTGAGAGGTAACATAATTCTTTTTTTCGCGGTTGAGTTCCTTTATATCAACTTCTAAATTCGCTATTCTATCTCTGAGCTCTGTTAAATCATCTTCAAGATCTTGTACGTTTTTGTTAATCGCTTTATTCTTTTTTAAGATAGAGTCGTCCAGAGTATTCACTCTAGCGTTCAGATTTCTTATATTCTCTTCGAGGTCTCTAACCCTTCTGTTGAAGTCGTTGACCCGGTTCACAATCCGGTTCAAAAGATCTTGTTGAGCCACATCTTTTATTCTAGAGATGCTTGAATAATAATTAACGGGATGGCAGCAAGAGAAAAAGACGTTTTCGAATATGAATACAAGGATGAAACAGGCACGGTAGAGGTAAATCTTCTAGGGTCTGTCTACGGTGCATCCATAGAAGACTATCCGGAGGTAATGTCCAGAGTAATCAATATACTTCAGGAAATTCCGGACGCCTCATCAGTAGTCCTCTCGGAGAGCAGAGACTATGAGTATGGAGAAAATCAGGTAAGCTTGTTAAAAGAGATTGCGGAAGCAATTAGAGATATCTCAAGTCAAGGCTACCTGTCTGAAAATATCAGAACTGATAAATGTGAAAGTCTATACCAAGAGAAGCTTCCGGAAGTCCAGAGAATAGTTGTAGATGATCTACGTAAAGATCCTATAGGAGCATACGTACAGCTAAGGCGCATGGTAAGACATTTGAAACAAGAGCAAGATGGTTCATACCCTCAGAGAAGACGATGTATCAAATACTTTATACAGGATGTTGTTAAGCCGGTAATGCAGCGTTTAGAAGAATGTAGGCTGATACAACAAGCTAAGGATCAAGAATATCTTACAGGACACCATGTCGGTGATAGAGAAGTTTACAGAGAGTTCTTCCATCCTTTGGTGCGTCCTAACTTCATGCTTACAAAGTTCATGTCTCTACCTCCAGAAAGAGGAGAAGAGATAGATCGTTATGAGTCAAGAGATGATGTAGAGGTCTCTATATATCAAGTACCGGACCAAGTACAGCCCGTTTACCATGTAAATCCTCCGGAGTTCAATCTGCCTGAGGAGAAGTATAAACTACTTGATGCGGCCAGGAGATTCCTAGCATCACATAACCCTGAGTCCGGAGAGTTCGCACGACCCGAAAGAATGCGACAAGTATTCCAGAACATAGGAAGAGACATGATCAGAGATATCGCAGATCAAATGAATATAGAAGTATCTGGAGAAGAACTTGAACAGTTAACAGCGGTCCTAAACCGTTATACATCAGGCTTAGGAGTCTTAGAACTCTTACTAGCAGATCCAAAGGTACAAGACGTATACATAAACAGTCCGATAGGAAATGCACCGATCTACATAAGTCACCAAGACTACGAAGAATGCGAAACAAATCTTATACCCACAAAAGAAGAGGCAGAATCCTGGGCCACAAGATTCCGTATAAGAAGCGGAAGGCCTTTAGACGAAGCCAACCCGGTACTAGACACTGATACAGAGGTTCCTGGAGGAAGAGCAAGAGTAGCAATAATACAGGAAAACCTTTCGCCAGAAGGCTTAGCGTTCGCATTCCGAAGACACCGTTCAAGAGCCTGGACACTACCCTTATTCATCAAAAGCGAGATGATCAACCCGTTAGGAGCAGCATTACTCAGCTTTATCGTCGACGGAAACCGCTCAGTACTTTTCGCCGGAACCCGTGGAGCAGGAAAAACCAGTATACTCTCAGCTTCAATGCTAGAAATACTTAAAAAAGAGAGAATAGTGACTGTAGAAGACACTCTAGAACTTCCAGTAAGACAGATGAAAGATTTAGGCTACAATATTGAAAGCATGAAATCTCAGTCGGTGATTACGCAGGTAGAAAGTGAACTAGGCGCAGAAGAAGCTATAAGAACCTCTTTAAGATTAGGAGACTCTGCGCTTGTAATTGGAGAAGTCCGTTCTGATGAAGCCAAAACACTCTATGAAGCAATGCGTGTAGGAGCGGTAGCAAACTTTGTCGGAGGAACAATTCACGGAGAATCAGCATACAGCGTCTTCGACAGAGTTGTAAACGACTTAAACGTTCCAAGAACCTCTTTCAAAGCCACAGATATTATTGTTAGTGTCAACAAGATTAGAAGCCCTGATGGACTGAACATGTACAGAAGAGTAACAGGTATTACAGAGGTAAGAAAAGACTGGACAGAAGACCCTATGGAAGAAGGGGCCTTCGTAGACCTTATGCGGTATGACAGTAACAAAGACGAACTCGTACCTACAGACACACTTCTAAACGGAGAATCAATGGTTCTAAACAGTATCGCAGAAAATATTAGAGAATGGAAAAACAACTGGGAAGCCGTCTGGGACAACATACAGCTAAGGAAAAAAATGAAGGAAGAACAGGTTAAAAAGGCAGAAGAAACAGGTAACGACGAGTTCCTAGAAGCAGAATTCACAGTTAAAGCCAACCAGAGATTCCATATACTAGCTGAAAAAGTAGGAGAGGAGTATGGCGAACAAGATGTCGACCGTATATTCGCAAGATGGAAAGAATGGCTTGACCAACAAGATGCGTGAACCTAAATGGACGAAGAAGAAAAAAAACAGTTGAAAGATATTGTAGACAATCTTGATAGAGATCTCAAGATGCCGCCGTATGATACTACGTCCAAAAAAGGTTATTCTAGAGAGTATCAAAGGTATAAGAGTGAAGAGAGAGTAGAGAATCAAAACTCCAACTATGAGAAGTTTTGTATTAAAATGGGTGGTCTACTGAAAGTAAAGGCCGGAGATTCTACTAAAGAGAAACTTAATCCTCCTCTAAGGCTCTTAGGCTGGGATATAACCCCGGGAATGGTTTTATCTGCTTCAATAGCTATGGGTTTCATATCGTTCTTCACATGGTTTATAATCTTTGCTTTAAACGCGGCTATAGGATTTTTCATACCTATATCTATCATGCTTATCTCGATGTTTATCCCTATAGGTATAGGTCTTTACACTTATTATTTGCCGGTATACGAGGCTAAAAACAAGGTTATAGAGAGCAGCGGAGAAATGATTCTTGCTGTGCTCTATATGGTTATCTATATGCGTAGTTCTCCTAATATAGAAGGAGCAATCCGTTTTGCAGCCTTGAATCTTGAAGGACCAATTTCTAAAGACTTAAAAGGTGTTTTATGGGATTTAGAGGTAGGGAAATATGATAGGGTCGAAGATGCTTTAGAAAACTATACAAAAAGATGGAAAGACTACAACGACGACTTTTTGGAATCTCTTCAGCTTTTAAGAGCGGCAGTAAACGAAGCCAATAAGGAGAGACGTGAGAGGCTTCTACAAGACTCAATTGACCGCATACTTGATGGAACACAGGAGAAGATGAAGCACTATGCTCAAGGCTTGAAAACGCCTGTAATGATTCTAAACGCAATGGGTGCGATGCTACCGGTTTTAGGTATGATAATGCTTCCGTTGATATCTGTATTTATGGGTGATGCAATAACAGAAATGCATCTTATACTATTGTTCAATATAATGTTGCCTGCATTTCTTTTCTGGTTTATGCAGAGAATACTTAGCTCTAGACCTCCAACAGTATCTTCACAGCCTACCAGTAAAGATGAAATGCCTGATAGAGGATCTTATAACTTGAAATTCGGAGATAGAAATATTTCCCTACCTGTGTGGCCTTTAGGCATTTCTATATTTGTTTTGATTGCATTTTACGGCGTTTTTGGTTACGCTGTTTTCCCGGAAGTATATCCTACAACAAGTGAGCCTACTGATGCGCCAGGCATGTTTATTTCAGACGGAGCTCATTCTCCTATGCCTATGCTTATGAGAAGTTTAAGTATAACAGCTGGTCTGGGCTTGGCTATAGGAGTAACGCTGTATCTTGGAGGACAGAACCGTAGAGAGGCTCAGAAACATCTTGTAAAAATTGAGAAACAGTTTCCGACGGCATTGTTCCAGTTAGGTAACAAGATAAGCGGCGGAACACCTGCAGAAGTTGCATTGCAAGAGGCTGAACAAGCTACTTCAGATTTAGAGATTTCAGGGCTGTTCAGTTATGCGGTGAGAAACATCAATGAAGCAGGAATGACGTTCGAAGAAGCAGTTTTCAACGAAAAATACGGTGCCTTACAGGAATATCCGAGCCAGATGATCCATACTGTTATGAAAGCGATACTTGAGTCCTCCCAGAAAGGAACTAAAATGGCTTCAATGGCGATGATGACAATCTCCCGTTACTTAGAGAATATACACAAGACTCAAGAACAGCTCAACGACCTGATGGAAGAGACAACTACCACGATACAGATGCTTGCATACTTACTCGCACCGATTGTCTCAGGAGTTGCTGTAGGAATGAGCCAGACGATTATAACAGCGATGTTCCAGCTCTCAACATCGTTTGAATCTACAATCGACGAGGTTCCTGACCAGCAAGAAGCCGGTATGGGAGGCATAATAGGAGATCTAGATGCAGCAATCTCTCCAGAAATACTGCAGTTCGTGGTTGGAATATACCTTATCCAGCTTCTATGGATTCTAGGAGCTTTCTATACTAAGATACAGCACGGTGAAAACAAAACGGTTAGAAACATCTTCACCGGAAAAATACTTATTACAGGAATGATATTCTACAGTATAACCCTGATAGTTGTAAGTTTGCTGTTCGGAGGGATGATCGGTGAAATCGATGTCTAAAGGAGAAATAGCAATCTCGGAGATCGTTTTACTAGTAGTAACCATAATATTCTCCGCAGCACTACTAGCAGTATGGGTGAGAACACTCTTATGAAAGGACAGAGCAAGGCAATATGGTCAGTAATGGGTCTAGTACTTATGCTGCTAATAGGTCTTATGGTTCTCGCAGTAACAAGTATCTCAGTACCTTCAGATCTCTGTTCATCCCCGGCAACAGGATCAATACTTGTAGAGGTAGATGTCTGTTAATGGCGGCCACAAAAGTACTTATGGCATTCGCCTTAGCAACATTGACAGCTGTCACAATCGCAGGTACCACAATAACCTGGTATGACGGACCTATAAGTGAGAGACAGGGCTTCATAGAAAGCCAGATATCGGGTCTGGCAGGAGAAGCAACAATAGGGCAGACAGGAGACTCTCAAGAAGCTGAAGAAGAATTTCGAGCACTTGTAACGTTTAACATGTTAGCGGCAAGCCAGTGCGAGCTAATAGAGCTTATACATTATGATCAGAACGAGTTTGAAGATATGGTTGCAGGCGAGGTAGATGACTTCGACGCCAGCGGAATACCTGAAAGAAACTATAATATAGATAGTCTGGCTGAAAGAGGTGAAGCGGCAGAAGCTTTCTATGCATGGTTTGATGGTTTTGATGCCTTAGAACGAACGGATTTCCATGCAGAATGCTATGCTCTAGATATAGATTTTGACCCTACTGAAGCTGCTGCGGAGGCGGCGGAAGATATACCTGGGATTGGTGTAGGAGTAACCGCGGCCAGGGTAGTAAGTGACGGTGCAAGTAGTGTAGCAAGTTTTTTAGGAGCAGGAAGCGACAACCCTCCATTTCATGATAGAGACTTATCGATGGAAGGCAACGTAGGTTCTGTAGACTTTGATACTGAAAGCAATATCACTATCGATGATCCGAGACTTCTAGGGATGCGTTTAGACGGTGCGGAAAGCGGATCCCCTAGATTATGGAGAGGTCATAGAGCGGCACTTTTCATGCCTGGAAGAATAAATGAAGGAGAGTTTGTCACAGCTCATGGCGTAGGAGACGGTGCTGCTGTACCAAACACGCATTATCATGGCGGACAGCAACAACATAGTAACGAGGATCAGAGAACAGATATGGACTTTGACGGCTGGGAAGACGGGCTAATAAACATTGATAGGCTGGAGGGTTCAAGCGCTACTGATACTAGTCAAGAGCCTAGCCAGATAGCAGGAAATATTAACTTCAGATGGGATGGAGGTAAGTATAGCCTCGAACGTGAAGGTCTTGACAGATCTAATCGTTTCTTCTGGATGGAAAGAGTAGGAATGAAAAATATCCCTATAGTATCTGCAGTAAACTTTAATGTTGATAACCAAGGAGGAGAGTACCATTCCTCAGCAGTACTGGACTACTTTATGGCGAACTCGAAGTACGTTATATGTGAAGGTGTCAGCGGCACGATACAGTCAAATGCAGGCGACCCTGAAAACACGGGTGACACCGACTCTGATGATTCTCCGGTATGGAGAGATGTAGTCTTCACAACGGTCGAAGCAGATTTAGAGATAACTGACTGTATAGAAGAAAATACGCCTATCTACAGAAATACTGGGGATGTACACGGCGATAGAACCTACCGCCACACTGAAGACTTTCCAATCCTTGATCCTGATGAAGGATTAGGCTCTAATACTTGTAATTCAGACCGTATCGAAGTACTTCAGGATGGTGGAATAGATACACGAGATGATCCTCGACAACTTTATCTCTCTTCTGATGAAACTGTTGAGATGGACTGCAGACTTGCTGAAAGACGAGGTATGCAGCATTTCGATCAGAGTTTACATGAAACCGATGGTTCTTGGGGAGAAGATGTAACATTTTACAACTTAGAGTATGTCTTTACCGAAGGCGTGCCGGAACCTCAGACATATGATGTTACAGATATGTTTACTGTTGATGACTCTGACCATGGAGAAGGAAGCATATCTTATATCGAGGACGGTCATCAACATGATCCTAACCAGATTTCCACAACTATTGATGGTAGAATAACTCATGATTTAACACGTTTTGATAGAGATAAGACTGTTGAATTAACACTGGACAGTTTTGGAGGAAGCGATGGACAGATAGGTTACCTAAGATTTGGGTCAAACTCTGCTGACGAAGAAGAAGAGATAGTTCTTTCTCTAACTCATTCAGAGAACCGCATAAACGATCATAACGAAGTTATGTCCGGAGGATCCTCAAACTTCAATACGGATAATGAACTAACTATTGAGGCAAGATGGGAGGGAGATAGTATCGCGCTCTACAGAACCCAAGAAATAGGAGAAGATGATAGAGCTGAAACGACAGCAATAGGTTCTATAGATGCTGCAGAACAGGGATTTGAAGACGGAATCGATTTTGTCGTAATGCGTGCTGACGATACTAATTACGAATTAAAATCTTTGGAAGTTCATAACGCGGTGCCTAGAACAGGATGATAAGTCTGCTTTTCGCTCAACTAAAACTGAAGAGGAAGGGCATGGAATCTATCCACTATGTAATGACCTTAGTCTTAGTTTTGATGGTGCTTGCAGTGCTTTACCAGTTTTTATCAACAGGTCTGGATGCAGGATCAGATACGCTGCTTGATATGATCTCAAGTTCAGAGCCTAGTGACTTGGAAGATCAAGTAGGGGAGTAGATTTTTTATCAAGTAAAACTTAAGTTTAAACTGTGAAACCGATTTGGTACCTAATATCTTTTGTAGTAGCCGCTATAATGATAGTTGTTATAGCCAGTCTTGTAATGTCTCAGTCTGAAACAGCTATAGACTCGGTGAGAGGATTTATATGAACTCTGAGATAGGTGTGTTGATAGGAATAATTATAGCTATAGTTTTACTCACAGCTTCTTACTTTGTTATATCTGAGAGCGTTGACATAGGGGATGACGGTGTAGATATGATAAACCAGACTGTGCAGGATGGTCCGGACGAAACATCTAGTAGAGAGTATAGTGATTTAGGAGGTGTGCAGGAATCCGTAGAAAGGGAAGTATTCCTATAGAGTATACTGTCTTACTTGTTGTAGCCGTGCTTGTTGCAGGTTTCCTGCTTTTTGCAGTGCTTGAAGTCTCAGATTTTGCCGCACAGTCAACAGGTAACGACTTTACTGATATATCTCAAGACGTTAGATCGGTATGTGGCGCATCAGATTACAGAGCAGGCGAGATAAGTCTCGATACTGGTGAAGAGATAGGTTTAAGAGGAGATAACGAGCTGGTTCTGGAGCAAGAAGGAGAAACAGGTGCTGTAGAGAGCCAAGACTTTGATTGCTCTTTAAGTATAGAGGAGGGCTCGCTTGAAGGAACCCGTAGATACCAAGTTCAGAACGACGGTTCAGATGAGGTGGTTATATCTTGAGCAAAGGCGCTATAAGCGGTCCTACAGCAGTTATGCTTCTTGTGGTTTCTGCAATGGGAGCTATAGTGCTTTATGTAGGATCAGATTATGTTGTAGGTCTTGATGACAAATTTAGAGAAGGAAGTTTACCTATTGTTGCTGATAGAGTTGAGTCTGCTATATATGCTATTGATGTCTTTGATGATGCAGAAGCAGAGTTAGATCTTTCCGCAGAGTACAAGCTGGAAGAACCTACTCGAATAGTTTATGGAGACGAGCATAGGGTTTTAGAACCGCCTGTACAGTTTGAAATAATGGAAGAAGGAGAGTCCGACAAAATATGTTTGGTTAAAGATAACCAGGTTGAGGTCTATCCGGGGGAGTGTGAATGAATACTGAGAAAATGATGTTGGTTGCAGGAGTACCGGTTCTACTTATGGGTCTTATGTTCATGTTTATGATGGCTTTTGCAGCTATAGAGGACACTTCAAAGACTATAGGAGAGAATATTAAACTACAGGGCTATACAACAGCGGCAGCAATGCATATGAACAATCAGGAAGATCTTTATGGCGAAGCAGATATTCAAGACTTAGAAAGCAGAGAGGGCTGCGATGTAATGATACCAGGTTTCAGGACAGGAGAGCCCTTAACTTTAAACGTTCCAGGAGATGACTGTTCGGGAGATATAAGCTTTGGATACGAGGTAATAGATGAATCTTCAGGAGATATCAAAACCTATAATGTTGTAATAGACGATGAAACCTTTATAGAGGGTATTTATGGCTAGAAAAGGCGTAGTCGTGCTATCAGTAGGGTTTCTGGTGATGGTAGTCTTTTCTCTTCTTTTTGGTTATGCGTTCACACAGAGCGAACTGCAGTCTGAGTTAGGTATAGAGATGTCTGGAGAGTATGACAGCTTCCAGTCGCTTAACACGCTTAACACAGTAGTGCTGAAAGATGATAGACGTCTAGAAGACGATTTAAACAGTTACTTCAAGGCTTCAGAATCAGAAAAAGACAGTATACGTGAAGAAACAGAAGAATGGATAGAAGAGGTAGCAGAAACTAAAAATGAAGACTACTACCTCTGGATAGACGAAACGGATATAGAAGTAGGAGATCAGGATGTTGCAAGCGTAACACATACAGCATATGTTGAAACATATGAAAAACCAGTACAAATCAATATCAGGGCTAATAGAGCTATAGAATAAATGATAAACAGAAAATCAAAAGGATTCTCAGTATTCCTAGGATTTCTAACAATACTAACGGTTATAGCAACAGTTACAGGGTCAATCTACTCAGCTTTACTTACTTCACAAGATCTAAGTGATGAGATAACGTTTAACAGCGGAGACACACCTCTAATGCAGGAGCTCAAGATAAAATCTCAGAACTACGAGCTACGAGCAGAAGATATACTTTATTACTCATCTAACACTAATGCCGTAGAACTGGCCGAGGATAGTGGGGGAGGAGACTGGAGTAATAATATACCTGAAAAATCAGATTTAGAGGATAGATTTGAAGATAAAACCACTGAAACATTTGAAGACAGGAACACAGTATCAAACAGATGCTCGACTCCTACTCTGGATGAGATATCGGTTTCAGATAAAGAGTATGAAATCAGCTATTCTACACCATACATGGGATGCACGAGCACATCTATAACGGCAGAAAAGCCAATTCAAAACCCTATAACCGTAGAGAATAGTGACAACCGTTACATAAAGATTTTAGACTATTCTATCGGTTTAGCTGAAAACTCTAGAGAGGTTGCGCCTGACTCAGTAGTTAATAATGATGGTTCAGCTTCTACTAGCTGTCAAAGCTCTATAAGCAGCAGTCAGAGAAATGAGATAGATGATGAGGCTGAGAGCGATGCGGACATATCTTCCGACTATAACAGTTTGGCCAGTGAAGCCGCAGAGCAAGTAGATACAGATACAGGGATAGAGATATCTTCTAGCACTATTCTAGATGATAGTACTACTAAAGAAGACGGCAGTACCTCTTCCTGTACATATTCTTGTCCTACAGAAGAGGAACCTGATAGGCGGTGTGATGGTGAACGTTACTCCTCAGAATACTCTTATACGCTTTCCTCCATAGATTTTGATTTCAGTGTTGAGGATGAAACAGTTCTACTTACAGAGAACGGAGAGGAAAGCATAGTCTTTGATTTTGTCTACGAACATGATCTATAACCGGTTAATTTTTATTGTTTAGAAGCTTCTAAGTAGTTAGGTGACCAACCAGTGGCAGAACAAGAAGACGACAACACAGTATACGTAGGATCCAAACCAGCAATGAGCTACGTTCTTGCAGTTGTAACACAGTTCAGTGAAGGACAAGAAAAAGTATTTGTCAAAGCAAGAGGAAAAGCAATTAGTAGAGCAGTAGATGTATCAGAAATGGTTAAGAGGAAATTTGTCGAAGAAGCAGAAGTTGAAGACATCGAAATTGATACAGATCAGATTGAGACAGATGAAGGCGAGGAGCTAGACGTATCCTCAATCCAGATCACAATGGCGAAATAGAAACGCCATTCTTTCCTTTTTCTACTTATTTTTTCTTCAAAAACAACTTCTACCGCATATTTTTATACCAGCCAGCACAACAAAACTTTGTGACAAATAGAAAAGGAGTATC
>LKMJ01003556.1_pt1 | contig 14525 bp, 15 predicted proteins | sample 643391 | NCBI WGS metagenome assembly LKMJ01 (sample SAMN04112250, study PRJNA286221) | soda lake metagenome | biome: soda lake; feature: Kulunda Steppe; material: water; isolation source: sample PL-Br10 brine of Picturesque Lake | place: Russia: Kulunda steppe | collected 2010-07
CACTCAGAGGTCTTCAAAGGGGGCTGTAGCCCCCTTGCCCTGCCTCATCACCTGGGGCACCTCCCCGGTCATATCCACCACCGTGGTCGGCTCGCGGTCGCCGGGGCCGCCTTCAATCACCAGATCCACGTGGTGCTCGAGCCGGTCGCGGATATCCTCCGGGTCGCTCATGGGCCACTCATCACCGGGCATCTGCAGTGTGGTGCTCATGATCGGTTCACCAAGCTCTTCCAGCAGCGCCTGCACGATGCGGTTATCCGGCACCCGGATCCCGATGTGTCGCCGTTTGGGGTGCAGCAGGCGACGGGGCACTTCATTGGTGGCATCCAGAATGAAGGTATAGGGCCCGGGCGTGTGGGATTTCAGAAAGCGGTACTGGATGTTGTCCACTTTGGCGTAGGTGCCGATGGCGGAAAGATCCGGACAGACCAGTGTGAAGTTGTGCTTGTCGTCCAGGTTGCGTATCCACTTGATGCGCTCTGCCGCCTTCTTGTCGCCAAGATGACAGCCCAGAGCAAAGGCTGAATCGGTTGGATAGGCTATAACGCCGCCTTTATTGAGTATGTCCACCGCCTGGCGGATCAGGCGGGGCTGGGGTGTCTCCGGGTGAATCTGGAAATACTGGCTCATGGGGCCTCCCTGGTTAACCGGCTTTGGAACCACCCATGCACTGGGGGGACTGGGGGGCTTCGTCCTGGCGCTCGGCCCACTCCGCCGGGGTGTACAGGTGCATGGTCAGAGCGTGTACGCCGTTGTTGAGTTCCTCGTTCAGGGTACTGTAAAGCGCCTGGTGACGCCCGACCTTGCGCTTGCCCTCAAAGGCGGGACTGACCACCACCACCCGGAAATGGGTTTCCGAGTTGGCCGGTACAGCGTGCATGTGACTTTCGTTATCCACTTCCAGGTGCTGTGGCTCAAACTGCCGGGTCAGTTTCTCTTGAATGGCCTGCTGTATGGACATGCCTTTCTCCCAACGGTTTTGGCATTGATGATGCCCTGAGTCTAACAGCTGCAGACGACGAGCGGCATCATCCCTCGCGCCTGCATTCTGGTCCGGATCCTGCATACCCCCTGGAAAGCTGACAGTAAACCGGCAAACAGCTGCCAGGAGAGGAACCATGGGAATTCTGGATGCTGCTCTGAATTTCGGGGCCAAAGCGGTCCAGCTTGGCGAAGGCGCCCAGAAGCGGAGCTCAGCCGCGCAGACGCCCCAGGCCGGGACGGAAAAGCCCGCCGGCGCCATGGCGGAAGACCCCGTTACGCTGGCCGAGCGCCAGAACAAAAGCGACAAGGTGAAGGATCTGCCGATTCAGGATTACCGGCATTCCGTTGCCAATGACAGCCGGTTTGTGAAGGAAACCCTGGGAACCAAGCTGTCCGAGCTGGATGTCAGTCTCGATACGAAGGTGTCCATCAGGAAAACGCCGGCGGGCGGCATTGAAGTGGATGCGAAGGTGCCCGAGGAAAAGCGCCAGCGCATTGAGAGCGACCTGAACCAGAACCGTCATTTCAAGGCGGCCTTTGACCGGCTCAGCGTCAATCAACCGACACTGGACTATCTGGACAACGTCTCGAAGCTCTCCCAGGCCTATGGAACCAGCAACTCCCTGGTGGACAGCCTGGTCAGTGAGCGCGAGGACAACAACAACCTGCAGGACATTGCCCACCGCTATCAGCAGATGCAGAAACAGATGGCTGCCGAGAGCGAGCAACTCAGCGGTGAACGCCAGAGCTACGAGATCCGCTTCAACGCCAGCGCCTGAGGCCCATCGCCCGGGCGCTTGACACCGGCATGAGTGTCCCGCATTTTTGGCGGTCCCATCACCACCCGTGCCGTATCCATGCGCCTATATATTGCGGAAAAACCCAGCCTGGGGCGAGCCATTGCCGACGCCCTGCCCGGCCCCCATCAACGCCGCCAGGGCAGCATCCAGTGCGGCAACGGCCAGACCGTGAGCTGGTGCATCGGCCACCTGCTGGAACCGGTCGAGCCCGGCGACTACAACCCGGACTGGAAACGCTGGCGGCTCGACACCCTGCCCATCATGCCCACGGACTGGCGGCTGCAGCCACGGGATGAGGCGCGGAACCAGCTGCAGATCCTGGAATCGCTGATTGAACAGGCCAGTGAGATTGTTCATGCCGGTGACCCGGACCGTGAGGGCCAGCTGCTGGTGGACGAAGTGCTGTCCTGGTGCCAGACGCGCAAACCGGTGCAGCGGGTGCTGATCAACGATCTGACGCCGGCGGCCGTGCGGAAAGCCCTCAGTCAGGAAACCAGCAACCAGCGTTTTGCGCCCCTGCGCGCCTCCGCCCAGGCCCGCCAGCAGGCCGACTGGCTCTACGGCATCAACCTGAGCCGGGGCTACACGCTGTACCACCAGCAACAGGGTAAGGAAGGGGTGTTTTCCGTGGGGCGGGTTCAGACGCCGGTACTGGGTCTGGTGGTCCAGCGTGACGACGCCATCCGCAATTTTGTGCCCCGGGCCTATTTTGAGCTGGAGGCGGCGCTTTCCCCGGCAGACAACAGTGAGTCACTGTTCAAGGCCCGCTGGCAGCCCGGCGAGAACCAGCAGGCGCACCTGGATGAGGAAGGCCGGATGCTCAAACGCGAACCCGTGGAAGCGGTGCTTGAGCGCATCAAAGGCGCCAGCGGCGAGGTGCGCGATGCCAGTTTCCGGGAGCGTCCGGAAGCCCCACCTCTGCCGCTTTCTCTTTCGGTACTGCAGATCACGGCGGCACGGCGTTACGGCATGGGGGCACAGGCCGTGCTGGAAACGGCCCAATCCCTGTATGAGAAATACCAGCTGATCACCTACCCCCGCTCGGACTGTCGCTACCTGCCCGAAGGCCACTGGGCGGATCGCCATGAGGTACTGGCGGCCATTGCCTCCAATCATCCGGATCTGGCCGCTGAAGGTGATCCGTCAGACCCCGATCGCTTCACCAAAGCCTGGGACGATGCCCGGGTGGAGGCCCACCATGCGATCATCCCCACCCAGCGCCGCCACCCGGTGCAGCGCCTGTCCCAGCAGGAAGCCGCAGTCTATGAGTTGATCGCACGCTTTTATCGGATGCAGTTCGAGGCGGATGCGATTCACCGGGAAGGCACCCTGGACTGCCTGGTCGCCGGGGAGCGTTTCCGAGGGCGCGAAACCGGCGTGGTGACAATGGGCTGGAAACGCCTGGAGCCGGTACGGCGACGCCAGGACGATGGCGAGCGCCAGCAGCCGCCGCTGCCCCGACTGGACAAAGGCACCGCCCTGACCTGCCACGACGGACGCATCCAGGAGAAACAGACCCGGCCACCGTCGCCCTTCACCGACGCGACCCTGCTCTCGGCCATGACCGGCATCGCCCGCTTCGTAAAGGACCAGGCGCTGCGCAGGACCCTGCGCGAAACCGACGGCCTGGGCACGGAGGCCACCCGGGCACACATCATCCAGACGCTTTTCCGGCGGGATTTTCTCTACCGCGAAGGGCGGTCCATCCACGCCACAGAGAAAGGCCAGGCACTGATTGCCGGCCTGCCGGAACAGGCCACCACACCGGACATGACCGCCACCTGGGAGGCGCGACTGGAGACCATCCGCCAGGGCGATGAGGCGGCGGAGAGCTTTCTGCAGCAGCTGGGCAGCGACATCCACAGACTTCTGGAGCCTGTGCTGACAGCCAACGCCCGGCCAGCCGCACCGGATACCGGCGTACACTGCCCGCAGTGCCGTGCGCCCATGCGCCAGCGCTCCGGCAAGTACGGGGATTTCTGGTCCTGCTCGCGCTTCCCGCATTGCCGGGGCACGCGCCCGATTGAAAACGATGGGCCGGCCGCAGACGGCATGGATCAACCGCCCATTCCCTGCCCCAGCTGCATGGCGCCGCTGGTGCGCCGTGAGGGCAGAAAAGGCCCGTTCTGGGGCTGCAGCCGCTTCCCCGGGTGCCGCACAACCCTGCCGGATCTGGACGGAAAGCCTGACCTGAGAGGTAAAACTTGAGCATTGAAATGCTTTAAGCCATGTTACCCTTTACAACAGAATGATTACTGAATCGAAATCGCTGACCATGGGAAGCTGACTTCAGGAGATCTCAATGCGGATTGCATTGCTCGAGGACGAACAGGAACAGGCGGAGCGCATTCAGGAACTACTGGCCAATGACCAGAAACAGTGCGACGGTTTTGCCACCGGCCAGGCCTTTCTCAGCGCCGTAACCCATAAAAGTTACGACATGCTGATTCTGGACTGGCAGATACCGGACATTGACGGCATTGAGGTCCTGAAGACGGTGCGTGCGGAACTGGACTGGCCGATTCCCGTGCTGTTTGTCACGCAGCGCGACAGCGAGCAGGACATCATCAAGGCGCTGGATGCCGGGGCCGACGACTATCTGGCCAAGCCCCTGCGTCCCGGCGAACTGCTGGCGCGGGTGAGGGCTCTGCTGCGGCGGGCCAACCCGGAAATCGAGCGGGAACAGCTGGAATTCGGCCCCTTTGTGATCGATACGGCGACGCGGGTCATATACTGTCACGGAGAAGCCATCGAACTGACGGACAAGGATTTCGACCTGACGCTGTTCCTGTTCCAGAACCAGGGACGGCTGCTGACGCGGGAAATGCTCCTGGAGCGGGTCTGGGGCGTGTCCAGCGACATCAACACCCGCACAGTGGACACACACATGAGCCGTCTGCGGCGTCGGCTCGGAATCAAGCCCGAAAACGGGTATCGCATCAAGACGATCTACCAGCGCGGTTACCGCCTGGAATCCGTCGGCGAGGAAGGTGCGGTCAGTGCATAACGCGGTAAACGGACGCTCATGCTGAGACGCAGTACGCACAGAACGCCCCTGAGAATCGCGGCAGCGCTGGGGCTTGCAGTCAGCCTTGCCCTGCCGCTGGCCAGCATCGGCGATGTGGCCCGCGGCTCAGGCATGGGGGCTCCGGTGGTGGCGGCGTCGAACAGCAGCCAGGGAGACTGGGAATACAGCGTGCGCCCGGACGACACCCTCTCTGGTGTGGCGGATCGCCTGCTGCGGCACGACCGGGATGCCGATGACCTGATCAGCTACAACCGGCTCAGCACCCGCGAAGGGATCTCCGCCGGCGACACCCTCCAGATTCCGATGCAATGGCTGCAGCAGCGGCCAGAACCGGCAATCACCCTGTCGGTTACCGGTGATGCCTTCGTGCGCCCGCATCTTGAGAACAGCTCTCGACGGCTGCGTGCGGACCAGGAACTGAACGTCGGCGATGAAGTGCGCACGGACAATGGCCGCGCGCTGATTGAGCTGGCGGACGGCACCCGCCTGCGGCTGGATCGCGATTCACGGATGACCTTCAACCGCCTTTCCCAGTATGGCCGGACCGGCATGGCGGATACCCGGATGGAACTGGATCGCGGCCGGGTGCGCAGTGAAGTGGCGCCAGTCGAGGATGAGCGCTCGCGCTTCGAGATTGAAACACCCTCTGCGGTAGCCGCCGTTCGCGGTACGGTCTTTGACCTGGAAATCCGTGACGACACCACCCACCTGGCCGTCTACGAGGGTGGGGTGCATTTTGGCGACGGCTCTGACCAGCAACTGATCCCCTCCGGCTACAGCGCTTCAAAGCGCCACGGTCAGCCCGTCGATGTGCAACCGCTGGATCCGGCGCCGAGCATCGCCACCGAGTCAGGCCGCGTCAGTGCGCTGCCCTTTGAGGTGAACTGGGAGGATGAGTCGGAAGCTGATCGTTACCGGGTGGATCTGATCCGTCGCGACACGGATGAATGGCTGGTAAGCCAGGATGTTGAACAGCGGGACATCAACCTGGCGAACCTGGACAATGGCGAATACCGCCTCAGAGTCGCCTCGCTGGATCCGGAGGGTTTTGAGAGTCAGCCGGACACACTGGACTTTGTGATTGGCCTGCGTGCCTACCCGGCAACACTGGCATCCCCGGATGAGGGGGATGTCGTTGGCGAGGAGACACCGGAATTTGAATGGGTCCTGCGTGGAGAGGACGAAGAAGCACGGGTTGAAATCGCCCGGGATCCTGGCTTCGATGACCCTGTGGCCACCAGCGAGTGGGATCGTGATGAGAGCGCTGTGGTCACCGCACCGCTGAAGCCCGGTGACTACTACTGGCGCGTCGTGACCCGAGCCGGAGGCTCCGAGACGGCCACCAGTGATGCCAAGGCTTTCACGGTTACGGGCGCTCTCCCCGAGACACGGATCATCAGCGCCAACGCGGTGGGCGAGCAGGTCAACCTCTACTGGAACAGCCTTGAACAGACCGACCGCTACCAGTTCCAACTGGCGCGTGACGACGCTTTTGAGGACGTTGTTGAGCAGGACACCCTGGAGGACACCAACGTCCGCCTGCAGCTGCAGCCCGGCGAGACTTACCACATACGGGTGCGGGGCGTGGCGGAACATCCTCTGACCAGCGACTGGGGTTCGAGCCACGAAATGACGCTGGAGTAGGCCGTGTACACTCCTGTTTCACGCCCTTCCCAACGTCTGGCCCGCTGGCATCTGACCCTGCCACTGCTGATTCTGCTGGGGTTGTTCACGGCCACGCCCATCGTGGAGCGCGTCAACCTCTGGCTCTATGATTCACTGATCCGACAGGCGCCGCTGGCACCACCACAGGAGCTTCTGCTCGTTGCCATTGATGAGAAAAGCCTCTCGGAAATGGGACGCTGGCCCTGGCCCCGCCGCCATCATGCCGCCCTACTCGATCGTCTGACCGAGGCCGGCGCCCGCACTGTGGCGCTGGACATACTCTTCACGGATCCCTCACCCACACAGGCGGACGATCACATCCTGGCCCGGGCCATGGAGCGCCACGGCAATGTGATCCTGCCCCTTCACATCTACCCGGCCAGTGAGGGCGAGCCGCTGCGGGAATTTCTGCCGGTGGCATCCCTGACCCGCGCCGCCGCTCGCCTGGCCCATGTGCATGTTGAGCTGGATGAAGACGGTCTGGCGCGCGGGTATTACCGCCGAGAGGGTCTTGGCGAGGCTCTGTGGCCGAGCCTGGCGGACGCCACGGCCATGAGCGCCGGCCACAGCCTGCCTGGCATGGAGCAGGCGTCGGACTCACCGGGGCCGGCCTTCATGAACATCCGCGACAAACGGGTTCGGATCCCCTTTGCCCGGCGCGGTGCTATTCCCCGTGTCTCCTTCGTGGATGTTCTGCAGGGACGTGTCCCGGATGCCGTACTGGAAGACAGAGTCGTCTTTGTGGGCGCCACGGCAGCGGGTTTCGGTGACCTGCTGCCGACCCCCGTCTCCGGACGCAACCAGCCCCTGAGCGGTGTGGAGTTCCACGCCAACGCCTACTCCGCGGTAGCGCAGGATCGGCTCATTCTGCCTGCCCGCAAATGGCCGGTGGCGGGCTTCGGGCTTTTGCTCATTGCGTTGATCGCATGGCAGTTCCCCAAGCGCAGACCGCCCCAGACGTTCGTCCTTGCCGCCTTTGGCACCGCATTGCCTGTGGCGCTTTCCTGGCTTGCGCTGCGCACCACCGGCACCTGGTTACCACCGGCAGCGCCGGCCCTGACCGCCGCCCTGGCCTTTCCTCTGTGGAGCACACAGAGGCTGGCGCTGCTCAACCGTTTTCTCAACCAACAGCTGGATGCGCTGGGCGAGGAAGAGCGCATCTCCATTGGAAGACTGGAGGATCGCCCTGCTGTGCAGATCCTCGAGCACCTGCAGGAGCTGCTCCGTCCCTGCAACAGCTGGCTGGCCACTGACAACCGCCGTGTAAGGGGGCAGCCGCCGCGCCATTCCGGACAGGACCATCCGGACCTTCAACCCGGCAAATGGCGCCATGAAGCCGTGCGCAGCTGGATCATCTTCCACCGCAACGGCCACTGGCATGAGCTGGGCCTGGTCTGGCCCCGCTCTGGCGCACCCCGTGAGGTTCTGGATTTTCTGGACAACCTGCATCTGCACACCGGCATTGCGGCTGCGGAAATTCCCCGCTCCCGTGAGCGCGTCTCACACCGGATTGAACAGGTCGGCGAAGCCACCCAGTCACTGGCGGATATGCGCCGTTTCATTGGCGCCGGCTTTGAGCGAATGCCTGATGGCGTGCTGGTGACGGATGCGCTGGGTGTGATCCGCTTTGTGAATGCACACATCGCCCACTGGTTCGATCAGCCCAGGGACAGCCTGATCGGCATGCCGCTGGTCCGTCTGCTCCATCACGGCGGAGTGGATGAAGCCGAGCATCCGGATTACGACTGGCACAGCGCCATTCTGAGCACCCTTCATCAGGGAAAGACGCAGTCCGTGGGCTATCGGGTTTCAGCCCGCTCACTGCTGGTGCATCTGGCGCCCTTCACACTGCCCGATCAGCGCGATCAGGGTCTGATTGCCAACTTTTCGGACATCACCGAGTTGCGTGAACGCCAGCGCCAGTACCGCGAAGCCATTGATTTCATTTCCCACGACATGCGTTCACCGCTGGTATCGCAGCTGGCACTGGTGGATCAGCTCAGCCGCGCTGAAACTCCGGCAAGCCAGGAGGATCTAGCGCAGATCGCACGACTTGCCCGGCGCAGCTACCAGCTCGCTGAGGAATTCGTACAGCTGGCGCGGGCTGAGCAGCTCACGCCGAAACGCTTCTATGACTGCGAGCTGCTCACCATTGCGGAAAATGCCGTTGATGCCGTGCAGGAGCAGGCCGCTACCCGGCAGATCCGGATCGAGCTTGAAGGTGAAGAGGACCTGTGGATACGGGGCAATGCGGAGCTGCTGGAGCGGGCCGTGATCAACCTGCTGACCAACGCCATCCAGTACAGCCCCAGCGGAACAGTGGTCGAGGTGCAGGTCCAGCGTACCACCACCATGGTCGTTCTGAGTGTCTCGGACCAGGGGCCTGGCATTGACTGGCAGGAACAGGCTCACGTGTTTGAGCGCTTCCGCCGCCAGCGGGACTCGGAACTGACAGGGCTCAGTGGTGCGGGCCTGGGTCTTACCTTCGTCAGAACGGTGGCCGACAAGCACCGGGGTGTGGTCGATCTGACCAGCACCCCGGGGCGGGGCTCCACCTTCCGGCTCTACCTGCCGACCGCGCCGGCATAGACCGGTCAGATCTGCTTGCTGACAGGATCCGCTCGCCTGCTGACGTTGCCATCCGTATCCACGGTCTGGACGGTGAAGTACCACTCCCCCTCATCCAGATCCTCGATCACGTATTCCATTTCAGCACAGCTTTCACAGCTGATGTCCTTGGTATTTCCCATCTCCTGCGGATCCTGTCCCCAGGACACGCGATAGTTGTCGATGGCACCGATCCTCAGGGAATCCCCGTTCTCGCGCTGCATGGGCGCGTCCCAGGTGAGAGTGGCAATCCCCCCCTCAGAGGAGGTTGCGTCCTGGCGATCGTCTTCACTGCGATCCTCACTGCTGTTGGCGTCACTGCCCCCTGCTGATGAACTCCCTTCGTCTTCACAGCCCGTCAGCAGGAGCGCACCCAGCGCGATGACCCAGACTGACCTGAAGACCGCTCTTCCGGCGGCGTATGACATGTTTTTGCACCCGTTGAGTTGACAGTTCAGGCGCAATGCTACCCAACACAAATGTAAATTTGTGTTTAATTAAGGAGGTGTTTTGCTAACCTGAAGGTCAGCCTGCTGCAGTGTGGCAGACTGGGGTGGTGGCGTAGCGCTGTGCAGGAGGGGCAGCATGGCCGGCATAGAATACCGGCGGTTTGAAACAGAAAGGGACCTGGATGAGGTGCTTGCGCTGTACCGCCGGGCGATCAATCACATTGACACGTCCCTGTACAGCGAAGACCAGCGCCGGGCCTGGCTGTACTGGGCCCAGCGGCGAGATATGGCCCTCGAGCGGCTCTGCCAGGGAGTAACCGTGCTGGCAGTACGGGATCAGGATCTGCTCGCCTTCGCACAGCTCAACCCGACTGATCTGATCAATATGCTGTACGTCGATCCGGCTCATGAGCGCCAGGGCCTGGGCGGTGCGCTGATTGACGTACTTGAACGGATCGCCTGCAGAGCAGGCGTGACCCTGATCCGCACCCGGGCCAGCGACGTGTCACTGACGCTCTTTCAACGTAAGGGCTTCCGCGCCCAGAAGCGCGAAAACATGGATGTGGGTGGCACGCCTCTGGCGCGAACCACACTCTTCAAGCCGCTTCCCGATGGGAGCCGGAAGGCTCGCCGTCAGGCGTAACGGCGCTCAGTCCACAATGATGGTCTTATCGACCGGCTCATCGTCACCACGATCAACTGCCATAGCTCGCGCCCGTTTCAGTTGGTTTCTGCGCCTATCAGCGCATCCCTGCACCTGAACATCCTGCAATCATTCTATTAAGGGCGAACAATGCGCTGCTGTGACCCGATTGGCAAAGTCAGCCAGCCTTTATTACGGCGCCCAGTGACGAGACCTTGAATCACCGCACAGGCTGACCCCATGAAATGGCCTGAAATGTCACACAAATCGAAAATCTGCGCTACATTTTGTTAACGAAGGTTATCGGATGTGTATTCGCCAACCCCAGAGGCTCATAATAGAAGTTCGTCAAGCGTCATTGATCCGGACGCGATGCACACCAAGGAGGCGGAACAGGCGTGTTGTTCAAGTCACTGTGGCGCAGATCAGGCACAACCGGCGGCAACGACGGCAGCCAACCCGACTCATCAGGACCCTTCAGTCTTCGCGAGCAGCTCACCTATACGGGGGAATACCACCTGGAACGGCTGAGCAAGCTGCTTGAACTGCGCCACAAGCGGGAGTTTCCCTGGCACACGGATGAGGGCATCCGGGAGATGATCCGGTTTGCCTCACGGGTGCAGGGGCAGGACATCCAGCGCGAGCTGCTGCTGTTCTATCTCAACTGTTCGCCCACTGTTCAGGAACATCTGCGCTCCGGCGATATTGTTGACCAGTCCCATTACATCCACAATGCGTCGGATAAAGACCTCTGACAGCAATCCCAGGAGCGTTCATGGAATACCTGCACACCATGGTCCGGGTCAGTGACCTCGAAGAATCCCTCCACTTCTACTGCAATCTGCTGGGGCTTGAGGAAGTCAGCCGGAAGGACAGTGAGCGCGGACGCTTCACGCTGGTGTTCCTGTGCGCGCCCGGTGACCGGGAATCCGCCCACAACAACCGCTCGCCCATGATCGAGCTGACCTGGAACTGGGACCCGGAGACCTACACAGGGGGCCGTAATTTCGGACACCTCGCCTATCGCGTGGAGAACATCTACGAGCTGTGCCAGCACCTCCGGGACAACGGCGTCACCATCAACCGTCCACCAAGGGACGGGCACATGGCCTTTGTGCGTTCGCCGGACGGCATCTCCATTGAGCTGCTCCAGAAAGGCGACGCCCTGCCCGAGCAGGAACCCTGGGCGTCCATGGAGAACACTGGGACCTGGTGATGGGGTTGCAGGTTGAGACTTGAAACCTACTACCTGCAACCTGAAACTTTCCCCAGACTCTCCGCCGCCAGCCTTTCAATCCCCTTCCAGTCCCGCTCACGGATCATCTGCTCCGGACTGAGCCAGGTGCCTCCTACGGCGGCGACACCGGGCTCAGCCAGATAATCGTCGGCTGTATCCGCTCCAATGCCTCCGGTGGGCACAAGCTGTACGTCCGGGAAAGGACCCCGAATCGCGCGCACTGCATCAACGCCGCCACTGAGTGACGCGGGAAAGAGCTTAAACCAGCGGTAGCCCTTCTCGTAACCGTGCATGATCTCGGTCACCGTGGATGCCCCCGGCAGCAACGGTACCTCAGCCGTAACGCCATAATCGAGGAGTACACTGGTACTGCCCGGCGACACAACAAAGTCGGCCCCAGCCCAGATGGCCTGGTGGTACTCCTCGATACTGCGGACCGTTCCTGCTGCCAGACGGGCTTCCGGCATGGCCTGTCTCACCTGCCTGAGCGCCTCGGCCCCGGCTGGGGTTCTCAGCGTGAATTCGAGCACCCGCAGCCCACCGGCCACCAGTGCCCGGGCCAGCGGCACCGCATCGGCCGCATCCTCAAGCGTAATCACTGGAATCAGAGGGCTGTCGGCAAGCAATTCGCCAAGCTGGGTCTGGATGAGATCGGGGTTACCATCGCGATAGTGTGCCATCAGGGGCTCCAGAAAACGGAAAGGGGGCGCTCGAACAGGCGCCGGACAGGAAGCTGGCTCTCACCCTTCGCTGCAGCCACCGCCTCCAGCACACGGCGCTTGTCCTCGCCATGGATGTGCAGCAGGCAGTAGGCCGCATCGCGGACACAGGGCCAGCTCAGTGTCAGGCGTGTATGGGGTGGTGAAGACGCTCGGGTAAGACAGTAGCCGGATTCAGCGTCATCGGACAGTGCCAGCCCGGATGCCGGATCACCCGGAAACCAGGAGGCGGTGTGCCCATCGCCCCCCATGCCCATGATCGCCACCGTCAGCGGCATGGCAATGCCCGCCAGGCGTTCATTCGCCCGCCGCACCGCCTCACCGGGGTCAGTCGCCTCACCCAGCAGCGACACGAAATCGGCCCTGGCCGCCTCCCCCTGAAGCAGATGGGCCCGAATCAGCGATTCATTGGCCTGATCACTGCAGCTCTCCACCCAGCGTTCATCCACGGGCACAACACTCACCCGCTGCCATGGCAGCTCAGAGCGTGACAGGTACTGGAAGAACAGGGCCGGCGTTGATCCCCCGGACACCGCCAGTGAAACCTGCTCCCTGCTGGCAAGCTGTTCTGCAAGAAGCGCCGCTACATGCTCTGCCAGATCCCGGGCGAGCTCTTCCCGGTTATGGGCTTTCTGCCAATGGAATTGCTGCATGGCTTTGAGTTCCCTGGCCTGATTGCTTAACCTGTTGCACCACTCACAGCCTTCAATGTATCAGAAGCGGACCCGGATCATGGAAAACAAACCTGAAATCCTCGACACCCACCTGATCGCCCGAAGCCGCCTGTTCGGTATCGAGGAGGTGCACCTGCGCTTTTCCAACGGGACCGAATGCCAGTTTGAGCGTCTGCGCACCCCACCGATCGCGGGTGTCATGTGCGTGCCTTTACTGGACGAGGACACCGTAATACTGATCCGCGAGTACGGCGCCGGGACCGAGGAATACCACCTGACCCTGCCCAAGGGCGGCTATGAGCATGGCGAGGACTGGAAAGAGGCCGCAAACCGGGAATTGCAGGAAGAAGCGGGTTACGCCGCCGAGCGGCTCCACTTTCTCAAGGACATGACCCTGTCACCAGGGTATATGGGGCACCAGATCCGGGCCGTGATCGCCGAAGGACTCTACGAATCCAGCCTGCCGGGAGATGAGCCCGAGCCACTGGAGGTGCTGACCTGGTCCCTGTCGAACCTGGAGAACCTGGTGGCCCGGGACGATGTGAGTGAAGCGCGGGTCATTGCCGCGCTTTATATGGCGAGGGATTGGATCCGGGGGCGTTGATGATCGCCCCCCATCCCGGGACAATCAGCACTCAGCGACGCCTTCAAGGGCATCGTCGCTGACCGGCTCATTATCAATGAGCATCTCTCCACTCTGCCATTCAACGTTGTAGGTCTCACCGGATTCATTGGTGGTGATGTTCATCTCTCCGTCTACAATGTTCGGATTGCTCACGGTTGGCCCCCAGCTGTCCACGGCAATCTCGTTCACCGTTTCCATGGTGATGTCAATCGCGCAGCCGCTGTCGTCTGAGAAGGCATGACGCCCATTGGCTTCGAGCCAAGCACCACTATCGCCCTCATGCTCTCTGGTAACGACGGACAGAGGGTCACCATCAGGCACATTGTCTCCAAGAATCAGCTGAAAGTCCTCCATCTCGGAGCTCATGTGGGCAATCATCGCTGAGTCCTCTACCTTTACCTCCGCATTGCGATCACCCGGATTGGCATCAACGCAGTTATAGCAAAGCATCATATGGCCCTGCATGGTCGCGGCATCATCGAAGGAGGTGGCAGCGTTGATGTCAGAAAACTGTTCTCCTGACACGCCTCCCGCCCTGAGGTAGATGGTCCCGTCGTTGGGGAAATCATGGAATTCAGCGATTTCCAGCTGCCCGTCCATATTGGTGCTGTCACCATTGAAATTCATGGTGCAGTCATCCGCGATCAGCCTGTATCCTTCCCCTGAACCATCTGGCGCACCATTGACACCATCCGGAAAGGGAACCGCCTCGCCGTCAAACGCAAATTCATCCTCGATGGTAATGGGCCCCCCAGAGTCACAGGGACTTTCCTGGGTATTGGATGCGGTGCCAAATCCGGCTGATGAGCCAGTATCGCCCTCGAGCTCCCTATTCCTTAAATCCTCTTCCAGCGAATCCGCCTGATCCTCGAACTCTGACAGCTCCTGCGCAGCAAGCACAGCCTGCTGCTCATCCGTAAGGTCGCTCGAGATAACGTCAGTACCGTTGGACGATGACGACGACCCTCCAAAACACCCCACCAATGCCACTGACGCAACGACGGAGACCGCAAGCGGATACCGATTGAATCCCTGCATGATTCCCTTCCTTAACTGCCTGTTTAATGTTGATTACGTGTTATACACGTCCTTTC
>LKMJ01003557.1_pt1 | contig 14521 bp, 9 predicted proteins | sample 643391 | NCBI WGS metagenome assembly LKMJ01 (sample SAMN04112250, study PRJNA286221) | soda lake metagenome | biome: soda lake; feature: Kulunda Steppe; material: water; isolation source: sample PL-Br10 brine of Picturesque Lake | place: Russia: Kulunda steppe | collected 2010-07
ATCGAGCGCGACAAGCGCTGGCTCCACGGTCCGCGCGACATCCTGGTGTTCCTGCCCGGCGAGCGTGAGATCCGCGAGACCGCCGATACCCTGCGCCGGGCCGATCTGCGCGGCACCGAAATCCTGCCGCTCTATGCCAGGCTCTCCAACGCCGAGCAGAACCGGGTCTTCGCTCCCCACGCCGGGCGGCGCATCGTGCTGGCCACCAACGTGGCCGAGACCTCGCTCACCGTGCCGGGCATCCGCTATGTGATCGACCCGGGGCTGGTGCGCATCAGCCGCTACAGCTACCGCACCAAGATCCAGCGCCTGCCGGTGGAGCCGGTCAGCCAGGCCAGCGCCAACCAGCGCATGGGCCGCTGCGGTCGGGTGGCCGAGGGCGTGTGCATCCGCCTCTATGACGAGGAGGACTTTCTCGCCCGGCCCGCCTTCACCGATCCCGAGATTCGCCGCACCAACCTGGCCTCGGTGATTCTCTCCATGCTGTCGCTGAAGCTCGGCGACATCGAGGCCTTCCCCTTCGTCGACCCGCCCGACTCGCGCTTCGTCACCGACGGTTTCCGGCTGCTCTTCGAACTGGGCGCGGTGGACGAGCAGGGGGGTATCAGCCCCATCGGCCGAAAGCTGGCCCGCCTGCCCATCGACCCTCGCCTGGCCCGCATGGTGCTTGCCGGCGCCGATCAGGGCGGCCTGCGCGAGGTACTGATCGTGGTGGCCGGGCTGGCGGTCCAGGACCCCCGTGACCGACCGGCGGAGAAACGCCAGGCCGCCGACCAGGCCCATCGCCGCTGGCAGGACCCGGACTCCGACTTCGTGTCGCTGCTCAACCTCTGGGACGGCGTCGAGGCGGCCCGCGAGGCGCTCACCGGCAACCAGCTCAGGCGCTGGTGCAAGGAGCGCTACATCAATTATCTGCGCGTGCGCGAATGGCATGACACCTTCCGCCAGCTGCGTCAGCTGCTGCGCGACATGGAGATCGAGGTGCCGCCGCCGGCCCCGCGCCCCGCTCTCGATGGGAGAGCGACAGAGGGGGAGGAGGGCCAGGATGAGGATGAGCAGCGCGCCCAGGCGCGCCGCCAGAACGCCGCGACCCTGCACCGTGCGCTGTTGCCGGGGCTGCTCTCCCACCTGGGCACCCTCACCGAGAACCGCGAGTATCTGGGTGCGCGCAACCGCAAGTTCGTGATCCACCCCGGGTCCGGGCTGGCGAAGAAGTCCCCCAAATGGCTGATGGCTTTCGAACTGGTGGAGACCACCAAGCTGTTTGCCCGCACCGCGGCGAAGATCGACCCCATGTGGATCGAACCGCTGGCCGGCCACCTGGTCAAGAGAAACTACGCCGACCCCCACTGGGAGATGAAGCGAGCCCAGGTGGTGGCAAAGGAGCAGGTCACCCTGTTCGGCTTGCCCATCGTCAGCGGGCGCCGTGTACACTACGGGCCCATTGCGCCGGCCGAGGCCCGCGAGCTGTTTATTCGCCGGGCCCTGGTGGAGGGGGAGTTCAGGACCCGGGGCGACTTCTTTGCCCATAACCGGGCGCTGATCGAGGAGGTCGAGGGCCTGGAGGATCGCGCCCGGCGTCGCGACATCCTGGTGGATGAGGAGACGCTGTTCGCCTTTTACGACGAGCGCCTCCCCGAGGGCATCCACAACGGCAAGGGCTTCGAGGCGTGGCGCAAGCGGGCCGAAGCCGAGAATCCCGAAGTGCTCAAGTTCGACCGCGCCGCCCTGCTGGCCCGGGAGGCCAGCGAGATTACCCAGGCCGACTATCCCGACGAGCTGGCATTGAACGGCGTTCGCTATCCGCTGGACTATCACTTCGAGCCGGGTGCGGTCGATGATGGCGTGACGCTTACCGTGCCCGCCGCCATGCTGCCCCAGCTGCCCCTGGCACGCCTCGAGTGGCTGGTGCCGGGTCTGCTCCGCGAGAAGTGCATTGCACTGATGAAGTCGCTGCCCAAGGTGCTTCGCCGTCAGGTGGTACCGATCCCCGACTGGGTGGATGCTGCCCTGGAAGCAGTCGTCCCCGATGACGTGCCGCTCACCGAGGCGCTGGGCGAGTTCCTGCGCCGCAAGACCGGCGTACGCGTCCACCCGGATGACTGGCAGCTGGAGCAGCTCGAGCCCCACCTGATGATGAACATCAAGGTGGTGGACCATGAGGGCCGTGTGCTGGGCCAGGGGCGTGACGTCCGCGAACTGGAACGGCGCTTCGAGGCGGCGGCGGGGCAGGGGGCTCGGTCGCTGGCCGCCGAGGCGCGCCTGGAAGCACCGGTGGAGGGGCTGCCGGGGAAGGCGCTGCCCGAGTCCCGGGTCACCACCCAGGCAGGGATCCGCGTTGAGGCCTTTCCGGCGCTGGTGCCCGAGGGCGAGGCCTTCCGAGTCGAGCTCTTCGACCACCCCGACAAGGCCCGCGAGGCCCATCGTGAGGGTATCGTACGCCTGGCCATGCGCCATTTGCCCGACCAGGTGCGCGAGATCGAACGCCTCAAGGGGCTTGGCACCTGCGCGCTGCTGTTCGCCAAGGTGGGCAGCAAGCGTCAGCTGATCGATGATGTGGTGCGGGCCGTGTTTACCCGAGTGGTGGCCGCGGATCCACTGCCGCGGTCGGCCGCCGAGCTGGAGGCGCGCCTGGCAATGACCCGCGGTGAGCTCATGCCCCGGGCCGAGGCCCTGGTGGGCACCCTGGAGGCCGCGCTCAAGGGCCATCTGGCGGTCGCCAAGACGTTGAAAGGTAACCTGAACCTGGCTCTGGCGCTGGTATACAGTGATCTCAAGGTCCAGATGGCGCGCCTGGTACACCCCGGCTTCGTGAGCGAGGCTGGCGAGTGGCTCGACGAGTATCCGCGCTACATGGAGGCCGCCCTGATCCGCCTCGAGAAGGCACCGCGGGAGCGCCTGCGCGACCAGATGCACATGCAGGAGATTCAGGCCCTCGAGTCGCGCCTCGAGGCTCGCCTCGAGAGCGAACGACGCGGCGGCATGGCGCCACCGGCGCTGGCAGCGTTTCGCTGGTGGATCGAGGAGCTGCGCGTCTCGCTCTTCGCCCAGCAGTTGGGTACCCAATTTGCGGTCTCACCCAAGCGGCTCGAGAAGCGCTGGGCGGAGATCACCGGGCGCTCCTGAGCCCCGATGAACAGCGGCCGCCGCGAGCGGCCTGTGCGGCCCAGGGCCGCGACAAGGGAGATATTCATGACCAACGTCGTGATCACCGGCACAGGGCTCTTCACGCCGGACCACACCATCGACAATGATGCCCTGGTGGCCTCGTTCAATGCCTGGGTGGACGCCGAGAACGGGCGCCGTGCCGAGGCTGGCATCGAGGAGCGCCTGGCGCACTCCAGCAGCGAGTTCATCGTCAAGGCGTCGGGCATCCACAGCCGCCATGTGCTCGATGCTGCGGGCATCCTGGACCCCGAGCGGATGCGCCCGCGGCTGCGTGAGCGCAGCAACGACGAGCCCTCCATCCAGTGCGAGATGGGCGCCACCGCGGCCCGCCAGGCCCTGGAGCATGCCGGCGTGGCTGCGGGGGATATCGACCTGATGATCGTCGGCTGCTCCAACCTCGAGCGCCCCTATCCGGCGGTGGCGGTGGAGTTGCAGGCGCAGCTCGGCGCCGGCGGCTATGCCTTCGACATGAACGTGGCCTGCAGTTCGGCCACCTTCGCCATCGAGACCGCCGCCAATGCCATCCGCGCAGGCACAGCCACTCGTGCGCTGGTGGTCAATCCGGAGATCTGCTCGGCGCACCTCAATTTCCGCGACCGCGATAGCCACTTCATTTTTGGCGATGCCTGTACCGCCATCGTGCTGGAGCGAGACGATCTGGCCACCGTGGATGCGCGCTTCGAGATCCTCGGCACGCGGCTGGTGACGCGATTCTCCAACGCCATCCGCAACAATGCCGGCTTCCTCAATCGGGTGACGGACTCGGATCCTCATGCGCTGGACAAGCTGTTTGTCCAGGAGGGGCGCCGGGTGTTCAAGGAGGTCTGCCCCCTGGTGGCGGCGCTGATCAGTGATCATCTGGCAAGCCTCGGCCATAGTGGTGATGATCTGGCGCGGATGTGGTTGCATCAGGCCAACCGCCACATGAACGACCTGATCGCCCGCCGAGTGCTCGGCCGGGACCCCAGCGAGCAGGAGGCGCCGGTGATCCTGGATCGCTATGCCAACACCAGCTCCGCCGGATCGATCATTGCCTTCCACCTCCATCGCGATGGCCTTGTGCCTGGAGAGTTAGGGGTGATCTGCTCCTTCGGAGCGGGCTACAGCGCCGGCAGCGTGGTGGTGAAGCGTGTCTGACGCCCTGGTAACAACTGGCAGTAAAACGCGCACAACAAGCCGCAGGGAGAGAGCAATGATAGCCAGCAGAAAGGGAAAGTGCGGCAAGGCGGTGGCGGGTCTACTTGCAGTGGTACTGCTGGCCGGTTGCGCCAGCACGGCAGCGGTGGAGGAGCGCCACCCGGACGATCCCTGGGAAGGTTTCAACCGGCGTGTCTTCGTCTTCAATGATGCCGTGGATCGTGCGGTGCTGAAGCCCACGGCGCGGGGCTACCGGGCGGTCACCCCGCAGCCCGTGCAGACCGGCGTGGGCAACTTCTTCTCCAACCTGGGCGAGCCGCGCACGGCGATCAACAGCCTGCTTCAGGGCAAGCCGGGCAACGCCGGCATTGCGCTCTCGCGCTTCGTGATCAACACCACGATAGGCATCGGCGGCCTCTGGGACTTCGCGACCCACATGGAGATCACCGGCCGCGAGGAGGACTTCGGCCAGACCCTGGCGGTCTGGGGATGGGAGGAGTCGCGTTATCTGGTGCTGCCCCTGCTGGGACCGAGCACCGTGCGCGATACCGGCGGTCTGCCCGCGGATGCGGTGACCTACCCTCTCTACTATCTCGATGACGCCGAGCTCGAGATTGCTCTGACGGCGCTGAGGATTATCGATATGCGCGCCGGGCTGCTCGACCAGGAGGAGCTGATCAGCGGCGACCGCTACAGCTTCATTCGTGACGCCTGGCTGCAGCGTCGACGCTTCGAGATCAGCGATGGTGAGATGGGCGATGACCCCTTCGCCGCGGATGACTTTGACTTTGACGACGCCGAATTTGACGACGCCTTCTCCGACTGAGGCCCCTTTCCATGGATCGTCCCAAGCAGCTGATCGGTGTAATCGATGCCCCCGGCCCTGCGCGTGATGCCCTGGCCGAGACCATCGCCCGTGACGGCCTAGCGGTGATCGCCGCCGAAAGCCCCGACGGGCTGCCGCCAGGCGTGTCGCTGGTGGTGGCCCACGTTCGAGCGCTGTCCGATGAGCAGTGGGGGCCCCTCTGCGAGCGCCTGCCGACGCTGGTGGTCAGCGATAGCCGCCAGTCGCCCGGGCTGCTCTCCGCCGTCGATGCCGGGCTGGTGGACTACATTGTCGAGCCGCTGCGCCACGGTCAGCTCCTGCGACGCATGATTCGCAAGGTGATCGAGCTGCGGCGGCTGGAGGAGGCGCGGCGCGAGGATCAGTTGCGGCTCGAGGAGCTCAACGAAACCCTGGAGACCCACCTGGCGATGCTGCGCCTCGACCAGCAGGCCGGCGGTCAGATCCAGCGCAAGTTGCTGCCGCCCCGGCCACAGACCGCGGCCGGGGTGACCTGCGACTACTGGTTCGCCCCTTGGCTCTATCTTTCCGGCGACTTTCTCGACTTCCAGCGGCTGGATGAGCGCCACCTGCTGTTCTATTTCGCCGATGTCTCGGGCCATGGCGCCTCGTCGGCCTTCGTCACCGTGCTGCTCAAATACCTGGCCAACCGCTGGCAGGGAGAATGGGACGGGAGTGCGCCGGAGGCCCTGCCGCCGCGCTGGCTGTCGGACCTCAATCGCGAACTCCTGGACACCGGTATCGGCAAGCATGCCACCCTCTTTGTCGGTGTCATTGACCTTGAGCGCCGCTATCTGCACTATTCCCTGGGTGCACAGCTGCCCATGCCCCTGCTGGTGTCGGAGGGTGAGGTTCACCCCCTGCCCGGTGTGGGCATGCCGGTGGGACTGTTCCCCGGTGCCGAGTACCCCACCCTGGGGTGTTCGCTGCCCGAGAACTTCCGCCTGTGGATGTGTTCGGATGGAGTATTGGAATGCCTGCCGGGTGAAACGCTCGACAAGCGGCTCAGGGAACTTGAGCAGAGGGTGCTGGCCAGCGAGACGCTGGAGGACTTTCGGACCAGCCTGGCCCTGGGACATCTGGCCAGCGGTGAAGATACCGGTACGGATCTGGCCATCGAGGCACTGCCCGACGACCTGACCATCATGCTGTTGAGCGGATTTGCCAATGTTGATTCCTGAAGGACGCATCAAGGCGGCATTCGATGCCGGTGTCTTCGTCCTGAAGCTTTGCGGCGATGTGCGGCTGACGCTCTGTGCGACCCTGGACCGTCAGGCCCAGCAGCTGGCCGAAACGCCCGGACTCAAGACGCTGATCATCGATCTCCGCGACGCCACCAACGTGGACTCCACGGCGCTGGGCTTCCTGGCCAAGGTGGCCATGGCCGTGGAGGGTCGCCTGGCCGAACGCCCCACCATCATCGCCGACAACCCGGACATCCAGCGCATGCTGGACGTGATGGGGTTCGCCCGCTATTTCACCCAGGTGGAGGCGCCCATCACCGAGGTGTGCGAGCTTTGCGAGCTGCCGGCGATACCCAGCGAGGTGGAGGAAACCCGCCGTCGCATTCTCGAGGCCCATCGCATCCTGATGCGTATGAACGAGCATAACCGGGAGGAGTTCCAGCCCCTGGTGGAGATGCTCGAGGCCCAGGAGGCCGATTCCCACCCCCATCACCATTGATCCGGCGAATGGAAACCGATGGCCCCTTCGGCGAGTGACGCTGAATCATGCTCCCCGCCCAAGGGGGTTCCGATGTTTATCAGGATTGACTGATGCGTTTGCCCTGATTCGTTACTCTCGACGCAGCTCGCCCAGCAGCACCTCCAGCTTGCGCTGATCCTCCATGAACTTGCGAATCCCTTCGGCCAGCTTGTCCGTGGCCATGGCGTCCTCGTTCATATGCCAGCGGTAATCGGGTTCGTGCAGCGGTTCCGGTGTTCGGGTCTCGGCATCCTGCGCAGAGAGCCGCCGTGCCAGGGAGCCGCTGGTATCGGCCAGCTCGGCGAGCAGGGCAGGGGAGATGGTCAACCGGTCGCAGCCTGCCAGCGCGAGTATCTCACCGGCGTTACGAAAGCTCGCCCCCATCACGATGGTGTTGTAGCCATGCCCCTTGTAGTGCTCGTAGATACGCTTCACCGACCGGACGCCGGGGTCGTTGTCGCCGCTGAAGTCGGCATCCGGTGACCGGGCCCTGTGCCAGTCGAGGATGCGTCCCACGAAGGGTGAGACCAGGGTCACCCCCGCGTCGGCGCAGGCCTGGGCCTGGGCAAAGCCGAACAGCAGGGTCAGGTTGGTGTGGATGCCTTCACGTTCGAGCTGCTGAGCGGCACGGATGCCTTCCCAGGTGGCGGCGACCTTGATCAGGATGCGCTCCGCCCCGACCCCGTGGCGGCCGTAGCGCTCGATCAGCGAGCGAGCCCGTGCGAGGGTGGCGTCGGTGTCGAAGGAGAGCCGTGCGCTCACCTCGGTGGAGACATAGCCGGGCACCAGGGAGCTGATCTCGCTGCCGATCTCCACGGCCACGGCATCCAGGGCATCGTCGATATCGGCGGCCTGGCGGGCGATCTCGGCCAGTCGTTCGCGGCGCCCTTCCAGCTGGGCAGCCTGCAGGATCAGCGAGGGGTTGGTGGTGGCGTCGGTAGGTTCGAACCGACGGATAGCGTCGATGTCGCCGGTGTCGGCGACCACGGTGGTCATTTGCCGGAGTTGTGAAAGCAGATCGTCGGCCATGGGGCGCGGTTCCTGATGGTTAAGAGGCTGATACTCTAGCAAGCCCGCGTGGCAGGGAACAGACGCCGGACAGACTGGCGTCGATGGGCTATGATTAGCGCCCTATTAAAGTTCTGTTCTGTCTCGAAGGAGCTGTCTTGACGCTCAGTGCAAATCGCGTGGCGCTGCTGGTGGCTGCCAATACCGCCCTGGCGCCCTTCGCCATTGACGCCTACCTGCCCGCCATGGGGGCCCTGGCCGATGCCGTGGGCGCCAGCATCCACCATACCGAGCTTTCCCTCTCCGCCTTCCTGGCCGGTTTTGCCCTGGGTCAGCTGCTGTTCGGCCCGCTCTCCGACCGGATCGGCCGCAAGCCGGTGCTGCTGGGCGGCCTGGTGGTCTTCCTGCTGGCGAGCCTCGCCATCATCACCGTGAGCTCGCTGCCGGAGCTGCTGGCCTGGCGTTTCGTCCAGGCCCTGGGGGGAGGCGCCACGGTGGTCAACTCGGCGGCTATCGTGCGCGACTGCTTCAGCGGACGCGAGGCGGCCAAGGTGATGTCGACCATGGCGATCATCATGCTGATGGCCCCGCTGGTGGCGCCGGTGGTGGGCAGCGGCCTGCTCTATCTGGGGGAGTGGTGGCTGATCTTCATCTTTCTGGCGGTGTATGCCGCCTTTCTGATGTGGCTGCTCGGTACCCGCCTGCCGGAGACCCGGGCCCCGGGGTCGCCTGTCGCCTCGCCGCGCCAGGTGCTGGCCAACTACGCCAGCGTGCTGCGCCACCGCCAGGCCATGGGCTATGTATGCGCCGCCTCCATGTCCTTTGCGGGGCTGTTCGCCTTCATCACCGCCTCGCCCTTTCTCTATCTGGAGCACTTTGGCCTTTCGCCGGGCCTCTATCCGCTGGTATTCGGAGTCAACGTGTTGGCCATGGCGGCCTCCAACCGGCTCAATATCCGCCTGCTGCGAGGTCGTAGCCCCCAGCAGAACCTGCGCCTGGGCCTGGCCATCCAGCTGGCAGCGGCCGTCGGCCTGGTGCTGGTGGTCGCCGGCGGACTGGAGTCGCTGTGGACCATGGTGCCGCTGATCATGATGTTCGCCGCTACCATCGGCCTGGTGGCACCCAATGCCATCTCCGCCCTGCTCGATTACTTCCACCACATGAGCGCCACCGCGGCGGCACTGCAGGGAAGCATCCAGTTCTCCTGCGGGGCGCTGGCCGGGGTGCTGGTCGGCGCCTTCGAGGTGGACAGCGCCTGGCCCATGGTGGCCACCATGCTGGGCGCAGCGCTGATCGGCAACCTGGGGCTGCGGCTGCTGGCGGGCCGCGCCGGCGATGCCTGAGGTACTGATGGCGTGGACCGACATGAGCCCCGGAATCTGGCTTGGCTGCGCGGCGGTACTGGCGCTCGGCGCCTTCGTGCAGCGCGCCACCGGCTTCGGGCTGGCGGTGGTGGGTGCGCCACTGCTGCTGATGCTGGAGCCGAGGCTGGTGCCGGTGATCCTGGTGCTGTTCGGCTTCACGGTGGCACTGACTACCCTGCGCTATTACTGGCGCGAGGTGCGCCTGGCCGAGATCGGCATGGCTCTGGTGGGGCGGGTCCCCGGCAACGCTCTGGGGCTCTGGCTGTTGCTCGCCACCCCCATGGCGGTGCTGGAAAAGCTGATCGCCGGCAGCGTGCTGTTTGCCGTGGCGGTGACCCTGTTTCGCTTCCGCCTGCCGGTCAACCGCGCCACCCTGTTCGGTGCCGGGGTCTTCTCCGGGATATTCGGGACCATCGCCGCCCTCAGCGGTCCGCCCCTGGTGCTGCTGCTGCACGGCTTTTCGCCTGACCGCCTGCGCGGGACCCTCTCGGCCTTCTTCGTGGTCACGGCGCTCATGACGCTGGCCACCCTGGCCCTTGCGGGGTTGGTCCGCTCCTGGCATTTCGGCATGGCGCTGACCTTCGCCCCGGGGGTGGTGGCCGGCAGTTGGCTGGCCAGCCGCGTCGCCCATCGCCTCGACCGTCGCCTGCTGCAGGGGGCGTCGCTGGCGCTCTGTACTCTCGCCGCGCTGGGGCTGCTGCTCTGACGTTACGCCTGGAAAGTGTTGTCACACAATATTCATCAATCCGGCGCGTCATGTCACCGAAGTGTCATGGGGTCTCCCTATAGTCGCCTCCATCGATCCACGGATAGCGGATCGAGTCCTCAACGCTGCGACATGCGGCGCACGACACCTGGAGACCAAGATGAAACTCAAGCTCATCGCTGCCGCCGTTATCGGTGCCTCTTTCGTCAGCACCGCCGCCATGGCGGAACGCGTCGACCCCAACCTGCCCGACTATGAGTCCGTGAGCGGCATTTCCGGCAACATGACCAGCATCGGCTCCGATACCCTGAACAACCTCATGACCCTCTGGGCAGAGGAATTCGCCAGCATCTACCCCAATATCAATATCCAGATCCAGGGCGCCGGCTCCGGCACTGCGCCTACCGCGCTGACCGAGGGCACCGCCCAGTTCGGTCCGATGAGCCGCGAGATGCGCACTTCCGAAGTTCAGGCCTTCGAGGATCGTCACGGCTATCCGCCGACCATGGTGCCTGTGGCCATCGACGCGCTGGCCGTCTACGTCAACCAGGACAACCCCCTGGAAAGCATCACTCTGCCGCAGGTCGACGCCATCTTCTCCAGCACGCGTCGTTGTGGCTACCCGGAAGACATTACCCGCTGGGGGCAGCTGGGTCTGGACGGCAGCTGGGAGAACCGCGACTTCACCCTCTACAGCCGTAACGCCGTCTCCGGCACCTATGGCTTCTTCGCCGAGAATGCTCTGTGCGGCGGTGACTTCAAGGATTCCATCAACGAGCAGCCGGGTTCTGCCTCGGTGGTCCAGGGCGTCAGCGAGTCGATCAACGGCATCGGCTATTCCGGCATCGGCTACATCACCTCCCAGGTCCGCGCGGTGCCGGTGGCACGCGATGAGGGCGAGGAAGCCTTCACGGTGGAAAACGAAAACTACCCGCTGGCCCGCTTCCTCATGGTCTACGTGAACAAGCACCCCAACGAGGATCTGGCCCCGCAGCAGGCCGAGTTCCTGCGCATGGTGCTCTCCAGGCAGGGCCAGGAAGTGACCGCCCGCGACGGTTACATCCCGCTGCCCGAGACCGTGGCCAGCCGCGTGCGTGGCGAGCTGGGTCTCGACTAGTCATCTACTAGCCAAGGCTTTACCCGGGGGCGCTCAGGCGCCCCTTTCTAATTTCTGGAGCTGTCACATAGCTGTCACGGACCCTGCTTACCCTCTGCGTATCTTTCCACCTGACGGGATTGCCCATCCGCCATGAATGACATGTCCCAACGCCCCAGGTCGGGTCAAGGCCGGTCGCTGCTGCCCACCCCTGAGCAGCGCGAGCGCCTGCGGCGCAAGCGCACGCTGAAGGACAACATTTCCCGCTACGGTATCGGTGCCGCCGGCATCGGAGTCGTGATCGCCCTCGGGATGATCTTCGTCTACCTGTTCTCCGAGGTCATGCCGCTCTTCAAGTCGGCCCAGGTCTCGACTCAGCAGGCCTATGCCATTCCCGGGGTGGAAAGCGGCGAGTCACTCGAGCACCTCACCATCGACCGCTACGACACTCTGGGGGCGAGCTTCACCGACACCGGGCGCATCACCTTCTTCGACCTGGACGGAGGCGCCTGGCGTTCGTCGTTCGAGATGCCCCGACCCGATGACGCGATGCGCTCGGCATTTGCGACCGCCTTCGCCACCACGGGGGCCTTCGCCTACGGGTACGACAACGGCACCATCAGCCTTGGCCGGGTGGACTACGCGATCACCTATCCGGACAACCTGCGCCAGATCGAGCCCGAGCTGAAATTTCCCTTCGGCGAGGAGCCACTGGTCCTGGACGAGGCAGGGCGTGCCATCCAGGTGCTGGGTCTGCAGGTCAGCGACCGCGGTACCTATGCCGCTGCCGAACTCGAGGACGGCACCCTGATGGTGACCTCCTTCGATCGCCGGGAGAACATCATGACCGGTGCGGTGACCGTGGAGCAGGCCACGTCCGAGCTGCCCGGCTTCGACGGCCGCGCCCGGCAGATATTGATCGACAATCGCTACCGTCACCTCTACGTCTCCGACGACGCCGGCTACATCCATCACTACAACATCGGCAACCTCAGCAATCCCCGCTACCTCGGGGCCGTTCAGGTCACGGACAGCGGCTACGTGTCGGAGATGACCTATCTCAATGGCACGGTATCGATCATTGCCGGTACCTCCGATGGTCAGGTGCGCCAATACTTCCCGGTGCGCGATGCCCAGAACCAGTACGACCTGACCCACATTCGTGATTTCGCCCGCTATGACGCCCCGATCACCCATATCGCACCGGAGCACATGCGGCGGGGCTTTCTGGTGGGTGACGAGCTGGGCAACCTGGGTATTCATCACGCCACGGCGGGGGCTGACGTCTTCGATGCGCCGATGACCGACGGTCCGCTGTCGCGTATCGCCATCTCGCCGGTCAACTCGTTGGCGCTGTTTGCCGACGAGAACCACCAACTCCAGGTGGCAAGCGTCAACAACCCGCACCCCGGTATCTCATTCTCCTCCCTCTGGCAGAAGGTCTGGTACGAGGGCAGCAGCCAGCCGCGCTATGTGTGGCAGTCCACCGCCGGCGGCGACGAGTATGAACCCAAGATGAGCCTGATGCCCCTGACCCTGGGCACTCTGAAGGCGGCCTTCTACGCCATGCTGTTTGCCACCCCGCTGGCGCTGATGGGAGCCATCTATACCGCCTACTTCATGTCCCCGAAGCTGCGCGGCAAGGTCAAGCCCACCATCGAGGTGATGGAGGCCCTGCCCACGGTCATCCTCGGCTTCCTGGCCGGGCTTTGGCTCGCCCCCTTCGTCGAGAATCGGCTGCCGGCGGTGTTCAGCATCCTGATCCTGATGCCCATTGCCATGCTGGTCTTCGCCTACCTCTGGAGTCGCCTGCCCGAGTGGCTGCGCACTCGGGTGCCCGACGGCTGGGAGGCGGTGCTGCTGATGCCGATCATCATTTTCGTAGGCTGGGCCTGCGTCACGGCGAGCCCCTACGTGGAGATCATGTTTTTCGACGGCAGCATGCGCCAATGGTTGACCGACAACGGCTTCACCTACGACCAGCGCAACGCTCTGGTGGTAGGTATCGCCATGGGCTTCGCGGTGATCCCGACCATCTTCTCCATCGCCGAAGATGCGGTCTTCAACGTGCCCAAACATCTTACCCAGGGCTCCCTGGCCCTGGGCGCCACTCGCTGGCAGACCGTGGTCGGCGTGGTGCTGCCCACTGCGAGCATCGGGATGTTCTCGGCCGTGATGATGGGCTTCGGCCGTGCGGTGGGGGAGACCATGATCGTGCTGATGGCCACCGGCAACAGCCCGATCATGAATTTCAATATCTTCGAGGGAATGCGCACCCTGTCGGCCAATATCGCGGTGGAGCTGACGGAGACCGCGGTGGGGTCCAGCCACTTCCGGGTCCTGTTCCTGGCCGCCCTGGTCCTGCTGGCCATGACCTTCCTGGTCAATACGCTGGCCGAGATCATTCGTCAGCGCCTTCGCAAGCGCTACGGCAACCTCTAAATCCGGGAGACTTCGATGAAACTCTGGTGGAAAAGCGGTGCCCCCTGGGTGTGGTTGAATGCCGGCGCGGTAGCGGTCTCGGTGATCATGGTGTTGGGCCTGATCGGCCTGATCGCGGTGCGCGGCCTGAGCCACTTCTACCCCAGCGAGATTGTCGAGTTCCAGGTCGGCGACCCCGAGCTGGGCCTCGGTCGGATGGTGATGGGGGAGCATGTTCGCTCCGAGACCATCCCAGTTCCCGTGGCGCGGGATGCGGGCATCGCCGTGCCCCCGGAGCTCGATAGCGATGACCTGGTGGTCCGGCATCTGATCAAGCAGGGCAACCGCGACGTCACCGGCCAGGACTTCGCCTGGTATGCCGAACTGCAGATGTCCGAGTGGCAAGCGCCACCGGATGCCATGCGCCTGGAGCGCCGCGAGTGGGGCGACTTCTACGGTTATGCGCTGCGGGTGCTGGAGGGCGGCGAGGTGGTCGCCGAGGGAGAGGGGCTGTGGGAAGAGTTGCAGTCGCGGGTCGAGAGAGCCAATACCCTCTTTCGGGAGCTGCGTCGGATCGAGCGTAACGACGTGGGGGTGATCAGCGCGGAAATGGAGGAGCTGCGCCTGCGTGAGCGTGCCCTGCAGCGCGATCCCGACATCGAACCCGACGCACTTCGGGCGCAGCTGGATCAGATTCAGGATAGGCAGGCCATTCTGGATCAGGAGTTCCAGACCTTGCGCGGTGAGATCGATATTCTGCGCCGTGAGCTTTATCGCGACACCCTGGTGGCCACGGTCACCGGCGGCCAGGAGGTGCAGATACGTATCGGCGACATCGTGCGGGCCGTTCAGCCCAACAGCCTATCGCTGACCGCCAAGGCGGTGGAGTATGTGCAACAGTTCTGGGCCTTCGTCAGCGGTGAGCCTCGCGAGGCCAATACGGCCGGCGGCATCTTCCCGGCGATCTTCGGCACCGTGACCATGGTGCTGCTGATGTCGATGATCGTCAGCCCCTTCGGCGTGCTGGCCGCCATCTACCTGCGCGAATATGCCACACAGGGCCCGCTGCTGCG
>LKMJ01003558.1_pt1 | contig 14521 bp, 11 predicted proteins | sample 643391 | NCBI WGS metagenome assembly LKMJ01 (sample SAMN04112250, study PRJNA286221) | soda lake metagenome | biome: soda lake; feature: Kulunda Steppe; material: water; isolation source: sample PL-Br10 brine of Picturesque Lake | place: Russia: Kulunda steppe | collected 2010-07
AGCGACCGATACCCCGACGTACCAACATCATCTGTACGCTTGGCCCCGCATCCTCGGACAAAGAGACGATTTACGAACTGACTCATGCAGGGATGACCGTCGCCCGGTTTAACGCCAGCCACGGTTCAGCGGAAGAGCGCCGCGCACTTATCGAACGCGTCCAGAACGTACAACAGCAGACGGACCGGCCGCTGGCGACGTTGCTCGACCTGGCAGGGCCGGAGGTCAGGACCGCAACAATCGCCGAGCCACTCTCGCTCCCAACCGGAGCAACAGTCGAGTTCGTGGAAGGGGATACCGCGACGACCGAGCGAATCGGACTATCCGCATCAATTTCAAATATCGCAGTCGACGACCAGATACTCCTCGATGATGGCCGTATCGAGGCTGTCGTCACCGACGTGACAGGCGACGGGGTGACCGCCCGAATTACCTCCGGTGGCGACCTCGATAGTCGCTCCGGGGTCAACGTCCCCGGCGTCGACCTCGGCTTGCCAAGCATTACTGACGCGGACCGCCAGGAACTCGACCTCGCTGCCGAACTCGGGGTTGATTTCGTCGCAGCGAGTTTCATCCGGTCCGCACACGACCTGTACGAAATCAGCGGTGAGCTAGAAGACCGTGACGTGACGATTCCACTCATCGCAAAGATAGAGCGACAGGAGGCCGTCGAGAACCTCGCGGAGATTGCCGAGGCCGCCGACGGGGTGATGGTCGCCCGCGGTGACCTTGGCGTCGAGTGTCCGCTCGAAGTGGTCCCGGTGATTCAAAAGCGGATTATCCGAACCTGTCACCGGGAGGGCGTGCCGGTCATCACGGCGACGGAGATGCTCGATTCGATGGTTCACGCCCGCCGACCGACCCGTGCCGAAGCCTCCGATGTGGCGAACGCGGTGCTTGATGGGACGGATTCAGTCATGCTCTCGGGCGAGACAGCAATCGGTGACCACCCAGTGCAGGTCGTCGAGACGATGGCACGCATTATCCGTAACGTCGAATCCAGCGACGAGTATGCGGAGATTCTCGAAGGGCTGGTGCCGACCGCAGGCGATACCAGAACGGATGCGCTCGCTCGCTCGGCGCGCTATCTCGCCCGCGATATCGGGGCAACGGCAGTGGTGGTCGCCAGCGAATCCGGTTACACGGCTCGAAAAGCGGCCAAATATCGCCCGAGCATTCCCGTGATTGCGGCCACGCCTGACGAGCAGGTCCGGCGGCAACTCACGCTCTCGTGGGGCATTATCCCCGAGCAAGTTGCACCTGTTGAGAGCGCGGATGCAGTCATTCAGAACGCGGTCCAGTCAGGAATCGATGCAGGTGTCGTCGAAAGCGGCGACACGGTCGTCGTCCTCTCCGGAATGATGACTGCAACGGGTGACCTGGATACAGCGAACATGTTGAAAGTCCACGTCGCATCCGAGCGGGTTGCGTCAGGTCGCTCGGTCGTCTCCGGCTTCACGACCGGCCCGCTCGTCCGAGTCACCGAGGGGTTACTTGCGGAGATTCCAGAGGGTGCAATCCTCGCTGTGGATGAATCCTTCGACGACGAGTTCGAGGGTGACCTGTCTCGCGTTGCCGGCATCGTCGACGCCCATCAGGGCGTGACCAGTTACTCCGCTATCGTCGCCAGAGAGCTCGAAATTCCGATGATTAGCGGGGCAACAGTTCCATCGACGATTGCCGACGGTCGGGAAGTCACGCTGGATGCCGAGCGCGGCGTTGTGTATGCTGACCCACTCACCAACGAGTAACGCCTTCGTCGGAACAGGGAAGATAAGTGCGGTCCGATATCATCATATAACGACACAATGGGGTATACACCACACGTGCTGGTCGCCGGCGGTGGCATCGTCGGGACAGCAATCGCCCGGGACCTCGCTATCCGCGGCCTCGACGTAACGCTCGTCGAGCGTGGAACCCTCACAAGCGGGACGACCGGCCGCGACGGAGGGCTGCTCGAAAGCGGCGCACGGTTTGCCGTGACCGACCCACAGACCGCCAAACGCTGTGCGGTCGAACGGAAACGAATCCGCGAGATTGCGAGTCACTACGTCACCAAGACAGGTGGCTTGCTTGTGGAGCGCACCGATGACGACCCCGAACTGTTCGATGACGTTGCATCGGCCTGCGAACAGGTTGGAATTGACACAGCCGAGCGAGCCAGTGCTGCCCTGCACGAGAGCGCCCCATGGCTCGGTGACGATGTCGAACGGGCACTGCACGTCCCGGATGCGACCGTTGACCCACAGCTGTTGACCGTCGCAACAGCCCGCTCCGCACAGGAGTATGGGGCATCTATCCGGACGGGAACGGCCCTGACAGCCATCCATCTCAGCGACGGCGCACTCGACCGCGTCGAACTGACGACCAGCGACAGGGTAACCGGTCGCCGTGGTCGGCCCGTTTTCGAAGCGGATGACGATGATGAGGAGACCGAAGAATCCGACGAGGACGAGGCTGACGAGCAGGCTGAAGAGACAGACGAACGAGAGGGCGAGACCGACGAGGATGCTGATGAAACAGATGCTGGCGAGGTCGGCGACCAAGATGACGAAACAGACGAACCAGCCAGTTCGGACGACGAAACTGAGGAACCGGTTACCGACGGCGGCCGTGAGCACCTTATTTCGCACAAAGGAAAGACGCTTCCGGGCTCCGGCGGCAGCAACGACGAGAAAGAAACGGAACAGTTAGCAGGAGAAACCGAAGAGCTTGCTGTCGATTATCTCGTCAATGCAACGGGGGCGTGGGCTGGAACCGTTGCGGAGTTAGCCGACCTCTCGATCCCACTGGAAATCGTCGACGATACGCGGGTCGTTCTGGACAGCAGTCCGGTCGACCGGCCGGTTTCGCCCATCACCGCAGTTGAATCCGCACAGGTTGTTCCAAACGGCGACGGCTGTCTGGTGAAACACGAACAGGCAGGTGAAACGACTGCAACCAAACCAGCCAGCGACGCCGACGAAGAAAACCGACGTGACAGTCACTATTCCGACCTCGTCCAGCCGGAATCAGTCGATGCAGTGCTTGATGCGTGGGATTCACTCGTTCCGGACCTGACAGCAGCGACTCCGAACCGCTCGGCTCGCGGACGGCGCTATGGGGTCGCCGGCCACGGCAGACCGCGAAACCAACACGATTTCGTCCGCATCGACCACGGCAAACAACACGATTGCTGGGGGCTGATGACCGTGCTTGGTGGGAGTCTTACCACACACCGGCTGCTGGCAGAGCGGGTCGCTGATGCCGTCTGTGCCGATTTTGGTATCTCCCGCCCCTGCCAGACCGCCGACCTTCCCCTCCCCGGCTGTGATACCGATACCGCAGAAACCGAGTCGAAACCAAACCTGCCCGAACCAGTCGTCGAAGCGAGTGCTCGTCGTCTCGGCAGTAGAACCCGAGCGGTGCTTGCACAAGCAGAAAATCCCGTTCTCTGTCCCGACTGCGGGCTGACACGCGCAGAGGTACACGATACAGTCACCGATGGCGACCAACTGGACCTGCTGGATGTCTGTGTACGAACCGGCTGTGAATCGTCGTTCTGGCGCGGCGATGGCTGTCTCGACGGGCTTGCGGCCGAGCGCTATCCGCCTGCCGAGGAGTCAGTTATCGACGGTATTCTCGTCGACGTCCTCGAACACTACTGGCCGGGTTACCGTGCGGTTGCCTGGGAGCAGCGACTCATGATGCTGGCTCAGACCCACCAGACCCAGGCAGGATGGCTCAACCGCCGTCAACCGACACAAGTTGATACAGTTGAAGAGTTCGATGCCGGCATCGAGTCGGTCCGGACAGAACGTGAATCATTCAGCGCGCGGAGCATGGGACAGTGGGCGGACGCCGACGAATTAGGTTCGAATGACCTTTCGTTTGATTTCGGAGGTGACCGGCGATGAGGAGGGACGAAAACCGAACAAGCACAGATATCGTCGTTGTCGGTGCAGGCGTCGGCGGCAGTCTCACTGCGCTGGCTGTCGCAACGGAAAATCCCGATGTGTCTGTCCACGTCCTCGCTGTACAGGACGAGCGATTCGACGGTCACAGTGGACTCATCGACGTGTTGGGCTACAGCGAGGCTGGACAGGAACCCGAGTCCGAACAGACACTCCCGGCCAAACCCGTCAGCGAGCCGTTCAGTGCGTTCGAGTCGCTTTCGAACCGCCATCCGTATCACGTCGCAGGCGAGGAGAGCGTCCGCGATGCGCTGGCCCTGTTCGACGAAGCAGTCCCGGAATACTGCCGAGGGACGGCCGACCGGAACGCCCTCGTCCCGGTTGGCAACGGCCGACTCGCACCGGCACTTCGCTACCCCAAATCCGTGCAGGCAGGGCTGCTCAGTCGGGAGGAGCCCATGCTGCTGGTTGGCTTCGGGGACCTGCCGCAGTTCGATGCGGAACTGGCTGCGACCCGCCTTGACGAGTATGTGCCCTACGAAGTGGATGGGATTACAATCGAGTTGCCGGTGGTGTTAGCCGAAGGGGCAACGCCAACGGCCGTCGCCCACGCGCTGGATGAGAACGAATCGCTGCGTCGGGTGATTGCCGAGCGCATCGAGGAGGAACTCGATACCCAGTCCCGAGTCGGGCTTCCTGCCGTGCTTGGACTGACCAAATCACCGGCAATCCACCAGGAGATACAGGATGAGTGTTACGCTCGCCCGTTCGAGATTCCCCTCGGCCGTCCGAGCATTCTCGGAAAGCGGTTGCAGGCATATCTGTTCGACGCGCTTGAACAGGCGGGGGTGACGGTTGAACGAGACTGTACCGTGACTGAGTATGCCGTCGAGAACGGTCGGGTGACGGAACTCACGCTCGCGGATGAAATTTACGAAGCGGAGACGTTTGTCCTGGCCACAGGCGGCGCTGGAGCAGGCGGAATTCGGGCAACGAGAGATGGACAGGGCCAGGCTTCGTTCAGGGAGCCGGTGTTTGGCTGTCACGTCAGGACGCCGGATGAGCAAAAAAAGCGAGCGGAAGACGGGAAACGTTCGCGGTTGTCGTTGACTGCAGAGCAGTTTTTCGACAGTCAGCCGTTCGAGCGCGCTGGCCTGCAAACTGATGAGCGGTTCCGCCCGCTTGCGGCAGATGGAACAGTGCAATACGAGAATCTCAGGGCGGTCGGTGGCTGTCTTTCGGGTATCGAGCCGACACGCCGGGGGTCGCGTGACGGGATTGGATTGACGACAGGCTACGTTGTCGGAACCGAACTTGCAAACAACCAGTGAAAACAGAAATTACGTTCGGAAACTTTCGCCACAGCCGCATTCGCTGACAACGTTCGGGTTCTCGACGTGGAAGCCAGCGCCCTGTAGCCCGCCTTCGTAATCGAGCACCGAGCCGTCGATGTAGTTCATGCTCGCGGGGTCAACGAATATCCGCAGGCCGTGGTGGTTCGTAATCGTATCGTCCTCTTCCGGTTCGTCGTCGAAGCGCATCCCATAGGAAAGACCAGCACAGCCACCCTGCTGGACGTACAGGCGAAGCCCGGCAACGTCGCTGTCGAGGCCCTCGCCTTCGATAAGCGCGAGCGCCTCCTCGGCAGCTTCCTCGGTCACCGAGACGGTCGCTTGCTGGGGAGTGTCCTCGGTTGTACTCATACCCACATCTACTGCGTCCAGTATGTTAACCCTGACGGGGGCGGCAACGGCCGAACGACGACTGGTGGCGGCCAACCGCTTCCTGCGACCGGGAACGGTACGCCTTTGACGACAAGTGTCCAAAGGGAGGTATGAGCGACGTGGACCTTGATTCCGAGCAGTATCAGAAACACCGCGAAGCCGGCGAGATTCTAAAGACCGTCCGGGAAGAGGCAGTTGACCGCATCGAAGTCGGTGCCAGCCATCTCGAACTGGTCGAACATGTCGAAGACCGCATCCGCGAACTCGGCGGGCAGCCTGCCTTCCCGATGAATATCTCCATCGACGAGGAGGCCGCACACGCGACCCCAAGTATCGACGACGATTCGACGTTCGGCGAGGAGATGATAAATATCGATATCGGCGTGGCCGTCGACGGCTGGCTCGCTGACTCGGCTATTACCGTTGACCTCTCCGGTAACGACGAACTCGTCGAGGCCTCTGCCGAAGCGCTCGAAGCAGCGATTGACACCATCGAGCCCGGTGTCAACACCGCACTGCTCGGCGACATTATCGGCCGGACAATCAACGGCTACGGCTACAATCCCGTTGTCAACCTCACCGGTCACGGACTCGGCCACTGGGAACAGCACACCACACCCAACATCCCGAACAGGAAGGTTCCACAGGGGACGACGCTGGAGGTTGGCGATGTGGTGGCTATCGAACCCTTCGCAACTGATGGTGGCGGGAAAGTTAAAGAAGGAAGCGACGAGGAGATTTTCGCCCTCGAAAAGGAAAAATCAATCCGTGACCGACAGGCACGCGAAGTGCTCAAACAGGTGACTGAGGAGTTCCGAACCCTGCCGTTTGCCACCCGCTGGCTCGATGCCTCCCGTCCGAAATTGGCGCTTCGCCGCCTCAAACAACAGAACATCATCCACGGCTATCCCGTCCTGAAAGAACAGCCGGGCTATTACGTGAGCCAGAAAGAACATACCGTCATCGTCACCGAAGATGGCTGTGAAGTGACAACGAGATAGGGTTCGGGTAGTTTTTGCCGTTGCAAGGGGGTATATTGCTGACGCCATCCAGTATCTAGTATGCACTGTGGTAACAGTATTCAAGTGACGGAGCACACAGCAGTTCGAGGAGGACAATGAGACGGGAAGTACTCATCGTCGGTGGCGGGCGTGTCGGGAGACACACCGCACAGGGATTGATACCCGAACGGTACCGGGTGACGATAGTTGAGCAAGATAAGGAGAAATGTGATTCGCTGGCGAGTTACGAAGTAAACGAAGTCATCCACGGCGATGGAACCGACGAGAGCGTACTCGCAGATGCGGGTATCGAGAACGCAACCGTCGTTGCAGGGTTGACCAACGACACCGAAACGAACCGAACCGTTGCCGAACACGCTGCGGAAGTGAACCCAGATGCGGAGACAATTGTCCGCATCACTCACGACGGCCAACAGGAGTTGGGACATCTCAAATTCATCGACCACATCGTCTATCCCGCTGCTGCGGGTGCTGATGAGGCTGTAGGGGAGATAACGAAACTCTGAGCGAAAAGGGAGCAAAGCGCGAACCATTTTGTGCGGGAGGGTCCAACCACGGGCATGGAGCAGGTGTTTGCGCCGTGGCGCATCGACTGGGTCGAGCGGTCACCGAAAAACGAGGAGTTCGATGAGTGTGTCTTCTGTGAAATTCCCGAGAAAGGAAGCGACCGGGAGTACAACCTCCTTGCACGGGGTGAGCATGCGTACGTACTGCTGAACAACTATCCGTACAATCCCGGTCATACGATGGTGATTCCCTACCAACATACCGGCGAGTACCGCGACCTCGACCCCGAGACGCTCCTCGCGAAAGAACGCCTCATTCAACGGACGCTCGATGCGATGGACGATTCCCTTGCTCCCGACGGGTACAACGTCGGCTACAATCTCGGTGGCGGGGCCGCCGGCGGCTCGATTGCCGAACACCTGCACGCCCACGTCATCCCGCGCTGGGAGGGTGACACCAACTTCATGCCGGTTGTCAGCGATACCACGGTCATCGTCGAGGCTGTCACCGATACCTACGACCGCCTCCATGCAGCCTTCCGCGAACAGGAGGGGGTTTCTTTCGAGGACGAAAGTGTGGCAGTGACCGTTGAAGATGCCTAGGTAGGCAAATAGGATATTTGCCCTTATAGGAAATAATCAGCGGGTTTGTTTCTCTCGTAGGCAGGAATTAGGTACGAATATCGCCAGGGATGCAGGCTCACCGCCAGTTACCATACGTTGCCCGTCGCCAGAGCCACTCGACGGGCCCGTACTCGAAGCGTTTGAGCCAGAGCACCGAAAGCACTGCTTGCAGTACCCAGATGCCAAACACGATAGCAATCTGTTCGACTCGGGTGACGTGTCCGAACAGGCCCAGCCCGTAGCCATAGAAGAGAGTCGTTGCCACGACGGTCTGAAAGAGGTAGTTGCTGAGTGCCGTGCGACCGACTGCAGCACAGGCCGTGTGGATAACGCCACCGGTGCTGCGTGCACAGAGGACCATCACGAGACTGGCGTAGGCGGGCGCGACGAACAGCGCCCCAATGTTGTTTAGCTCCCACGAAAGAATGCCTGCGCCGCCGCTCCAGTCGTAGGCGAAGGCCGTCCAGACACCAGCCAGAATGAACGTAAATCCGATGAGCCAGCCGCCGAGAATCACGGTCCAGTAGGATTTCTTCGACCAGTCATTGGTCAAAAGTCCCGACTTGTAAAAGGCCATCCCCCAGAGAATGAAGCCGCTGTATCGCCAACCGGAATCAGCGATAAACCCTGTTGTATGCGCGCTCCATGCAGCTTCGGCGCGCTCGGCAAATCCGTCGCTCCAGCTCCCGCGGTAGGCGTCGAGTTCCGCCTGAATAGCTGCTTCCGAGGCAACCCAACTATCGTGTGTTTCAGCAAGTCCGATATTGAACGCGGCGTTGAGCGTCAGCATCGTCGGAACCGCAATCAAGACGGCTCCGAGTGCGAACAACTGCACTGGTTCCAGCCGCCAGAAGACGACCACCCAGAGCCCACAGAGCGCATAAATGACCAGAATATCCCCATCCCAGAGCAGATAGGCATGCGCGAGCCCGATGAGCAACAATAGTAGCGTCCGCCGGTAATGGAGCACATATCCGGAGTACGTTCGGTCCTGTTTCGATTCGAGAAAGAGGACGATACCAGCACCGAACATAATCGAAAACAGCGCGATGAACTTCTGTTCGACGAGGACGTGGCTGGCGAGCCAGACCAAGAGTTCGACTCCTGCAAACTCCCCGTACTGTGTCGGGTTCAGCCGCACAGGATTCGGCATCGAAAAGGACTGGATATTGATAATCAAGATGCCGAAAATAGCCACCCCACGGAGCACGTCGAGACTGACAATCCGCTCGTCCGGTGCCGTTGGTTCCGGACGCGTCGACTCGTCAATAGCTGCTGGCTCGGCGTGGTCACCGTGCTGTGCGTTCGCTTCCGCTATCCTCGTCACACCGCATCAGTATAGCCACCGAAAGATAAAACCGACCGGTACCGGGAGGGAGATTAGTCGTCAGCAGGACTTGGCTGCGGGCTCATATCGACCGGGGAGGCGTCGACTTCGAGTTCGTCGAGTGCCGTCTGTGCGGCCCGTTTGCCCGAGAGCAACATTGCCCCGAAGGTTGGTCCCATTCGTGGGAGGCCGTAGGCTGTTGCGACCGCCATCCCGGATGCGATAAGCCCATCGTGGACGACGCCAGTGTGTTCGACGACCGCATCCTCGGACTGGCCAACCCACATGGAGTCGTGACCGGGTGAATCGTGTCCCGGTGCACCGTACTGGTCGTCTGCGGTGTTGTCCATTCCCTCGTTGTTCTCCAGCCCCGGCACGTCGAGTGCGCCGCGTTCGTCCAGTTTCGAAATCGCCATCGCGTCGTGGCCAGTGGCGTCGATGACGAGGTCGGTTTCGACTGCAATCGGGTCGACGCAGGTGAGTTCGCGCGGGAGTGCATGCACCGGCGTCCAGTTCATCACAATCCCCGAAACGCGGTGGTCCTCGCGGATGACGAGGTCAGTAAACTCAGTCATATTCTGGACCTTCGCACCTGCATCACAGGCGGCTTTGATGAGTCCCGAACAGGCGTGTGGGCCGGAGGCCACGTACAGCCCCTCCGTGTCCTCCGCTGGTTTGTAGGGTACGTCAATCTCATCGAGCACGTCCTGTGCCGGGTCACGAACCGTGAGCTTGTTCATCAAAAAGCCACCCAGCCAAAAGCCGCCGCCGAGATAATTGTTCTTCTCGACAATCATCACATCGACATCGCGCTCTGCAAGCTCTTTCGCCGCGACGAGCCCCGACGGCCCGCCACCGAGAACGATGACGTCGGTGTCGGTGTTATTCATGAACTCCTCGGTCCATTCCTGGCCAATTGCACGCGTTACCTCCGCTTCGCTGACGTTGCTGAACGAGTCGAATTCGGACATACAACTAGGTAGTAGTACCTAGTAATAAAAAGTGTTCGCCCTCTCAGTCTTCCCCAAAACGATACCGTTGGCAATTAACTATCAGGAGGTCGTTAGCCGAGATATGATGGAGAAGACGGTGCTCATTACGGGTTGTTCGTCGGGAATTGGCCGGGCGACCGCCGAATCGTTTCTCGACAGCGACTGGACGGTCTATGCGACCAGTCGCGATACCGAAGATATCACGGACCTCGCGGAGGCTGGCTGTCACACGGCCAGACTCGATGTCACTGAACAGGAGGATATCGACCGCGTCGTCTCCCGAATCGAGGACGAAGTGGGTGCACTCGACTGCCTCGTGAACAACGCAGGGTATGGACTCTATGGCCCGCTCGAAGACGTCACTGTCGACCAGTTACACGACCAGTTCGACGTAAACGTCTACGGACCCCACCGCCTCACCCGTGCAGTCCTCCCGCTGTTTCGAGAGCAGGAAGATGGGACGATTATCAACCTCTCAAGTATCTACGGCCGGCTCTCGACACCTGGCGGTGGTGCCTACGCTGGCTCGAAGTTTGCGCTCGAAGCGATGAGCGATGCACTCCGTGCCGAAGTTGACTCGTTCGATATCAGCGTAGTCATCGTCGAACCCGGCCCGGTCGAGACCGAGTTCAACGACCGACTGGAAACGGAACTCGACGAGTTGGACCGCACGCCTGCATACGAGTGGCTCTATGACACTGTCGAGGACGCGAACCTCGCCGCAGGCGCAATGCCGTTCGCACTCGAACCCGACGAGGTCGCGACTGTCATCCACGATGTGGCAGGGATGAAAAACCCGGACCCCCGGTATCCCGTCGGAACGTTCGCCAAACTGGTCGTCTATTCAAGCTTCCTTCCCGACCGCGTTCGTGATGGGGTGTTCAAACTGATTCGAAAGTCGACGTGGCGGCCGCGGTAGGGGTCGACTGTCGACAGAAACGCCTATACTTGTTCCTCCCCGTCACCCTGTGTGAGCCGTCGCGCAGCGCCGTCATCGCAACTTCCTGTTAGAGACGTCCTACCGGAGTTTGCGGATGCATTTCCGTTCGAGCGCTTCAACGAAATGCAGTCCGCCGTCGTACCGGCCTTGCTCGACAGCGAGGAGAACGTCGTTGTCAGCGCACCAACTGCAAGCGGTAAGACGGCAGTTGCAGAGGCCGCAATCTGCCAGACGCTTTCGACCGGTGGGACCGCCCTCTTTCTGGCACCGCTTCGCGCCCTGACGAACGAAAAAGAACGCGAGTGGGAACGGTTCGAAGACCTTGGCTACTCCGTCTACGTCGTCACCGGCGAGCGCGACCTGCATCCCCGCCGCGCACAGCGTGCTGATATTCTCGTGATGACGCCAGAAAAGGCCGATTCAGCGACCCGAAAGCATGATTCGCGGCGCTACTCCTTCGTCGAAGATATCGACTGCTGTGTCATCGATGAAGTCCACCTACTCGATTCCGACGGCCGGGGGAGCGTCCTCGAAGTGACGATTTCCCGCCTCAGACGCCTCTGTGACCCTCGTATCGTTGCCCTCTCCGCGACCATGCCGAACGCCGGCGACGTGGCCGCCTGGCTGGATGCACCCGATGAGACGACCTTTGCATTTGACGAATCAGTCCGTCCTGTCCCGCTTGCAGCCGACGTCGCCATCTACAGCCACGGCGAGAACGCCTTTGCCGACAAATACCGCCGCCTCTACCGCGCGCTCGACCTTGCCGAACCACACATCCGCGAGGATGGACAGGCGCTCGTCTTCGTCGCCTCCCGACAGGATACCGTCCAGGCGGCGAAAAAAGCCCGCGATGAACTTGCTGCCCGTGACGTTCCAGTAGGTGCCCGCGGCGATTACGACTTTCATCAGGCGGCCGAGCAACTCCAGAACGACACCCTCCGCCAGTCAGTCCTCGACGGCGTTGGCTTCCATCACGCCGGGTTAGCCCGCGAAGATAAGAACCTCGTTGAAGAGTGGTTCCGCGAGGGCACCATCGAACTCCTCTTTTCCACCTCGACGCTCGCGTGGGGGGTCAACCTCCCTGCCAGATGTGTCGTCATCCGCGATACGACCCATCACGACCCCCTCGAAGGGGAAGTCGAGATGAGCCCGCTCGATATCCTGCAGATGCTCGGGCGGGCAGGTCGCCCGGGCTACGACGACCAGGGATACGCATGGGTCGTCTGTGATGGGGACGACGCCAGCCGCTATCGCAGACTCCTCTCGCGCGGGAAGAACATCGAATCCCGACTCGCCGAGCGGGCGACCGGAACTGATGGCCCCGCTTCCGGCGACCTCGCGACCCATCTCAACGCCGAAATCGTGCTCGGAAATATCCGGTCCATCACCGATGCAATGGACTGGCTGGAAACGACCTTCTACTGGGTGCGTGCGCAGCAGGCAAGCGCCTACGCCTCCGGTGATGCCCTCCGCAAACAGGTCAGGACCACTCTCGACTGGCTCGTCACCAACGAGTTCATCGAAATGGACGGGTCGGCGGTCGAACCGACCCCACTCGGGCGGCTTGCCTCGGATTATTATCTGGATTTGCCGACCGCCCGGCAGTTCGCCGACCTGACCGACGGCGAGTTGACGGCCGAACGGGTGCTTCGTGCCGTCGCAACTGCCGAGGAGTTCGACAGCGTCAGCGCCCGCTCTGCTGAACAGGATGCCATCGATGCGGTGCTTGGCGAGCACGCAACCGAACTGGACGCTGGCAACCGAAAGGTGCTGGCAATCCTGCGCTCGGGGATGAACACCACGACACCGACGGAACTCCGCAGCGACGCCTGGGTCATCCGCCAGAACGCACAGCGGTTGCTCTCAGCACTCCGAGCAATCATCGACCGGTTTGGCGACCCTGCTGGTGCGAATCTCGTCGCTCGACTCGAAGCGAGGGTGGAAACCGGCATCAGCGACGACGCGGTTGGCCTGACTGCCATCGACGGGATTGGTTCGACCCGGGCAAGTTCGCTTGCTGCCGCAGGCTACCAGTCTCCGGCTGATATCGCAACAGCAAGCGTGAGCGAACTCGTGGCCGCTGGACTGACCGACGGTGTCGCCGAGCGCGTCCACGAGAGCGCGACTGAACTGCCCGCAATCGAGGTTGAGTGGGGAGCCTTCCCCGAGCAGGTCGCTCCCGGGGAGCGCAACCTCTGTGAGGTTACCGTCTCCTCAACAGCAGGTGACGCACGCGCGGGGCTGTCCGTACTCGTTCGAAAGGATGACTCCGGAAGCAACGATGCCGTCGAGATGACGACAAAAGATTCGTATCTCGGTCAAACGACGCTCCCGGTCGGTGTCTTCGGCGGGTCGGCCGACCAGCTCGAATATATCGTCCGGGTCGTCTTTCCCGACCTGCCGCTCGCGCCAATCGAGCGCTCGAAAGTCGTTCGCGTCGAGTGAGTTTGAGGAACTGATTACAGTAACTGAAGCTGTGGAGTGCTTTCTTAAACCCGACGAGTGAACGAACCGGTAATGAACAGCAGTCATCGGTTCGGAGTTGCCGCGGTGGTTGTCGTCCTTGCTGGCGTTGCGAGCCTGCTGGCAGCGCCGTCACTCCCGGAAGAGCTCGTGACTAACTGGGATAGCGCCGGGGAGCCAAGCGGAACCATGCCTGCGACACAGGTACTTGTGCTCGTTCCCGCACTGATGGGTGGCTTACTGGCCGTCTTTGCAGTCATCCCGCGTATCGACCCTCTCCGTGAGAACATTGCTGCGTTCCGTCCGACCTACGACTGGTTCGTAGTCGTCATGACGGTGTTTCTGTTCGGTATCCACGCCGGGATTCTCGTCTTCAACCTCGGCTATGAGTTCCCGTTCGTCCAGCTGTTGATTCCGGGACTGGCGCTGGTATTTTACTATGCGGGCATCGTCCTGGAAAAAGCCGAGCGAAACTGGTTCGTCGGGATTCGGACGCCGTGGACTCTCAGCAGCGACCAGGTCTGGGAGCAAACCCACCAGCTTGGGGCAAAGCTCTTCAAACTCACTGCCCTCTGTGCCCTCGTCGGACTCCTCTTTGGCGAGTATGCCATCTATTTCCTGCTCGTTCCAGCACTCAGCACGGCGCTTGTGACGGTCGTCTACTCGTATTACTGCTACGAGCGACTGGACGAGTGAGAGCCGCCTGTGGAGAAAGAAGGGCCCAACTGCAAAGAGGGCCGCCTGCGCGATTCTCTCAGAGTGAGAGCGAGGATAGATTTTTATACCCATCACGACGAGATGGAGGGCACATGGAAGAAAAAACTGAGGAACTCAGGGAGCTCTTTCTCGATGTCACCGACGAGGAAACCCTGACCGAGTCACAGGAGGAAGGGCGTGGCTCGCTGGCAGGAGAAAGCGGCCCTATTGACGAGCGTATCGAAGCTGTCATCGCCCAGATAGACGAACGGTTCGGCGTCGAAACGCCACTCTCGTCGGAGGCGGAGTGTCGCCTCATCAAACTGTTTTA
>LKMJ01003560.1_pt1 | contig 14519 bp, 17 predicted proteins | sample 643391 | NCBI WGS metagenome assembly LKMJ01 (sample SAMN04112250, study PRJNA286221) | soda lake metagenome | biome: soda lake; feature: Kulunda Steppe; material: water; isolation source: sample PL-Br10 brine of Picturesque Lake | place: Russia: Kulunda steppe | collected 2010-07
AAGGAGATAATCCCCACTGCGGTGACAGAATACGCATTGACATACAACTCACCGACGACGGTGAAACAATCAAACAAATCACGTTTGACGGCCAAGGATGCGCTATCTCGCAAGCATCTGCCAGTCTACTCACCGAAGAACTCACAGGCGAACCTCTCGACAGAATCAAAGAACTCGAACGCGACGACATCATCGATGACCTCCTCCGCGTAGACATTTCACCAATGCGGGTCAAATGCGCTGTCCTCGCGCATAAGGTGGCCGAACACTCGATTGACGATGACCATTAACACGGATATACTTGTGAAAAATTATTGTTGGATAACAAGTGAAGTGCTTCGGGGTCAAGTCTCTAGACATTCGCCTTGTCCGCTGATAAACGCTCTCACGTCAATCAGAGAGACTACAGGTGGTCGTTATCTTCGAGATAATACTCTACTGCTTCCGAAATAATCACACTCTCTGTCGTCCCACGCTCCTCAGCAAGTTTCTGGACTGCTTCAGCGGCGTCATCAACCAGTTCAACCTCCTCACGTAGTGTGATATCTGCACTGTCACTTTCTGAAGATGTCACCTTTTCAATCGCTTCATCAATGCTGTTACCGCGATCGTGGAGTTTCTTCAGTTGCTCAACTTCCTTGTTTGTCAATCCTTCCTCAGCCACTCGTTTAGCGAGGTCTTCACCTTCTTTTCCACCACCAGTCAACTGCCTGATTTTCTGCAATTTACCCTCACCGAGAGCATCAACAATGTTCACACTTTCTTCTTCTGTTTCTGCTTGCTCAACTTCTTCACTCTCACTTTCTTGTTCCACGGAATCTTCCCCTGAACCAGATGGGTCATCAATTTCACCGTGGACTTCAGCTGAACTACCTCCGTCCTCAAAGTGGGCATCAGGGCCATCAGGGTCACGGTCTTTAGTTACTTCTGTTGGGTCGTCGTTGACTTCTTCATCATCGGCAACATCTTCTATATCAACTTCTTCTTCGTCTTCCTCACTTTCAGTTTCAGTTTCATCCTCACTCTCAACTTCTACATCTTTTTCAGTATCTTCATCAGTTGATTCGTCTTCATCACCTTCGTCACTTTCATCTGAAGGTGTTGGGTCTACTTCGGTATCTTGCCACTCTTCTCGAAGCGGCTCCAGCCACGTACGTACAGTAGACTCTGGTACGTTCAGTTGTTTAGAAAGTTCTGTGCTACTGGGGTATCCGTCTCCACCCATCAGCGTCCACAGTTTGTCCAGTGCAGCAGCACGATCTGCACTCGACACTGGATCATTGAACAGGTCTGCGTTTTCAATTATACTTGCTTTCAATGCACTCTCATCATCCCTCTGTTCGACACGAACTGGAATCGTCTCTAATCCGACTTCACGAGAAGCAAGGATCCGTCTCTGCCCGATAAACGCTTCATATGTACCATCTTTGTTTTCTCGTACAATCGGTGGTTGGATGACTCCCTCTTCCTCAATACTGTCAACCAAGTTAGATACATCAACGCTACTCTGTCGTTCATTCAAATCACTGATCTCTATTTCGTGCGGGTCTATATGTTCAATTGCCATAGTTTCTAATTTGTGTACAATGTTGGGGTGTGTTCAGCATCGCAACGTGGACGAGCGACACACCACTCTTTCACAGTTAAATAACTGCGTTAGAAGGATAAGGCTACGGTATTTCACTGAGCTGGTGAATACAGTTGACTCTAAGCAAGAATTTTCACGCTTCAAACCCTCACCACACGTATGAACCTTGAGGAGACTGTTGAACAAATCCGCCCAATCGGAGGTTACGCCTATGAACACGAAATGGCCCACGATGTAGAACAACTCATCGAGGCTGAAAACCCCGTCCAAGCAGACCTTGACCGCTCGATGTCAATTGTCGACCGTGTCGGAGAACCAGATCTACTCAGTATTGATAATGTTTCCCAAGTCGCTGACGATGAACTTGAACAAGCCATAGATGAGTATGACGGTATCCGGAAAGAAATGTCCGAAATGTATCGGACAAAAGCTGAATATCTTGAATGGGAATGTCGTCGGGCTTATCTCCTCGAGGCCATTGCAAACGTTGCATCGATTCAATTCGGTCACAAACAATCTCCATCCACTGAACGACATCGTATCGTTGTTGAGGTAAATATGTGGGCAGCGTATGCCAAACATCTCTTGATGGAAGTCAATGCTGGTGATGTTGCCGCCGCAGAAGAAGATCACGACATCCTTACAATCGACGTACAACACGACATCAATGACGCCATTATGACTACCTCGACCATTTTTGAATCCGTCGGTGAACAGATCCTTATCCGCAATCACAACTACTCCTCTGGCAATAACCTCAATATGTCGAAAACCACTGAAAAACTCAAAGAACGCGGTTACATTACAACACGTGAAAAACAGCTCGTCGACAAATTTCGGAAAAATATACGGAATAACATTGCTCACGACATCTTTCAGCGAAGCCGCCTCACTGGCGTCTCAGACCTCCGGAGCGAAATCGTCAAACCCTGTTGGGAAATCATTGATCTCACTGACAAACTCGCAGACGAAGAAATATCACCGGACAACAAAATATTATAACACCACCAACTACAAATTGCTCGTGTCAGGGACGTAATCCTCGTAATTTTCTGCAATATACTCCCAGTCATTAAATTCACCCCCGTCAGAAAACTCATAACACTGATCTTTCGATACAGGACACCCGTCATTATAATTCATAATTGAAGGATACTCACTATAGGAGTAATCGTGGGAGTCTATCCCATCAAATACCTCTGGACTCAACGACATCAAATGACCAATTTCGTGCATCATCGTCGAACCAATAGAACTGTTGAAATTCCTATCAGATGACGTGACTGCACCTCTATAATTATCAAAATCTACTCGATACGCAAATCCGACTCTATCTCCAATATCTTTCTCGGTGAACAACATATAGTGATAGCCATACCCGTGAGTGTAAAACTCACCATATACCTCATCAACGAATTCTGGTTCAACCTCATCTGAACCGACTTCACGTGGCTCGTCAGAAATGTAAAAGTGAATGTTAACGCCTGTTTCATCAGAATGGTCGTAATCAATTGGAGCATCCTGAAATGCAAGATGTGTATTAATCAATGCTGATATTGGAACAGACCCACGTTCAGTCGTCTCAATATGGAACAAGACATCTTTCTTATCCTCCGACAAATATTCATTTGATTCAGAAAGCTCATTACTGAAACCATCTCCTGTATCATCTACATCACGTATTGATTGTGAATCAGTTGACCCAACTGGTTTCTCTGTATGGATAAAGTCAAAATGTTCTGCAACCTCTGGATTTTCTACCACGTCATAATCCTCCGAGAGTAATACACCAAACTCATCATACAACACAGAATCAGGTAAATTCGAACGGTAATTCGTTGGTTCTGACCCAGTAGAAATGTACTCATCCATATCATCCGCAAAACGAGCGTCTAAATCTTCTTTCACATCAACCGTATACTCAGTTCCTGGATGTGCTCCATATTTGTAATTCGCGTAGTCTGGCACACCATCACCATTTGAATCATTCACCGTTGGGTCATACCCGTCAAATTCTGCTTCATACAATTGCGTATAATCAGACAACCCATCGCCGCTCGTGTCTGGAGTTGTTGGATCAGTCCCATACTCGTATATCTCATCATAATCTGAAAGTCCATCGCCACTAGTGTCTGGAGTTGTTGGATCAGTCCCGTACTCGTTTATCTCATCATAATCTGAAAGTCCATCGCCACTAGTGTCTGGAGTTGTTGGATCAGTCCCATACTTGTATATCTCATCATAATCAGCTAACCCGTCCCCAGTGGTGTCCGTTGTCGTTGGATCTGTCTCATATTGGTTTATTTCGTCGTAATCTGAAAGACCGTCACCGGTAGTATCATCAACAGTCGGATCTGTTCCATATTCAGTAATTTGTTCGTAATCAGATAACCCATCTCCAGTGGTGTCTGGCGTTGTTGGATCAGTCCCATACTCGTATATCTCATCATAATCAGATAGCCCATCGCCACTGGTGTCTGGCGTTGTTGGATCAGTCCCATACTTGTATATCTCATCGTAATCAGCTAACCCGTCCCCACTGGTGTCCGTTGTCGTTGGGTCAGTCCCGTAGGTATTAACTTCATCGTAATCGGAAAGACCGTCACCAGTAGTATCATCAACAGTCGGATCTGTTCCATACGTTTCAATTTGCTCTGCATCGGAAAGTCCATCCCCAGTGGTATCAGTAGAAAACGGGTCAGAACCGTGCCTCAAATCATCAATCGCTCGCATATCGTCTCCGCTCCAATCGAACAACGGGAGAATAGCCAACACTCCAACAGCGCAAATAAGAACACAAAAGCTGAATACAAACTTTCGTTTATGTCTTGCTAAGAATTTTCTCACACTTACCTGACATACTCCTTATGTAAAAATAAATACAACTCGTTTGACAATAACACGTGAAAGTACACGACATCACCACACTCAATACCCTCAACAAACGAAAAAGAAATACATCACGACCACTGAGCTACACTTCGTGACTACTATTCCAGATATTGCTTTCTTTGATATGGATGGTACCTTATTCCAACCAATTAGAACAGAAAACGGAAAAATTGCAGAGTCTCTCTGGTCAATTATCCCTATTTATCTCGGCCCAGAAGCCCAAATGAAACAACGAGAAATGTATCAAACATGGGATAACAACGGATACGAAAACTACATTGAATGGGTGAAAAACACACTCACTATGCACGCTGAACAAGGCTTGACAAAAGAAACATTCGAAGCTGCCGTTAACGCTGCCGAGTACCGTATTGGACTCCCTGAAACGTTCAAACGCCTCAATGAAAATGACGTTGTGACGGCTATCATCACAGGCGGGTTCAAAAAACAAGCCGAACGTGTACAACGAGTACATAACATCGACCACGTATTCGCAGCTTGTGAGTACTACTGGAATGATGAGGGAGAGATAGATGGATGGAATATCATCCCAACTGATAATAAAGACAAAGTGACTTTCGCACGCATTATCGCTGAAGAACACGGTACCTCACTCAAAGATTGTGCCTTCGTCGGAGATGGAAAAAATGATGTATGGATTGCTGAACGAGTCGGTACCAGTATCGCATATGACGCAGATCCTTCAATGAAGCAAGCATCTGATTACATCCTTAATCCGGATGACGGCGCAACATTTGAACAGGTATCTCGGATTCTCCTCCCTGAAGAAGAATAAAATCTCACTATCCAATAACCAAAAGTTTTATAAGGGTGGTGTGGCTACAACTGAACACATATGAGTGCAAGCATTGCAATAATGGCGTTCATCTTCGCCGCACTACTCGCAACGTACCTCAAACAATCCGGCGGCCCGTTCAGACTCCTGTTTACCTTCATTGCCGTCGTTGCTATCGGAGTACCCTTCGCCTCCGCCTATGCCGTAGAGGCCCCCCTTACCGTCATCGCCACCATCACCGGATTCATCGTCGGACTCCTAACGTGAGAACACTACGCAAAACGAGTCTGTTTTACGTACAGATACAGTAGCGGCAGGTAACAGGCCGATGAAGCGTATTTCAGAGCCAATCTACGACGATTTCATCACGGTAAACGACGAGGAACTCCCCATATTCGAGTCTCCTCACGTCCAGCGATTGCGGCGAATCCACCAACTTGGCCACTCACATTACGTCTATCCAGCTGCCACTCACACACGGTTTGAACACAGCATTGGAGTAATGCATCTTGCCGGGAAAATGGCAGACTCACTTGGACTCAATCGGGACGAAAAACAAGCTTATCGTCTCGGTGGACTTCTCCACGACATCGGACACCCACCATACTCTCACAGCCTTGAATCCATTATGGAACGCCAACTTGGTATCACTCACGAAGAACGAACGTGCCAACTTATCGATGATATTGAAGCAGAATTCCCTGTCTCAAGAGATTGGGTGAAAGACATCGTAATGGGAAAGGCGGAGTACGACATCGTTGCCGGCGAAGTTGACGTAGACAGAATGGATTACCTCCAAAGAGATGCGCAACGAGCTAATATCCCTCACGGTGACATCGATGCAGCGGCAATTATCGGCTTTGCAGAACTACAAAACAGCCAAATCGTTTTTCCAGAACCAGCTATCTATGCTATTGAAGCACTCTTCGACGCAAGGAGACGAATGACGACATCTGTGTATAGACACCACACTGCAGTCATTATCGAAGTAATGCTTCGACGAGCGGTAGAAGCTTTCATTCAGAGTGGTGCCGCGAAAACAGAAGAAGTAGTCACATGGGACGATTACCGGTTGCACACGTATTTATCCGATATTGGTGGTGTAAGTGGGAAATTGTATGACAGAATTGCTAACAGAGAATTGTACAAGCGGTCATTCCAAGTAGGCACTGAAGATGTCTCTCGAAATAAACTGTGTGAGTTAGCAGAAATCTCTGATGTTAGGGAAATCGAAAAAGAAATCGCTGAGGTTGTCGGGGCAGATCCACACGAAGTATTAGTTGATCCACCTACCATTCCGTCAGAGTCACCGTATAGCGTGAAAATTATTCGGGACGGAGAAATCAGAGAACTATCCGATATTTCTGCCAAACCAACTGCATTATTTGAAGACCAATGGCGAAATGCCTCTCTTGAAGTCTACACACCGCAAGAATACGTGAAACCAGTACGAGAAACAGCCCAACTGACAATATTTGGGGAGTGAAGTACCAAAGATGAAGAGTTTTGAACCAGTTTTGAACCACGTTACTCTACTTTGATTCCTCGTTCTGCAAGTAGATTCTCGACTCTGTCAAGGTGTTCACCCTGTAACTCTATTTCTCCATCCCGTGTCGTACCACCACATCCAAGAGCAGATTTCAACTCAGATGATAACTCATCGATGTCGAAATCATCGTCGAAACCGCTGATGATGGTAACTTGTTTTCCATACCGACGCTCTTCAGTCTCTATCGATACCGTATTCGACGACTTAGAAATGTCTTCACAAACGCACAATTCCTCTGGGAGACCACAGTCCGTACAGACCTCGCCCATTTAGTAGTTACTGGGTAGGATGACGGCGCACAAAAGTGTTGTGTAGACGCACTACTTGGCAGCAGCTCGAAGGGAGTTCAATGGAAGCATTTTTACCATTGTATCGGCTAATGTGTGACACCTCGGTGAGATAGACTGGGTGGGCTTGGCTCCTACCTGTAACCCACATAATGCCATAAGTGGGAGTCGAAACGACAAGAAGCGGTCGTCACAACGTACGGCAACCTTGATAAGATGCCGTGGAATCCTCGTCCGTCGGGGGTATCGGTCTGCGTGCGTGCCTTGCAAAGGGCATTGACACGTAGTTCGTCGAAGGCACTGGAAGAGGCCCGGAAGGGAGCATTCCACCTTCGAACGGTCACCGCTCGACGGGTCGCGGGGTGGAGGTATCAGTCAAGAACACTGTCGTACTGCGCGGCGGTCAACTCCGTTTTCTCACCGAGTTTTTCATTGATATAGTGCAAAGATAGTCTATGGTGTATTTATACAAAATTGAGGAGAATACCCTGAGGTTTGACGCTGAGTAATTCACTCGACCTGTGACTGAAACAACAATTCAATTAAACAGTATGCGGGTGTAGTGTGTAGGTAGTAACAGTTCATATATGTCAAACCCAATACGTAAGTTGAACAGTTTCAAAGGGAAACAACTGTCACGGCTATCAGACGAGTTGGATTCACACGGGTCAAAACGACCGTGGGATACGGCAGAGTGGAAAGAACGACGACGTGAATTATTAGCTGATGAGTGTGAGTGGTGTAGTTCCTCTGGTGAGGACACAACATTGCAATTACATCACTATGAAGAGCCAGAATTTGACTGGGAAAAAGAATGGATACAAACGGAGGATACGTTGTTTGTACAGTCAGATACATTCGATAGTACAGAAATGGTAGACGACCCCGAAAACTGTCCGAACTGTTATAGTTCAAATATGTATGCGCGAAAAACGAAAAATCCCACATACCGGTGTCGTCGGTGTGAATACGAGTTCCCAGATGCGGATGGTGTTAGAATACCAGATTTAATTGCAGCACAGTACGCGAGTGTCTATGCAGGCCCGGGGTTCTACAAGGCCAAATTGAACTGGGTGAAGAAGAATGCAGCCAAGATCCGCAGAAAATTCAAAGAACGGTATGAAAAACACTGGGAAGAGTATCTCTCCCTGAAAGAAACAATCACTATTTGTCGAAGTTGTCATTACCAACATCACCACACAAGCAAAAAACGCTGCGAAAGATGTGAAGGTGGGTTTGGTCGCTACGATTCAGACTACGGTGGATACCTCTGTTTTGATTGTGTGATTGATGAAAAAGGGTTAGCCGTATGTTTAGAGTGTGGTGATAACTGGCATAACCCGTCAAAGACAAATGCTTGCTCTGACTGCCGGTGACAGTCTTAACACCGCCAATGTGAAACTACTCCGTTGTTCACAACGACCCCATCATAAAGATGACAGACGTAATCATCATCAGTGCGATGAACAAAACGAATATTTGCTGACCATTGATGTTCATTTTACCCACGTGTTTGTAGGGTACGCTGACGTTAAAGTGATTCCGAGTTCCCAGGTGTAACGAACCGAAATAAATCATCTTCGAAAATGACATCACACGATTGGAATTAACCCGGTAAAAATAAATAAACTCTCACATTAGATACATATGGGTCGGTGTCGTGGTGTGTCTATTTGCCGACCCCGTCATTGTTCGTAGCGTTGTGTCGTGGGGTAGGGCAAAACCCTACCTTCCCTCTTTCCACACCCTCTATAACAGAAAGACGGCGCTGCCGGGAACCCGATGTGCTTAAGTCCGAAGAACAGCAAAAAATAAATGAAAGCAGTCGGCATAAGCGACTTTCCATCGTTTGTGTCGATTGCTTTCAGTCCCAGTCGAGCCCGTCCTATCCGGTCAAAAACCGCCCGTCGTCAGCCCGTTGTGCCACCTCCTACCGGCGAAGGCGGAGGAGGAATCTGGGTGAGCAATCCTGTCTCGGCGTCGTCATCAACGCACGGCGCCGTTTCAGGGTAGCTAAGTACTCCGACCGCCCATTCGTCGGGCAACGTTCACCTCCAATCATCCGCATCACCTCGTTTCCCATTTCCCACTTTAATCCGTTTCAATTCTTCGTACAACTGGTTGAAGGGATGGATACTAATCCTTCCCGACATAATCTGTGTGTATGGGATTTCAAATTATGGGGATGGAAGTCCCCACTGAAAAGACAGAGTATCGTAGAGTAATACAGAAGGCTAAAACACCAACTTCAAGTGAATTTTGGAAAGTCGGTATGATTGCTGGAGCCGGAATTGCATTCGTCGGTTTCATCGGCTTCTTTATCTTCGTCTTGATGTCTCTTATCCCAATGTGAGTACGGTGAAAGCAAAGAAACAAAAAAGAATTAAACCCCGAGTTAACAGTCAGCAAAGCAGCACACGGGGTTGTTTATTTAACTCTTCAGTTTGAATAGTAAGTAAGTCGATGACGGCAGAGAATACAGATCAACCACCCGTTCAATTCTTCTTGACTCATCAACAGACCACAGATATGACTCGATTGCTGGTCTCACGGATGGGATACCTTCGAAAAGCAGCACGTGGAGAAGTTAACTCAATGTACACAGTAGAGGAAATCAGATACAGAATTCGCATCCTTGGTGAGTTTATGAATGCGATTAATCGATTTCCGACTGAACCGAGTGATGGTGGTCTCCCAGTACATACATTCGACGCCTCAGAACCAGATCTTGAGCGTCTGAACGAAGAATTAACTCTGTTATATACGCTTATCAGACCTGAAATGGCAGAGATGATTGTTGATGCAGACGTTGAAGAAACAGCAGTTGCTCTTTCGGGTTGGACACACAGAATCCAGACGAAAGAAAAATGTGTAGAGATCCTCGATGAAACGCTTAACAAAAACATTGAATAATCAGTTTTAACTCTATTTCTTCATTTACAGAACGCAAGGAGACTCCACCGGGGCTTGAACCCCGAGGCACTTCACATATCGCCTCTGTGTTAATCACACATCTACAGGCGGAGCAGGCCGAGTGCCTCGGGGCTTGACCCCGAGGCGGTTCACTGAGATGTATACTTCAGAAAAAATTCAATGCTGATAACACGGAGCGTGGCCGTGAGACAGTTAATACGTCAAAACAGAGAGTCAAGTTCATCTTCATCATCTTTCACCAAATCACTGAGTCTATCTTCACTATTCTCGCGGAGTTCCTCGATGTTATGCTTGGCTTCAATCCCAAGTTTCTGCATCTGCTTGATACGCTGAGAGTCAGTCACACCCGCTAACAACACACAGACAGCTACTCGGTCTTCATTCAACGGGTAATCACCACCTCGAACTTCCATCGTTCCACACTCATCTTCAACCCATCGCCGGGATTTTTCAATCCCTTTCCGATTAAGTTTCTCAGGCGGCCCACCGACGACTACTAGACCACGTGTTGTCGTCGTAATATCTGCCTTGAGTGTCAGACGACCAAGCGTTGCCTTCCGAGTAAGGCTGGTAATTCGGTTTGTATCATCAGAAGAACTCGTATCGAGTTCGTTACCCCCCTTCCCGCTGAAACGGGAAAGTAAACCTTCTTTTTTCCTCTCGACTTCCTCTGATGCATAACCAATCGTAGAAATCCCACCAGACCTCAATGTGTTTATGATCTCACTGGCATCAACGACGGATTCGGCAACCTGATCTGAATTATCAGGGACACCAGCGGCAAAAAGCATACTGAAACGCTTGACAATTTCGTGGTTTATTGTATCGTAACCCTCAGCAACTGACTCGCCTGATTCTCTCCACTGATCATTATCAAACAAGAATAAGTTGTCAACTTCATCAACGAATGTCTTCAACGATCTACCTGCATTCATCGAATAGATACCACCCTCATTTTCTGCTGGAAGGACACCAAGACCGTACACTGGCTCTTCGTATCGACGACGAATCTCCCGGGCAAGTACTGGAGCACCACCTGAACCAGTTCCCCCACCAAGCCCAGCCACGATAAGGAATGCATCAATACGATGTGCGCGTATGTCATTCGTTGCTGTCATTAATTCACCAATGTCAGCTTCTGCAATTTCCCGGCCTTTTTCATTGTCTGCACCAACTCCGTTACCTTTCACTTTGTCAGCACCAATCAGAATTCGGCGTTCCTGTGGGATGTGTTCAATCCCTCTCAAATCGGCTTTCGCACTATTTACTGCCAGAACATCTTCAACGATTCCAAGTTGTCTCTGTCCATCAAATTCAACGAAATGATCGGCTATCTTTCCACCCGCCTGACCAAACCCAATGAGTGCAAGCCTCATATCTTTTGTCTATCGTTCAATATTCGCTCATCGTATTAAAATTGTGACATTGAGGAAACCCAACTAAACTTACGGGGGCAGAGAAAAACCAGTAGCGAAGGTCTATTCAAAGATGACAACATACACTACAATGAATGGATAAGTGTGATCAATGTGGTGAAGAAACAATGATGCCATACGAGTGCAATCGTTGTGGTAAAAAACACTGTTCAACCCACAGATTACCGGAAAATCACAACTGTGATGGGTCTCTCATCCCCGGAGATGGAAATATAACAGCTCCAAATAGGGATCCAACACTGGGAGAACAGATCCGTAAAAATCTCTCAACGGTTCTGGAATCGCAGTATGTTGAAAAAAATATGACGTTCGTTTTCCTAGCCCTGATGTGGGCTGTATTCATCTCTCAAGGCATTGTTTCCCTGTTCTCCCCGGAAATACACAACAAACTCTTCGTCTTGACCACTGAAAACGTTGAGTATGTCTGGACGTGGATTACCAGTATCTTTGCTCATGGTGGCTTATTTCATATCATTATCAATAGTATTGTTCTGTTTTTCTTCGGCCCACTCGTTGAACGACGAATTGGAACCAAACGGTTTACTGCATTCTTCCTCGGAGCAGGAGCTATTGCAGGACTTTCACAAGTCATCGTTATGGATTTCTTCTCCCCCGTCCCCGGAGGAGTCGTCGGTGCTAGTGGTGCTGTTGCCGGTATACTTGGATTACTCACAGTCCTTAACCCAAAGATGAGAGTCTGGCTTTTCTTTACTATGCCACTCCCACTGTGGTTCCTCACCACTGGGTTCATCGTCTACTCTGCCTGGGTAAGCATCACTGTTGGAATCGGTGCAGGCGGTGTCGCACAACTCGCCCACTTGATGGGTGTCGTAGTCGGATTCCTTTACGGGGTAAAAGCAAAACGAGACGGCGTTGCTATCCCAGACAATTTCCGACTTGACCCATCCAGAAATCCCGGTAAACGCCCCCCAAGATAATGAGATCGGTTCTGTAAAAATCCACAGATAACCCCAGAATTCCAACACCTGCCAAATTTAAATTATATTTTTCGATGTAATTATCCATCTCGACGTACAAGTATATTATATGACAATTGTACATCTCTCTCCCGCGTTCGCTTTCCCGGGAGGAGTCGAAGTCCTCGTCATCTTAATGATATTGATTCTGCTGTTTGGCGCAAACAAAATACCAAAGTTAGCGAGAGCATCAGGACTTGCACTTGGTGAATTCCAAAAAGGACGCAAAGAAGTCGAAAAAGAACTTGAAGAAATTAAAGAGTTTGAACAAGATAAAGAAGAAAACAAAGAAGTATAGAAAATGTAAAAGTAGAAACTTCAAGGACACATATCATTATATTGACAGTGACAATCAAAGGAGTTCCAGTTACCCGTATGGATAAAAGACAGTTACGCGCAGAGATCCGCCAACGAATCTGTCGGAGAATAGAATTTCAAACCCATCGATCAAACAACGGTATTAACGGTTTACACGCAGAAGTAACCGATATATCCGTAGATAAACAATACGCAGACGTTTCGGTCTACCTTTCCCAAACAGACAACTTAACTAATGAATTTATCAGTTGGGTTGAAGCTAATTTCAAACCACTCACTCTCTCACAGACAAAAACCCGCCGTAGATACCCTGAAATACGGTATAATTGTAATCTTACAATTCTTGGCGAAGAACCGCGAATCTCTCCCTACAGGTGAATCAGATCAGCGGTAAATATTGAAACGCACCCCTCGTATTCTGTAAACGACTTAATGCTGCCCACCACCCAGTCGAAAGAAATGTTCAAGAATGGTGACGAACAATTTCTGTGTGTGCGTAGACTAGCCTACTGACCAACCAGCAACACCTTAACAATTCAATTACAATATATGCCGAAATACTCGACCAATTCTAAAAACGATTCAGACGATACAGAAGGAAAAGAAGTAACGGGCGTCTCAAACTGTGAACTATGCGGAACTGAAAGCGACAACCTACGGAAAGCGAAAGTCGCACAAGCAATGCTTGTTGTCTGTCCATCTTGCTCACCTCTTGACGACGCAGCTAAAGACAAAAGTAACGGAACTAGAGACGAGGACGAAACAGATCGGACAAAACAAGTCATCCAAAAAGCCGTGCAAAACGCACCACCACAAGATGACTCATGGGTTGATGAAACTCAATACGACAATAATCAAATGCCATACCTCGTCGACGGATACTCTGAAATGATTCAAGAAGTCCGGGAAAAACAAGACCTCAATCAAGCACAACTCGCAGACAAAGCAGGTGTCGGTGTCAAAGCACTCAGATTGATCGAAAGCGGCCAAGCACTTCGAACTGATGCAGGCAAAGACGAGATTAAACGGCTTGAAGTAGTCCTCGAAATAAACCTAATCGAAGAAGTTTAATCACAACACCCACCGTGTGAAACCCGGTATGTACCTATATGGCCACTGAAAAAGTCCAAGTCAAAACAAACGATGGCGGGTTCATAGCTGCCGCAACTCTGTTCACGACACCGACGTTGGCAAGAGCGTATACTTGTCTCCTTGTCAACCAATCAATGACTGTTAACGACCTCGCAGTTGAACTCGATATTAGTACAAAAGAAGCTGTACAAATCATCGAAAAACTTGAAGACATAGGCGTTGTGCAGGATAGCGATGATACGAGTGTCAAAGTCGTTTATGGGAAGTGGAAAACCGGGGAGGAAACAGTCTATATCACTCCAACAGTGATAGCCACAGTCGGAGCTACTGAAGTTGATAAAGATATAGAGATGTATTCGAACCGACACGGGCTTACAAGCATCCCAGCAGCAGTTGAAGGTACTGCTGACTACCTCCGTGGGAATGGTACCAGGAGAATGATAGCCACGGATCTTGGTGTACCGAATGTTGAAGGAATCATTATTACACAAGCCATTGAGAATATTTTTGCCGTCACTCAAAACGTTGATCCGCACTATGGGACTGACTTTGAGTATGATGACTACTATGAATTGCAAGTAGCTGAGTCACCGTATGCAGTGAAGTTATGTCGTGTGGAAGAAAGAGAAGACCACAGACCCCCCGGGGGT
>LKMJ01003561.1_pt1 | contig 14512 bp, 14 predicted proteins | sample 643391 | NCBI WGS metagenome assembly LKMJ01 (sample SAMN04112250, study PRJNA286221) | soda lake metagenome | biome: soda lake; feature: Kulunda Steppe; material: water; isolation source: sample PL-Br10 brine of Picturesque Lake | place: Russia: Kulunda steppe | collected 2010-07
CCACCAACTGTTCCATCATCGAGGCCGTCAGCGCCGTCCGGTTCGGTGCTCACGACGACCCGGGGCTCGTCCCCGACGAACGTGGTCTGGGAGCCACGCCAGAGCACGGAGTCGCTTCGGGTCTCGTTCGGTTCCGGTCGAACGTCGACGAGGCTGTACTCGCCCGGCCAGCCGATGACCAGTCGCGTCTGATCGTCGAGGTAGAACCCGGAGATCGCGTCGCCGATCTCCATCCGGTCGCCGTCGACGGCGGCGAAGCCGCTCCACTCGAACTGGTACGTGAGAACGCCGTACTCCTGTGGAATCGACTCCGTTCTCGTGCTCACCGTGTACCCGCTTGCGGACATCTCCCTGTCCGTGTCGTCCGCGGCCGACGCCACCGTATCGTTCATCGACTCGGCGAATCCGTCGACGTACTCCTCGGGATTCTCCTCGACATCGGACTCGATTGATGCGAAGGCCTCTTCACTCTCATCGTCGTCGAGCCGTTTCCAGTACTCGACTGTCCAGGTCGCCGTCCCGTCGCTGTCGACGGTTACGGTTAGCCGTGCGTCGTCGGCGTCGAACGACTCCTGTGCCGTGGGACTCTCTGGACCGGCTTCTTGCAGCGAGTGACTCCCGCCGTCGACCGCACCAGCGACTCCCACCATTGTGAGAACTGCTACGATCCCCACGGCGATACAGAGGGCGAGTCCCAACCGTTCCCTCGAATTCATCGTTGGCAACATTCTCACCCTGATCGCTAAAGCCTTGTTGCTCTCACCTGGTCGGCCGGTGTCTTTTTCACCGCTCCGTGACAACGCTGCCGGTATGATGGACTCCCGTGCAGATGTCGAGGTTGAGACCCTCCTCCGTATCGCGCTCGTGCTGGTAATCGTCGTTCTCGTGCTCGAACTGCTCTCGATGCTAATCAGCGGGCTGGCATCCCTGCTTGGCTTTCTTCAGCCGCTAATCCTGCTTGCTGTTGCGGTCCTGATCGTGCTCTGGTTGTTCGACCGACTGTAGGCCGACAGTCTCATTTCGCTGGCCCGGATAGCCATCGCCAGTGTACAGTCTCAACGCTCCCGTTCCCGGTCGTGTCGCCGCCCTCGCAGGCGATCTATTCCCCGAACTCGTCGGCTTCGAGTCGGTCCGCCAGGAGCACTCGGTGCTGCTCAAACGCCTTGGAGACGACGAATTTTCGCACCTCGCCGAGCAGGTGCGTCAGGAACTGCAGGGTGCACCAGCCGTCGAAGCCCGCGTGACCGGCATCGACTACTTCGCGGAGCCTCCCCGGGGGTCCCAGCCCGTCGTCTACCTCAGTGTCGCGTCGCCGGGACTACAACAGCTCCACGAGCAACTCGTCGACGCCTTCGGCGCGATCGACGGACTCGAAGGGGAGGACTACGTGATGCACGTTACGCTCGCGCGCGGTGGCGGGGATATTGAGGCGGCCCGGGCGCTCGCCGAACGGGAGATTGAGCCGATCACGTGGACGATTACGGAGCTTCGGCTCTGGGATGCGAAACACGGCGAAGCGGCGAGAACGATCCCACTCCCGGCCTGACTACGCCAGCAACCGGGGGGCGAAGATGACTAGCAGCAGGCAGAGCAACATCGTCAGTCCGACCGTTGTCGTAACCGTCTTTGTCAGCTGATACGAGCCCTCGATCGGCAGCCGCGAGACGATGGCCTCTGTGCTGGTTCGCAGGATGTGCCCGCCATCGAGCGGGAACGCGGGAATGCAGTTGAAAAAGCCAAGCTGGATGTTGATCCAGCCGACCCAGAACAGGATGTTCGCCAGCACGAAGGTCCCGGCTCCAAGCGCCGCCAGCGGGCCATCGACGACGTAGAAGTTCATGATTTCGCTCGTGAAGCCGGCGAAGCTCTCGGGGAACGTGTCACCGCCGATGATCCCGGCGAGTGGGAGGAACAACACGAGTAGCGTCTTGCCGATGAACGAATCAGTGACGGCGGGATCGATCGCGGCTTCCTCGTCGTTCTCCCCGCCGAGGATTTCGAGGTACGTGCCTGCGGGGTAGTACTGTAGCCCCCACTCGCTGGTCGTGATGCCGTTCACGCCGGGTGCAACCGAAGCCGCCCCGACGAGTGCTCCCCCGTCATCGGCTTCCGCGAACGTCACTTCGTGGGTAGTACGGTCGGTCCCTTCGTACACCACGATCTCGGCGGTTTCACCGGGTGATTGCTCGTCCATCACCTCGCTGAGATCGTCGCCCGTCAGGACCCGTTCCCCGGCGATTTCCGTAATAACGACGCTCGATCCCGGTTCGAGACCTGCATCGGTGGCGAGGGGTCCGTCCTCGGCTACGACGACGAGCGCTCCGGTAGCGAAGGTCTCGTCCACGGCCTCACCGTTCCGATCCATGTCCACAGTGACGACCTCCTCAGCACCAAGCGCAGTCTGCAGTTCGTCCCGTGTATCGACCGTCTCGCCGTCGACAGCGGTGATCCGGTCACCCATCTCGACGTTGTCGGGGCCGCCCTGCGTGACGCCCTGAACGACGAGTCGTTGTTCGATCGTCGTCTCTTCGTCGTCGTTGAGTTCGACGGTCACCGCTTCCTGGTCAGTATCAGCGAGCGCCCCTTCGAGGTCGCTGTTCGTCTCGATCGGCTCGCCATCCAGTGCGGTGATGCGGTCGCCCCGATCGACACCGGCCGCTTCTGCCCCCGAGTTGGGAACGGGTCCGGCGATCGACGCGCCGGGTGCGACGGCGATTGCACCGGCGACCGGGCCAAAGAGCAGCGCGAACACGAGCACCGAGAGCACGAAGTTGTTCGTCACGCCCGCCGCGAACATCCGGCTACTTCCACCACGGCTCGCATTGCGCTGGCTCTCCTGTTCGGGTTCGACGAACGCGCCGATCGGGATGATTGCCAGCATCGCGACGCCCATCGAGTTGATGTCGATGTCCTCGACGCGACAGAGCAGGCCGTGGCCCCCCTCGTGGACGACGAGGCCGACGAGCAGGGCAAACACGATCTCGGGAGCCATCGACAGTGGGAGAAAGTCGTTGACACCGGGGATCGCCAGCACGTTCCGTGGCTGTGTGACCTGACTCGGCTGTGGCGAGGAGAGCGCCAGTGCCGCCGAGAGCACGAGCATCAGGAAGGCCCCGACCATCACGACGAGAGCGATACCGAGCCCCACGTTCGCCCAGGCCCGCCAGAACCGATCCCACTGGGAGAGCCAGTCGAGGAACTCCCGACCGCGTTTCGTGTGGATCGTCGTAATCGGGCCCTGGGTCTTGACGTATTCAGGCAGCCAGCCGCGCTGGTTCGCCGTCCGTACGAGGGCCCAGTAGGCGAGGATCCCGCCCACGACCCAAACCAGCGTACTCATTGGCCTATCCTCGGGGAGGCGGTTTGATATGGGTTTGGTTTGGAAGGACAGCTAGCGCTCACGTCGGAGCCGGGCCAGCACGAACGCCTCATCGAGTTTCGCGAGGAAGGTTCCCAGCTTCGGCCCCTGTTCCTGATCGAAGAAGAGTCGGTAGCCAGCGGCGAAGAAGTCGCCGACCTCGACATCGTGGCGTCGAGCGATCTCGTAGATCTCGCTCTGGATCGCCTCGGGATCGTCGTGGGTCTCGATGAAGTCAGCGAGTTCGTCGAGCGCCGCCTTGGTGTCGGCGTCGAACTCGATGTCGGGTATCGACTCGCGTTTGAGTTCGTAGTTGTAGGCGTTGTCCGTCCGACGTGCCCACCGCCGCGCCTGTTCGACCCGCGCCAGGGCGTTTTCGACTACTTCGTCGCTCGCGTCCTCTGGAATGTGGCCTTCGCGCTTTGCGATCTCCTCGCGGAGTTCGGGATCTTCGGTCATGCCAAGCACCGCGGCAAAGCGGAACGGAATCCGGATCGGTCGCTCGGTCTCCCTCGGATCGGCCCCCGGTTCAAGATCGTCAACGAGGAAGGGGTAAACTCGCTTGGCGAACGCCGTCTCCGACTCCTCGCCGGGATCAATATCCCCGTAGTAGATCGCTTCGAGACGGTCGAACTCGTCGACGAGCTGGTCGAGGCGTGGAATCGAGAAATCCCGCGAGCGCGTGGGGTCCTTCGCGAAAAAGTACCGGAGCACTTCGGGTTCGATCAGCTCCAGCACTTCGGGCACCATCACGACGTTGCCCGCAGAGGAGGAGAACGGCTCGCCGTCGAGGGTAAACCACTCGTAGACCATCGGTACCGGCGGCTCGACATCGAAGACGGAACGCGCGATATCGACGCCGCTTGGCCAGGATCCCTCGGCGTGGTCCTTGCCGAAGGGCTCGAAGTCGACGCCGAGCTCGCGCCACTGGGTTACCCACTCGAAGCGCCAGGGGAGCTTGCCGTCCCGGAGCGTCGCGGTTCCCTCGTGGCCACAGCCCTCGATCGTCTGGTCGCCCGCCTCCATGTCGGTGCAGCGATAGTCGACGGTGCCAGCGTCGGCATCAACGCCGGTCACGGTCTCTGTTACCGTCCCGCACTCCCCACAGATCGGGTTGAACGGGACGTACTCCTCGTCGACCTTGTCCTGATAGTCCGCGAGGACGTTCCGCGCAGTTTCCCGGTTCTCCAGCAGGAACTCGGTCGCATCCTCGAACCGACCGTCCTCGTAGCAGGCGGTGTTCGAGACGAGTTCGATCGGGATGTCGAGATCTTCGGCGATTCCGGCGATCAGCGTCGAGAAGTGGTCGCCATAGGAGTCACAGCACCCGAAGGGGTCGGGTATCGCGGTGTAGGGCTTGCCCAGATTTCGGCCGAGGGCACTGGCGTCGACCTCACCGAGCCCGACGATCTCGCCGTCCAGATCAGCGAGTTTGCGTGGGAGCCCGCGCAGGGGATCGCGATCGTCGGTCGTGAAGATCTGTTCGACCTCGTGACCACGCTCGCGGAGCGATTCGGCGACGAAGTAGCCCAGCACGATCTCGTTTGCGTTGCCAAGATGTGGGATACCCGACGGAGAAATACCGCCCTTGATCACGATCGGTTCGTCTGGCTCGCGTGCCTCGACCTGATCGGCGACGCGATCGGCCCAGAACGCGTGGTGGTCGCCCTCGTTCTCTTCTCGCAAGAGGTACGGGTCGTACTCCGGCGGGACACCGTGATCGGGACGCTCCGGATCGGAGTCCACGCTGGCGTCTGATTCCTCGCTCATCGCTCCTCGTCGGCCCAGTAGGTCGGTTCATCGCCTGCGCCCTCTGGGATCACGTCGGTCCCCTCATGATCGCCGTAGCGGACCGCTCCCGAGATGCGTTCGGGCTTCGTACCGTCCAGAACGATGGTTCGCATCCCGGACCGTTGGATCACCTTCGCGGCGAGCAGGTCGACCGGTGCCGAACTCCCTGCGTTCATCTCGATCCCGGCGATCACGTCGACGAGTTCCGCCGCCGAAAGCCGCTCGTGTTTCGTCGCGTCATCGGTTTCGTTCGGATCGGCGCTGTAGACGCCGGGAACGCTGGTGGCGTAGACCAGCAGGTCGGCGTCGACGTACTCCGCGAGAGCCGCGCTGACAGCATCGGTCGTCTGTGCCGGAGCAACGCCACCCATCACACAGATGTCACCGCGCCGGATCGCTTCGCCCGCCTCCTCGTAGGTTTTGGCGGGCGAGGGTACGGCTTCTTGTCCCAATGCGGAGATCAGGAGTCGTGCATTCAGACGTGTGACATCGATCCCGATCTCGTCGAGTCTCATCTCGTTCGCGCCCAGATCCCGTGCAGTACCGATATACTCGCGCGCGACGGTGCCGCCGCCGACAACTGCACCGACGGTACAGCCGTCCTCGACCAGTCCCTCGATGACGGCGGCGTGCTCGCGGATCCGTTCGGCCCCCAGATCCGGCGCGAGTACGCTCCCGCCGATAGAAACGACCACTTTCATACTACTCCACGATACCCCTGTTGCAGTCTTAAGGGTTGCCAAGTCCGGCGTTCCGTGGGTGTTACTGTTCGTCACTCTCGTCCGGGACTTGCTCCTTCGGAAGCTCGACCCGAACCTCCAGAATTCGGTTGTTCTCCGCGGTCTGGACGACCAGTTTCACCCCGTCGTGTGTAACCGTCTCGCCCTCCTCGACGAGGCGTCCCGCCCGGTCGAACACGAAGCCAGCAATCGACTCGAACTCGCCGCCCTCCGGTAGCTCGATATCGAGCGCCTCGTTGACTTCGTGGACGTTCACCTCCCCCCGGACGAGTACGACGTTCTCGGCGAGCCACCGGATCGGCACCTGTTCGGTCTTGCCGAGCACCTCGCCGATGATCTCCTCGACGATATCCTCCATGGTGACGATTCCGGCGGTCGTGCCGAACTCGTCGACGACGATCGCCAGTCTGCGTCGATCCTCCCGGAGCTCGGTCAGGATCTCGTCGACGTCTTTCGATTCCGGGACGATGTAGGGATCGATTGCGACATCACGTGCGGTCAGGTTTTCGCCGTTACCGCTCGCATCGACGAGGTCGTTCACTTCCACGACGCCGACCACGTCGTCGAGCGTCCCCTCGTACACCGGAAGCCGGGAGTAGCCGCTTTCGATTGCGACGTCGACTGCCTCCTCGACACTCGCCTCGGCGGGGACGCCGACGACATCGAGACGGGGCACCATTACCTCCTTGGCGATCCGGTTGCGAAACCGGAGAATCCGCTGGAGCATCTCGTGTTCGTCGGCCTCCAGGACGCCCTCGCGCTCGCCCGTCTCGATCATGTCCTGAATCTCCGAGCGCGTGACGTAGGCGTTCTCGAAGTTCCCCTCGCTTCCCATGAGCCGGTTGATGATCCGCGTCAACCTGTCGAAGATAACGATCAGCGGAAAGAGCAGATATTCGGACAGTTTCAGGGGCCTTGATATCCGCAGGGCCCACGATTCGCTGTTTTCGACGGCATAGGATTTGGGTGCGCTCTCGCCGAACAGCAGGACGATCGACGTGATCCCGAACGTGGCGATGAGGACGGCCTGTCCGCCGTCGAAATACATGCCGAGCAGACCAGTCGCGATCGAGGACATCGCGATATTGGCGATGTTGTTTCCGACCAGAATCGTCACCAGCAGTCGTCTCGGCTTCGATTTCAGGGCTTCGAGTGTCCTCGCTCCGCGAGCACCCTCCTCGACGAGCGCGCTGACGCGGTGGTTCCCGAGAGAGAAGATAGCGATCTCCGAGGAGGCAAAGAAGGCCGAGAGGCCGATCAGTACGACAATTGCGAGGATTCCACCCGCTGTCACTGCTTCACGTGACAACACGTCGACTGCACCGTCGACCGGTGGCGCTCCCCCGGCGAGCACCGTCGACAGTAGATCGAGTACGACCGGATCGGATACGAACGGCATCATTGCGGAAACGTTCCGGTTCCAGCCGTATAGTTTCACTCGATGGTCGGCGCATGCTCCAGAACGTACAAACCCCGGGCAACCGTGGGGTGACGTATGCAACTACTTGGTGTCGTCGGTCCCTCGGACTCGGGAAAGACAACGCTCGTCGAACGGATCGTCGACCGACTGAGCGAGCGTGGTCGGGTCGCGACGATCAAACGCATGACCCACGCCCCAGAGATAGATACTGACGGAAAGGACACACACCGCCACCGGAACGCCGGTGCAGAGACAACCTACGGAGTGACCGATGACGATGGCTGGTTCGCTACCGGCGAAGAACGGACGCTTGACGGGACGCTCGCAGAACTGTCGATAGCCCACGACTACACAGTTGTCGAAGGGTATAGCGAGGCGGATCTCCCGCAAGTGGTACTCGCAGGTCGAGAGCATACGGGCACTGCCATTGCCCGTGGCGAAGACGCCGCCGCTATCGATATCTCCTCCGTTGTCGAGCGGATCGAGGAACTCGAACCGTTCGAGTCGCTCGAATCGCTCGTAGCGAGCGCAAAACGCGCGCCGGAAGCCGAACGCGCGGGCGCGATCGCCACGTTCACCGGGCGCGTCAGAGCGAAAGACGCCGACGATGACGCCCCGACGGAGTACCTGCAGTTCGAGAAGTACGACGGCGTTGCCGACGATCGGATGGCGACGATCCGTGAGGAACTGGAGGCCCGCGAGGGCGTCCAGCGTGTGCTATTGCATCACCGGACCGGCGTCATCGAGTACGGCGAGGACATCGTCTTCGTCGTCGTCCTCGCTGGGCATCGCGAGGAGGCGTTCCGCACCGTCGAAGATGGGATCAACCGCCTCAAGGACGAAGTGCCGCTTTTCAAAAAAGAGGTCACGGTCGACGAGGAGTTCTGGGTCCATCAGCGGGAGTAGGAGTTCGCGGCCGCGGTGCCAGCCCGGGCCAGAAGCTAGCCGGGAGCCTTCGATCTCGTCGTTATCCTCTCGTGTCAGTTAGTAATTGACTATCGCATAGAAATACACTATTACTGTCTTAGAAGTGGTTTTAAAACGTCTTGGCTACTTTGAGGGCGTTATGAAATATCGCGTCGGGCGATAAAACGTCTGCTATTGTTGGCAAAATCGGCAAATCGGGCCGAAACAGGTCGAAGTAACCTTCCTTTATAACATATCCCGGATGGTTAGATGGAATCAGGTGGTATCAATGAGCGCAACTCCACAGCCCTCCACGAACGACGATCCGCAAAATAACCGCACCAAAGAAGAGCGCCTTCGCGAGTACCTTGCGGAGAAAGCTAACGATGGCGAACTCTACTTCAAGGGCAAGTTCATCGCGGACGAGGTCGGCCTCTCGCCTAAGGAGATCGGTGCCCTGATGGTCAAGCTTCGGGATTCCTGTCCAGACCTGGAAGTCGAAAAATGGTCGTACACGAGCGCGACGACGTGGCGTGTCGAACCCGCGTGACCCTGTTGCCCGTCCCCGCGCCGTGGACTCTTTAACCGTGGCGAGCATTATGATCGAATAGATGCACGCGACGGAGTCGCCCGATGCTGGCCCGCCACTATCGGCTCTTACTGGTCGCTTTCACGTCCACGAAGTACGTACCGAGGACGACCGAATCGAGTACTACGGAGTACCGCTTGTATCCTACGAGCATCTGCTTCGCGAACTGTGGCCGGTGTTCAACGACGCCGGATACAGGATTAGCTTCAGTAGACGTGGGCGGACCGACGTCATCGTCGCGGAACCGATCGATACCGGGATGGATGGAATCCCGTGGACGAACGTCGTACTGTTGCTCGCGACGATCATCTCGACGCTGATCGCGGGCGCGCTCTGGTTTCACATCGATCCGTCAGATGGCGTCTTTGCCATACTAGATGCCTGGCCGTTTACCGTCGCGTTGCTCACTGTGCTCGGAATCCACGAACTGGGGCACTACGTAATGAGTCGATACCACGGCGTCAACGCGACCCTGCCGTATTTTATTCCGATTCCTTCGATCATTGGAACGGCAGGAGCAGTTATCAAAATGAGCGGACCGATCCCGGATCGACGTGCTCAGTTCGATATCGGCGTTGCCGGGCCGCTTGCGGGCCTCGTTGCGACCGTGATCGTTACCGCGATCGGACTGACGCTCGACCCGATGACGGTTCCAGCGGAGTTCGCCGAAAGCGACGACGGGATTACAGTCATGCTCGGACACCCGCCACTGCTGGAGCTCCTCGCCAGTGCACTCGGCGAGTCACTATACGCCGACGATCCGATGCGGAGCGTCCATCCGGTCGTCATCGGTGGGTGGGTCGGCATGTTCATCACCTTCCTGAACATGATCCCGGTTGGCCAGCTCGACGGTGGCCACATCTCCCGGGCTATGTTCGGCCGGAAGATGGAAGCGGCGGCCGCTCTGGTACCGTGGGCGCTGTTCGGCCTCGCCGGATACCTCTACTACGGCGCCGGTGTGAGCTTCGCTGGCTCCTTCATCTGGCTGTTCTGGGGGCTGATAGCGCTGTTTTTTGTCGCTGCCGGACCGGCACAACCCCTTTCGGAAGCGTCACTCGGCCCGAAACGCATGGCTGTCGGTATGGTTACGTTCTTCCTTGCAGCGCTGTGTTTCACGCCGGTCCCGTTCGAGGTTATCGGCTGACTGGCGATTCAGCCGTGTGTGTAGCCCCGGTCCGGCAGTGAATCCCCGTCGAGCAGCACGTTCTGCTCTGTCACCCGACCGATCCGACTGATCGGTGCCGGTGATCGCTCGGCGAGACTGTCGATGGCATCCTCGGGCACCGTGAACACGAGCTCGAAGTCCTCGCCAAAAAAGAGGGCTGCTTCGCGGCGCTCGTCCTCACTGTCCACTACCTCCTCAACGGCGTCTGCAACCGGGACGGCGTCGAACTCGATCTCGAACCCACAGTCGCTTTTCTCGGCCATCTGGTGGAGCGAGCGTGCAAGCCCGTCGCTCGAATCCATCATGGCCGTTGCGTCCGGCGCGAGCGCTCTCCCTGCGGCTATCCTGGGAGTGAACTGGAAGAGCTCGTTCCCGCGCTCAACATCCCCCACCCGAAACAGCTCCAGTCCGGCGGCGCTCCGGCCAAACGCTCCTGTCACACAGACTGCATCACCCGGCTCTGCACCGCTCCGCAGTACCGGATCGTCGGTTCGGCCGATCGCGGTCGTCGCAACAGTAAACTCGACGTGGGTGTCGAGATCGCCCCCAACGTAGGCCCCGCCGACCGCCTCGCAGACGTGCCGGGCTCCCTCGACGAACTCGGTGAGTTCAGCCCGATCGAACTCGGGTGTGGCGTAGACGGCGACCGCGGCCGTCGCCGTTGCCCCCATCGCGGCGACGTCCGACAGCGACGCACCGACCGCGCGCCAGCCTGCTGTGTACCGGCTCGTGCCGTCGGGGAAGTCGGACCGCTCGTGGAGCATGTCTGTCGTGATGACCTGCTCGCCGACGACGGCGGCGTCGTCTCCGGCGGCTTCTAGTTCGGTTTCGAGCATCGACAGCGCGGCGCGCTCGTCCATGTCGAGTACTTTCCGGGGCGGTACAAAAAGCGACGCGATCGATGTCGGTTCGCTGCTAGCCGTCCGTCACGCAGACCGAACGTAGCGGCCACCTGTCCGTTCGCTGTCAGGTAGGTCCACCAAAGCGTTTAGCTGACGTAGTCCATACGGGCTCGAAATGTCAGCGGCGGATCAATGGACGATAGAGAACATGCCGAATCAGTCCGGGAGACGGATCGTCATCACTGGCGCGAACAGCGGGCTCGGTTTCGAGGCGACGAAAGCGTTCGCACGCAAGGGTGGAGAGGTCGTGATGGCCTGTCGGGACCGCGGCCGTGGAGAACGGGCCCGGGACGAGATCCGGACGGAGGTTCCGGACGCCGACCTGGTCGTCGAACGCTGTGATCTCGCCGATCTCGATTCGATCGAGGCGTTCGCCGATCGCCTCCAGGAAGCCTACAACGAACTCGACGTTCTCTGTAACAACGCCGGCGTGATGGCGATTCCGTACCGCGAAACGGCGGACGGGTTCGAGCGCCAGTTCGGCGTCAACCACCTCGGGCACTTCGCACTCACGGAACAGTTGCTCGATCTGCTCGCCGCCCCTGACGCCGAAAGCCGTGTCGTCACACACGCCAGTGAGATCCACGAACGCGGGGAGATCGATCCGGAGCGTCTCGTCTCCCGTATTGCGGGCGAAGACGCAAAGCACTCGTACGACAAGTGGGACGCGTACGGCCGGAGCAAACTCGCGAACGTCCTCTTCGCGTACGAGCTGAACCGGCGGCTCGACGACGCCGGGATGAACGTGACGAGTCTCACCTGCCATCCCGGCTACGCCGATACGAACCTCCAGCGGCGCGGGCCGAAGCTGTCGGGGTCGGCCATCAGAGAACGGCTCGCCTCGCTGGCAAATCGGCTGTTCGCTCAGCCATCCGAGCGAGGCTCGCTACCACTGTTGTACGCCGCTACCGCCGCCGATATCGAGGGGGGCGAGTACATCGGGCCCGGCGGTCTCCTTAATATGCGTGGGTACCCCGAGCGACAGCGCTCAAGTGAGGCCTCGTACGATCGCGAACTCGCCCGTAAACTCTGGAGGATCTCTGTGGAGCTAACCGGTGTCTCCTACGAGTTCGATTCCCACACTACGAGCGCCTGAACGCCGGCACGACCACGATACGATGGTCTTAAATGGCGCGGCAGGGAAGAAATCCCTATGACAACGCTGTACGACGTACCTGCGGACGCGCTCATCGAGGCGCTCGCCGAGGAGATCGAGATCGAAGAACCCGACTGGGCCGAGTTCGCCACGACCGGCGTCGACGCCGAACTGCCGCCAGAACAGGAGGACTTCTGGGCCACCCGCGCCGCCAGCCTTCTCCGCAAGGTCGCGATCAGCGGCCCCGTCGGTGTCGAGCGCCTTTCCACCGAATACGGTGGTTCGAAGAACGGCTCGAACCGCTACCGCGTCGCCCCCGACAAGCGCGTCGACGGCAGCCAGAACGTTATCCGAACGATCCTCCAGCAGCTCGAAGACGAGGACCTCGTCACCACGGCTGACGGCGAAGGTCGCCGCATCACACCCGAGGGCGAGAGCCTCCTCACCGAGACCGCCGACGCCGTGCTCGAGGATCTCGATCGCCCCGAACTCGAAAAGTACGCGTAAACGTCCCGTAGTTTCGTTCTGTCACCCTCCGCTTTCGCCTGGTCGCTTCACCGTCGAGCGGTCCGCCCGCCCTTTTCCTGACGCGTCCGTAATGATTTTGCCGCCAGCGAAGCATCGTCTAGACAGACATGAGTGGCAACCCCGACGAGGACCGACTCGACGAGATCCGTCAGAAGAAGATGGAACAGCTCAAAGAACAACAACAGAGTGGCGGCGACGCCGCGGAGGCCCAGCAGGCGCGACAGGAGCAGGCCGACGCCCAGAAACAGGCGATGCTTCGTCAGCATCTCACTGATGGCGCACGAAAGCGACTCAACACTGTCAAGATGTCCAAGCCGGACTTCGGCGAGCAGGTCGAACGGCAGGTCGTCGCGCTCGCCCAGAGCGGTCGCGTACAGGGACAGATCGACGAGGACCAGATGAAAGACCTGCTCGAAGAGCTCAAACCTGACTCCCAGAGCTTCAACATCCGGCGGCGGTAGGATGCGACTCGGCCTCCTCTTTAGCGGTGGAAAAGATTCCACGCTCGCCGCCCTGTTGCTCGACGAGTTTTACGACCTGACGCTGGTCACCGCCCATTTCGGCGTTACCGACGACTGGCAACACGCTCGCGACACCGCCGAAACGCTTGCGTATTCCTTCGAGCGCGTCGAACTCGACGAGTCAGTTGCCCACGAGGCTGTCGAGCAGATGCGCGAGGATGGCTATCCACGAAACGCCATTCAGGACGTCCACGTTCACGCCCTCGAATCCGTCGCCGAGATGGATTTTGACGCCGTCGCTGATGGAACACGCCGTGACGACCGTGTCCCTTCGGTGTCGCGTGCACAGGCCCAGAGCCTCGAAGACCGTCATGGGATCGACTACATCGCGCCGCTTTCAGGCTTCGGACGGGGCGCGGTCGACCGCATCGTCGACGCGACGCTCGACGTCACGGTCGGGCCGAGCGAGCAGATTTCCCGTTCGGACTACGAGGCGGAACTGCGTGCGCTACTGGGGGACGAATATGGCTCCGATGCGATCGGCGAGGTATTCCCTGATCACGAGCAGACGCACGTGACCGACGTACGAGCGGCTGGGGACGAGTGAGTCGGTGATTGCGTCGCGGACACACCTGTGTTACACAGCCGTATCGTCGGGTTCCCGAAACTACACGTTCACAATTGACACCTACCGGGATCGCACTGGTCAAAAGGACCTTCCCGTCGGCCGTCGATCCGCACGTATGGTCGAAGAGTTGCTCGCCAAAGAGTTGATCCCCGACGTTACGCCAGCGGCGTCCGCTCGACCACTGTCCCATTCACGGTTGGGTACTGCTCGACTATCTCGCCATCCGACACGTCACCTTCATCAACCATCTCTTCGAGAAGCCACCACGCGATCTCGACGTGGTCGGATTTGACCGTGTAGAACTCCTCGGGAACGCCCAGTTCGTCGAGTCGCTGTTCGGTGACCCACGTCTTTCCGTAGACGATAGTGCCGTCGTCGGTGATCTCGTCGAACTCGCGGCGGATGTTCCGGGCCATCCGCTTCAGGCGGCGACGGTGCTGGGCGGCGTCTTTGAAGACGCTGGTACAGAAGTAGACCTTCTCGTGATCGCCCATGATGTCAAGGATCTCCTCACGGTCCCCGTCGACCGCGCTCATGTGGCCGTCTTTGAGTTCGTAGCCCTGCTCTTGCATCCGGCGGTAGTTGCCGTCGCTCATCTCGAACTCGTTTACGTTACAGAACTCGGCTGCGCCCTCGTCCAGAAAGTCGAGGAACTCGGTCTCGGCGCGGATGCCGGGAATCTCGAAGGCGGGTGTCATCCCCTCCTCGCGAGCGATGTAGAGGATCTCCTCCCACTCGGTACCGTGGAGATCGCCCCACTGCTCGTACGGTGGGTGAAACCGGATCTCGTCGAGGCCCGCCTCCGAGAGCCGGCGCATGTTCTCACGGCCGCCCGTGATCCCGGTGTACAGATGCGTATGATGGTCCTCGCCGAACTCCGATTTCAGGAGTTCGAGATAGTGGCAGGTCCGATCCATCGCCTCCTGGG
>LKMJ01003562.1_pt1 | contig 14510 bp, 17 predicted proteins | sample 643391 | NCBI WGS metagenome assembly LKMJ01 (sample SAMN04112250, study PRJNA286221) | soda lake metagenome | biome: soda lake; feature: Kulunda Steppe; material: water; isolation source: sample PL-Br10 brine of Picturesque Lake | place: Russia: Kulunda steppe | collected 2010-07
CAGGCGCTTCCAAGTACCCTAGATCTGAATCAGATCTTGGTTATACTTATTCAGAACCAATCAGAACTTTGTTCCGATTAAGAACATTATCAGAAGATTAAGAACTGAATCAGAACGAAATCAGAACACTTTCCGACGATATCTCATATTACTAGTAGTCAATGCAGATCTGCAACTTGAATCTGGACGAGCAGGTCTCTCAGTTGAAAGGCGCCTTTAGAGATTGACTCGGGTTAGGTTTCAAAGCTGTATCTGCTGAACGAGGGCAGCTTAGCTGAAGCCTGCAAGGCCTGCATCTTGAACCAAAAGTAGAAAGGCGCTCAAGGCAGAAGCAAGGTAGTGTCTGAAAGCCAGAGGTTATTGGTTCTCAGTATCATTGCAATTATGTTCAAGGTTGGGGCTTCTCAGTATCATTCCAAATCTTCAGCATTGATGGTTGCCAACCACTCACTGAGTTAGTGCATTCGGGGACATGATATGGAGACCGTCTATTCACTCTCAGTTAACATTTTGAAGCGGCTCATTGAAATAAAGACTGATGGGTTACCCAGTTAAGATGGTCTCTTACTAAGAGGAGAGCTAGTAGCCCGTATTGCAACTAACTTAGACTTGAAGTCTTAACGAGAGGCATCAATTTGATGAGGTGTTTGGTCTACTCAATTACCACTGGCAAGTTGGCTTGCTTACTAACACTGTTAGTAACAATAACCTAGATAGTGGCACTGTTAGTAACAATAACCTAGAAGGTTATTGCCAGTTAGACTCTCGGAGGACCTCAAACGTGTCATGATGTGCACGCCAACCGGATAACTAGCAGTGTAATTATGGAAAAGATTTATTAAAGACGATTACTGGGAGTCTGTGGTAAAAGCACCATAATTTTGGGAGGCCCAAATGGCCTACAACGCGCTCCAAATGGTAAGGGATCCAAACCAGCAACAAAAGCAAGTAAAGAAAGACTGCAAGCTAGTACCTTACATGTTCTGCTAACTTCACCCTTGAAAATGCACTTCATTCATATGATGTCGTAAAAGAAAGTGCCCAGGACGGCAAGTGCAGAAATTGGCTGAGCAACACAGCAGATCCAACAGCGCGCTGAAAGCCCAGGGCTGTAACTAAAGTTGTAAGAAAAACATGACATAGGCAATGAAATGAAAACACCCCCCGCACAATTAAGGAAATGTACCCCCTTGAGCTCCGCTGTACATTTTTAATACATCATGTATGGCAGCTACAGAAGCTGCTTCCAGTTGCAACCAACTTGCCTAATTTGGGTCTGGATATAGCAAAGTTTGCTGAGCTGTCACACCAGAATAGTGCAGTGCCCAATTTATGCCCAATTGTGACCCTGAGGTTGAGTCAGTGGGTGGAGTATTTGATCCTGTTGTCAGTTCAGCTATGTTATGATTATGCCACGAGTCTGTTTGGTGTGCAGCAGTCTCTCAGTATGACAAAGCTAACCCAAAACCAGAGGGGGGCGACTGACCAAATGTCTGGGCATGCTCCTTTTTGGACGTAAACTGAATTTTTATCATATCACTAGGCTGCTGGCAGAATCTGGAATTATGAAGACGACCCTGGTGGCCTGGGTTGGTGCTTAGCCTTGTTTTGGGCCTATTTTGGCATAGATAGCGCACGTGCGCCCTCACCACGAACCTATCAGAGGTTCTTCTTAACCCTAGAACCCCACCAGTATACTTCTGTTATGTTGCTTATTCAATCAAGTTGATATTGGATGTTAAAACCCAGGTTTGGAGGGAATCGGTCTTTGACCCATTGTGGCACCCATTTGATGGATTTTTATCAAGGGAAATGACCCAAGATGCATATCTCACCAACCACTTGGTCTTTTCACTCCAGTTCATTTGCAAGCACTCCATCTGCATCTGATGTTTCTTTATTGCATGAGCACCAGCACACAAAAAAACATGTAATTTAGTACAGTGGGTGATCTGATGTGGACATTTGGCTGTGAAAAGCTTGCTAGAAGTGCTACATTGACACTGAGCTTGAGACTAGCCTGTCATGGGGCACATACCCTGGGAATTAAATCAAAGCCATACCCATTTTGGGCTTCAGTCGCCCCCCTCTGACACAATGCACACCTTCATTCAACTTATTTTGCAACCAAGATCATCAGCCCAAGAGGTTGTCACGCCAGATAACTTATCTAAGTGCCCCAGCCAGAAGTGTGTTGCACTGTGCATTCAGCCAGTTGGAGTTGAATGGTTGACTACTTGAACAATTGACAATACGCCTGTCACTTATGTATTCTGCATGCAGCAGACTCTCGGTCTGACAAAGGACACTACAATAAAACCAACACAAATTCATCTATGGATACCCCTGGTGTCTATCAAGTCCAGCATGTGCACTTTCCATGGTCATATGCTTACTCTTTCTTGCCTTCCTTTTGAGCACTGCAATCTGAAGTAGCTAGCTCAAGGGAAGTCTCCCTAGAGGATTGAGTGACACAAAGCTGTTGAGCAGGGAAATTACAAAGGAGAGGAAGAAATGGAAGCCGAATGACACAAGAAGAAACACAGAGAGGACGCGCCTGTCCACCTCCAACATGCAGCTCGCACAATGTGCAAAGAGAGTACCAACTCGGTGCCCTAAAGCACAGGGTGAATGCAATGCCCTGAGCGGGTCACAATCGCCCTGCCATGTGCAGCTCTGGTGGCAGGTGGCACACTATTTGGCCCCAAACCTCTGTTTGGCCCCTGAATCTTATTGCATGACAGGGACATGTGGACGAGCACAAGACCGGACAGTGATAGTGAGCGGGCATGCTGAGGGCATGTCACAGATGCCAGCAACGCTGATTGATTCAGAAATGTACCCCTCAAAAACGTACAGGAAGCGTACATAGTTATTGTACCAAAATACATCACTGGTGTTCCCACTCACCCACCGAGAGCAAAGGTCACTAATTTAAATGACAGTTAGCAAGCTTGCCAAACATGCCAGGCAAGTTCAGCTGGTCAACCTAGCCTAACCATTGCCGTATGAGGACCCACAAAACTAGGTGCACCTATCAGGAAAATGCAGCGTGTATAAATGATAGATCCACGTGTGAAGTTTGTGAGCGACTGCCTTTAGGCCCTACCGCATAAGTGACAGGTATCTTTTGGGAGATGACCTTATCTAGTGTGATACCAGCACTTGATTTCCAAATTCAACTTAAAAGGAGCAAAAGCGGGCAACTAGCTTGTAGATCCGTGTGTTTGTGCCTGCTCGCATGGCCATGAAACACAGATCCGCCGCCCTGAGCTCGATGATGACCACACCAAGCACCACAAGGACTGACCCCATGATGCCCACAATGTTGACTGCCTCAGACAAGATCAAAGCTCCAAAGATGTAGCTGTAGATCACCTGCACCCAAGGCGACGAGGCGAGTGCTGTTCAACCCTTTCAACAGCTGTTTTGGGACTAATACTGGCACAGTATTGCCGAGGCATAAGCCAACCAACAACTGTCAGACACTTCACGCGGATCGCACTGAGAGCTGTCCCCTTTATTGCAACAACCATGAAACGAATCACCTGGGTCATACTGACAGCTGTCCCCTTGATTGCAGAGATGAGCTGGAGTGCCCTGTCCAGGAATAAGTGCCCCCTGTACATGTGCACGCGTGTGCATGCATGTATGCGTGCATGTGTGTGCGCATGCACCTGTGCACAAATGAGTATGCACGTGCTTCCCACAAATAGCTCCATGTTGACGCAAATGGTCCACTTCCACGATATGTCTTTCTCTCCACCTACTCACGATTGTGCAGGCTGTCTGTCACAGTCTGCCCTGCTAGGCAACCAGTTCCTGGAGCGGTTTGTTTTGCAACACTCAGCAACCACTCATATCATGTCTTACACCGCTAACATCATGTTGCGCACCCTTGATAAGCACCAGTGCTTATTGCCATACTTTCCAGCTGCCGCTCTGTGAAATGCCAGCCATCTTCACTTTCAGCCAAATTGTCTGCACAGGGCTGGCGGGTTGCAGCTGGCAGAAGCAGCAATAGCAAGTGCAGCAATTTATGTGCTGCTGCTGCACTCACACAAACAGGGCCACGCCCAAAAGGAGCAGCAACATCCACACGTGCAGCATTTCATGTGCTGCTGCTGCACTCACGCAAACAGGGCCACGACCAAAAGGAGCAGCAACATCCACATGTGCAGCAGTGTATGTGCTGCTGCTGCACTCACGCAAACAGGGCCACGCCCGAAAGGAGCAGCAAGAGCCACACGCCCACTGAGTCAGGCATGACCGCCCGCTCAGGCACGCCAGCTGCAAGCAGCACTGTGGAGAGCAGCAGCGCCCCAAGCTGGTAGTACAACGTCTGCGCATGTGCACATGCGGCGCGGCAGGTGTGTGTGGCCATGGCCGCCCAGAAGGGCAGCCGCGGGTTCATCATGCTTTGCTGTGCCTGATAGGGGGGGCATGGCCGCTGGGCGGGGCAGTGGAGCTGTAGCGTGAGCAGCAGCCCTCAGGGTGACTCTGCCCCCATGGCAGGGCAGTGGGAGCGTTGGGCACACTCATGCTCACCCAGTGCACTGTGGCACAGCAGGCAGTGAGAGCGCTGTGCATATTCACACAACAACAAAGTGCAGCGGGCAGTGGGAATGTGGTGCACAAGTGCAGCGGGTAGAAGGAGGGCTGTGCACACTAAATCAATTAGGAGGTGCGGGGGGTGGTGGAAGTGCTGTGCATGCACAACAGCCGGCTAGCACAGGGCTGAGGACTCGCCTATTATTTTGTGCAGCTGAGCGCTGGAAAAGAAATGGAGTGCAATTGCACATGTTTGCTTAGAGCAACATGAATTGGTGCCACTTCATGCTGCACTAGCCAGTGGATACCACAGCTGCTGCAGGCATGTGCAGTGGATGCTGGAGACCAGGAGAGCACTGTTTCAAACGTCAGCTCGTAGTTTCAGACAGCTGCTCATACAGTTGCATGCATGCATAAGAGTAACAAAAAATGGTAATGGGATCGTGGACACGGTAGGCGCACCACTCACAATGACCAGCGGGGACTCCGCCTCCTTGATGAAGCGCACACACGTGGCCCACAGCTGATGCAAGGGCGCTGCAGGCACAGCATGCACCATCACGTATGGCCCACAGCTGATGCAAGGGCAAGCACGCACAACAGAGATATGAGGGGTAATAATTTATGGCCAAGGACATCCCAGTCAATTCTTAGCTATGTGACCCGTGATGCAGGCATGTGCTCAGCTATGCACAACTGCAACTGACCTGGAAACGGCCACAGCAATCCCCGTTGTTTGCTGGGGGGACCAGCCCTGCAGAAGCAGAGCGGGAACAGAAGCAAAAGCTTGAGACGTATGAGGCATTCAGCAGAAGGATAACAAAGCGTGTGTGGTTGCCTTGATATGCGTGGTGCACATGGCAGCATGCAGTGTGAACTCTTCCACACAGTCCTGTTGGCATTAAGCACAAGGCGGTCCACAGTAGCGTGAGCTCCAGAAGCGTATCAAGAAGCATATACTTCCGCAGACCATATGCTCTGCCTCGTGGACAAGGGGGTCCTCCCTTCCCGTTTTTTGTATTGCAGGCCCTACCTTAAGGCGAAACACAAAACAAAACTTGTGTTAAAATACACAAGCACAGGCTTCATCTGGGCTGTTGTATGACTATGTCATGGAAGGTGCATGAGCAGGCAAACCAACAGATTGAGCAGCAAATGTGCTCACAAGCAGACAGGATACAGCCACTCTCGTGCCAGAAAGTGGATTGTCTCAAATCCAGGCCTCGATTTAATAGGTGATAGGGACCTGCCCCGCCACCACTCACGCCTGATCATTGAGTCGCGTGATAAGTGGCAAGGCAGAGCAGTCCTCACAAGCAATGGATCCGACCTCACAACAGAGCATCTTTGCATCTACACCATTTTCCTCCAACATTGTCCTCCAACGGACTGAACATGCGGTACAACAGACTTCTGACTGCAGCACTTTATCTGACGTGACAGCATCTAGGCACTTTATGAGGGCAGCACAGGCATTCATGTTCTGACACTTGAGCCTCAAGTGCCAGCAGATGAGTACCTCAAATCGAGATTAGAAATAGAGATCAATGTAGCCTTACCAAATAGCTCACTCACGTCTCCCTCTCCTCCAGAGTCAGTCCCGCCTGTACCTTCACTTCCCCCTCCTGCTCCAGAGCTGCCGCCGCTGCTGCTGGTGCTGCTTCCAAATAAGAAGGGGGGCTGGGACTGCAGGAACACTCCCACTAAGGATACAAGGATACCCAGAACTCCACTGAAACGCAATGCTTCCCTCAGCACCATATAAGCAATGACCTGAGGAAGGAAGGCCTTTAGGCAAGATAATGAGCGAGATAACAAGAATGGAAGGCCCCAGCCCATTAATTTCCTTGATCTGCAAACATATATGAGGATTGCGTGGTGTGTGCAAGCATCTGGGCCCTCTCTGATGCAATGCTGATGACCAATGTGGCAGGTGTTGACAGTATCATCAATCTGGCATGCATCAACCAGCTCATCAACCTGATCCATCAGCAAAACATGTCGGTCTAGTAGACCACCATCATTTTGTATGTCTGCCAAGTGTGCCTGCATTGTGTCTGTCACAAACAAGCAAGGCCCAAAGTTGTGGGGAGGACCATCGTGCCTCTCCACGGATCTAGGCGTCTTTCATGACTGTGAAGGAACTTTTTTGAACACAAGCCGTAGCTGTGGAGAAGATCTGGCTCCTTGCCTTTATGGTGCACAATTGTCTGTGACAAAACCAGTGACGACCAAAAGCCGTGGAGAAGTTAACACAACAAGTCGTGCACAGGACAAACTGGGGTTGGGACGTGTACCACTGGATAAGTTTTACTTGTAACTTACTGCTGCAAGGACGGGGTGCAGCAGATGAAGGGTCACAGCACTCGCGAGTGTCAAATACTCCAATGCATAGTAGTACAGCCCTCTTCCCTAAAGGAAATGCAACGGTCTTGGTAGCTTTTGATAAAGACTGGAGACCTATGTGTCCAATGCCTTGCAAATATGCATTATACAATAGCTTGCATCATGCATAAGATGGATGCAAAACGCACCAGACTTGTTGAATGCTCAAAACGGCCACAGTGCAAGACAAGCTTGGTACAGCAGAAACGCATGCTTCCTTGGCCTTGAGGATAGAAAAAGTCAAGGATATTGAGACATCTCCAGTAATTTGTTACAGCTGATGAACAACAAGATCCTGAGCATATACATCTAGATTTTAGATGCCAGGGCAAGCAGATTTTTGATTAGGCATCAAACAAAACAGACTTGCTTTTTAACTTTCTTGAAAAGTCTGAGGTTCAGTCTGGCCAAGTGGAGCGCTTACAAGGACTAGCTATTGGCTATTGAAAGATATGTTTACTCAGATGTGGACAGGCAAGTTTGCGCTCACTCACCGCTGCACCAAATGCGCCACGGACAAGCAGGTGCTTCACATGGGAGCGGCTGGAGTAAAGCATGACGTGGTGCACCAAACCGGCCAGGATAAGCCACAGGCAGATGCCAAATACCGAGTTGATCAGCAGGATCTGCATGCGTTGCAAAAAGACCTCGGCTGCGCTGGCACGCATGTACAACTCACATTTGAGGGGAGCAGGATGCACCTGCTCTTGTCTGCATCACAGCCTCACTAAATGTATTATTTGTGTCTACTTTTGCAAGAAAAATAGCATGCTTGTGCCAACATGCGACAGGAATCAGAAATACAAGGGCTTGTATTACAACTTCTAAATTATCCAGCCCCTTTTGATGCACCTTCTCCATTTTGGATGTGGGGATTATGTTTGTATGGTTCTGGTGCAAATGTTTGCATTATGGAGGAAAGGTGGAAGGCTAGGAATGTAAAAGAATGAGCTCTGTCTTGCATACTGCACATGCCAATCACGAGGGATATGTATCGGCACAGGTTAACTACAAAGGTTATTTTCCATCCCTGCACAGGCAATTGCAATACAAGCTCCTCCACGCACATGCCATGCAATTTTGCACCTGAAGACCACTCGTGCATCAAGCAGAGGATGGCGCGCATCCCTTTGCGTTTGCATGCACTGCGCCTGAGTCTTATGGGCCTCCCTTATGGAAAAACGGCTCTGTTCCAACCCAAATTTGGTGAGGCATTGGGTTGTTTGCTAGACACGCTAGCACCTGATATGTTTCTATGCATGCTGCTTGTCACTTGATCCGACTCCAAATGCTCTCAAAAACTTGGGTAATCCAGCCTCTGGCATAAATGCACCTTTTACCTTAGCACTTCAGAAGCCTTTAATGCTAGTGTGTACAAGCCTCTTATGCGGACACATCAGATACTAGAGCACGCGCGCGCACGCACACACATAACGCACACCTCAAAGGTTGGCACTTTGGTCCGCATGAGCTTCACTGCAAGTCCGCTTAGCGCCATGGCAAATGCTGAGATGGCTGAGCATGTGACGCCCGACGACCATAAGCGCCTGCAGGGTGAATCACTCGGCTCCTTGGGACGGGGGCCTGAGCCAGTCCGTGCCTCCTTCATGATTTCTGTGTGCGTTTGTGTGCCTTCAGTGCACTCCTGCATGCATGTCTCCTGTGGGTGCATGTGCCTCCTCGTGCGGATGCGCATCCATGCTCATGCCCCCTGACTTAGGTCCTACAACGCTGCCAAGCGCAAAGGAGATCCCGAGGCTTGCGCATCAAGATTGGCATCCTGCCTGCCCCTGCCTCACGCCCCTTTCTGTTCCCGCTTTCTTCCCATTTTCTATCACAAGCAAGACAATAAGGGCACAGGTGCACCGCCCACCTGATCAGCGGCAGGGGCTCAACATGCACCGCCACCCATAAGCGGTGCCATGCACTCTGGGCACGGATGGCCTCCTGATGCTCAAGTTCCGCAACAGCATGGTTGCGGCTGGTTGCAAATGATTTGATGTCCTCCTCAACACCTGCAAGGCTGGGGAGCCTGACATGAACATGGGGGTGCTTTGGGCTGGGGTGATAGTGATGCAGGCCGATGGGCAGGTGGAAGTATTTGTGAAGATAATGTTCGCCACCAGAAGGGCTGTCTGGTGGACCTGGGCCAGAGGGGGGACTGAAGTCGTGACGGATCAGCGGCTTTGGCTGCTGCTGCCGCTCCTGCTGCTGCTGCTGCTGCTGCTGCTGCTGCTGCTGCACATGCACATACACATGTTTCTGGGAAGGTTGCTGCACCGCGGTGTTTGTGGCGTCTGTGCCTCTCTGCAAAAAATGTAGTTCCAGATCGGCTGGACAAGCACTGTGCCCGCCACGGTGGCTGCCGCCGCCGCCGCTGCTTCTGCTGCTGCTGCTACTGCTGCTGCTGCTGCTGCTGGACATTGATAAAGAAGGAGCATTCAATGGGTATGAGCTGTTTGGAAGGTGACGTCGGCTCGGAGTCTGGCCCACGAGAGACGTCGACCATTCACGTTCAAGATTTCCCGCAAATCAGTATAAGCAGGCTTCAATAGCTTTATTCGATCTCGTATTGAGTCTGCATTTTGGCCCCTCGAGGAATCTAGATTTTCCTGTGCGATGTGTGTGGATATTGCATTTGCATGTACAATCACGTCGTGCGCACGCACACTCTGTGCTGATCAATTCTAAAGTCCAATTGAAGGAATCACCAGCACTCATTTTCGAATGGTTTCTTCATAGTGTTAGATTTGACATACATTAGTTATTTTGTCTTGAGAAGCAATGATCATGATATATCATCAGTATATAGTGCAGGTTTGCCGCAAACCTCATCAAACGTGTTGCTGCAGCACGTGCACGCGCAGCCAAAATATCGTGTCTAAGTGCTTGCTCAGAATCGCTCTGTAAAGTAAGCCCTGCAAAGTATTGCGTGTGAGACTAAGATCAAAATAAGGTATGCAAGAACAAGGCTCTGGACATCAAGGTATGAAGGCCTTCCAGCACCGACTGGCCTTCTTCTACAAGTCTACGCAGGGCTTCGATCTGCAACACACTGCCTGTCTGTCCTCCAAAAGCACACTTTGTGCCATATGCGCAACAGGCCACACCACAGGCCTCCCTCGTGAGAGGGCTGGCAGAATTCAACATGCCTCATGGCCACCAGCACGACGCCCAGCAATACCAAAACAGTGCCCATTCCGCCGACAACGTTCGTTGCCTCCCCCAGAAACGCCAGCCCAAATATCCACGAGAATATCACCTGCGCTTGCATGCAGGAGCAGAGGGTGGGGCATCTAGCAGCCGGCTTGCAGCTCTGAAGGATGCAAAAAGCAGTGCTGGGATGCCCGGCTGACTTGCTTCAATTGGCCTGTCCTCTGCTTCCATGCACTGATGCCAAGGCTGCCCCCACACGCAGGTACTCAGCTGACAAGGTCAAGGAAGTGGCAGCCAAAAACCTGCAACCCTTCAAAATGGCCCCCTGCCAGCCAGCAAGCTGGAATTAGCTTGTGATTCACAAGTTGTGAATGAAATACGCCTGATAAAAAAATCTAGCCAGGAAATGCTTGCGATTTATCAGCTGACTGATCAGCCTGGCTACACAGAGTGGAAATGATCAGGCTGGCTTTTTAAAAGAGGGGGCCGACCAATCATACTACCATCATGGCCGCAAGCTAACACTAGCATCCCCCCTCCTGTCGTGAGCCAGGCTAATCAACTCCTCTTGTCCTGAGAGCCAATCTGGTCAACCCCCCTCTTCCCGAGACCCAGGTTTTGTGACACTTGCAGCCACCTCATACCTGAGCCAGGCTGATTACAGATGACCGGAAGGCCTTCAGCAACTGCAGGCTCCGGTCCATCAGGAGGTGGGCAATAAAGAGCGACACGCCCGTGAGCAGCAGCAGGAGCCAGCCCTGCCAGCTTGGCAACACTGGGCGCCTCGGCACCCCCACACCAAGAAGAATTGCAGAAATGATGATGGCAAAGCAGTGGTACCAGACCGTCTGCGGTCGCAAGCATCAGCACTTGTGGCGGCTCACGGTAGTGCAAACAACTTCTCAGGCTTCAGACTAGCACTTGCCTGCTGAGGAAGTCACACTAACCGACATTGTGAGCCAGGCACAATTTACGCTAGGCAACTTTGGTGAATGGTTGTTCATTTGCATGCACTCAATGTTCTAGACTCTGATACCAACGATTTCAGGTCCATCCTCTCACATGAGGCATGCCATGTGAGAGCGCATGCTGTCCCCACGCACACTCACAATAACCAGTGTGCTCTCTTTCTCTTTCACGAATCGAACCATGATGAACGCAAGCGCGGACCCCAATGCGCTGCAGGGCAGACACCAAAGATGAGGGTGAATGAACTGGGGGGGATGGGGAGGGGTGAGAAGGGTCTCGAAGGATGGTCTAACAAGCCATCAAATACTTTGAAATGCAATGTGGTACGCTGGACCCTGGGTAGGCAGCCACTGTTTCATGCTGTTGGCGGCAGCTGGTTGGAATTTGGCTTACTTCTTGGCTGTCCGAATCAGTTCAGCAGCGGGTCTTTTGTACTATGTGGCCTGTTCAAGCCATGTGCCAGAACCAAACCTTTTGTCAGAGGCAAACGTGCAGGTGCAAGGGCAGGGCACAGCAGGAAGGGCATGTTGCAGTTCCCGTCATCAGCGCTGTCCCAAAAAGCATCTGTGCAATGTCAGCACCAGTTCAATGTGCGGACCTGGCACTTAGCATGCCTGCACATCCACAATTTTAAGCTTGAAGACCTGGTTCTAACATCTGGCCTATCTTGCAGGCTCAGCAAGAGAGAGACCTAAAAAGTAGACGATGATGCACATATGCTGTTGCCAAATGCGTGAATCGGCCTTCAAATACCAAACTTTAGGCAAAAAGATCCATGTATCTTTGCACACTGGCGAGAATTTCTGATGCCTTCTAACATAGCCTGTTGTCAGAAGGGCTGCTTGGAAACGATGATGGGGTTTGAGTGCAACCTTTATTCAACGTAGCAGTCTTTTGGCACTAGCACCGCAGCTGCCCTACACGTGGGACAACTCCAAGCCATCCAGAGGTAAAGTTAAGGGTTCATCTGCTGGTACACTCCATAGAAAGTCCTTCAAAAACCATCCAATTCCTCCATTGCATTCCAATAAATTGCTGTTGGCAACCAAAATAAAGAGCACAGGAATATCTCTGCTAGCGCCTCAGACCATAACTACGGCATAGCATTTCACCTTGCCAGCGCCGCTGCTGTCCCTGCGGTACGGTCAGCGTTCCAGTCCTGGCGAAGACAACATTAGTGTGATTGCTAAAGGCAAAAGTTTTAAGGCCAGGTGGCAGCAGGTGTGAGGATCATGCTTAAAAGCAAGTCATTGAGGTCAAGGTTGAATCAAGCTGCACACAACAAAGTAATGCAAGAGGTAGGACCAAAACCACACGTCCAAAAAAATTCCTTGGTAGCCAAAATCTGTGCCTCACAGTTTCCTCGTCTCCTCCAAAAAGGAATGGGGGCTGTGACTGCAGGAACACCCCTCCAATGGATAGGATGATCCCAAATAGGCCACGCCATCCAAGCTTCTCTCTCAGCAGTATCCAGCCCAGGATGCTGGCAAGCGCGGGAAACTTGCAGGTGCGAGGCAGGCGCGTGAGATCTCATGTATACTGGTAGCTTGCTTGCCTTATGTCACAAAGTTTACAGACATGGTTATTGATGGCCATGTCCACAACAAATGGCACAAATAGGATTTTAGCCGGTATCATCTGTTAACCGGCACTCACAAGGTATTGCAAGGTCACTGCTGTTGCCAATGTCAGGTAATCTAAAGAGAAGTAGTACAACCCTTTGGATGCGGAGCCAAAGAAGCCTCGTGCAAGCATGAAGGGTACATTACGTTGATCACTGTATAATTTGACCTGGCCTGAGAAAATGTACGTAACAGCACTTGCACATGTCAGCAAGATGGACTGATAACAGGCGGTCAAAGCCTGGGTTGACCCTGATCCCAGAAATCAGGCTATGGCTGCATGACTATGATCCTGCTGGTCTCCTTCTAGCGTGTATCTGCCATTTGAATATACATGTAAGACCCTGGCCTCCCTCAAGGGCACAATATTTGGCAACCCCCCTCACATTGCGAGTGTCATAGCAAGCAAGACAGCCTGGCAAAGCCATTGTTAACACATCTAAGCAATCCGTCTGGCAGATGAGTAGCAATGCTGCAGATGTGCTGCATACAAGCATGCTCTACTGTTCCAAGAAAGCATGTGCAGCGGAAGGGCTGCAGAGCTGCATGGAATTTGAAACCTGGATCAAGCACAGCTCAAGGAAACAAAGGAAGTCATGACACATAAGATGACCCACCTGCAAAAAAGGCTATGATGAACCAGATGACTAATGATACAACGCCACTCGAGCCTAATATTTGGAAAGCAGGCACCTGCCAAGGAGCAAAACATAGACTTTCAAAACAATGTTTAATCCAGTGAACTGGAACACAGTACTACTGCAGCGACTACTGGCTTTTGAGGACAGAAACGTGGCTTTAGGAACATTCTATGAACTTTATGAGGCATCACTGTGGATGTGGAGGTGGTCAATTCAACAAGGATCAGCAGGCAATCCGTCATTAACAATCATAAACATGCCCATGTCTTTTGTTCAGGCACTCTCGGCATGCCAAACACAGAAATGGTTTATGTAAAGCAAATGCCAGGTTCGCGCATGTGCTCGAGAGCTCCACAATCCTGTATTTGTTTCACCATACCCGCTGCTGCAAAAGGAGTTTTGCTGCCAATGCTGCCACAGCATACGCCAGGGCTGCCAAGAACGAGCAAAATTCGCCTCGGGACCAGGTGTAGGCCTTTGTCTTCCTGGGTGCATTTACGATTAACAGTGAGGTGTCACAATTCCTAGAGATTTTGCTTGAATGGAATGCGAAGGGTTGCTGTGATGGGCGTGATCATGCACAAAAAGACATGCTCACACGCACACACGTAAAGCCTGGTCTCACACACCAAAACGTATGCTCATATTATCTAAGTATGACATGAGTCATGTACCTGATCATACTGCCTGCTTTTAATATGCAGGAGCCCCAGATCCCACACCAGCCCTCTTTTTCCAGCAGCACGGCTGCTCCTTCCTCAACAGGGCCTGCTGGCGCTCGAGCACGCTGAGCCTCAATGTTCAGTATGCTGATCTTGCTGTTCCTGGATTCATGTGTGGCGCTCCTTTCTTGTACTGAGCCAGGGTGAGGCGAAGCTGATCTACTTCGCCGATCCTGCTGGACATCCATTGATAACCGGTTGTGGTTGTGAAATTCTGGTACAAATTGCTCCGATGCTTCACTCGGTACCAAGCAACGACAATGTTCTCGCCGCTCAATCGCCTTTTCAATTGAACGCCTAAGACAGAATTGCAGAGTAACTTTGACTTAAGGAAAAATTTTGAATCGAAAGCATCCATCCTGCCAAATTCTGAGCAGATGTGCGCAAATCATTCTGGTCACACACACACACACACACACACACACACACACACACACACACACACACACACACACACACACACA